>JAESGS010000143.1_pt1 | contig 110176 bp, 141 predicted proteins | sample 9269761 | NCBI WGS metagenome assembly JAESGS01 (sample SAMN15741799, study PRJNA653493) | algae metagenome | isolation source: Cyanosarcina radialis HA8281-LM2 and co-occurring heterotrophs from damp... | place: USA: Makauwahi cave, Hawaii | collected 2011-01-06 | reverse complement strand
GCCACGCCGACTATGTGAAGAACATGATCACGGGCGCGGCGCAGATGGACGGCGCGATCCTGGTGTGTTCGGCTGCCGACGGCCCGATGCCGCAGACGCGCGAGCACATCCTTCTGGCCCGCCAGGTTGGCGTTCCGGCTGTTGTCGTGTTCCTGAACAAGGTCGACCAGGTCGACGACGCCGAGCTTCTGGAGCTCGTCGAGCTCGAGGTTCGCGAGCTTTTGTCGTCCTATGATTTCCCGGGCGACGACATTCCGATCGTCAAGGGTTCGGCTCTGGCCGCTCTGGAAGACTCGAACAAGGAGATCGGCGAGGACGCGATCCGCAAGCTGATGGCCGAGGTCGACGCCTATATCCCGACGCCGGAGCGTCCGATCGACCAGCCCTTCCTGATGCCGATCGAGGACGTGTTCTCGATCTCGGGCCGCGGCACGGTGGTGACCGGCCGCGTCGAGCGCGGCATCGTCAAGGTTGGCGAGGAAGTCGAGATCGTCGGCATCCGCGACACCAAGAAGACGACGGTGACGGGCGTGGAGATGTTCCGCAAGCTGCTCGACCAGGGCCAGGCGGGCGACAATATCGGCGCGCTGATCCGCGGTGTTGATCGTGAGGGCGTGGAGCGCGGCCAGGTTCTTTGCAAGCCGGGTTCGGTGAAGCCGCACAAGAAGTTCAAGGCCGAAGCCTATATCCTGACCAAGGAAGAGGGCGGCCGTCACACGCCGTTCTTCACCAACTACCGTCCGCAGTTCTACTTCCGCACGACGGACGTGACGGGCATCGTGACGCTGCCGGAAGGCACGGAGATGGTGATGCCGGGCGACAATGTGACGGTGGATGTCGAGCTGATCGTTCCGATCGCGATGGAAGAAAAGCTGCGCTTCGCCATCCGCGAAGGCGGCCGCACCGTCGGCGCCGGCATCGTCGCTTCGATCACGGAATAACTGGAAAGCAGTCTGTCGCGGGCGCGGGACGCTCCCGCGCCGCGAAAGACTTGAAGGAAGAAACGCATGAACGGACAGAACATCCGCATCCGCCTCAAGGCGTTTGACCACCGTGTGCTGGATGCTTCGACGCGCGAAATCGTGTCGACCGCAAAACGCACCGGCGCCAACGTCCGTGGTCCCATTCCGCTGCCGACGCGCATCGAGAAGTTCACGGTCAACCGTTCGCCGCACATCGACAAGAAAAGCCGCGAACAGTTCGAGATGCGCACGCATAAGCGTCTTCTCGATATCGTCGATCCGACCCCGCAGACCGTCGACGCGCTGATGAAGCTCGATCTGGCCGCCGGCGTGGACGTCGAGATCAAGCTCTAGCGAGCGAGCACACGAACCGACCGGGCGAAAGCTCCTAAGGTTCCTCTGAAGAAAGAACGAGACAATGCGTTCAGGTGTAATTGCACAGAAAGTCGGGATGACGCGCGTCTATAACGACGCAGGCGAGCATGTGCCGGTCACCGTTCTCCGCATGGAGAACTGCCAGGTCGTCGCTCAGCGCACCCATGAGAAGAATGGCTACACGGCCGTTCAGCTTGGCGTTGGCCTTGCCAAGGTCAAGAACACGTCGAAGGCCATGCGCGGACATTTCGCCGCTGCAAGCGTCGAGCCGAAGTCGCAGCTCGCGGAATTCCGCGTCAGCGAAGACAACATGCTCGACATCGGCGCCGAGATCACCGCGGAGCACTTCGTCGTCGGCCAGAAGGTCGACGTGACGGGCACTTCGGTCGGCAAGGGCTTCCAGGGTGTCATGAAGCGCCACAATTTCGGTGGCGGTCGTGCGACCCATGGTAACTCCGTTTCGCACCGCGCCCACGGTTCGACCGGTCAGCGCCAGGACCCCGGCAAGGTGTTCAAGGGCAAGAAGATGGCCGGTCACATGGGTTCGACCCGCGTGACGACCCAGAATCTTGAAATCGTGTCGACCGACATCGATCGCGGTCTGATCCTGATCCGCGGCGCCGTTCCGGGCTCCAAGGGCGCCTGGATCGTCGTTCGCGACGCTGTGAAGTCGGCCATGCCGGACAACGCGCCGAAGCCGGCCGCGATCCGCGCTGCAAACAAGAGCCAGGCTTCTGAAGCGCCGGCTGCTGAAGGAGCCGAATGATGGATCTCAAGGTCACCACGCTCTCCGGCGACGACGCCGGCAAGCTGAAGCTCTCGGAAGAGATTTTCGGCCTCGAGCCCCGCGAAGACATTTTGCAGCGCGTCGTGCGCTGGCAGCTTGCCAAGAAGCAGCAGGGCACGCACAAGACCAAGGGCCGTGCGGAAATCGCGCGGACCGGCGCCAAGATGTACAAGCAGAAGGGTACGGGTCGCGCCCGTCACTCCTCGGCGCGCGCTCCACAGTTCCGCGGCGGCGGCAAGGCTCACGGCCCGGTCGTGCGCAGCCACGAGCATGACCTTCCCAAGAAGGTCCGGGCGCTCGGCCTGCGTCATGCGCTTTCCGCCAAGGCCAAGTCGTCCGACCTGATCATCATCGATGATCTGACGGTGAACGAGGCCAAGACCAAGCTGCTCGTCACCAACTTCGCCAAGCTCGGCTTGACGAACGCGCTGATGATCGGTGGCGCCGAGATCGACCAGAACTTCAAGCGGGCTGCGTCGAACATCGCCAATATCGACGTGCTGCCGGTTCAGGGCATCAACGTTTACGACATCCTGCGCCGCGGAAAGCTCGTGCTCTCCAAGGCCGCGATCGAAGCTCTCGAGGAGCGGTTCAAATGACGGATCTTCGCCACTACGACGTGATCGTCTCTCCGTCGATCACCGAGAAGTCGACCATGGCTTCGGAATACAATCAGGTGGTTTTCAACGTTGCCCGCAAGGCGACGAAGACCGAGATCAAGGCCGCCATCGAGGCTCTGTTCGGCGTGAAGGTCACTGGCGTCAACACGCTGGTGCGCAAGGGCAAGGTGAAGCGTTTCCGCGGCACCGTCGGGCGCACCAGTGACGTGAAGAAGGCGATCGTGACGCTGGCCGACGGACAGTCGATCGACGTCTCGACGGGCCTCTGAGCGACCGGAAGGACAGAAAAATGGCACTCAAGAAATTCAATCCGGTCACGCCAGGCACCCGCCAGTTGGTCATCGTCGACCGCTCGGGCCTTTACAAGGGCAAGCCTGTCAAGGGACTGACCGAAGGTCTGCACTCGGCCGGCGGCCGCAACAATGCCGGTCGCGTCACCGCTCGCTATCAGGGCGGCGGTCACAAGCGGACCTACCGCATCATCGATTTCAAGCGTCGCAAGCATGACGTGTCGGCGACGGTCGAGCGGATCGAGTATGATCCGAACCGCACGGCCTTCATCGCGCTTTTGAAGTACGAGGACGGCGAGCTTGCCTACATCCTGGCGCCGCAGCGCCTGGCCGTCGGCGACAAGGTTGCCGCTGGCAACAAGGCGCTCGACGTCAAGCCCGGTAATGCGATGCCGCTGGGCACGATGCCGGTCGGCACGATCGTCCACAATGTCGAGCTGAAGCCGGGCAAGGGCGGCCAGGTCGCCCGTTCGGCCGGGTCCTACGCCCAGCTCGTCGGTCGCGATCAGGGCATGGCGATCCTGCGCCTGAATTCGGGCGAGCAGCGCCTCGTGCATGGTTCGTGCATGGCGACGGTCGGTGCGGTGTCGAACCCGGACCATGGCAACATCAATCTCGGCAAGGCCGGTCGTTCGCGCTGGCTCGGCAAGCGCCCGCACGTTCGCGGCGTTGCGATGAACCCGGTCGATCACCCGCATGGCGGCGGCGAAGGCCGCACCTCGGGCGGCCGTCATCCGGTCACGCCCTGGGGCAAGCCCACCAAGGGCAAGAAGACGCGGTCCAACAAGTCGACCGACAAGTTCATCATGCGCTCGCGCCACGCGCGCAAGAGCTAAGGAAAGGGTGTCAACGTGACCCGTTCAGTTTGGAAAGGCCCGTTCGTCGACGGTTATCTGCTCAAGAAGGCGGATAAGGTTCGTGACGGCGGCCGCAACGAGGTGATCAAGATGTGGAGCCGTCGCTCCACCATCCTGCCGCAGTTCGTCGGCCTCACCTTTGGCGTTTACAACGGCCAGAAGCATATTCCCGTCTCCGTGAACGAGGAAATGGTTGGCCACAAATTCGGTGAGTTCGCCCCCACCCGTACCTATTACGGCCATGGCGCGGACAAGAAGGCAAAGAGGAAGTAACGATGGGCAAGGCCAAGGCTCCGCGCAGGCTTGCTGACAACGAGGCACGCGCCGTCCTGCGTACCATTCGCGTCAGCCCGCAGAAGCTCAATCTCGTTGCTGCCATGATCCGCGGCAAGAAGGTCGGCACTGCGCTGAACGAACTCGAATTCTCGCGCAAGCGTATCGCCGAGACCGTCAGGAAGACGCTCGAATCCGCGATCGCGAACGCCGAGAACAATCACAACCTCGACGTTGACGCGCTGGTGGTTGCCGAGGCCTATGTCGGCAAGTCCATCGTCATGAAGCGCTTCCATGCTCGTGGCCGCGGCCGTGCATCGCGCATCGAGAAGCCGTTCTCGCATCTGACGATCGTCGTCCGTGAAGTCGAAGAGAAAGTGGAGGCCGCCTGATGGGCCAGAAAATCAATCCGATCGGTCTGCGCCTCGGCATCAACCGCACCTGGGATTCGCGCTGGTACGCGAACACCGGCGAGTACGGCAAGCTTCTTCATGAAGACCTGAAGATCCGCTCCTATCTCGAGAAGGAGCTGAAGCAGGCTGCCGTCTCCAAGATCGTGATCGAGCGTCCGCACAAGAAGTGCCGCGTGACGATCCATGCGGCCCGTCCGGGCCTCATCATCGGCAAGAAGGGCGCGGACATCGAGAAGCTTCGCAAGAAGCTGACCGAGATGACCAAGTCGGAAACGCACTTGAACATCGTCGAGGTTCGCAAGCCCGAAGTCGACGCCACGCTGATCGCCCAGTCGATCGCGCAGCAGCTCGAGCGCCGCGTCGCGTTCCGCCGCGCCATGAAGCGTGCGGTTCAGTCGGCGATGCGCCTGGGTGCCGAGGGCATCCGCATCAACTGCTCGGGTCGTCTCGGCGGCGCGGAAATCGCGCGCATGGAATGGTATCGCGAAGGTCGCGTGCCGCTGCACACGCTGCGCGCCGATGTCGATTACGGCACGGCCGAGGCACAGACTGCATACGGCATCTGCGGCGTGAAGGTCTGGGTGTTCAAGGGCGAGATCCTCGAACACGACCCGATGGCTTCGGAACGTCGCGCCATTGAAGGCGATGCGCAGGGCGGCTCGGGCCGTCGTCGCGAAAACGCCTGAATGGCATAGCTATTTTGGAGAATTAGAATGCTGCAGCCAAAGCGCACGAAGTTCCGCAAGCAGTTCAAGGGCCGTATTCACGGCGTCGCGAAGGGCGGAACGGACCTCAATTTCGGCGGGTTCGGTCTGAAGGCGCTTGAGCCGAACCGGGTCACGGCCCGGGAGATCGAAGCCGCCCGCCGCGCCATCACGCGTCAGATGAAGCGTCAGGGCCGTGTCTGGATTCGGGTTTTCCCGGATCTGCCGGTGACGTCGAAGCCGACCGAAGTCCGCATGGGCAAGGGCAAGGGCTCCGTCGACTACTGGGCGGCCCGCGTCAAGCCGGGGCGCGTCATGTTCGAGATCGACGGTGTGTCCGAGGAGATCGCCCGCGAGGCGCTCCGTCTCGGTGCCGCCAAGCTTTCGGTTCGCACGCGCTTCGTACAGCGCATCGCAGAGTAGGAAAGGGCTGATCATGAAGGCCGTTGATGTTCGGGCGAAGACGCTCGATGAGCTGAATGACGACCTGGCGAGCCTGAAGAAGGAGCAGTTCAACCTGCGCTTCCAGAAGGCGACCGGCCAGATCGAGAAAACCGCGCGCGTGAAGGAAGTCCGTCGGGACATCGCGCGCATCAAGACGATCGCTGCCGAGAAGTCGGCCGGCAAGAAGGCTTAAGGACGAAGAACATGCCAAAGCGCATCATGCAGGGCACGGTCGTCTCGGATAAGAACGACAAGACGGTCGTCGTCAAGATCGAGCGTCGCTTCACCCATCCGGTGATGAAGAAGACCGTTCGCCAGACGAAGAAGTACAAGGCGCACGACGAGAACAATGCCTGCAAGGTGGGCGATTTCGTTTTCATCCAGGAGTCGGCGCCGTTCTCCAAGGACAAGAATTGGGTCGTGATCGAAAATCCGTCCCAGTCGGCCTCGGCCGAATAAGAACGAAACTTGATAAAGCCGGAGAGCGCGTATATGAGCCGCTCTCCATATAATTAGAAGGCGGCCAGTCATGATTCAGATGCAAACAAACCTCGACGTGGCGGATAATTCCGGCGCACGTCGTGTCATGTGCATCAAGGTGCTGGGCGGCTCGAAGCGGAAATATGCCTCCGTTGGCGACATCATCGTCGTCTCCGTGAAGGAAGCCATTCCGCGCGGCCGCGTTAAGAAGGGTGACGTGATGAAGGCGGTCGTGGTTCGCACGGCCAAGGACATCCGTCGTCCGGACGGCAGCGTGATTCGTTTCGACAAGAACGCAGCCGTTCTCGTCGACAACAAGAAAGAGCCGGTGGGCACGCGTATCTTCGGTCCCGTTCCGCGCGAACTACGCGCGAAGAACCACATGAAGATCATTTCGCTTGCACCGGAAGTGCTTTAAGGGGCCGGAAAGATGCAGAAGATTCGTAAGGGCGACAAGGTCGTCGTTCTGGCCGGCAAGGACAAGGGCCGTACCGGTGAAGTCGTGCAGGTGATGCCGAAGGAAGACAAGGCTGTCGTCCGCGGCGTCAACATGATTGCGCGCCACCAGAAACAGTCCGCTTCGCAGGAAGGCGGGATCATCCGCAAGGAAGCCCCCCTCCATCTGTCCAATATCGCGATCGCCGACCCCAAGGACAACAAGCCGACCCGCGTCGGTTTCGATTTCCGCGACGGCAAGAAGGTCCGCATCGCCAAGCGCTCCGGAGAAGTGATCAATGGCTGACTCCAAGTATGAGCCACGGCTCAAGAAGCTCTACAGCGAGACGATCCGCAAGGCGCTCCAGGAAGAGTTCAACTACGCCAACGAGATGATGATCCCGCGTCTCGACAAGGTGGTCATCAATATGGGCGTCGGCGAAGCGACCGGCGATTCCAAGAAGCCGACGGTCGCCGCCGAAGATCTCGCGATGATCGCAGGCCAGAAGCCTGTCGTGACGCGTGCTCGCACGTCGATCGCCGGCTTCAAGGTGCGTGAAGGTATGCCGATCGGCGCCAAGGTCACCTTGCGCCAGGACCGCATGTACGACTTCATCGATCGTCTGGTGACGATCGCGCTTCCGCGCGTTCGCGACTTCCGGGGCCTCAACCCCAAGAGCTTCGACGGCCGTGGCAATTTCGCCATGGGCGTGAAGGAGCACATCGTGTTCCCCGAGATCAATTACGACAAGGTCGACCAGATCTGGGGAATGGACATCATCGTTTGTACGACTGCCCGGTCGGATGACGAGGCGCGAGCGCTGCTCAAGGCCTTGAACTTCCCGTTCCGCCAGTAACGGCAGCGAATAAAGGACATATCTGAAATGGCAAAGACCAGCTCAGTCGAGAAGAACCAGAAGCGCGCGAAGCTTGTGAAGCGCTATGCGAACAAGCGTGCGGATCTGAAGGCGATCATCATGGACCAGGACCGTCCGATGGATGAGCGCTTCCGGGCGCAACTCGAACTCGCAGCCCTGCCGCGCAATTCGTCCAAGACCCGCGTGCGCAACCGCTGCGAAGTCACCGGTCGTCCGCGCGCCTATTACCGCAAGCTCAAGATGAGCCGTATTGCCATGCGCGAGCTCGGCAATAACGGCCTCATCCCCGGCCTCGTCAAGTCAAGCTGGTAAGGAGGATATTCCATGTCCATGAGTGATCCTCTCGGCGATATGCTGACCCGCATCCGCAACGCCTACGGCCGCAAGAAAACCAAGGTATCGACGCCGGCCTCGCGCCTGCGCGCCCGTGTGCTCGAAGTCCTGAAGTCTGAAGGCTACATTCGCGATTACGCCCAGGTCGACTATGACAACGGCAAGTCGGAAATCGAGATCGAGCTGAAGTACTATGAAGGCCAGCCGGTGATCCGCGAGATCGCCCGCGTATCGAAGCCGGGCCGCCGCGTCTACGTGTCGGTCAAGTCGATCCCGCAGGTTGCCAACGGTCTCGGCATTGCCATTCTCTCCACGCCGAAGGGCGTCATGGCGGACCATCAGGCCCGCGACGAGAATGTCGGCGGCGAGATTCTCTGCCAGATCTTCTGATCGGCGTCTGGAAACATAAGAAGAAGACGAGGACAACGACATGTCTCGTATCGGCAAGAAGCCTCTCTCCGTCCCGCAGGGCGTGACCGCGACCGTCGATGGCCGCACCGTCAGCGCGAAGGGCCCGAAGGGCGAACTGAAATACGTCGTCAACGACGAAGTCCTGGTCAAGCTCGAAGACGGCGCGATCCAGGTTTCGCCGCGCGACGAGTCGAAGGATGCTCGGTCCAAGTGGGGCATGTCCCGCACGCAGATCGAGAACATCCTCAACGGCGTCAAGACGGGTTTCGAGCGCAAGCTGGAGATCACCGGCGTCGGCTATCGCGCCGCGATGCAGGGCAAGAACCTGCAACTCGCGCTCGGTTTCAGCCACGATGTCGTCTATCAGACGCCCGAAGGCATCACGATCCAGGTCACCAAGCCGACCGAGATCGTGGTCAGCGGCATTGACAAGCAGCAGGTGGGTCAGGTAGCAGCCGAGATCCGTGAATACCGCCCGCCGGAGCCCTACAAGGGCAAGGGCGTGCGTTATGCCGGCGAACGCATCGTTCGCAAGGAAGGCAAGAAGAAGTAAGATCGAAACGCCACGGGGTGCGGTCGCGGGAAGCTTTGGCTTACCGCACAGGGCCGGCCCCGTTTCTCAAGGCAGGGAATTGAATTATGGCTTCCAAGGAATCCGCGCTCAAGCGCGCCGCGCGCGTTCGTCGCCAGGTCAAGAAGGTTGCGGGCGAGCGTCCGCGCCTTTCGGTGCATCGCTCGTCGAAGCACATCTACGTACAGCTCATCGATGACGCCAACGGCCACACGATCGCTTCGGCTTCGACGCTCGAAAAGGATCTCAAGGGTTCGCTCAAGACAGGTGCCGACTCCGCAGCCGCCGCCGCGGTGGGCAAGCTCGTCGCCGAGCGCGCCGTCAAGGCGGGCGTCAAGAATGTCGTCTTCGACCGTGGGCCGTACATCTATCACGGTCGCGTCAAGGCGCTGGCCGACGCCGCCCGCGAAGGCGGTCTGAGCTTCTAGTCGGGCAGGGGCGGTATTCCGCCCCGGCCTTTTTTGCAACCCGTGCTTCCGGAAAAGAATAAGGACAGGATATGGCACAGGATCGTAGGGAAGGTGGTCGCGGACGCGACCGCGAAGAGCGCGATGACGGCTTCGTCGACAAGCTCGTCCACATCAACCGCGTCGCCAAGGTGGTCAAGGGTGGTCGTCGTTTCGGCTTCGCCGCTCTCGTCGTCGTCGGCGATCAGAAGGGCCGCGTCGGTTTCGGTCACGGCAAGGCGCGCGAAGTGCCGGAGGCCATCCGCAAGGCCACCGAGAGCGCCAAGCGCGACATGATCTTCGTGCCGCTGCGCGACGGCCGCACACTGCACCATGACGTCAATGGCCGCCACGGCGCCGGCAAGGTTCTGCTGCGCACTGCCAAGGCCGGCACCGGCATCATCGCAGGTGGTCCGATGCGCGCCGTGTTCGAGACGCTCGGTATGCACGATGTCGTCGCCAAGTCGATGGGCTCGTCGAACCCCTACAACATGGTCCGCGCCACGTTCGACGCATTGAAGCACCAGCTTCACCCGAAGGATGTCGCAGCCCAGCGCGGCATCAAGTACTCGACGCTTCAGGCGCGCCGCGGCGCTTCCGTTTCGTCCGAAGAGTAGTCGGGCTCAGGTAAGGATTGGTTAGATGGCCAAAAAGGCAAAGACGCTGACGGTCGAGCAGATCGGTAGCCCCATTCGCCGTCCGGACGCGCAGCGCGCAACGCTCGTCGGTCTCGGATTGAACAAGATGCATCGTCGCCGCACCCTGGAGGACACCCCTTCGGTCCGCGGCATGATCGCCAAGGTGCAGCACCTCGTCCGCGTCGTGGACGAGGCGTAAGCAGGAGCGACAGACATGAAACTCAACGAACTTCGTGACGTCGACGGCGCAACCCATTCGCGCAAGCGCGTCGGTCGGGGCATCGGCTCCGGCAAAGGCAAAACCGCCGGCCGCGGCGTGAAGGGCCAGAGCTCGCGCTCGGGCGTCGCCATCAACGGCTTCGAGGGCGGCCAGATGCCGATCTATCGTCGCCTGCCGAAGCGTGGCTTCAAGAACCCGTTCACCAAGAATTTCAACGAGATCTCGGTGGGCAAGGTTCAGGAAGCGATCGATTCGGGTCGCCTGGACGGCAAGAAGGCCGTGACGATCGAGGCGCTCGTCGAGGCCGGTCTCATCCGCCGCGCCAAGGACGGCGTGCGCCTGCTCGGCTCGGGCGAGATCAAGGCGAAGGTCTCCTTCGACGTTGCCGGCGCTTCCAAGTCGGCGGTCGAAAAGGTCGAGAAGGCCGGCGGCTCCGTCAAGGTGCCGGAAAAGGCCGCCGCCGAGTGACCGCGGCGTGAACATGAAATACCCGAGCGGCGGCCTTAGAGCCGCCGCTTGCATATTGTCGGGCGTGGCCTTATGTCGTGCCTTCCACGGCTTGCACCGACGGACTGTGCGTGACAGGTTTTCCGCGCGCTGGCTTTTCCTCGGCTGATCCGCCCGCGTTCGGAGAGACTAATGGCATCTGCAGCAGAACAACTTGCCGCAAATCTGAATTTCGCGGCCTTCTCGAAGGCCGAAGACCTCAAGAAGCGTATCTGGTTCACGCTCGGGGCTCTGCTGGTCTATCGGCTCGGCACGTATATCCCCATGCCGGGCATCAATCCCGACGCATTCGCGCAGGCGTTCCAGCAGCAGTCGGGCGGCGTGCTCGGCATGTTCAACATGTTCGCCGGCGGCGCTGTCGAGCGTATGGCGATCTTCGCGCTGGGCATCATGCCCTACATCTCCGCCTCCATCATCATGCAGCTCATGACGGCCGTCGTGCCGACGCTCGAGCAGTTGAAGAAGGAAGGCGAGCAGGGCCGCAAGGTCATCAACCAGTACACGCGCTACGGCACGGTTCTGCTGGCGACGGTCCAGGCCTACGGCATCGCCGTCGGTCTTGAAGGCGGCGCCAACATCGTCACCGATCCGGGCTGGTTCTTCCGTATCTCGGCCGTCATCACGCTAGTCGGCGGCACCATGTTCCTGATGTGGCTCGGCGAGCAGATCACGGCGCGGGGCCTCGGCAACGGCATCTCGCTCATCATCTTCGCGGGCATCGTGGCCGGTCTTCCTTCGGCGATTTCCGGCACGCTGGAACTTGGCCGCACCGGGGCGCTCTCCACGGGCATCATCCTCGCGATCCTGACGCTCGCGGTCGTGCTCATCGGCATCATCGTCTTTTTCGAGCGCGCCCAGCGCCGCCTTCTGATCCAGTATCCGAAGCGCCAGGTGGGCAACCGCATGTTTCAGGGCGACACCTCGCATCTGCCGCTGAAGCTCAACACTGCGGGCGTCATTCCGGCGATCTTCGCTTCCTCGCTGCTACTCCTGCCGGCGACGGCTGCGGGCTTCTCCGACACGACGAACCTGCCGGCCTGGGCCAATTCGGTCCTCGCCGCGCTCGGCCACGGCCAGCCCCTCTACATGGTTCTTTATGCCGCGCTGATCGCGTTCTTCGCCTTCTTCTACACCGCGATCGTCTTCAATCCGAAGGACACCGCGGACCAGCTCAAGAAGCATTCGGGCTTCATCCCCGGCTATCGTCCCGGCGAGCGCACGGCCGAATATATCGACTATGTGCTGACTCGCATTACGGTCGTCGGCGCGATCTATCTGGTCGTGGTCTGCCTGGTTCCCGAGTTCCTGATCTCGGCCACCGGCGTGCCGTTCTATCTCGGCGGAACCTCGCTGCTGATCGTTGTCAGCGTCACGCTCGATACGGTCGCGCAGATGCAGGGCCACCTCATTGCCCATCAATATGAAGGGCTTATCAAGAAGTCGAAGCTCCGGGGGGGCAAGAGGGGACGATGAGACTGATACTGCTTGGACCGCCCGGCGCGGGGAAGGGAACGCAGGCGCAGCGACTGGTCGAGCGTCATGGCATACCGCAGCTTTCCACGGGGGACATGCTGCGCTCCGCCGTCGCCAACGGCACCGAGATCGGCAAGCGCGCCAAGGCGATCATGGATTCGGGCGAACTCGTTTCGGACGCCATCGTGAACCAGATCGTTTCCGACCGGATCGACGAGCCGGACTGCCGCAAGGGCTTCATCCTCGACGGCTTTCCGCGCACGGTCGCGCAGGCGGAAGCGCTCGCCGACATGCTGGCCCAGAAGGGCCAGAAGCTCGATGCCGTCATCGAGCTCAAGGTGGATGAAGCTGCTCTCGTCGAGCGCATGAAGAAGCGCGTCGCCGACACGCTTTCGGCCGGCGGGTCGGTGCGTGCCGACGACAATCCCGAATCCTTCGCCAAGCGACTCGACGAATACCGGCAGAAAACGGCGCCGCTGTCGGCCCATTATCGCGAGACCGGCGAATTGGTCACCATCGACGGTATGCAGAGCATGGACACCGTCACTGCCGAGATCGAGGAAATCCTGGTCAAGGCGAACTGATTTCAGGCGGGGTTGACCCGCCTGTCGAGTTGCCCTATAGCGGCGCGTCTCCCAATTCGTGAACGGGGCGCGCTGCTTTGGTGCTGGCGCCCTTCATGGCGCAGGAAACCACACGCAAGGGCCGGCCTCCACCGGACGCGGGCATAAACAGAAATTTCGGCCAAGCCGATACCAGATGGAGAAGAAGATGGCCCGTATAGCCGGCGTCAATATTCCGACCAACAAGCGCGTGATCATCGCGTTGCAGTACATTCACGGCATCGGTGCGAAGTTCGCGTCCGAGATCGTCGAGAAGGTCGGCATTCCCGTCGACCGTCGCGTCAATCAGTTGACCGACGCCGAAGTCCTGCAAATTCGCGAGGCGATCGACCGCGACTATAAAGTCGAGGGCGACCTGCGCCGCGAAGTCTCGATGAACATCAAGCGCCTGATGGACCTTGGTTGCTACCGTGGCCTGCGTCACCGTCGTTCGCTGCCGGTTCGCGGTCAGCGTACGCACACCAATGCCCGCACCCGCAAGGGTCCGGCAAAGGCCATTCAGGGCAAGAAGAAGTAATTTCGGCAGTCGGGCTTCGGCAGTCGGCATTCGGATAACCGACTGCCGATTGCCGACGGCCCAATGCCGCAAGGTGGAGCCGCTGGCATTACGGCGGCGAAGAGATCATCGAAAGGAAGACCATGGCCAAGGAAGCCGCACGCGTCCGCCGTCGCGAACGCAAGAACATCTCGACGGGCATCGCGCACGTCAACTCGACCTTCAACAACACCATGATCACCATCACCGACGCGCAGGGCAATGCCATTGCCTGGTCGTCGGCTGGGGCTCAAGGGTTCAAGGGCTCGCGCAAGTCGACCCCGTTTGCCGCGCAGGTCGCTGCCGAAGATTGCGCCAAGAAGGCGCAGGAGCACGGTATGCGTACGCTCGAAGTCGAGGTCTGCGGCCCGGGTTCGGGTCGCGAATCGGCGCTTCGCGCGCTCCAGGCTGCGGGTTTCATGATCACGTCGATCCGCGATGTGACGCCGATCCCGCACAATGGCTGCCGCCCGCGCAAGAAGCGCCGCGTCTAATTCGTAATCATCGCACGAGCGCTGTTCGCGGCGCTCCTCTGCGTTTTCCAGATTGCCCGCCACGATTGGATGGTGCCGGGGAAACGGAAGGAAATCGGAATGATCCAGAAAAACTGGCAAGAGCTCATCAAGCCGAACAAGGTCGAGTTCAAGTCCAAGGGCCGCACCATGACGACGCTCGTCGCGGAGCCTTTGGAGCGTGGCTTCGGCCTGACGCTCGGTAATGCGCTTCGCCGCGTGCTTTTGTCGTCGCTTCGCGGTGCGGCCGTCACGGCGGTCCAGATCGACGGCGTGCTGCATGAATTCTCGTCGATCGCCGGCGTGCGCGAGGACGTGACCGACATCGTGCTCAACATCAAGGAAATCGCCATCCGCATGGAAGGCGAAGGCCCCAAGCGCATGGTCGTGCGCAAGCAGGGTCCGGGCGTCGTCGTTGCCGGCGACATCCAGACGGTTGGCGATGTCGAGATACTGAACCCCGATCACGTGATCTGCACGCTCGACGAGGGCGCGGAGATCCGCATGGAGTTCACGGTCGACGCTGGCAAGGGCTACGTGCCTGCCGAGCGCAACCGCGCCGAAGACGCGCCGATCGGCTTGATCCCGGTCGACAGCCTCTATTCGCCGGTCCGCAAGGTGTCCTACAAGGTCGAGAACACCCGTGAGGGGCAGGTTCTCGACTATGACAAGCTCACCATGCAGCTCGAGACGGACGGTTCGATCTCCGGCGAGGACGCCGTGGCGTTTGCCGCGCGCATCCTTCAGGATCAGCTCGGCCTCTTCGTCAATTTCGAGGAGCCGCAGAAGGAAGTCGCTTCGGAGCAGGTCACCGAACTCGCCTTCAATCCGGCTCTCTTGAAGAAGGTCGACGAACTGGAGCTTTCGGTCCGGTCGGCCAACTGCCTGAAGAACGACAACATCGTCTATATCGGCGATTTGATCCAGAAGACGGAGGCGGAAATGCTCCGCACGCCGAATTTCGGACGCAAGTCGTTGAACGAGATCAAGGAAGTTCTCGCTTCGATGGGTCTCCATCTGGGCATGGAAGTGGCCGACTGGCCGCCGGAGAACATCGACGATCTCGCCAAGCGCTACGAAGATCAGTATTGAGGCTGATGCCTCGCATCAAATGTGAAGGAGCAAGCTCATGCGCCACGGAAATTCCGGCCGTAAGCTGAACCGTACCGCCAGCCACCGCAAGGCCATGTTCGCCAACATGGCTGCGTCCCTCATCGAGCACGAGCAGATCGTGACGACCCTGCCGAAGGCGAAGGAACTTCGCCCGATCGTGGAAAAGCTCGTCACGCTCGGCAAGCGCGGCGATCTGCACGCCCGTCGTCAGGTCATGTCGTCGACCCGTTCGGAGGCGGCCGCCAAGCGTCTCTTCGACGAGATCGCCCCGCGCTATGCCGACCGTCACGGCGGTTATCTGCGCATCATGAAGGCGGGCTTCCGCCACGGTGACAATGCCGCCATGGCCGTCATCGAATTCGTCGATCGCGACGTCGATGCCAAGGGCGCGGCCGACCGCGCCCGTGTCGAGGCCGAAGACGCCCAGCGCGAGAGCGAAGCGGCATAAGCTGCCATCTGTGAAAACCGAAAAAGGGCGCCGCGGGGCGCCCTTTTTCATATCTCCATGACGTCTTCCTCAAGCTGGCGCCGCGTAGGTCTTTGCGCTCGATCGCGATGCGAGTGTCCAGAAGATCAGTGCGGCCGTGGCCACGCCGGCAAGCGTCAGGAAGGCCATGTCATAGCCGTAGCTCGCTGCGACATATCCGCCAAGGGCAGGGCTCAACGCCGCGCCGACGCCATGCATCGTCATCACCGCCCCGATCCCCAGATTGACGTGTCCTGTGCCGCGCAAGATGCGCGCGACCATGCCTGGCGTTGCGACACCCAGCAGGCCCGCGCCCACACCGTCGAGTATCTGGACAGGAATGAGCGCGAAGCTGCTGTCCCAATAGCCGGCGATGACGCCCCTGATCGGCAGAGCGATCAGCGCCGCGATGACGAGGATGCCGAAGCCGCGTGTTTCCGCGATCTTCGCTGCGAGAAGGGCCATCGGGATCATGGTGAGCTGGGCGATGATGATCGTCGCCGAGGTATAAGCGCTGGCATCGGCCAGGCCGCGTGAGACCACCGATTGCGACAGGAGCGGCAGCATCGCGGCATTGCCGAAGTGGAACAGGAAGATCGTGATCCCGAAGACCACGAGTGGCGCCGACTTGAGCAGCGACGTGAAGCTCGCCGGCGCAAGGTTTTCGCCGGACGCCCCCTTGTCGAGCCCGCGCGCGACATCGTGATCGATGTCCTGCGACCGTATCATGAACACGCTGATGATCGAACCGATCGCAAGCAGGATCATCAGCACGAAGACGGCGACCAGGCCGAAATAATAGCCGAAGGCGCCCGCGATCACGGCAGCGACGACGTTGCCGCCGTGATTCCATGCCTGGTTCCGGCCGAGCTGGCGGGCGAGGCCCGCCTGGCCGACGAGGCCGAGCGTGATGCCCGCAATCGCCGGAGTGATGACCGCGGCAAAGACGCCGGTTCCGATCTGCGAGCCTGCGACGACCCAGAAATTGTCGGAGACGAGCAGGGCGAGCGTGCCGGCGATGATCAGTGCGGCAGCGATCGCGATGGCCATGCGCTTGGCCTTGGTCGCGTCGACATAGGCGCCGAGCGGTGTCGTGGCCAACATGCCGGCGAGACCGCCCAAGGTCATTACATAGCCGATCTGGTCGGCTGCCCATCCCTGCCCGATGAGGAACACGCCGAGAAACGGACCGAGCCCGTCGCGGACGTCGGCGAGGAAGAAATTCATCCCCGTCAATGCGCGGATGGAGCGTTGTGAGGCGCTTTGCATGAGAGTGTCCCTTCGATCCTCGGCGTCTAGCCGATGGGTCCTTTGAATATGAAGAAGGCGCCGGCGCAGATGAGCGCGAAGCCGACGACGTGGTTCAAGGTGAGTTGTTCGCCGAGATAGAAGACCGAGAAGATCGCAAAGACAGTCAGCGTGAGGACTTCCTGGATCGTCTTCAATTCCGCAGCCGAATAGACCTCATGGCCATAGCGATTGGCGGGTACGGCGAAGCAGTATTCGGCAAGCGCGATCAGCCAGCTCACGCCGATGACGATGAGCAGTGGCTTGCCGGGATATTTCAGATGCCCGTACCAGGCGAACGTCATGAAGACGTTGGAAATGGCCAGGAGGCCGATCGGCAGCAGATGAGCGAAAGTCATGGTGGCATGTTCCGTTTCGAACGATGCCTGCCATTAACGTGGGGTCATTGAACCCGGTTTGAATCGCGGCTGAACCGAAACCAAACGCGGCGTTAGAAGAGCCGCAGGCTCTTCATGCTCGCGTGCCCGTTGCGCCCGATGATGATGTGGTCATGGACTGTGACGCCGAGGGGTTTCGCTGCCTCGGCGATCGTCTTGGTCATCTCGATGTCCGCGCGCGAGGGTGTCGGATCGCCGGACGGATGGTTGTGGAGCAACCTGCGAATCCATAAAACCGTTTTCTTTTCAGAACCTTAGATATTGTATTCGTGGAAGTGGTTCCGGTAAGTGGGAGCTGTACTGAATGCAAATCTGTGACCGTCCCGGTGAAATCCGCCTCGTCCCGCTGAGGCCCGGAGATATCTGAACGATACCGATTATCCGCCTCATCAGCCAAACGCGATTGACGAAATGGAAACGTCACCATCTCCGGGGACCTACAGCGCTCAGTCCGTTGAGTGTTCACTCCCAGGTTCGTCGAGCGAAAGGAACCTTGTTCGCAAACATGAAATCAAGTTGGATCGATCCCAGCGCTCCAGTTCATCAACTGGGTATAGGACTGCCTTGCCGATTTTGAGGAACGACGGGCCGATTCTTTTGGATCGCCAGTTGCGGAAAGTGCCGTCACTGATCTCGTTGCGGTAGCGAATTACGACCTCATCTACGGTTAGAAAAAGGGGTACAGACACGGTGTCTCCTTGCTTTGAAATTGTGCAACGGCCTGTTGAACAGTTTCAGGAGCGCGGGGTCTTTGATCGGATGTGTTGAGCCGAGAATGATGTCGAGCGCCGTATTGTGCTTATCTGGTTACTCGTTGGTATCGTCCCCTCCGGCGTGAGCCGACGTATTCAAGAAGCTTCGCCTTCTGAAGCGCACCGATGTCGCGCCGCGCAGTTTTCAGGCTGACCTCCCATGCCTCCGCGATCTCTCTCGCTCCGCACCGACCTGCTTCTGCAACTTGAGCCAGGAACCAGCGCTGCCGAGCGCTGAGTTCGATTGGATCAGGGACATTTATCGGGTCACGTTTAGGGACAAGTTCAGGGTCATTTTTTCGCGCATCTGTTGCCGATCTTCCGCCAGCCGCCTCGCCGGCCGCATAGGCTTCTCTAGCTCTTGCGAGCGAAAAGCGATCGACAAAACTGGCCTGCGGCGCCGCTGCTGGCCCTTCGATCAGACCGAGAACGAAGGCCCTGATGACGGGCGACGACACCAGAAGACGCAGGAAATGCACTGTATCTGGCCCGTGCTGCCCTGAGAGCCAGTGTTTGACTGTCCTTTCGCTCGCGTTGGTCTGGCGCATGAGTTGCTTGATCGCACGATGGCTATCGCCGTGCTCTTTGCGCAGCAGCTCGGCGATAGTCCGAGCGTACGTCTCGCGTCCGCCTAGTACCCCTGTCCATCGGGGTAATTTCCTGCCCTTGTTCGGCAACATCTTCCGTTTTCTCCACAGTTAGACTGGCTTCATTGCGGAGTGGCGGCAGAGATCTGTCATGCGCTGCGGCGGTAGATTGCTCGGGCCGCCGTAGTCGATTTCAGGAGGGCATGATGTGACGAGCCGAAAATTCAACGTTGATCGCGCAGGACAGCTGGAACGTCCGCTCCGGGCTGCCGAATACGTCCGCATGTCGACGGACCATCAAAAGTATTCGACAGAAAACCAATCCGACGCGATCAAGAAATATGCTGAAGATCGTGGAATTGAGATCGTTCGGACCTATGCTGACGCTGGAAAGAGCGGCCTTAAGATAGAGGGTCGCGATGCACTCAAGCAGCTCATCGAGGACGTACAATCCGGCAATACCGATTTCGCATTGGTGCTTGTCTATGACGTCAGCCGCTGGGGCCGCTTCCAGGATGCAGACGAGAGTGCCTATTATGAATATCTTTGCCGACGCGCCGGTATTGCCGTTGAGTATTGCGCGGAGCAATTCGACAATGATGGCAGTCCCATCTCTACCATCGTCAAGGGCGTCAAGCGGGCGATGGCTGGTGAATACAGCCGAGAATTATCAACCAAGGTATTCGCGGGTCAGGGCAGGCTGATCGAGAAAGGCTATCGTCAGGGCGGGCCAGCAGGCTTTGGGCTTCGGCGGACCTTGATTGATGAGCACGGCGCCATCAAAGGCCTTCTCGAGCGGGGCGAGCACAAGAGCATCCAGACCGACCGGGTGATCCTGACCCCTGGCCCCGCCGAAGAAGTTAGTGTGGTCCGCAAGATCTATCAGGACTTCGTCCATAAGGGACGTAGCGAGAGCGAAATCGCGACAGATCTCAACGAACGAAACGTCCCGACCGATCTCGGGCGCCCTTGGACCAGGGGAACGGTCCACCAGATTTTGATCAATGAGAAGTATGTCGGTGACAACGTCTGGAACCGCCGCTCCTTCAAGCTGAAGAAGAAGCGCGTCCAGAACGAACCCGAGATGTGGATCAGGGCGCAGGACGCATTCCAGGCCATCGTCGCGCGTGAACTGTTCGAGGCTGCGAAGACCCTCATCAATGTGCGCTCGTTTCGTCTGAGCGACGAGGAGATGCTGCAATCGTTGAGGGAGCTTTACCAACAGCAAGGTTTGCTCTCGGGCATTGTCATCGATGAAAGCGTCGGTCTGCCGTCCAGCAGCGCCTATAGCTCCCGTTTTGGTAGTCTTCTTCGTGCCTATAACCTCGTAGGCTTCATGCCAGATCGCGATTATCGCTACATCGAAATCAACCGCGAACTGCGCCTGCTCCATCCTGACATCCTCCGCGAGGTGCTCGACGGGCTGCGCGCCACAGGCAGTGATGCTTGGCAGGATCTTCAGACGGATCGGGTGATCGTCAACGGCGAGTTCAGTCTTTCCGTGGTAGTTGCCCGCTGCATCGAGACGCCGACTGGGCTTCTGCGTTGGAAATTGCGCTTCGATACCTCACTCGCACCCGACATCACGATCGTCGTGCGTATGGACCGCGCCAATCGCGCACCCCTCGACTACTATCTGTTCCCGCGCATTGACATGCTCTCCGAGAAACTCCGGCTTGGGGAGGACAATGCCTTGGGGCTCGACGCCTATCGCTTCGACGACCTCGACCTTCTTTATCACATCGCAACACCCGTTCCTCTTGCGGAGGCCGCCTGATGCCCGCCGTTCGTCCGAACCGGATTGAAATGATCCCCATCTCCCGGATTACGGTACTGAATCCGCGCGCGCGCAATAAGCGTCAGCATCGGGAGATCGTGAACAACATTGAAGCCATTGGCCTCAAGCGGCCTATCACAGTAAGCCGCCGCGATGGAGCTGGCGGCCCCAGATATGACCTGGTCTGCGGTGAAGGCCGGCTGGAAGCCTTCCAGATGCTGGGGCAGGCCGAGATACCTGCCGTGGTGATCGAGGCCAGCGAAAGCGAATGCCTCGTGATGAGCCTTGTCGAAAACATTGCGCGGCGCACGCCTCGTCCGATCGACCTCATGCGTGAAATCGGTGCTCTGCAGTCTCGCGGCTATAGCGATGCTGCCATCGCTGAGAAGATCGGCGTCGGAGCATCTTGGGTGAACATGATCACGTCGCTTCTCGATCGCGGCGAGGAACGGTTGGTCGCGGCGGTCGAAACCGGACTCATTCCGATTACCCTGGCGATGGAGATTTCCAAAGCCGAGACAGAAGAGGCGCAGAACCTGCTCCTTGACGCCTATGAGACCGGCAAGCTTAGAGGCAAGAAGCTCGCCGCCGTCAGGCGCATGCTCGAGATGCGTATGCAGAGCCAACGAAAGGGAGCGCTGCCGACGGGACGTCTGGGGCGGAAAGCCAATAGCAAGCGAATGACGGCGGCCGATCTCCTGCAGGTTTATCAGCGAGAGGCCGAGAAGCAGCGCCTTCTCGTAAAGAAATCCGATTTTACCCAGACCCGGCTTTTGTTTGTTGTCGAGGCCCTGAAGGATTTGCTCGCCGATGACGGCTTCATCAACCTGCTGAGAGCGGAAGGGCTGGCGACCATGCCTCGGGCGCTCAAGGCCCGCGTATCGGGAGGCGATCATGGCTGACGATCCGAAAGATCGGGAGGACGGCCATATTCATCTCGCTTTCGACAGAGATTTCCTGACGATCCCCGTGACGGCGATCGTTCCGCTCAAGACGCTGCCGGAAGGCGCAAGAGCGAGCCGGTCATACTCACAGGTCCTAAGCTCCATCAAAGCGATTGGCTTGATCGAAGCGCCAGTCGTCATGGCGGACGTTCAGAAGCCCGGAATCTGGTATCTCCTTGATGGCCATCTTCGGCTGGAGGCGCTGAAGGAACTCGGCATAGCTGAAGTCGAATGTCTGCTGGCCGCTGACGATGACACCTACACCTACAACAAGCGCGTCAATCGCATCCCGCCGATCCAGGAACATCGGATGATTGCGCGCGCGATGGATCGAGGCGTCTCATCCGCCGACATTGGCGCCGCCCTGAACCTCCAGGTCGAGTCCGTGCTGCGGCGTTTCCGGTTGTTGGAAGGGATCAGCCCCGAGGCCGCCGAGATGCTGAAGGATACGCCTTGCTCGATGAAGGTGTTCGATATTCTGCGCCAGATGACGGTCGTCAGGCAGATCGAAGCTGCCGATCTGATGATCGGCCAGAACAACTTCACGGTCATGTTCGCTCGTGCGCTGCGAGCTGCCACATCCGAGAACCAGCTCGCTGCTGCCAAGAAGGGAAAGGGCGGCGGTAAACCAACGCCCTCGGGCCAGCAGATCGCCCGTATGGAACGCGAGCTGGCGGCGCTTCAGACCCAGGTGAAATCGGTCGATGAAACCTACGGCATCGACAATCTGCATCTGACTGTCGCGCGTGGGTACATCGCTAAACTCCTATCGAACACCCGGGTGGTCCGCTGGCTGACAACCCATCAGCAGGACTATCTCAGCGAGTTCCAGAAGATTGCCGAGATCGACACGCTTGGCGGAAGTGCGGAATCGCCTGGCGCCTGAACAAAAGATGGGGACCCGGACCCGATAAGCGCGGGGACCATGGGAGAAGCCGCACTGTGGGGCGGATCAAGCGTGGTGGTGGGAATGGCGGCGAACCCGCATGAAGCCCACTAGGCTGGTCGTCATATAGTCCAGCCGCGTGTGAGCCTACTTGGCCGCACGAAATGGCGGGCGTGCTGATATTGCCGCCCAGCACGCCCGCTACTGCGCTTCAAACCCAGGTGAAATCGGTTGAGGAAACCTACGGCACCCACAATCTGCATCTGACCGTTACGCGCGGGCACATCGCTGAATTCCTCGCGAACACCCGGCTGGTCCGCTGGCCGACGACCCATCAACAGGAATTAGGCTGGGATGATGATTTCCCGCCGCATGGCTCGGTGAATAGCTTGCGCGGTCTTCTCGGCTACGCCGGCCTGTACCGCGAAGGCCGGCCAGTTTTCGACCTGCATATGCATCTCGCGGATAATGTCTTCGGCCTTTTTGGGCTTGAGGTCGCAGAAGACGCCGAATTGGATAAGATCTGAGAGCTCGAAATGATCGCGCTTACCGTTCAGGCTCATCTGGTGCTGCTGAGTCCAGCTTCCGTCGGGATTGTAAGCGTAGCTGACGTCGTATGCCGGTGACAGGCGCCACTCTCCCTTCCGATTCATGAGGAAGGCGATGTTCTTGACGTGATCGTCCTGGTTCCGGACGAGGATGTTGAAGACTGCGCGGCGAAACTGTTGCTCGATATCATATGCCGGCAGGCGAAGGAGCCGGATCGTCTCGACCGCCTGTTCGTAGGAATAGGCTCCCGCTGCATTGAAATCATAGTGGCGCAAGGCAGCGAGCGACTGCATGTGGAGTTTTTGGCCGCTGGCGGTGCGGTCGAAGCGTTGCGTCATGAAATGCGATCGGCCGCCTTCGTGGTGGACGCGGCATTCGGTCATGTCGATGCCGGCGGCGCGGGCCAGCAGAAAGAAGCCGTACTCGATAAGGCCAAAGCCCTGCGGATCAGCCAGCTCCTTGTCGCGATTGTTGGAGATGCCGTCGAACTTCATGAGCCAGTAGGTGAAGCCTTCACCGGCTCTGACCTGACCGGAACGGAATTCGCCGGTCTTTTCGTTCCACGCGAGGATGGCCTTGGCGCGCGCGCCACCTGCGGACGTCCCGACGCGCAGGATCTCCTGCAAGGTCTCGTGGTCGTCGTCGCCGTTGAGGACACCGCCGACGTTGGCGCGATTATTGAGGACGTCGTTGGCCAGCTTGGTGAGCGCGTCGATCTCAAGGCGCTTGGATTTTCGTGGCCCTTGGAGGATCGTCGGGTGGAATTCGAGCGCACCCATGCCGCGCGTCCCGATATAGCAGAGGCGCTCGACCGGATTGAAGCTCCCGGCCGATCGCCCTTGCGTCACGAGCCATGCATCGATCAGGGCATTACCGAATTTATCCGGGAGGGAATCGGCCAGCATGCCGGGCAGGCCCTTGAATGCTTCTCGCGGCAGACCAGGAAATTCGTAGGGGTCGGGGCTTCGCGGCATCAAGATCGGCGCCAGCTCGAAGCTGCTCTGGACGAAGTCGGGCATGTATTGGAATACGCCGATCGCCCTGTCGTCCAGCCAACTGACGGCGCCGATGTCTCTGCCCCACAAACGGACGGTGGCATCGGTCATTGTTCATCCTCCTCGCCCCATGCCCAGTCGGTGGCTTTTGGGACTTCGGTTTGGGTTCGTGCGCGACGTCGCTCGTGGCCTTCATGTTGAACCCGCTCGACCGGTCGAACATCTGGGTTGGGGAGGATGTCGAGGATGCGATCGCCGAGGTTGAGTGCTCTTAGTACGCGGAGAAAGGTGTCTAGCGAGCTGTTCCGGCCGGCCTCCAAGCGCTTGATGCTTGGAAGCGAAGTGCCGGCCTCCTGCGCCAATCGTGCTTGGGTCAGATTGCGACTGAGGCGAACTTTGGCCAGCCGCGCCCCTAGATCGCGCATGGTGGTCTCGATGTTGCCCGACGGTTGTGTCTTGTTAAGAAGCACATATGATCCTTTATTGGCTGTTTCCAGCTGAAGGTATCACGTATGATCTGCTATGTATAGGTATTGAATCGTGGTCCATGGGGTCGCAAATGATCCGCAATCGGATATTTTTGGCATAAAGGATCATTTATGAATCTTTATGCTGAGTCGAAAGACGATTCCGAATTTGCGGCACCTCGGTGATAATGGGTCGCAGAGCCGGCGGGCCTGCTCATAGGTGCCGGCAACGCAGCACCTCTGGTCTCCGCCTTGCGCGCCATATCGACCTAGCGAGGAATGCGGCGCTGGATGCCTTCCAAAAGATAGGCGATGAGGAGAGGCAGGCCGCGCATTTCAACGCCCATCTTTCGACGCGCGTTCACAGCCGCCAGGAAATCCCGCCATTCCGCGAGAAGCTCCGCTTCGTCTTCTTTCTTCAAGATGCTCAGATCGATGTCGTTCCCCAGACGCTGTCGAAGAAAATCGAATATCGTTCCACTTTCAATGGTTGATTTTACCTCGGAGATCGCGAGGTCGTCGTATCGCCCGCTGTCCATTGCCGCGTTCAGATAGAACGCCAAAAAAGTAAGAGCCGTAATCTGCATTCTTTTACCGTTTCAATTGAGTGAATACATGTTTGCGCTTGTGGCTGGACCTTCGCGCGCCCGGCCTTCTATTTGGTCAACCATTGTCCGTAGGCTTCCACGTCGATCATCGGCACGGTTCCGCTGAATTGCAGTTGAGAAATCAGCTTGAACAGGAATGCCGTCGCAGGCTTATTCTCGTTGGCGAAGCTGTAGCTCGCTGCCGCTTGGTCATAGGAGAAATGGCCATGTGAGGCGACGCAGCCGATATCGAGCCGCCCGTCGCCGACGTTGGCGGCCAGGGCCTTCTCAAATGAGGCGCCGAGGGCGGGACTCCATTCGCTTTCGAAGGTCAGGAGGCCGCCCAGGATCGGGATCAAGGGTTTCGCCGGGTAAACGCCCTTGGCGTATGGGATCGGTAGGCTCGTGCGGTGCAGGCGCCTGACGCTTGCAACCTTTTCCTGCGCATAGGCTACCAGCCCAGCGTCCGCCGTCTGCTTCGCCTCGAAAACGGCATAGACGCTCTCGGCAGGAATGATCGTCTCGTTCTCATAGGTGAAGATGAACGGCGAATATTGACGATCGAAGATTACGACATCGATCTGTTGGCTGAAGTTGCCCAAGCTGTCGACCACATGCGCTTTGGCAGCCTGGTAGCGCTTCGGCAAATACGTCTCCAGCATGCTGATCCAGACATTCTCGCTGGCATCGCCCTTTGTCCCCGGATGGTTGAACGACTTCCGGACGGTTGCGAGACGCTGCTGAATATCTTCATGCAACGAGGAAAGAAGTTGGGACAAAGACCATTCCGACATCAGTAAACCTCATTGTGATTCTCGTGGCCGCCGTCACGACAGGGGAAATTTCGGGCCAAACAACTGGCGCCAAGCGCGCAGCGCTTCGCCGTTCCGGCCACGGCGCACGTGGTCGATTGCCAGCGTTGCTTCGCGCTCCGCCGCACGCAAAAGATCGCGCGCCCGCGCCTTGCGCGCGATGTCCATACCATTGCTGATTGGCGGGCCGAGACCGGCAGGGTCGGGCCACTCATCGAAGATCCGGGCCGCCAGCGTCGCAAAGAATCCCTGCATCTCCCGGTCAAAGCTGCCGCCCCAGCCACCATACAGGGACTGCATCGCCATCACTTCGATGAGGAACGAGGGCTTCACCGGCTTCTCGCCGTGCTTGGGGTTGTTATTCCAGTATTTCATCATCCGCACGAGACCCTTCCATTCGCTGGAATAGGCTTGATGCGCGGCGGTTGCCTCTGCTGCATGGGTCTGAGGGTTGGTCCCAATCCACTTGCCGAGTTCGTTGTCGGGAATCTCGAAGTCGTTATCCTTGTCGAACGCAGGGACCACATCGACGCTGATGACGCGGTAATCGGTATTGTCCTCGGCATCGGCCTGCACGCCAAAATCGACGTTGATCGAGCGGTTCTGCTTCTTGGCCTTGTCGCCGTATTTCTCGACCAGGGCATTGTGGAAATCGGTTAGGACCACCGAGGGCGCTTTGGAGCGATAGTGATCTTCCGACGATTTCAAGACGAAAAAGATATCGACATCCTTCAAGGGCTTGGTTTTGGTCCAGCGCGCATAGGATCCGGTGAGGAAGCTCCGATCGATCTTGAACTTTGTGTCCAGATAATTTCGGACCTCTTTCTGGCGCGCCGAGGCATTCGCCTGCTCCCGATCATTCAGCTCGAGACGGCTCTTGAATTTGCGAAACGCTTCGTCGATCGTGAGCATCAGGCTCTCCTCAAATATGACGTGCTGGCGCCGAGGCCGCTGTGCTCTACGGTCGTTCCGAGGCTTTGGCGAACCATGCCTTCTGTCGAACGCCCGCTGGCCTTGCTCCAGCCTGCCACGTCCTGGCGGCCGGGCTTGTTTTGCAGAAGCAACCGATACCGCGCCTCGCTCGGAACCAACCCCGCCTTTCTGATGGCGTATTTGAGCTGTTCGGTATCCGTCCAGAAGCTGCCGTCGCCGCCGGACCAGCCATAGGCGATGTCGATGTCCCACCGGAAAATCAGCGCGTCCGTTTTCGGATTGTAGATTTCCAGCTTTACGGTTTCGAGATCACCAGTGTTCAACCAAGTCTGGACACCGCGCATGTGCAATTCCCAGTCGCCGACAAATTCGGTTGGATCGAGGCCCACAAGACGGATGATATCCTTCAAGCTTTTGAGGATGTTGTCCGCCACATAGGTAACGGAATGGGTATAGGTGTTGACGGCGACGTTGGTCATGAGCCCAGAAACCCTTTCGGATCAAACACAAGGGTCTGTGATTTCGTGGTCGCCGCCTCGTCGGCGCTCGAGACGGCAGCATCGAGATCGCGCGCCGTGATGCGGGTGCTGTGCTTCTTGAGCGCGCCCTGAACCCAAGCGAGATCGTCCGCTTGGCAAGGCAGTGAAACCCGCCAGTCCCCATTCAGAGGGTCAAAGCCAAGGGCGTCTTCGTTGGCGTCGGAGCCCTCGATGGCGTCATCGTCATAGAGGCAATAGATCCGCGTGCGCGGACCATCGCAGGTCACCGTGATGGCGGCATCCTTGGGCGCCTGATCTGCGATCACACTGGCGGCGACGCCGGTCACGGCAATAAGCTCCGTCCGTGCATCTCCGGTCTTGCCCTGGGTCAACAGATCGACGATCGCCGTCCAGGTCCGTGAGGCATCACGCTCGGGCGTGCTCTTGAATGTGCGGCTGGCGACGGTGCTCATGACGCCTTGTCTCCCGGCATACGGCCCGCCTTGGCAGCGCGCGCCGCGCCGAACAGATCCTCGATCGTCACGCGTTCGGGGTTCATGGCCGTTTGCGGGCTACTGGCCAAGGCGTTGGCCACCATCTTGCGGATGGCGCGTCCGTCGAGCCCGACGCATTCGGCCGCGCAGCGGTCGAAACCCTGGGAGGCGGGCAGTTTCGCGATGGCCGGGTAGGTCTTGCCGAGGCCGGCCAGGCAATCCTTCAGGATAAGCCCGCACGCTTCACGATCGGGCAGCGGCACATGGACGACCAGGTCACAGCGCGAGGTGAAGGCCGCATCGACCGCCTGGGGAAAGTTGCTGGTGGCAAGGAACAACAGGTTCGGATGCCGCTCGGCCAACGCATCGAGCTGGACAAGCACGGCATCGGTTGCGCGGTGGATGTCGATCGGATTGGCCTCTAGGCTCATTTTCGACCGGTCGGCGGCCAGCGTCTCGACTTCATCGAGGAGCACAATCGTCGGTCCCGCAGCGGCGGCTTCGGCGATCGACTGTGAGAACAGCTCCGATACCGCACGCTGGGTCTTGCCCATCGCCGAACTGGTAAGCGCGTGCGGCTCGACTTCGAGCAGGCGGAACCCGCCGCCCGGAAAGGTCTCGGCAGTACGATGAGCCAATCCGCGAGCAAGAGAGGTCTTGCCGGTCCCGGGTGGTCCGACAAGCAGAATAACGCCGTGGAGCGGAATGACACTACGGTCGACTTTGCCGCGCATCGTGAAGTTCAGCATCGCCTGCGAGAGGAGCTGTGCCTTCAGGCGCTCGTCCAGGATGATCGAATTCCAGAGCGCTCCGAGCGTGGGATCGGGAAGCCGGCGTGCGCGCTGGATGCCCTTGGGGTGGTTGAAGTCCTCGTTCTGCACCGCCGTCAGCTTCTGCATCTTGATCGTCCTCGCGTCGCCTGCCTGGCGGGTTGAATGCGTAAATGGGAAAAGCCGCGCCCGGGTGAGCGCGGCCGCTGGGCTCACCCCTTCGGAGGGAAGGGATCGTTGCCGTAGGAATTGGCGTCCCGGATGCGGCCATCGGGACGGTGAATCACCACCTCGCCACGCTCGCGGATCGCGGTGATGCGCGCCGCTTCGGTAGCCTGCGCCTGTGTGCCGTGGGTCGATCCCACGCGGGAAGCTCCTTCACGGCGCGTCGCCCAACCGGAATCGTGGGGAACGACATGGATGCGTTTTGACATTCCGAATTCCTTTCTGTTAGCCGCCGGCCGAATTCGACATTCACCGACGGTTAACTAATTTCATGGCGCAGGATTGTTGTCAATAAGCACAATTAAAATGTCATTATTAAGCACAGAGTGTTTGCGACGTTGACATCGCACGGTGCGGAGAGCAAACATCGGTCATGTCAGATGAGTCGATCTATGTAGCGTTCGGGCGCCTTATCGCCGCGAGACGAAAGACGCTAGAACTCACCCAAGCCGAGCTGGCGGCTAGGGTGGGCATGTCGCGTGCGTCAGTGGCAAACATTGAGAGCGGTCGGCAGAACGTGTTGCTGCATCACGTCTACAGTCTCGCGTCGGCGCTGGAATTTTCAAAGCCCGCCGATTTGCTGCCCGCCGCGCCGAAACCACAGCCCCGGGAGGACTTGCAGATGATCTTGTCAGACGAAACCGTGACCGCTCGCGGCAAGGCGCAAATCAATGATCTGATCGCGGATGCGCTGGCACGCCACGGTTCCGGAAGGGCCGGGTCGTGACCGCCAACCCCGAAATGGCGCGGGAGGCCGCGCGCGCGATTCTACGGGAGTTCGGAGTGAAGGGAGCCCCGGTCCCCATTGAGCGCATTATCAAGGCAAGGAACGTGATGCTTCAATACGCGCCGCTGGAGGATGATCTCTCCGGCATGGCGTTCATAAAAGACGGTATCGGGATTATCGGCGTGAACGCCTTGCATCACCCGAACCGGCAACGGTTTACGGCCGCACATGAGCTTGGACATCATGTGTTGCACGCTGCGGATATCCAGAAGGCCGTGCATGTGGACAAGGGGTTTAGGGTCTTGTTGCGCGACGACGTCTCATCCCAGGGCATTGACCCTCTGGAGATCGAGGCCAACGCATTTGCCTCCGAGCTGCTTATGCCGCGAGAACTACTTGCAAGTGCGCTGGACGCAAGTGGATTGGACATGGAGGATGACGCTGGGATCGAGGTGCTTGCCAAGAAATTCCGTGTGAGTGCGTCGGCCATGCGGTACCGCTTGGCTGGGAATTTCTAGGGCAGGGGACTGAGAATGGGCTTCGTATTCTTCGACACGGAGACGACGGGACTCAGGCACGGCTTCGACCAGATAGTGCATTTCGCAGCTATCCGTACAGATAACGACCTCAACGAGACTGAACGATTTGAGGTGCGCTCGCGCCTGCTGCCGCACGTTGTTCCCCACCCCTCGGCACTGCTGACAAACAGGTTGCCGATTGAGCGGCTCACGGATGGTACGCTCCCATCTCACTACAACATGGTGAGAGCCATTCAGGGAACGTTACTGGCCTGGTCTCCATCTGTTTTTGTAGGGTACAATTCCATCCGTTTTGACGAGGAGATGCTGAGACACGCTTTGTTTCAGACGCTCCACCCGGCGTATCTCACCAGCAAAAACGGCAACTGCCGTGCTGACGCATTGGGCTTAATGATGACGGCCGCGACCCTGTCGCCGGCTTGCTTGGTGGTTCCCCTTGGGCCTGAGGGGCGTCCAACTTTCCGCCTGGATCAACTTGCATCGGCAAATGACCTGACACACGATCAAGCCCACGATGCCATGGCCGATGTTGTTGCAACACTTGGTCTCTGCAGATTTGTGCGAGAACGCGCTCCTGAAGTGTGGCAGCGTTTCATTCGTTTCTCGAAGAAGGCGACCGTTGGCGATTTTGTTGAGTCCGAGGATGGTTTTTTCCTCACGGAGTTTTTCAGTAACCAAGCGTTTCACGCGCCGGTCGTCTGCCTCGGCCCCGACCCGGATCAGCCCAATGGTCGGTTATGCTTACGGCTGGACGTGCCTCCTGAAGACCTTGCCTTAATGCCCGACGAGGCATTGCAGGCATATTTGTCGGCAAAGCCGAGTCCAGTCCGCAGGCTGAGGATTAATGCCTCGCCAACACTGACGGCCTTCTATGATGCTCCGGACCTAATGCTCAATGGAGCCGACATCGATGAATTGGAAGATCGTGCCCGTCGCCTTAAGGAGGACGCTGCATTCCGCTCTCGAATTATATCGCTATACGTGGCGGCGCGAGAGCCCTACGCACCATCCCTACACGTAGAAGGGCAGATCTATAACGGCTTTCTTGGACCTGACGACGAACGTCGCATAGCAGACTTCCATGACGCGAGTTGGCTGGAAGCCCTTTCCATTGTTCGAGATCTGGATGATGAGCGCCTTCGAGTATTTGGCCGCCGATTGATTTATTTCGGCGGACGTTCGGCCTTGCCGAGTGATCTGAAGCGTGTTGTTGAGCGCGACCTAACAGACCGGCTAGCTGACAACGCTGCAGGTAATTTCACGCTGCAGCAAGCGCTTCAAGAGACGGAAAGGCTGATGAATGGCGATGGTATTGATGCCGACGGCATTTTGCCCGGCTACCGCACCTACCTCATCGATCGAATTAGTCGCGTGACAGAGTTCCGCGCCAAAGAGTTTGCAGCCGAGATAGGCTAGATTGTGCCAGCTATGATATGCTCACAGGTATGCGTTTACCTCATAAAATTCTTCTAATATATTGTTTTTATTCAATAACTTTATGTGTTAGTTGAATCTGCGGTTTCGAGCAAAATTGGTAATTTACCATCCCACTCCGATAAGTGCCGGCCTTCCTCAAGTTACTGAAAACACTTCATTTCTGTGATCCGCCGGTACTGTGCGTGATTCACGATGCCCGATGGGTATCGAGCGGGATAATTGTGCAACATACTAGCTAATCCCCTAAGGCCTTGAAACACTTTCGATATATCGCATGAATATGAGAAATGGTGCCGGTTAGTGGGGCAGGTTGATGATGCCTGAACGTGATGATCACGCCTGATACCTCTAGTGCTCGTTCAGTCCTTGGTCGCACGACACCGCACCTTGTTCTTTTCATCCCATGCATCTAGCTCGTCGAGCGGGTAGAGGACGGCCTTGCCAATTTTGACGAAGGATGGGCCTAGACGCATCGCGCGCCAATTTCGAAGCGTCCCAACCGAAATGCCGCCCCGGTAGCGATCAGCTACCTCTTCAGGGGTAAGGAACTTGCTATCTGCCACTACCGCCTCCTTCGGCCGCACGACCATGGCTGTGTCGCGGCGTCTTGAGTTGATCATCGCGGTAGTCGGTGGAGGTTTGCTCCAGCGCATTGTTCATGGATCCTGGGCGCCTCACGCTTCCGCACGGACATACATGCTGCGTAATTTATCGCGGCGAAAGAGGTCCAGAGCAGGCGTCGTAGAAACGGATACCGTGGAGGCCACATAGGCGGGGCTCTTGCACTGTCTGTCTTCGCCAGCGCTAGTCGACACGTGCCTCGCTGACGGCTGTGATCAGACGCGAAAAGGCTTACGTCTTAGGTCGATCCAGGACCGCAACAGCCATTCGTCGGGCCCGTAGCGGAAGCGGCGTTTCCAAACGACGAACAGGCCCAACAGCAACAGATAGACGACGATGCCGATCGTGACGCATTGCGCCGCCGACACCTTGCCATAGAGGCCAAGTCCCCAGCCTCCGAAGACGAAGGCCAGGATGACCGAATGGAGCAGATATCCGGTCAGGGTCATCTGCCCGGCGAGCGCGAGCAGGCGAACCCAGGTCGCCCCAGGCGCGCGGTCGGCGGCGCTGATCAGAACGAGACCATAGCCTGCGGACAGGATTGGGGCTGCGGCCGATCGTGCCATCGCGGCAAGGAACTCGGCCACGCTCGCGCCCGTGGCCGAGGCGCTGTAATCCGGTCCAACCCAGGAAAGGCTTGCGACACTGATCAAGAGGCCGATGCCGAGCAACGTCCATCCGAGACGGGGCCGGGCCCTGTGTCCTGGCTTGCCCGGAAAAGCTCCGGATCTGGCGAGGGCCAGACCGGCAAGGAACATCGACAAGGCGGCCGGGCCGTTGAAGATCAGAATGAAGGGCTGGCCGATCCAGATATCTTCTGAGAGCCGGAACCGAACCGCGTCCCAGAAGCCGCCCAGATAGGCTGCGTTGGCGCGTGCGAGGACGTCACTGCTGTCGAAATTGGTGGCGGTCAGGGCTGCTGCTTGAGCCGCTACGGCGATCAGATAGGTCAAGGCGCTTAAAACCAATAGAGTGCGGGGATCCAGCCCACGCACCAGCCACAACAGAATGCCAAGCGCGGCGTAGAGGATCAGGATATCTCCGATGAACAGGAACACGACGTGGACGAGGCCAAAGGCCAGCAGGCCTGAAAGGCGCCGTGCAAAACGGGGGCCACTGGCGCGTCCATTCCGCTGATCGGCCGCGATCGACGTCGCGAAGCCGAAGCCGAACAGGAAGGAGAAGATCAGGAAGAATTTTCCAATGGCCAGGGCTGACACTCCGCCGAAAGCCCACGTATCCAGCGCGTTCTGGATCGCTGGTCCCTCGTAGATCGGGAAGGCGAAGAACGGCACATTGACCAGTATGACCCCGAACAGGGCGAAGCCGCGCAACGCGTCGACGGATCGATCGCGCTGATGACGGGCTGCTTCCATTGTGGTGGTGGGGGTATGGTCTGTTGCGCTGATCGTCATAGCATCGGCTCTTGCGAGCTTGGTTCCAGCCCGGGCAGCGGCGGTCTAGATCGGTTTGCTAGCGCGTGCAGAGCGGGGTTCGCGGCGGCGCAGGCTGCGAGCGCCGCAAGGATAAGTGCGAGGGCACCAAGAAGCGGCCGAGGGCCGATCGCATCCGCACCGAAACCCGCCAATAGGACCGCGATGGGGGTCGCAACCAAGGCAGCCGCCGTAGTCGCGCCCAGAACGCTGGCGCGGATCCCGGAAGGCGCGCGGCGTAGGAACAGAGCGTTGACGAGAGGTCCAAGAGCACCCGTTGACAGACCCAAGGTTCCAGCCGCGATCCAAATGAATGGCGGCTGTGCAAAGACCAGAATGCCAACGGACACCGCAGCCCCCACCAAACCGAGCAGAAGGACCAACCTTCCATTGACCTGATGTCCCCGGACCGCGAACCCGATGGCGGCGATTGCCGCTCCCGTCCCCGCAGCGGCGAGGAACAGGCCCAAATCGAGCGCGCTGCCGCCACCTGCGCGAAACAGCGCCGGCATGACGACGGCATTGAGCGCGCCGAACACGGCCAGAACGACCATGGCCATAACTAGGATTGTCCTGAGGAGTGCGTCGCCAAGAAGGAAAAGCGCTCCAGCCAGGATCGCATCGGAGCCCATATTGCCACCTGCTCGTCGATGCCGTGGCAACGAGATGGCATTGATGACGGCAGCCGTAAGTGAACAGGCGGCCGTGATAAAAAGGGTTCGTTCGACACCGAAGGCAGCGATTGCGATACCCGCGATCGCAGGACCAAGGACGACGGCGGCGTTTTCCAGAAGCTCGTCGATCGAGGTGACACGCTCGACCGGAACACCGGCGAACCTTGCAAGCTCCGGCAGGGCGGCGTCCTGGGCAGTCATACCGGGACCATCAAGTAAGGCTGCGATTACGATTAGAGCCAAAAGCCAAAGAATGGTCAGTTCGCCCATCAGGAAGAGGACGGGTACCGCAGCGACGCTCGCGGCACCGATCAGATCTGCGGTCACCGCGATGCGTCGCGCGCCAAGCCGATCGATAAGTGGCCCGCCAAAGAAGGCCCCCACGACCAGCGGCACCATGCCGGCGGCGGCCGCGACCCCGGTCCATGCCGCGCTGCCGGTCAAGGTCAGCACGAACCATGGCAGCGCAACGCTTGCGACGGCGTTGCCAAGCTGGGAGAACCCGCCCGCTGCTATGACACCGTAGAGAGGTGCTGGACGCCCTAACTTGCCCACGTCACGCGCCTCTGTTGCAATCACTTGACACGACGGAGTTCCGAACCGTCAGCCACGACCGCGCCGCCTCAGTGACATTTGTTCGGATGTCATGCGGGTCGTCCGACAAAAGGAGGATTGAACTCCACCGGAGGGCCGGGTTGCTTTTGTCGATTGCCGGCTCTTGTTGCTGCGCCGGATCAGCGGGCATGACCGTCTCCCGCCGGCGCAGGCGCTTGAGGCGTGAGAAAACGCGTCATGAGCTTTGCGAGCGTGTCGGCATGGGCAGCCGCATCGAAAGCAGGATCCATCGCCGCGCGTCCGATGGCGCCTTCAACCAGGGCGATTAACCACAGCGCGCTTGGCTCGAGGTCGAGGTCGCTGTCAATCTCGCCGCGTTCTGCACCCCGCTGTAGCAGCGCGATCAGCGCCTCGCTGGATTCACGGTCGTTGATCGCAAACATCGCGGCAATCGCAGGATTCCTCATCGCTTCGGCTGCAATTTCGAGACTGAGTTTGGCGTAGAGCGGATTGGCGAGATGCGCCATCGTCTGCTGAGCGACGTCGATTATGGCATCAATCGCGTTTCGTTCCGGATCGAGACCTGCAAACAGCAGCGCTGTTTCCTGGCGGTCTTCCTCGGCGATTGCCTGGATAATCGCGTCCTTGTTCGGAAAGTAGTGAAAGAGGTTCCCCGGACTCATTCCCGCCACACGGCAGATCTCAGCGGTCGAGGTGCTATGAAAGCCTTTTTCGGCGAAGCACTTCGCCGCCGCGAGCAACACGTCCTGACGTTTTGCCTCGTGTCGGTGCGGATCGACCGTGCGTGCCATTTGAGATAAACCTCGACAAAATTTAATCGACTAGTCGATCTAATAAAGCATCGAGCGACGTCGGTCAAGCGCCTTGCTATCGTATGAGAGCGTCATGGTACAATCTGATGCCGACGAACAATAATTTGCCGATAGTCGCAGAGACGGGCCGCGACCCATCGCTATAAGTTTGTGACAGTATTTCCGTCGAAAGGCAGAGACCCATGAAGATCAGCACTGACATACGGAAGCGAAGCGCGACGTAACGACCACGCGCTGCGTTCCGCTGAATGGTGCCATGAGGCGTTGGAGCATGCCTCGCTTGCAAATCTGTACTGGCGGTATCGCTCGCAGAAATTGAACGAGATCCAAAAAAGTGGATTTGCGCAGATGCCGCTGAAAGAACCTGCGTTACAGGCTTTACTTGCAACGGTCTCAACCGCCGCCGAGCCATTGCGGCCCAATCCTGCTGCTCTGGCCAACTTGGCGAACGCGAGCGACACGATGGATTTTGCCAAGGGCGATCACCTTCTGCGCGAAGGAGATGTGGCAAGACACCTTTTCTTCATCACGCGCGGCCTCCTGCGCTATTACTATCTCGATGACGTGGATGGCGAGGAACGTACCGGCCAGTTCTTTGACGAGGGGCAGGTCTTCACCGATGCGGCGAGCTTTCTTGCCCGGATGCCGGCGACCCAGTCCATCGATGCGTTGGAGCCGGGCGAAGTTGTGCGAATCCCGAGAGATGCGCTTTATGCGGCCTACACGGCCGATCACGCAATGGAGCGTTTTGGACGCCTGATGCTGGAAAGCGCGCTCGTCGGCTCGCAGCGGCGAGCCGCGAACTTGCTGCGTCTGACACCGGATGAGCGATATCGGACATTCGTGAATACCCGACCCGAAGTCGCGCGTCGGGTGCCGCAATATCTGATCGCAAGCTATCTTGGCATCACGCCGGAAGGGCTTTCGCGCATACGGGGACGGCTTGCGCGGCAAGGTCGGGTAACCTAGCGTGCATTGCGCAAGATGCATGTCACTGGGTCCGCCAGAACTTCAGCGTCTCGGCCAAGGCGGTGCCCCAGTCGGTCGAGGTCCCACCGATCTGATTTCGGTACGCCTGGTCGTCGAGGACCAAGGGTGCGCCATAGGAATAGCCCATCTCGACGACTTCGCCTGCTGCTGGCACGATCAAACCAACGAGTCTCAGCATCAGCGCAGGCGTTTGCCTGATCGTCGGCTCGGCGATGCCGGCCAGGCCTGCGATTTGCTGGATTACTTGGCGCGGCGTTTGCGCCGCAGGCGAGGGGACGTGCCAAGCGCGGCCCCAGGCCTGTTCTACGGCTCCCAACCGTATGAGCGCACGGGCGAAGTCTGGAACATAAGTGAAACTGTGAGGCGCATTGGGATTGCCGAACCAGCCTACGGATTTGCCCTTCAAAAGCGCCCGCCAAAATCGCTCGCCCAAAGCTGACTGCCGTACAGCAGGCCCGAAGAAGTCTGATGCCCGGCCCGCGACAGCGCGAACCTCGCCCGTTGCATGCGCGTCGAACAGTCGTCGGGACAGGGCCGCGCGGGTCCGACCTTTACGTGTCGTGGCGGACAGCGGCAGTCCTTCGGTCAGAACCCCCGCGACGCCGTAGCCATAGAGATTCTCGGCAACCACAAGGACTGCTCCGGCGCGAGCCGCGCCCTGGAGGATGTTTTCCTGCAGCGCCGGGAACTCGCTCGGCCAATTCTGATAGGCTGGCGCCGCGCATTGATAGACGGTGGTAGCGCCGTCGCAAGCGACCCGGGCAGCATCCGGGTTCATAACGTCTGCAGCAACGCTTTCGGTACCGGGCATTGTGGTCCTGCCGGAGCGGCTCACCAGCCGAACGCGACCCCCAGCTTCGACGATGTGTTCGGCGACAGCAAGGCCCAGAGGACCGGCACCGAAGATGACGTGAAGACCTTGAGCGATCATCGGATTTGTCCTGATGGGTCAGAAGAAAAGGAAACTTGCTAAGCCGCGTCAACGAGTGCGGTGGCCGATGTCCCATAGTCCGGGAGCCAGGCCTTCGCGCCGAATATCGCCGCAAGCCCGGCCCCAAGCGCCAAAACGGGACGCATCAGGGCGACAGGCAGAGGACCGAGGTACAATCCGTGTTCGTGGCATAATGCTGCCAGCGCCATCACATCATGTAGATGGGCCGGCGGCAGGCGGCTGTCTCGCTGCATGCCGTAAATGCTCTCGCACATGCGCTGCGCGCCAAGGGGTGGGAAAAGAGCGACTTCAGTACGCAACATCTCGCTGCCCCCATTAGCGTAGGTGTGTCGCGCGCTCTGCGGGACGGTTACCGACTGCCCCGCCGTCAGGTGCCGCGTCGTTTCAAAAAGTGTCGCCGCAAGTGTGCCCTCAAGCACCGTGAAACGTTCGGATTGGCGCATATGCAAATGCACGGGCAGGGCTGGTGCGTTCGGTGCTACCGCTTCCTCAAATGCCAATTCGGTCGACGTTAGTCGGATGAAGGTCAGCCTCTTTCCCGGCGCGGTGAGCGAATGACCGGGAGATAAACCTCTGGGCGTCAGTTGAATGTCCATGACTTTGCTCTTTTCGCGTTGGTCAAGCGCGAGCGCGAAAGTGCCAGAAGGCGAGAGCCGCCGTCCAAAGCTGCCAAATGATCCCGGACAAGGTGAGCAGGATCGGGCTCTCGATCCCGACCACGGAGGGGAGTGTTGCAAACAGGCCGCCCGCTGCGATAAAGCCAGCGAGACCGATGATGCGGGCTCCACCTCCTAACCGCGTCAAGGCGATCGAGATCAGCACGGTCCAGGCACCGGCGAACAAGCCTACGCCCAAAAGTTCGCCCAAGCCGCCCGCATATGCATTGAATGCCTGGTAGACCACGGCGATGGCGTCCCTTGTGGCCGCGGATGCATCGGGATTCGTATAGGTCAGTGCCAGCCCTGGCATCAGAAACAGCCAGCGCGTGATCCCGAGTGCCTTGGCGAAACCTGCAAGCACGCCCAGCGCCACCGCCGCGGTGCCCAGGATGGAACTCATCTTGAGTGTCGTTCGCAGCGTCACGGCAAGCGGTATCAGCAACAGGGCATGGAGCAGATAGCTGGTGTAGCCGGTAAACACCGGTACCGCCTGTTCCACGATCAGAGGCAGGATCACCGCTGGCGGCTCGCTGAGGGACGCTGGCCAATTGATGGCAGGCATCAGGATGAAAAACGCCGACCACATCAAGATAAACTGGCTGAGGAGCAAGATGCCGGTTGTCCGGTAGGGTGCTTGAATTGTATCGGGAAGAGTGGTCGTCATCGGTCGTCTCCTGTCGGACGCGCATCGCGCCAGGGTTAGGGATGACCACGACATGACAGGGGAAGACCCCGGAACTCATTGATCCGGGTTAAGAAGTGATGGCGGGAGGCACCGAGCAGGCCAGCAGGATCTCGTTCCCTAGGATTTCGTCCGCGCCACGGGCAAGAACCATTGCGCCGACCAGCAAGGCGAGATCGCGCAGTGCATCGGTCCGCTGCTGGCTCGTAGAACTCTTGCCGCGTTCGAGTTCCTCAACCAGGCGGCTCACTCCGTCGCCAAAGGCTTTGCGCACGCTGTCCCCCGACCGCGCGGGGTCGGGCCTAAGTGCTGCAGCCGAACAACCCTTGCCCGGCGTGCCCAGATGATCAACCGAGATGTAGGCCTTGCGGAACGCGTGGACAGCCGCCGCCGGGTCGGCGTCTGCGCCGTTTGACAGGAGTTCATGATGCTCTGGAAAGCTTGCGTCAGCGCTACCGCGACAGTGCATGCCGCAAAGAGCCGCGCCGCCGCGTCGATGCGGTGAAGGGCTCATCGACAACATTGCGTTCGAGCTCGGCCGGCGACACGGGCATTGCCGCCCTGTGAATGCCACCCCCGGCACACGTAGATCGCCAACCCCTTGATCCGTCAGTACTAGTACAGCGATAATTGTTGCGATGCATTCCTCGGTTAATTATGGCGCCGTCGGTGCGGCATGGAGGATAGGGAATGAGCGCACGGAAAAAGGGCACGGACTGGTACAGAAGGTTCGAAGAGGCGAGGGAGCCACATGTGGTGATGCTTCCCGCCGATTTCGCCGGTGTGAAGGCCGGCTCGACGATGCTGATCTCCTCGCCTGCGGAGATCGCCACCTATCTGTCGGCAATTCCTCGTAGCGAGCGGCGCAGCGTCCCGCGCCTGCGCAGCGACCTCGCGAAGAAGGCGCAGGCGGATGCCATGTGCCCCGTCACGACGGCCATCTTCCTGCGCGTGGTGGCCGAGGTCGCGCTGCGGGATCTCGGCGCTGGCAAGCGGGTCGACGAAGTGGCGCCCTTTTGGCGGGTGGTCGAGCCGAGTTCCAGCATCGCGGCGAAACTTTCCTGCGGCCCGGAGGAGATTGAGCATCTGCTGCATCTCGAAGCTGCCGGCTGAGCGTGGTCGGGGATATGCGCGGGCTTGCGTTAGCGCTCCACAAAAGCGCGGTTCAAGGTGCCGAGAATCGCTTCGACCCATATCGTGGGATTATGGGCATCTTCGGCGGGAAATTGGTGGTGGCATAGCGAAATCACCACCAAATGTTTGAGTGCGGGCGATCTTCGGCACAGGTCCAGGATCCAAATCGATCTCGCACCGGGACGGCGGGCTTACGATTTCGGCGAGGGCGGCACGGGCCGTCGCCGCGCGACGATATCGGCCGGGTTCACCACGTCACCACATTCGGTACAACGAGCTTCAACCACCACAGAACCGCCATCGGAGCCATGCCTGAACACCGCTGGCCCAGGACCCAGCCATTTATCGCCCCATGCCGTCAGCGCCATGACGACAGGCTTCAGGTCCATGCCCCTTTCGGTCAGGTGATATTCGCGGTGATCGGCGCGTGGGCCGGTTCCGCGCGCCTCCATCAGCCCGGAAGCAACCAGACCGTCGAGTCGTTTGGCCAAGACATTGGTCGCAATCCCGAGGCTCTCCGCAAATTGCGAATAGCGAACGTAGTTGCGGAACATGGCATCTCGCAGGATCAGCAGCGTCCAACGCTCGCCAACCAGTTCCAGGGATCGCGCCGCCGAACAGTCCTGGCCGGGGTATGTTTTTCCAAGCATGGGAGCATCTAAACAGCGGGCTTGCATCATGCAAGCGTTTCTGTCATGAACTTTCATCAAGCAAGTATGATGTGGAGGAGACCGTCATGTTGGTTCAGGGCAAGTCAGCTGTCATTTTCGGGGGAAGCGGCGCCATTGGCAGCGCGGCCGCGCGTGCACTTGCCCGCGAAGGTGCTCATGTTCATCTCGGTGGGCGGACGCGGGAAAAACTCGATCGCGTGGCCAGCGAGATCCGCGCCTTGGGTGACGAGGTCGACACATTCGTAGTCGATGTGCTCGATGAACAAACGATGATTGAGCGGATGGCTCAACTGGCGCAGCAAATCGGCGGTGTCGACATCGTGCTCAACGCCACAAGCTTCATCCACGACCAGGGAAAGCAGCTCGACGAGCTATCACTGGCCGATTTCAGGGGCGGATTCGACCCGTTCTTCACAGCGCTTTTCAACATATCGAAGGCCGTTGCGCCTCACATGGGCGGGGACCGCAGTGGAGCGATCCTGACGGTGGTCGCACCCGCCGGCCCGATGGCGATGCCTGGGCATCTGGGTCACATCGTGGGTTGCGCGGGCACAGAGGCCTTCATCAAGGCGCTCGCCAGCGAACTAGGCCCCAAAAACATTCGCGTTCTGGGTCTGCGGTCGCACGCGATCGGCGATGCCGTCGCGGCGGGCTCCAATACCGGCGAATTGTTCGCGCCGAAGGCGCAGGCACTGGGACTGACGGTAGAACAGTGGCTCGGCGGTGCCGCTCAAAGTTCGATGTTGGGCCGGCTTCCCAATTTGTCCCAGGTGGCGGAAACTGTGACATTCCTTGCGTCCAGCCATGCGGCCGCGATGACGGCCACTGTGGTCAAAATGACGGGCGGTGCGACGACCGACTAGATCGGACAAAGACGAGGAAAGCGCGAGCAGGGGTCGTATCGATGCGCATGGAACGGACGTCCGAAACCGTCTTCTGGCGGCGAACAGACATCGCAGGTTTGGAGCGTTTGACGTTGACCGAAACCGATGACGGATTTCAAGTCGCGTCGACCGTGTTGTGCGTGGAGGACGGCGGCTTTCAGATCGATCATCGCTGGATGATATCGCGCGACTGGCGTGCACACTCCGTCGTGCTGGAGAAACGGGGCGCGAACGGTTTCGAGGCATTGACGCTCGAACGGACGGGTAGGGGATGGACAGTCGATGGGGGGCTTCGGCCAGATCTCGACGATACCGAGGAACCAGACCTGTCGGTGACCCCATTCTGCAACAGCTTTCCGATCCAGCGCCTGCTCAGAGAGGAGCGGGACAGCCTTTCACTCGACACGTGCTACATCAATGCATCGTCCATGACGGTGACGCGCTCACGTCAGAGGTATGATCGCCTGGGCGCTGGTTGGTTTCGATATGTCGATCTCGGTCTCTTCATAGGGTTTGAGGCCGATCTGGAAGTTGACGACAGGGGTTTGATCGTTAGATACGAGAATCTTTTCGAGCGCGTGCCGGTCCATACGAACGGTTGAGCCTCCGAGATTGTGTAAACCAAGCATTAAAGTTTGAGCATGGCGGCAGCCCGCCGCGCCTCGGCGGCCAATTGCTCGAAATGGCTTCGCCGGCCGCTGTTGTCGCGAAAGTAGAAGCCGACCGTGCGAACCTCCCGCCAGTCAGCGACCTCAAGCAGCCGCACGTCCTCGGCATTGCGGAATTCCGCACGCGCATAAAGCTCCGGGAAGAGCGAGCAGCCCATGCCGATCGATATCATTTGGCGGATTGCATCGAGACTGGTGCCCTCGTAGTCCTTGATGACGATCGCGCCGGAGGCCTGTGCGAGGTGTCGCACGTTTTCGAGGAGGCGGTTGCCGCTGCCCAATGCGAGCAGGCGCTCGTCTCTCAGATCGGCGACGCTCACTGTTTTTGTGGCCGCAAGCCGGTGGTCGGCCGGCACACCGAGATAAAGCTTTTCTGTGCCGATCTTGCTGAAGGTGAGGGATGGTTCTTCGCAGGCAGGCCCGATGCCGCAGTCGAGCATGCCTTCCGCCACCGCCGTTTCGATGGCCGCCGGCCGGTCTTCGACAATGTGAATCCGTAGATCGGGATAGGAGCGATGGATCGGCGGCAGGAATGTCGGAAGGAAGTAAGGGCCGAAGCTTGGCGGCGTGCCGAGCTTGACGAGACCGCCGAGCGACTGCGCATCGCGCGTGACCGTGTCCATGAGGTCGTCCATTGCGGTCAAGGTCAGGCGTGCCCCGTGGACGAACCGCTCGCCGAGCGGCGTCAGCAGAATGGCCGACGCTGTCCGTTCAAAAAGCTGAATGCCGAGATTGCTCTCGACCAGTGCGACCTGCACGGAAAGCGTCGGCTGCGAAATATGGCAACGCCTGGCAGCCTTGCCGAAATGGCCGCATTCGGCCACGGCGATCACATATTGAAGTTGGCGCAGGGTCGGGCGGTACGACATAGCTGATAGTCGATAACTAAATCGGTCATTGCAACAATCAATTGGCGCTATCGGCATCTGATTTCCAGATACGCCTCGTGGTCAACACGGAGGTTACACGATGGACCCGTTCCTGAATTCTCTTCGCAATCGCCGCGCTGCGATCCAGGCCCGTATAGAGCGCGAGCAGGCTCGTCCCGCTCCCGACAGCCTGAGGCTCTACGGCTTGAAGAAGCTCAAGCTGCGTTTCCGCGAACAGATCGAGTATCTCGAGCGGCTCAACCGGGAAGGGCAGGCGACAGTCATCCCCGTCATCCGCCGCAGGTCCTTCACCCCGGCGATGGCGCGGCCGCGGGCATGAGGGCGCAGCCATGTACCTCCAACCGCGCCAGTCGACAAAGCTCGGCCGCGTCGTCGGTTACGGCGGTGTCGCCCTGATCGTCGCATGGTCGCTGCTCGCGCTTGCCGCCTATGCCGGCATCGAGGCGGCCGTCGGCTGGATGGCCGGCATGGGTTCTGCCGATGGCCTGATCGCCTGGTTCGCACAGATCGCCGCGCCGCTCGACGGACCGCTGATTGCGATCGTGTGGCTTGTCGGCGTCGCGATCCTGGGCGTTGTGACCGTCCTGATCCGCCGTCTGACTTCGGCCGCGACCTAGCTGGTCTACCGCCGCCGATCCTGCGGGATCGGCGGCGGACATTTTCATTGCCTCAGTCCGGGCCCCTCTGGCGAGAGACGCCGGTCCTCTCGCGATGTCGGACGTCGTGCCATTCGTGAACGGCCGGCTGGAGAGTTCACGTGGAATTTGCATTTCTGTTCGCTGACTGGCTCGGCAAGCCGGTCTGGATGTGGCTCGGTTTCATCTCGATCGTCATCGCGCTTCTGGTCTTCGATCTTGGCGTCCTTCATCGCGACGCCCACGAGATCGAGGTTCGCGAAAGCCTGATCCTGTCGTCGATGTACATCACGCTGGGTCTCGCCTTCGGCGGCTGGGTCTGGTGGCAGCTCGGCGCGGAATCCGGCATGAATTACCTGACCGGCTTCGTGGTCGAAAAGACGCTAGCCCTCGACAACGTCTTCGTCATCGCGCTGATCTTCTCCTTCTTCGCGGTCCCCCGCAAATACCAACACCGGGTGCTCTTCTGGGGCATTTTGGGCGTGATCGTGCTGCGCGCGATCATGATCGGCCTTGGTGCGACCCTCGTCTCGCAGTTCTCCTGGGTGCTCTATATCTTCGCCGCGTTCCTCGTCATCACCGGCGTCAAGATGCTGTGGATCGGCGACAAGGAGCCCGCGATCGGCAACAATCCCATCGTCGGCTTCCTGCGGCGGCGGTTCAACGTCACCGACGAGCATCACGGCCAGGACTTCTTCGTCAAGAAGCCCGATCCGACGACCGGCAAGCTCGTCTGGTTCATGACGCCGCTTTTCATGGCCCTCGTCATGATCGAGATCGCCGACGTGATCTTCGCGGTGGATTCCGTGCCAGCGATCTTCGCAATCACAACCGACCCGTTCATCGTCTACACGTCGAACATCTTCGCGATCCTCGGCCTGCGTGCGCTTTATTTCGCGCTCGCTGCGATGATCCACCGGTTCCAGTATCTGAAGCCAGCGCTCGCGATCGTGCTGATCTTCATCGGGTCGAAGATCTTTGTCGCTGACCTTCTCGGTCTCGAGAAGTTCCCGGCCGCGCTCTCGCTTGGCATCACCTTCGCTATCATCGCGTCGGGCGTGGTGTGGAGCTTGGTAAAGACGCGGTCTCAGCCGCCGCATATCGGGCCGGAAGAATTGCCGCGCCCATGAGGATCTGGCCGTGGCGCTGGCCAACAGACTCAGCGCCACGGCCTGCCAATTGCAGGGCATGCTTTCCGCTGCGACTACGCTCAAGCGCAAGGAGATGAGCCGATGCAACACCTGCTCGTCACGCTGATCACATTTTTTCTTGTCGAGCCCCTGCAGCACGAGATCGCTGCGACGCTTGCCGATCTGCAGGCTCCACGGGAGGTCGTGACATCGCTGTTGACCTGCGCATCCGAGCATGGATCGCAGATCGTCGATCGTGCGCTTGGCGATCCCTGGTGGGCGGCATCGAGCGCGTTCGGCGTGTGGGTCGGACTGACGGAACCTTTTGCGCTTCTGACCGATGCCGTGCCGGATTGCGCCGCGGCCGTCGAAGCCGCCCGCCCATTTCTCGACGCGCAACAGGAAACGAACGGCTGAATTCGCCGCCACCCCATGCCTGAACGGGCTGAGATAGCGCCGGCCGATGCTCGCAGCCAGACTTTGTGAAGGACCAGATCCGTGAACGGATGGACCATCGTCTTCGATCTTGCCATCGTCTACTTTGCGGTGGCGTCAGCATGGCTCTGGTGGGCATCGAGCCGTCACCGCGTACGGCGGATCAGCCGCTGTGAGCCTCTGGATGCATAGGACATCAACCGCATCGTCGTTGCCGTGAACCGGTCGCAGATGCTCAACGCCCGCGCTGCTCTCACGACCGCTTGCGCCGGACCGATCGCGGCTCTGCGGTTGGTTCTTGAGATGTCGGGAGCAGAATGATGAGCCGCAGGCCGATACGATGGCGGACGAGCGTGCAATGACGCCGGATGCGCAGAGCGATCCGAACGCGCCGCCTGCCGCCTTTGAGGTCGTTCGTCCGTCTGCGGTTGCCCTGCTCGATGACCTTTTGGCGTTCTGCGAGACGCGGCAGCGAGTGACAATTGGTGAAGTCGTCGATCGGCTGGGTGCGGCAGGTTTTCCGGTGTTGGTCTTGGCGCTCGTCCTGCCTGCGCTCATCCCGATCCCGGGCCCGTATGGGATGGTATTCGGCGGGGCCTTGGCGATCCTTGCCCTTCAGATGATCGTCGCTCGCCCGAAACCCTGGTTGCCTGCGTTGCTCACCAATCGGTCGATTTCCGCTGAGCTGCTGGTCAAGGGAGGCGGTCGGGTCCGGTCGTGGCTCGTCTGGGTCGAGGGTCTTCATTCGCCGGGCCGTCTCAGGCGATTTGCGGGCCAACGCATGAGCCGCATATCGGGCTTGGCCATCTTGCCACTGTCGATCATGATCGGGCTTCCTATCCCGTTCGGCAATGTACCGCCCGTTCTCGCGATCGGCATGATCGCTTTTGCTCTGATCCTGCGAGACGGGCTCGCTCTCGCTATCGGCTTCGTCGCGGCGGTCCTGGCTACAGGGTGGGTGGTGGCCCTATTCTGGTTCGGCGGCGAACTTCTGGAACGATTTTGGCTGCTGATCGCTTGAGGGGCCTGCCTGAATGGCACGGCCGAATCCAGCAAACGAGCCGTAGACCAGCGGGTGATTTCAGTCGTGAGCTCGAATAATGACTCGTCGTGCGCTGCCGCGCACGCAACTGGGGATCCTGCCATGGCACGGCTTGCAAGCTCGCGACGTTCAAGGACCGAAGTGAGTTTGCATCAAGTCCCAAGTGCTACGGAGGACAAAGCAATCCTGACACCCCATCGACTGAGCGATATCGCCGAGGCCTCGGGCTCCAACGGCCAAGGGATCGGCACGCGGCACTTTCCCCGGAGGCGTACGGAAGACAGATGGATGGTCGGATGCATAAAGCAGCGAGAGTTCTCAGCAGGCGTCGTCCTTGTGAAGGCCCTTTTCGCGCGTTAGTCACCCCCGATGGAAAGGACGTTCCGTCAGGAAGTCGAGGCCGCGATGGACGTGCTCAGGACCGACCGCAAGGGCCTGGCGCGCCAGTTGGGCTTGGCGGTCGGGTCGTTAAGGGCGTGGGAAAACCGTGGTGCGCCTCCTTTTGCCCGGCTCGCGTTGGCGGCCTTGGTTGCTGGACTCGACCCGACGCAGGTTCTGAGCGCTCAAGCACGGTCATCCGGGACTGGCTCATCGGCCGGCCAGCAAAGACTAGGCGAGGAATGAAGTATCCATTCTGGACGAGCGACGAATGGTTGGCGCGTTGGCAGCCGCAAGCGTGATTCGACGTCGGAGATCACCACCTATGTGATATCTGGCCGCTTTCGCCTGCACGGTTGAAGCTTCAAACTGACGCCGACAGTCCGGTGGAGAACGCGGTGTTGTTGAACTGGCTGTCCCGTCAAGACCGCGACGATATCAAGCTCAGTTCGCGAACGCCCTATACATTGGGCGTCACGCAAATGCATCGGGTACGATTGGACGTCCGTCAATTTCGGCGGCGTGGCTGTCGCATGCATATAGGCGGATCATTCAGACGGTACCGCTTCATGTCGAGGCGCCCAAGTCGGCGGATTTCGCGAGACGGGCATATTTGGCAAGCACGCCGCTCGCATAACGAGGGACTGGAGGTCTCCAAGCAGTTCGACGACGGTCGATTTCGGTAATCTCGACGCGCAATTCAAGCTTCTGCTCAAACGCATCGATGAGGATCCTATCGCCGTCCTCCACCAGCCCGATCAAACCCCCGACTGCGGCTTCCGGGCTGACATGGCCGACGACCATGCCCCAGGTCCCACCTGAAAACCTCCCGTCGGTGATCAGACCGACGCTTTCTCCAAGGCCTTGTCCGACCAGGGCGGAAGTGGGCGCGAGCATCTCGGGCATACCCGGGGCACCCTTGGGACCAAGATAGCGCAGAACAAGCACATCTCCCGCCTGGATACGTCCCGCCAGGATCGCATCCATTGCACTCTGCTCGTCGTCGAACACGCGCGCCGGGCCTTCGATTCGGGGCGACTTAAGACCGGTTATCTTTGCGACCGCACCGTTTTCGGCAAGGTTGCCCCTGAGGATGGCGAGGTGGCCCTGGGGGTAGACAGGACTGGCAACTGGCCAAATCACGTCCTGATCCGATGCGGCGCGGGGATGAGCTTCGATCTCTTCGCTCAGTCTGCGTCCCGTGATGGTCATGCAATCGCCGTTTACCAGACCCGCGTCGAGAAGCTCATGAAGGACCGCCGGAACTCCGCCGACGCGATGGAGATCGATCGCCAGGTATCGGCCGGACGGCTTCAGGTCGCAGATCACCGGCGTCTTCCGCCTCACGCGCTCGAAATCGTCGAGCGTCCATTCGACGCTCGCGGCATCGGCGATGGCGAGATAGTGCAGTACGGCATTGGTCGAGCCGCCGATCGCCATGACGAGCGCGACGGCATTTTCGATCGATTGGCGGGTGACCACGGCCCGAGCACGGATCCCGTGCTTGACTGCTTCGACCAGCACCCGTCCCGATTGCCCCGCCGAGTGGATTTTCTCCTCCATGACGTTCGCCATCGTCGATGAACCGAGAAGCGACATGCCGAGCGCCTCGAAGGATGCGCTCATGGTGTTCGCCGTGTACATTCCGCCGCAGGAACCGGTCGACGGACAGGCGTTCTGCTCGATGCCTTCGAAATCCTCCAGCGACATCGTCCCCGCCATCCGCGCGCCGACGGCCTCGAAGGCCGACACGATGGAAAGGTCCTGGCCCTTCCATCGTCCCGGCATGATGGTTCCGCCATAGACATAGATCGCCGGCACGTCCGCGCGCAGGATGCCGATCATTCCACCCGGCATGTTCTTGTCGCAGCCACCGATGGCCAACACGCCATCCATCCACTGCCCCTGGACCGACAGTTCAATGCAATCGGCGATGACCTCACGCGAAACGAGCGAGTATTTCATCCCTTCGGTGCCCATCGCCATTCCGTCCGAGATCGTTGGTGTTCCGAAGGTTTGCGGGTTGGCGCCCGCTTCGCGGATCGCGACGACGGCTGCATTGGCAAGCTGCTGCAGTCCGGCATTGCAGGGCGTGATGGTCGAGTGCCCGTTTGCGATCCCGATCATCGGTCTGTCGAAGTCCTCACGTCTGTAGCCCAGGGCGTAGAACATTGCCCGGTTGGGAGACCGTTCGATCCCTTGTGTGATATGGCGAGAGCGTTTGTTGTGTGCCATCAATGCTTTCCTCGGAGAGCGCCGGAACGTAGCATTCAGGGACTTACGCGTTGCTACATGAAATCGATGGTTTGTCTGAGGGCACTAGGTGGGGTTGCAAAGCCTGAACAGATTATCTGCCAATCGTTTCGCGGGACCTTGCGACTTCCTTCGATGCCGGCGTCAACACCTTCGTCATCCAGACCCTCCGATGTCCTTGCGGAAAGTCGTCAAGCGCACCGAACTCACAATAGCCGCGTCGGCGGTAAAAATCTTCGGCCTGAAAGCTGAATGTATCCAGAAACACGCGTGTGGCGTGACGCTCGAGTGCAAAATGCTCGGCGCGCATAAGAAGAGCTGACCCAGACCCTTGCCCCCGGACGTCTGCAAAGACGAACAGAAGGTCGATGAACAGCCACCCCCAGTAAGTGGCCCCGATCAAGCCCCCGTGAAGCCGGCCATCAAGGTCCCGAGCCGACACAAACAAACGCTCGAAACCATCGGGGCCCGCTTGAGCCTGGTTGAAACCGCCCAAGGCGCGGCCCAAAGTTTCGAGGTCATTTGGATCAGGTGTTGCTTCAAAAGCGATCCTGAGCGCGGTCATCTGGTGTTTTCACCTCATGACAGGAGCGGACTGAGGTCCATGCGGCTTACGCCTTTTTGTTGCAATGACCTTGCACCCGGCGGATCGGAGGTTGAGCATCTCGATGGTGCTCTAGCCATCCCCGCAGGATTCGAAACCACTCGCATTAACTAAATGCTACTATTGTGCAGGTCACGGAACGCGGCCACTACGGCGACGGAGTCGTACGGCTTGGAGAAGAAGCGCCCGCCGACCGGTAGATCGGCTTCTTCAACGATCCGATGGCCGGACATCACGAAAATATGCACCGGCGGCCAGCGGTCCCTGACCGCATGAGCGAGCCGGATGCCGTCCATTGACCCCGGCATATCGACATCCGTGAAGATGGCCCAGATTTCGGGTGTCGAATTGAGGATGTCGATCGCTTCGTCGGCGTTGCCGGCTTCGATCACATGAAAACCTGCTTCCTCCAGCAAGGATGCCGCACCATCCTTATCAGCGGCTCGTCATCGACTATGAGGACAGTGGATTTCATCGGCGGTGTCCTGTGACGAAAGACTACAGAATCCAGGCGGTTAGTGCGCAAAATTGTTGTCGAAGCGTAACAGCCATGCCACGAACGAGGTTCCGCCCAATTGCTGCTCGCCGTTTCACGATCCAGTGATGCGGGTCCTCCGTAGCTGGGAGAACCCCGACAGGAAGTATGAGCACGGCAACCGGTATTCTTGGCTTTGCGCAGCCGAACAAGCAGCGCCGGCTCGCAGACTACTCTGGGCGCAGTTCACCTTGCATCAAGTCCGGGACGCCCATCTTCGTGGCGAGCCCTTCGGCGACATAGGTGCGCAGCAGGAGGTTCAGGATTTCGAGATCGTTCTGGACCTCGACAGGATGACACTGGGTTGCGCCGTTGAGCGCTGCCTTCAGCCAGGGGCTCATTCCAGGATGCGCCACGACCCATGCGATCCGCTCGTCATTGGTTTGCATCGCATCAACAGGATCGACCATATCCTTTTCTCCGTCGGTCGCTCAGGGATTGCATTGCGGGCACTGTCCAGGGTCCGCGTGGGTTTTGCCGTCCGCGCGCGGACGGATTTCGCGATGCGCGCAAGCGACGCAGCCGAAAACGCGATGGCGAACCATGACGCTTGGAGCCCCACACCACTCGCAGGGCAGGCCGGCTTCGACATCGACCTGGCCGTAGCCGGGCGCATCGCAGGCCGGGCAGAGTGACGAAAGTCGTTTGGCAAGCGCCGACGCCAGGCGACCAAGCGTCGCCATCCGGGTCGGGTTCATGTGCGCGCGCATGTCGGTCTGAACAAGTGCGCGTCCGCCGCTTGAATTGACGCTGCACGATGCGATGGCCACATCGAGCACGTCCTCGGTCTGCACGCCCTTGAAGATTTGCCCAGTGTCGTTGCCTTCGGCCGGCTTCACGACCAACGCGTGGTCGGGGAACCCGATGCGAGCGAGGAATGGGGTGATGTCGTCGCCAACTTTTGCAAATACATGCGCGAAGGTCGGGGCGTCGTCGATCAGATGCTCGGTCACGACGATGCCGCGCGTGTCGTCGACCAGTACCATCAGTTCGACGCCACCGGGGATGAAGGGGATATGGGGGTGAGGTCCGTAGCTGCCTTCGCTGGCAAGCCCGATTGGTAGCCCCGCTGCTTCCATGCCCAGACGCGCCTTGGCAATGGCTGCGTCGCGGATGGTGCCGCTTCGCGGGATTTCGCCGGTGAACGTGCCGAGCACATCGGTGTCGAGTTGAGGTGCGGTTCGGATGGTCAAACCTAGACGACTTCGCAGAGCCGGAGCGATTGCAGCTTCCTTGCCGTGCATGGTGGCAAGCACGGCATGGAGACCGCTGTAAGGACCGGGGCGCTCGTCTTCGATCGACCCATCGCGAGGGCCCTTCTCGTCGCCGTCAAGCCGCGCGCTTCGGGTGCCCGCGATATCCGACATCGCCACAGCGGTTGCGGGCAGGGGGCTGCGATGTCTCATGCGTTTGACGCCGAGACCGGACCATCGGGCGCCGGCTCCGCCCGGCTCCACCATTTGGACAGCCGCTGGCTCAACACGCGCGCAGGGATGCCTTCGTAGTGGGAGACGTCGTTAAAGAGACGCAGGCGCGGTCGCACCTCGCTCATGAAGTCGAGGATGTTCAGCGCCGCCGGGCTCTGGTCCAGACGGTCTCGATAGCTGCGCATGTCGAAGCCGAGCAGGCTGCTGACCAGCAACCTGTTGGTCCCTTTGTGCGACACGACGAGGACGCTGCGATGGCGATGCGTCTCGACGATGCGTCGCACGACTGGCAAGGTTCGGTTGAGGACGTTCAGCCCCGATTCGCCGCCCTTCGGCGCGATTGTGAACGGATCTTCCTGCCAGATCGCGTACTCGTCCTTGAAGTCGCGCTCGACATCGGCGCGGCGCAGGCCTTCCCAATGTCCGTAATCGATTTCCTTCAGCGACGGCTCGGGTATCGGCTCGAGACCATGCGGGGCCGCGAGGATCCGCGCCGTCTCGACGGTGCGGCGAAGCGGGCTGGCGTAGATCGCGTCGAGCTGCTCGTTCTTCAGGCGTTCGGCGAGGCTGGCGATCTGCCGACGCCCCTCGTCCGACAGATCGACGTCGGAAGAGCCGGCAAAGCGGTCCTCTTCGGTCAACGGGGTGGCCCCATGGCGGACCAGAAAGATTCGCGTCGGCATGGCTGTTCCCTCCTTCAGGCTGAGGCGCCGGCCGGAATGGTCCGGTCGTCGCGATCGCTGTCCATTTTGAGACGCGGCTGTTGCGTGCCAGCTTCGACACCGCTCATCTCCGTCCATTTCAGGTCCCCCGCGTATCGCCACGCCATTCGCCCGTCTTCGTCGAGCGCAAAGAGGTGCAGCCACCCATTGTCGAACAGCGCGCAGACGTTCTGGTGACGGCGCAGGATGTCTGTCATTGCTTCGCGGGGTGCCTCGATCAGGACGGAGAGGCGCAGCGGCTCGTGTGCGTACCGTTCGCCGTCATGGACCGATTGCCAGGGCAACCCGGCGCGAAGCTGCCCGCCATTGCCTTCGACCACGCCGATGCCGCCGGTGACGTTGTGGAGAAGTTTGTTCCCACCCCCAAAAACCTCGGGCGCGACGGTTGATCCGTAATATTGCAGGCTGATCCAGCTTGCGACGACGACCGGCGCGGTCAGGATCAGTTCCAGAACCCCGAAGCTGGTGTCCGCTCTCCAGTCATAGTCATGCAGGAAGGCGCGACCGTCGAGGCTGCGGCCCGCCGTGCGTCTCCTCGGCGCAGCAATGAACGCCTGACATCCGGCCAGCGCCCATTCCGGCCGCGTCTCGGCCCAGTTCCGGCTCCGGTGAGCGACTGCCCCTTCGTTGCGCGCGTGCGGCAGGCGGAGCGCGCGTTCACCGCGCGCCAGGGTGCCTGCCGCTTTTAGCCAGGCTCTGGCGCGGCCGATATCCGCACGATGCGAGTCCGAGGGATGATCGTCCGCGTACAATGTCACGGCGTCGGTCGTCGTGTCATGGAGTGCCGCGAGAAAGAGCGTGTCCGCCGGTACTGCGATTCCCTTCGCCGCAAGTCCCGTCCGAACCTCCGGATCGTTGAGAAGTCGAGCCAGAAGACGCGCGTTCACCTCGCCTGAATAACCGCCGCAGGCACCGCAATGCAGACCGCTGGCGTGCGGATTGTTGACGACGTTGGCCCCGTGCCCCGCCAGCAGCACGAGGCGGGCAAAACCGCTGGTCAGCGACATGGCCCGCAGCACGCTTTCGGCCGTGTCCATCCGGCTTGCCAGATCGATCGACGGATTCAGGCGAGGCGCAGGATCGTTCGGAGCAGATGCACCGTGCAGGCCAAAAGCATCCCTCAAGAGCTTCCCCACATAGATCGGACCCGCGGCTTCGACGAAGGCAAAGGACGACACGGCGGCGAGCTTGAAGCGGCCCCAGGCGCGAGTGGCCCGCGCGCCGATCCGTGCCGCCAGGTCGGATGCCGCGACCTCGGGTCCACCCGAAGAGGACCGGATGCCGGGGTTCAGCAAGACAGGCAGGCGCAATTCCTCGATATCCGAGGCAAAGCGGCGGTGCGCCGTGGTCAGTCCGAAGAAGCCTGCAAACCCGATCGTCTCGATTTGCGGATTCACGCTCTCCAGCGCCCGGCGGAACACTTCGGAGCGCACGTCGATGCAGAACGCGGCCTGAAGCGCCGGACGATCGCTTGCTGGCTGCGGGGCAGGCAGGGCGAGCGTGGCGGCGAGACCACGTTGAGCGGAGCGCTCCGCGGCCTCTTGCAGGATCGTGCCGATCACCAAGTCTGGAGTCGCCTCGACTGGCTCGGCATGCACCGCACGCACCTTCACCCATTGATCGCCGATCTGTGGGCCGTAACGGAGGAACAGCGCCTCTTCCCAAACGAGGCGGATTGCCAGGAGATCGATGATCGTATCGTCCGTATTCCCGGCGAGTTCGGCCTGCCAGAGCCGATAGCGGGCATACTGCGCCCAGCCGCCAAGCGTGATCAGCATCTGATGGAAATAGCTCTCCAGTGCCGCGTCTTCGATCCCGAGCCGCTGTGCGACGCGGGCAATGACGGCAATGCTGCAACCCGGCGTTTCCGACACCTGAAGCGAAAATCCCGGTAATCCCGCGATCTCAGGCGTCAGGTCGTGGATCGCCGTCGACCGCCAGGCCGCGAAGGCGCCGTTTCGGCGTGGCGCGGTCCACAGCGCCTGTCCCATGTCGAAATGGTCGGCCGCCCAGTGGCCGATGCGCTCATGAATGAGGCCTGGCCAGTCGATGCCGGACCCCGCGGAAGCCAGATCCGCGATCGTCGGCAGTGCCTGCGGCGCGGGCCCGTCGACGTCCGCCGCGGCCTTCAAGGTTTCAAAACCCGGAGGTCGCAGCCGGGGAGAGGCGTTCAGCCAGGCCTCGTGGAGATCTTGCTCGGATATATCTCCGGCGGCAATCTTTTCACAGTACCAATGCCGCGGCATCGTCACCGATATGCCGGCGACACGCGAAAGCCGCGCGCCCGAGATTGCCAGGGTCTCTTCGGCTTGGCCGAGAAACGGATTGACGGCCACGCTCGACGCAAGCGGCCAGAGCGGAGGGATAGCACGCGCCGCATTGCGTGCTGCCTCCGTCACCGTGTTGCGGGCAAGATCCTGAGCGTCGGACATCGTCATCAGCATCGACTTTTTCCTTGTCGTCTTGTTCTTCACGAGGGCTTCGGTGCCGCCCAACCGCCCAGCATGCGGTCGAGGGCGGCGTTGACGTAAAGGCCGTTGGAGAGGTGGACGCGCAGTCCCGCGGCGGCAGGATGGAACGCCCAGAGGGGGAAGAGCGCCTGCGCGACCGCGACCAGCCCGAAGCTCAGGACCGCAAGCGCCATGAGTGTCCATTCGAGGCGACCGGGCGCAGGCGTTGCGGGCAACGAACCCGCCATCAGCCACTCCGCCGCGGTCTGCAGCGTGAAGTACCCGATCGCGGCGGCACTTGCGTAAAGCGCTGTCCTGCGCGTCAGCGGGCGCGGCGCGGCATCGGCGAGACCCTGAGCCATCAGATAGGCGACGCCGAAGATCAGGATGGCCCCGAGGGCCAGCGCCTGCGGCGACTTGTGCCCGAACCCGAAGCCGATGCCGAAGGCGGCACCGATGACGCCATAGATGGCGAGCGAGATCAGGAAGGCGCGGCCGACGGCGGCCCCGTCGGGAATTGCGACGGGTCCCGGCCGGCGGATCGCGGCGACCTGTTCGACGGCGCCGCCCGACGCGAGGAATGCATGGGCCTTGTAAAGCGAATGGGCGACGATATGAAGAAGCGCCAGCGGGAACAGGGCCAGCCCACACTGCAGCATCATGAACCCCATCTGCGCGACGGTGGACCAGGCCAGCGACGTCTTGACCGCGGGCTGCGTCAGCATGACGAGCGCTCCGAAGAGCGCCGTGAAACCCCCGATCATGGCCAATACCGCGAGCGCGCCCGGGGCAAGCAGCATGACGTCGGCGAACCGGATGATGAGGAAACCTCCGGCATTGATCACGCCGGCATGCAGCAGCGCCGAAACCGGCGTGGGGGCTTCCATCACTTCCGTCAGCCAGCCATGCGTCGGGAACTGCGCGGATTTCAAAAGCGCGGCAATTGCAATAAGGGCGGCTGCGACAACCACCGGCCATTCGACGTTGCTTGTCTGGGCGAGGGTATTGATGGCCGCAATGTCTGCCGTGCCGAAAGCCCACCCCAGAAGGCCAGCCGCCATGACAAGGGCGACAGTGCCCATGATCGAGAAGAGGCGCTTCTTGCGGGCCGCACGTTGTGCCGGGAGCCGCTCGGGATAGAACAGCAGAAGGCGATGTAGGGCGACGCTGGTTGCGATCCAGGCGACGACGAGCTGTACCAGGTTGCCTGCCTGAACGAGCAGAAGGACGGCAGCCAGCGCTGCGCATAGCCAGCCCGTAAAGGCGCCCTGGCGTGCTTCGCCGTCGAGATAGGTGCGGCAATAGCGGACGACGATCCAGCCGACAAAGCTGACGAGAAGCAGCATGGTCACGCTGACGGCATCGATCCGCGCCGAAAGACCGATGCCTCCGACGCCAATCAGTCCGCTGCTCGCGGGTCCCCGCATGATTAGCACCGCGAGGGATCCAGCCGCGATCACAAAAGCGGCGAGGGCGGCCGCCTCCGCCGCAGCCGGAACCAGTGCCGGCCGGCGGCCAGGACGCAGCCACGCAAAAATGGCGATGCAAAGCAGAATGACCGCTGCGGCGAGCGGAAGCAGGTAGAGCGACAAGGCGTTTTCCTCGGACTGTGCGGCTGCGACGTCTCTTCTGCTAGACGACGCAGCAATCCAAAGAAAATGCATTGTTTGCTGCATAATGTTCGCTATTATCGAACGTCATGGCTTCGCTCAATTATCACCATCTGCGCTATTTCCGGGCGGTCGCCCATGACGGCAACCTGACGCGTACGGCTGAGCGCCTGAACCTGACCCAGTCCGCGCTGTCGGTTCAGATCCGCAAGCTCGAAGAGCAACTCGGGCACGCACTGTTCGACCGTCGCGGGCGACAGCTGCATCTGACGGAAGCCGGACGGATCGCGCTCGACCATGCCGACGCGATCTTCACGACCGGGGAGGAGCTTCTCGGCACGCTTCGCGAGAGAGGAGCCGTACGGCAGGCCCTTCGCGTCGGGGCGCTTGCCACCCTTTCCCGCAACTTCCAGATGGAGTTCCTGCGGCCCGTCCTCGGCCGGACCGATATCGAGCTCGTCCTTCGATCGGGCAGTGCCGCAGAGCTTTTGCGCGCGCTGGAAGCGCTCAATCTGGATGTCGTGCTGATCAATCAGGCCCCGGCCCGCGATGCCCTTACACCCTTCGTCGCGCACCGGATCGCCGAGCAACCCGTCGCTCTAGTCGGCACGCCGTCGAGGCTTCGCGGGACGGGACGTCTCGCTGATTTGCTGCGTGTGCATCCCGTGATCCTGCCGACCCTCGACAGCAGCGTGCGCTCAAGCTTCGATGCGCTTGCCGATCGTCTGGAAATACGGCCACAGGTCGTCGCGGAGGTCGAAGACATGGCGATGATGCGCCTGCTGGCTCGCGAAGATGTCGGGCTCGCGGTCCTGCCGCCGATCGTCGTCAAGGACGAACTCGCGGGCGGCCTCCTCGTCGAGGTAGATGAACCACTGGGGATCACCGAAACCTTCTATGCGGTGACGATGGAGCGTCGGTTCCCAAATCCGCTGCTGCGAGGCCTTCTCCATCAGGGAGCGGCGTAGCGACCCGGCGGCAAGCTGCTGCTACTTCCCCTAACGTTGTCGATCAGTGCAATCGCGAAAAGAACGCGCGGGTGCCGTTCCTGTCATTTGGAAGGGCGGTTTCGCCACGGATAAACTGCGCGATGCGTGCGCTGTTTAGGCGCCCGCATAAAGTACCGTAGGCGAGCAAGGTTGCGGATAGAAACTGCCCGATAGTGCCAGGAATCGTCAGTGCGACAGCAGCACCGGCACCTTCAGATCGGACAGAACGCCCGCGGTCGCGCCGCCGAGCACGAAGTCCCTCAATCTGGAATGACCGAAGCCACCCATCACAAGCAGACTCGCGTCTTCTGCCCGCGCCGCCTGCTGAAGGGCATCCGCAATCGGGCGCCCCTCAGTTTTGAGGCGGGCAAGATGGGAAGATCGACCGCCCCGCTCCAAGACTGAGTGCAGGTGTTTACCGGCGTCGGCCTGTGGCAGACGCTTTTCGTCGCTCACGGTGAGAATATGGACCGTCGCTTCCGGTAACAAAGAGAGCGCATCGGCTAGGGCACGCGCCGCAACGCGACTCCCATCCCAGGCGACGGCGAAGCTGTCGATGTCGTGCAGCGGCACGTCGCTGCGCAACAGCAGGACCGGTCGGCCAGCTCCAAACACCAGTGCCTCCGCGAGCTGTCTGGAAGCGGGGTCAGACTGGCGCAGAAGCATCAATGTGATGTGCCGGTATCTGGCCGCCACCGTCGCGACGGCGGGAAAGTCGCCCGGAAATACGCTCGTCCGGGCGACGTTCATGGCGGCTTTGTTCGCCTCGGTGATCGATTTGAGGTGCTGCTCCAGTTCCGCGGCATGACGCGCGCACCGCTCCTCGGTTTCGCCGATCAATCCGGGGACGTCGAGGACAAGCCCTCCCAGGGCCGACGAAACGGGCGGTATCCTTGCGCTATTGATAAGGACGTCGGCCTCGGCATCGAGCAATGAGGTGGCATCTACCAGTACCTCCAACTCGTCGCGCAGCATTGTGTCGGGGAAGGGGTTTAGCGGTAGCAGCGCCTGTTTCGACATGGAGAGCGGTCCTCGGGGCAAAGTGCAAGTTCCTAGCCTGATCAGCCTTCAGAAAACTGATCTCGATCAAAAATCGGGGTTTCACAGGCGGTAGGTTCGCATAAACCTCCATACGATCGAAAAGCAGTTCCCATGATCTTCGACTTCAACGACAAGACGGCGATAGTCACCGGCGCGGCCTCCGGCATAGGCGAGGCGATTGCCGTGCGGCTTGCCGCAAGTGGTGCGCTGGTCATCGTCAGCGACATTGATGAAGCGGCGGCTTCGCGTACGGCGCTAGCGCTTGCTGCGAGGCGCGTATTTGTTGGGGGGCTCGATAGCGCAGAGGCACGAGTGCAGCGCGGCCGCCGCGTGAGCAAGGCACGTCCATGTCGGACGATTGTGCTGAAAGAAAAGTGCGCATCTGAAGTTTGTAGTCCTCGGGATCGGCATTCCAAATGGTGCCTTGTGCCCCGCGATCTAAGTACCGAATCCGGGATGGACCGTGATAGGCCGCAGCCACTTTTTCGCTTTGCGCTGAAGGAACTAGTTCATCGACTTGCTGTGAATAAAGAGTATTGACGTGTGGCTTCCAGCACGCCTGACGCTTGAGAGGGCCCGGTTTCGCCGGACAAAGTCCCCGCCAACGGTTCAACGCGGCAAGTGTGTTGCTCGACCTTGTTGGCAAGTAGCTGCCGAAAGGACCGCCCGCGTCATCGACATGGCACAGGTCCGATCGACGGACGATAGCGTCTAAGCGTGTGATCATCGGCTTCCGAACTCGAAGCTCTTGGCAAGCCTCCAGGCCAACAAATGGCTGCCCATCGTCTCCTCGCGGATGTAGCCATAGCCAAGGCTCGCATCGAGGCCGCGGCCGAAGGCATAGCGGGCCGAGCTCTAGGCGAGACAATCGGTGCGTGAGCAGCCGCTGTCAAACTTGATCTCCCTGACGGGGCCGGCGATCTCGCCCTGCCATGAACGCTGACAAGTCCAATGCCAGAGTCGCATAAGCGGATCGTCAACGCTGCCGCCGGCATTCGAGAAATAGGCAAGCTCACCTGCCCGGCGTCACGCGCCGGGCAGATCGATTGCCAGCTGTCAGTGCGCCATCATTTCACGGACGATCCCGTCCGGCTCCAGTGAGGATGGGTAATAGGTCGGCCAGTTCGTCACCTCCTCGAGCAATGCTGCGCGATCATCGCCCCAATAGAGGTGAAAGTGATCGGTCTTTTCCGGCGCGATCTTATGGTCGCTGAATTGGATGAATTGAGGCGCGGCCTCGTCGCCATTCCTTCTCTCGAAGATGAAGCGAACACCCCGATTGCCCTTTTTGTAGGTCAAGACCTCGTAGCCATCATAGGTATAGCGGCCTGCCAGCGGCTCGCCGTTTTCGTAAAAGGTGACCATGTCGCCCTCGATGGTGATCCGCTCGACGTTGGTGCGGTAACCGATCTCATATTCCTCGCGATAGTCTTCAGCGGTCTTGTCGCCGCTTTCCGCCTTGTGCTCCCAGACCGGATCAAGCGTTCCATCCTGCAGATAGGGATAGACCGACTGCCAGTCGCCCTCGTAATCCGCCAATGGGCGGTCGGCGATATGACTGTCGTCGAAATAGCCGGCATAGATTTGCGCGTCGTCATGGCTGTGGGCATGATCATGATCTTTGTCAGAGTGGTCGTGACTGCCGCTCGCCTCTTGCGCGTGATGATGACCATTCCCGTGGCTGTGACCGGCCTCTTCTTCGTCGTGGACAGCACCGGTTCCGCCGACGGCGACGATGTTGAACGGCGTGCCATCCAACTCGATCTTGCCGGTCTGTTCAAAGGTGTCGCGCTCTACGAGATGTAGTTTGCCAGCGAGCGGATCGGTGACGACGATGTGATCGCCGGCGACGGCGATGCGCGGGCGCGGATCGCTCCAATGACCATCCATCGAATAGGGCTCGGTCAGCAAAACCGATTGCGCGATCTCGCCGGAGAGCACGTCGATCTGGTGCAGTGAGCCGTCCTCAGTGAAGACATAGGCGAACTTTGCCTGAATAGGATCGACGGCGAAGTGGACGCGGCGCGTCGGCAGGTCGATCAGGCGAAAGGCATTCGCCTCTTCGACAGGATCGATCAGGACGATGGCATTCGGGCCGTAATTGCCCATGAAATACTGCAATCCGACGCCGCCGATCAGCGTCGTTACCTTGCCGTCCGGCAGGTCCTCCGAATAGGCGAGAAGCGCGATCTTGGGTTCGCCGCGCTCCGGCGTAACCACGAGGAGCCCGGTTTCGCAGGCAAAGACCATGATGTTGCCTGAGGACGCCTCGCCATGAAGGTCGGGGCATTCGGCAAGATCGCCGATGGCCTCGCCGCTCATCTCCAGCGTTTTGATGCCGATCGGCAGGTTGGTCGAGTCTTCCGGGTGCGGCTCGGTGATCAGCACATGGCCAGCGAAGACGGCCGCTGCGCCATGATGCGGCGCGCCGCTGTCGAACTCCTGAACGTCGCTCGATCCGTCGAGCACCGCCCGCTCGGTGGTCGTCGCGACGGTGCCGTCGCCATCGAAGAAGATGGCGATGTCGCCGCGATGTTCGACAAAATGCGACGGCTTGCCGCCTTCGAAAGCGACGTCGAGCAGCGCAGCATCTTCAATGTCGATATCGGCATGGTCGCCATGGTCGTGGAAGGCGATGCCACTCGAGATTGCGGACACCGTGTTGGCCGCACCCTGGACCGCGAAGATCGCCTCACCGCTTTCGGTGCGGTAGAGCCGTGTTGGACCGTCGAGTTCCAACGTCCTCAGCGTCTCGCGTGCCTCGGCGTCAACGACCGACACTGTGCCGGTTTCGTGGTCGGCGACGAATAGTCGCCAGGCCGTCACATCGTCATCCGCATGAGCGGGCACGAGGGCCGTGGTGGCCAGCAGCGCGGCACCCACCGTTGTTTTGAGCAATGTCGTCATCGTCTTGTCCTTTCCGGTTCAGTCGAAGAAGTGTGTGCCTCAGCGCCCCATCAGTGGTCGCCGAGCGCGTCGAGCAGGGTCGTGAGGTTGTGGCGCATCATGGCGAGGTAACTCGGCGCCGGGCCATCCTGCGGCGAGAGCGCATCGGAATAGAGCGTGCCGGCAATCTCCTTGCCCGTCTCGGCTGCGATCCGGCGCATCAAACGCGGGTCGGCGATGTTCTCCACGAAGATGGCCGACGCCGTCTCGGCGCGCAGTTCGTCGACGATGCGCGCCATGTCTGCGGCCGATGCCTCGGCTTCGGTAGAAATACCGGCCGGAGCTAGGAAGCGAATCCCGTAGGCGTCCTCGAAATAGCGGAAGGCATTGTGCGGCACGATGACCGTGCGCCGGCTTTCGGGAATCTCTGAGATGAGCCGGCTGATCTCGTCGCCCAGCGCGGTCAGGTCCGCGCGATAGGCGTCGGCGTTTTGTCGGTAGCTATCGCAGCCGGCCTCGTCGAGATCGCAGAAGGCATTGGCGAGGCTTGCGACATAGGCTGTAACGTTTGCCACCGATTGCCAGGCGTGGGGATCGTGCGTCCCGGCGTGAAAGACGTCGCCGTGATAATGCCCGCCATCGGGGTCTTCGAGAAGCTCTGCGCTGGTGGTGAGTTCGATCACCGGCGCTTGCGTGCCGCTGGCCTCGATGAGCCGTCCGAGGAAACCCTCGAACTCGAGACCGTTGGCAAGGATGACATCGGCGGCTGCGAGCGTACGCGCGTCGGTTGGACGCGGCTCGTAGACATGGGCGTCGCTATCGGGGCCGACCAGCGTCGTGACCTCGACGCGCTCGCCGCCGACTTGCGTCGCCAGATCGCCAAGAATGGAAAAGCTCGCAACGACATTCAACTCCGCCGAGATGGCCGCAGACGGCAGGAACGCGAATGATGCGGCAAGGAGGAAGTGGCGAAAGCAGGGGCGGACGGGCATGGACGAGGCTCCGGTTCAGGCGGTGCGGTGGCGGTGGCGTGGCAGCCGGCTCAAGACAAGGCCGCGCGGGGCGGCGAGCGCGGAAGCGAGGTAGGCCGCGCCGCAGGCGAGGATGATCGCCGGGCCGGACGGCAGCGCGGCATGATAGGAAAGCAGCAGGCCAGCGACCGAGGCGGTCATACCGATGCCGACTGAGAGCACGCACATTGGGCCGACGTGGGCGACCCAGAATCGGCTGGCCGCCGCCGGCAGGATCATCAGCCCGACCGCGAGCAGCGTGCCGAGTGCCTGGAAGCCACCAACGAGATTGAGGACGACGAGGCCGAGGAACAGGAGATGGACCGGAGTGCCGACGCCGCTCACCGAGCGCAGGAAGAGCGGATCGAGGCATTCGGCGATCAGCCCGCGCCAGACGATGGCGAGCGAAACGCCGGTCAGGACGGTGATCGACCCGATCAGCCAGAGCGCGGCATCGTCGAGCGCCAGTACCGTGCCGAAAAGGACGTGCATCAGGTCGATGGAGGAGCCGCGCATGGAGACGATCAGCACGCCGGCGGCAAGCGAGATCAGGTAGAAGGCGGCGAGCGAGGCATCTTCCTTCTGGATCGTCAGCCGCGAGACGAGGCCGGCGGCGAGCGCCACGAGAAGACCAGCGAGGAGCCCGCCAAGCGTCATCGGCACGAGATCGAGGCCGTAGAACAGAAAACCGACCGCCGCGCCCGGCAGGAGGGCGTGCGCCGTGGCGTCGCCGGTCAGGCTCATGCGGCGCAACGTGAGAAAGACGCCGACCGGGCAGGCGCTGAGGCTGAGCAGCAGCGAGCCGAGAAGTGCGCGCTGCATGAAACCATAGGCGGCGAAGGGCTCGATGAGGAGCGCGTGGAGATCGGTCATGCCGCACCCCACAGCATATCGCGGTCCGGCCGGCACCACGGTGCATTCTCGTCCCAGGCCTCGTGGAAGCGCCTTGCCTTCAAAAGGTTTTCAAGCTTCAGCGCCTCCGCCGTCTCGCCCCAGGCGACGGGATCGCGGGCGAGCAGCAGGGCTTGCGGGAACGTCTCGCGCACCAGATCGAGGTCGTGGACCACGACCATGATCGTGCGCTCCTCGCCATGCCAGCGGCCGATGAGCGCGACCAGGTCGCGCACGGTCTTGGCGTCGATGGCGTTGAAGGGCTCGTCGAGCAGGATCAGGTCGGCGTCCTGCACCAGGACGCGCGCGAACAGCGTGCGCTGCAACTGGCCGCCGGATAGGCTGTCGATCGGCCGCTTGTCGAAGCCGCCGAGCCCCACCGCTTCCAGCGCCTCGGAGACCTTGGCGCGGTCGGCGCTCGAATGGCGGCCGATCAGCCCGCGCCTTGGCCACAAGCCGAGCGAGACGAGATCTACGACGCGCGCCGGAAAGGAGCGGTCGAGTTCGGATTGCTGCGGCAGGTAGGCGATGCGGGTGTCCGCTGCCCGTTCGATCCTGCCGTTGATCGGCCGCAGGATACCGACGATGCCCTTCATCAGCGTTGACTTGCCGGAGCCGTTGGCGCCGACGACGGCAGTCAGCGAACCCTTGCGCACCGCTCCGGTCAGATGATGCACGGCCGGGTGGCTGTCATAGCCGAGCGTCAGGTTGCGGAAGGTCAGGCAGGCAGTGGTCGGCGTCGTCACGATGCAGCGTTTCCCTCGCCCGAAAAGGTGATGGGCCAATCCGCCCCTTGACGCTCCACTATGTGATGTTATTACATCCGTCAACGAAAAACGTAACACTGTTACATTGAACGGAGCCAGTGATGACGCGGGATTGCCGAGCGGCCGACAGCGCCGGAAAGCTGACGCGCAACGAAGATCTGGTCTTCGGCGTGCTTTCGCAGACGGTCGCGCCAATGGGCGCCTACGCCATTCTCGACGCACTGCGTTCGCAAGGCTTTCGCTCGGCGCTCCAGGTCTATCGGGCACTGGAGAAACTGATCGTGCGCGGCCTCGCGCATCGGGTCGAGAGCCTCAACGCCTATGTGCTCTGTGCCCATCACGGCCACGAGCCGCACCCGGCCGCATTCGCGATCTGCGACAAATGCGGCGACGTGACCGAGTTCCGTGAAGAAGCGGTCGAGCGCAAGCTCGACGCCTGGGCTCGCCGGAACGGCTTCCACCGTCATGCCTCTAATGTAGAACTGCGTGGACTGTGCGGGTCCTGCGCGCATGGATAAGTGCCCGGTCATCCTACTCACCGGCTTTCTTGGGGCGGGCAAGTCGACGTTGCTCAACGATCTCTTGCGCGATCCCGCTTTTGCCGACACGGCGGTGATCATCAACGAATTCGGTGACATCGCGATCGATCACGATCTGGTCAGGGTGGGCGAGGGCGACCGCACGACCGATTTAATGCGGACGACGACCGGATGTCTTTGCTGCGAGGCAGGCTCAGACATCCGCGTAACGCTGTTCGAACTGCACGAGGCGGCGCGCAGCGGGGCCATACCGGCCTTCTCGCGCGTCATCGTCGAGACGACGGGGCTCGCCGATCCGGCGCCGCTGGTCAATCAGTTGATCCCCGGCGGCGCGACGGCGCTCGGGCTTCGCGACCATGTCGTGGCGCGCAGTTTCGAACTGGCTGGCGTGATCGCCGCGGTCGACATCGTCACCGGGGAACTGTCGATCGAGAACCAGTTCGAGGCAGCCAAGCAGATCGCCTTTGCCGATCGCATCGTGCTCACCAAGACCGATCTCGCCAAGGATCCCGCCTCGATCAAGGATATTGCGGCGCTCGGGGAACGTCTCGCCATCCTCAACCCCGCCGCCAAAATCATCGATCGCAACAAGTCGGCGTTCGATCTCGCCGCGCTATTTACGCCGCGGACCTATGCGCCGGCCGGACTTGGCGAGGACGTCATCGGCTGGCTGGCGCTCGAGGAGGCGATCCGCACTGAACCGGGCGGGCATGGTGAGACACCGGCGCCTTTCGACCGTCATGGCGGGCGCATCCGCACCTTCTCGATCGTCCGCGAGGGGCCGATCCTCCAATCCGGCTATCCCCGCTTCATCGAGGCGCTGCGCCATTCCGCCGGGCCGCGGCTGCTGCGCGTCAAGGGCCTAGTGGCCTTTGAGGACGAGCTGGAGCGGCCGCGCGTCATCCACGGTGTCCAGCACATCGTCTTCACGCCGCGCATGCTCGACGCCTGGCCGAGCGAAGACCGGCGCTCGCGCCTCGTCTTCATCACCGACGGCATCGACGAAAAACCGGTGCGCAACCTGTTTGAGGCGATCCTCGACGACCGGCCATCGGCATTGGGACGCTTGCTGGCACGCTGTCGGCGCCTTTGACGCAAGCCCGCTCAACGCTTGCCGAGCGGCTTCGCGCAAAGCGCGCGCTGACGCAATCCAACTAACGATTGAGCGGCAGAACGTAGCCGCAAAAGAAGGAAAGCTATCATGACCGAAGTCTCGACCATCGCGCCAACCCCTGTCACCGTCCTCACCGGCTATCTCGGCGCGGGCAAGACGACGCTTCTGAACCGCATCCTCTCCGAGCAGCACGGCAAGAAATACGCCGTCATCGTCAACGAGTTCGGCGAAATCGGCATCGACAACGATCTGATCGTCGATGCCGACGAGGAAGTCTTCGAGATGAACAATGGCTGCATCTGCTGCACGGTGCGCGGCGATCTGATCCGCATCATAGAAGGTCTAATGCGCCGCAAGGACCGCTTCGACGCGATCCTGATCGAGACGACGGGGCTTGCCGATCCGGCGCCCGTCGCCCAGACCTTCTTCGTCGATGAGGACGTGCGCGCCAAGACGAAGCTCGATGCGATCGTCACCGTCGTCGACGCCAAGCATCTCTTGGCCGAACTCGACCAGGCGCATGAGGCGCAGGAGCAGCTCGCCTTCGCCGACATCGTCATCCTGAACAAAACCGATCTCGCATCCGAGGAAAACTTGAATGCCATCGAGACGCGCATTCGCTCCATCAATCCGACGGCGGCGATCCAGCGCTCGACGCGCTGCGACGTGCCGCTCGACAGCGTGCTCGGACGCTCCGCCTTCGACCTCGACCGCATCCTTGAAGTCGAGCCCGACTTTCTCGACGGCGATCACGACCATGAGCACGATGCCCATGTGACCAGCTTTTCGCTGGTGACGCAGGAGCCGGTCGACCCGCAGAAATTCTTCCCCTGGATTCAGACCATCGCCCAGAAGTTCGGCGTCGACATGCTCAGGATGAAAGGCATCCTGGCGCTGAAGGATGACAAGGACCGCTATGTGGTCCAGGGCGTCCACATGCTGCTCGAAGGCGATCATCAGCGGCCGTGGAAGCAAGGTGAGGAACGCGTCAGCCGGCTCGTCTTCATCGGCCGCAATTTGCCGAAGGATCTGATCGAGGACGGTTTTCGCAAATGCCACGCCTGATGATGGCGCAAGCGGAACGCGCCCGACCGCCGTCGCTGTTCGACCTGTCAGGATGCATGATCGCGCTCGATGCGCCGGCCTCGTTCATCGCGTTTGCGGGCGAGCGGCTGCTGGTTGCCACAGGCGCCGGCACGATCAGGGCGGAGGGTCTTGGTGGCCAGGTCTGGCTGCGAGACGTCCATGAGGGCGGCGTGCTGGCCGCCACGCTGGCCGATCATGGCGATGCGCTCATTTCCGGCGGCGACGATGGCGCCCTGCGGCTGACGCCCATGAATGGCGAAAACACGCTTGTTCACCGCGGCGAAAAGTGGATCGACGCGGTCGCCTGGTCGCCGTCCGGCATCGTTGCGGGGAGCAGCGGTCGGACGCTCCATCTCGGCACGCTGAACGGGGAGGGACCGTTCCGCCGGATCGACCTTCAATCGTCCTGTCGGGCTCTGTCCTTCGCGCCGGATGGTTTGCGGCTGGCCGTCGCCCAGTATGGCGGGGTTCTGATCGTCGATCTGGAAGACCCCGGTTCGCGAACGGCCGGCTCCTGGAATGGGCTGGCGCGCATCTCGCGGTATCGTGGAGCCCCGATGGTCGTTTCGTCGTCTCCGGCATGCTGGAATCCGAGCTCCATGTCTGGCGCATCGAGAACGGTGCCGAGGAGGAGCCGGTGCATGGCCGCATGTCCGGTTACAATCAGCGGCCGCTGTCGCTTGCCTGGACGAAGGATGGCCGGCTGGCGACATCCGGCGCCGATTGCATCGTGCTGTGGCCGTTCGGCGGGCCGAAAGGTCCGGTCGGGCGGGGCCCGGAAGTCTTCGGCCAAAGCCCGGCTCTGGTGAAATGTGTTGCCACACATCCGTCGGGAGACGTGATTGCGCTCGGCTATGCCGACGGCGCCATCGCGCTCGCCAGTCTCAAGCAGAAGGACATCGTGCTCATCCGCTATGCCGATGGCCGGGCCGTGACGGCCATCGCCTTCAACGGCGACGGTGATCTCATGGGATTTGCCGACGACAATGGGATGGCCGGCATCGCCGATCTCGAAGGGCTGTCGTCGTGAGCGGCTTCGTCAATCCGCTGGCGCCGAAGCGCAATTTGCCGGCACGCACCGCCGAGATCAAGGCCTGGGTGCGGAGCCGTTTCCACCTTCCGGCCGATGTGGTCGTCGCCGTTACCGAACTCGCCTGCCGCGAGGATGGCTGCCCGGATATCGAGACCGTCATCGGCATGATGCGGCCGGGCGAGAAGGTCGAGACGCTGCGGATCCATAAACCGATATCCGAGATCGCGGAGGCCGATATCTCCGATATCTAAGGCAAGGATCCGCAGCGAGGATGAGTTCGAAGGTACTCGGATCAGACTTGAAGTCGGGCAGTGACGATCCGATCAAGACGCAGCCGATTGTGACGGGCGATCAGATCTTGAGAATCTGAAGCGACGTGAGAAGGTGTTGCATGGAGACGCGGCAAATCAGTTGGACCACGAACGGCCACAGGGTCGACATCGGCATCAGCGAAGCGGGAGACGGGCCGCTCGTGCTCTGCCTGCCGGCGTTGTCCTCGATCTCGACACGGACCGAGATGCTGCCGTTGATCGAGCGGCTGCGTGACCGTTTCCGGCTTGTGACGGTCGATTGGCCCGGTTTCGGCGCCTTGCCAAAACCGCGGGTCGATTGGACACCCGATCAACTTAGCGCGTTCCTGGACTGGGTTCTCAAGGAAATTGCACCGAACCCGCATGCCATCATCGCCTCCGGTCATGGCGCTGCCTACGCATTGCATCACTTCGCCATCGAAAAATCCCATCAGCCGAAGCTCGTCCTCGTCGCACCGACATGGCGTGGCCCGTTTCCGACGATGATGGGGGGGACGCGACCTTGGTTCGGCCGGGTGCGCGCCGCGGTCGATGCTCCCGTGATTGGCTCGGCCCTCTACGCCCTCAATCTCAGCGGACCAGTCCTCAACAAAATGGTGCGCGGCCACGTCTACAGCGATGCGGATTTCCTGTCAGGCCCGCGAAAAGCCCAGAAAGAGGCGGTGACGAAAGCGTCCGGCGCGCGCCACGCCTCGGTTCGTTTCGTGACGGGCGGGCTTGATCGGCTGAGCAGCCGAGACGAATTCCTCCGTCTCGTCGAACAGGCACCCAAGCCGCTACTCCTTGTCTATAGTGAGCAGACCCCACCGAAGTCGCGCGCCGAGATGGACGCGGCAAGCGGGATTGCCGGCGTCGAGACGCTCCGGCTGACACGCGGCAAGCTGTCGATCCACGAAGAATTCGTTGAACGCATAGCTCCGGACATCGCGACGTTTATTCAAACGCCTTGAGGTGCGATCGCATTTGTTGGCAGAAAGGATGCCATGACGTGCTCGATCCAGCGCATTGATGGCGAGTTCGTGGTGCCGGCGAGCCTGATCGCCGATGGGTTAAAGCTGTCCGTCGGCGATCTCCAGACCATGATGCGGACCGGGGCGGTCACCTGTCGGCACGAGCACGGCATCGATAGCGATGCGGACCGTCATCGCCTGACGTTCCTGACGGACCATCGCTCGTTCCGCCTGACACTCGCGGATGAGGGAGATATCGTTCAGCGCTCGATTATCGACCACGGAACAATTGCGCGACCGCGATTTCGATCTGCTCGCTGACGCAGCAATTCCTTGAGAGAGCCAGTCGCAAATTGAGAAATCTTGGCGGCTTCTTTCAATGGACCGTCGGTGACCGCCGCTCTGTCTCGCGGGTCAGGACATGCGCGATTACATGCGCGGAGATGGGCAGCAGGCGCTGGCCTTGCGAGCCCAGAAGCAGGGCGTAGACGGCTGCTGACAGGGCGGCGCGGTCGGCGAGCGGCCCGATGCAGATTGACGACAGACAGATGTCGATCGTCGGCTCGTCCTTGTGCTGGAGGCCGGCGATCAGGCCGAGAACCAGCGCCTCGTCGCGGCAGATCGATTGCGCCCCACAGCCACGCATCCGCAAGGGACAGGCCGCGCAGGTCCCGACTGTCCGGACGAAGCTGTCGAGCGCACCGAGCGTATCGTCGGCTCCTTCTCCCAGAGGATCCCGATAGTCCTGTTGGCAGGGACGATGCCGTCGGCCGCGCAGGATGAAGGAAACCCATTCAGCCCGGATATCGGCGCTCGGGGGGCAGCGAATATGTCCGCCCCGCCGTTGAGGCGTTTTCTGCGAACGCAACCGAGCTTGCTGAGGCAATGGAGGCGCTCTGCGCGGTTTCCGGTGAGACTGCCTTGGACGAGGCGCGCGACGGGTTTAAGACGACTGTGGCCGCTTGGGGCCGGCTGTCGATCCTGCCCTTTGGGCCGCTCATCGCTGAGAACCGATTCGAGCGCGTCTTCTTTTGGACGGACCCGCGCGGCGTGACGCTCCGCCAGGTGCAGGAGCTTCTTGCCGAGGAAGACGCAAATGCGCTGACGGTTGAAGCCCTGAAGGAAAAGAGCGTTGCCCTGCAGGGTCTGCCGGCGCTGGAGTTCGTGCTTCACGGCAGCGGCGCGGAGACATTGGCGAGGGAAATGGCTTACTACCGCTGCCGGTACGGCACGGCGATCGCCGGCGATCTCGTTTCGATTGCCAATGGCCTTGTGGCTGACTGGGCGGAGGGAACGGATTCCGCGGCGAGCTTCACGCGGCCCGCATCCGGCCGCGTGAAGCTCGCTACGAATGCCCGGATTTCCGCCGCGATCAGCTCCGGGGCGACAACGTGCCACTCGCCGGGAAGGCTCTTGTGCCGCGCACCAGGAATCTGACGCGCGGCAGTCGCAGCCGAGCTCGTCAGGTCTTCGCTGCTTCCCTCGCTGTCCAGGATCAGGCTCGGTACCGGAACCACGCCAAGGACCGCCGGGCTCATCGCGTCTGACAGCTGGCAGTCATAGACAAGTGTTGGCGCGACGCGGACCATCAGGGACCATCTTTCGGTGCCACGCATCTCCTCGATCATCTCGTCCGGTACGCCGATGGACGTGTGAAAGAGCTCCACTGCCTCCTCGTTGCGGCCAGCCTTGGTCAGTTCTTCGAGCTGCCCCGTCAACGGGTCAGGCCCGTCCAGCGCTCCTTCCTGAAGCGGTGGTTCCATGAGAACCAACCCACGCAAAGAAACGCCTTTCGAGGCGGCGTGCAGGGCAAGGAGCGCTCCGGAGGAATAGCCGTAGCAGATCGCCCGCCCGCCGACAGCGTCGAGCAGTGCCGCCAAGTCTTCGACCTCCCGTTCGGGCGCGTAGGGCTCGTTGTCGCCGCTATCACCACGACCACGACGGTCGTAGCGACAGACCGTAAAGTCGGCGGCCAGCAATGGCGCGAGTTCGTCGAAAGCGCTCAGGCCGCGATAATGCCCAGCGGGTTCTACGAGGATCAGGTCCGGACCACTTCCAGCTTGGTCGAAGGCAATGGATGTTCCGTCTCTGGATGTCACAGAGGATGATCTGGACACGTGGCTTCCTTTCGGTACTTGTCAGTACTTAAACTGTCTAGAATCTGCAGTACTGTCAAGTACCGGCGAGAAGGCCGCCATCTGCCCGCCGTAGCAAACGACCAAAAGCATCGCCATCCGCCGCCTACCTCGGGCACGTCGTCACCCCAACACTCGACGACCGACAGAGCACCATGATCCCGAAACACCCTTGCGGCGTTTTCTGCGTGGCGGAGGTAGGCCTCTTTGTTCGCCGTGGGGACGGCGCTCAAGAACCCGTCTACATAGACCATGTTTCTCTATCCCTTCAAACTTTGACGATCGGCGAGGAACCGAGCGGTCACGGACGAACGGCTGTTGATCAGGTCGGCCGGCACGCCTTCAAAGAGCACGCGCCCGCCGTCGTGTCCCGCGCCTGGGCCTAAGTCGACGACCCAGTCGGCTCGGGCGATAACGTCGAGGTTGTGATCGATCACGACGATTGTCGATCCCTCGTCGACAAGACGATCGAAGATACTGATCAGAGTCTCGACATCATGCATGTGGAGGCCCGAAGTCGGCTCATCCAAGATGTAGGTGTTGCCGGCCTTTCCCAATTCGGCTGCGAGTTTGAGCCGCTGGCGTTCACCGCCCGAGAGGGTGGACAAAGGTTGCCCAAGCGTCAGGTAGCCCAGCCCGACATCGCCCAATGCGCCGAGGATTCTCGACACGGCAGGCTCCGTGAAGAACGCTCCAGCCGTCTCAATACTCATGTCATAGACGTCCGCGATCGACTTGCCTCGGAGGTCGAGTTCCAGAACCTCGGGCAAAAACCGCTTGCCCTCGCAGCTCTCACAAGTTGTAACGATGGGGTCGAGATGTGCGAGGTCGGTGAAGATCACGCCGAGGCCACCGCAGTCTGGACATGCGCCCTTGCTGTTGGCCGAGAAGAGCCCCGGGGCAACGCCATTGGCCTTGGCGAAGGCCTTGCGGATTGGGTCGAGGATACCTGTCCAGGTCGCGGTGTTCGACCGGCGCGATCCGCGCGCGAGGCTCTGGTCGATAACGACGACGTCAGGACAAGCCTGCGCGAGACCGTGTACGACCAGCGATGTCTTGCCCGAGCCCGCAACACCGGTCACGACAGTCAGCACGGATTGGGGTATTGCCAGCGTCACGTCACGAAGGTTGTTTATCCGGGCATTCCGAATCCACATCTCGCCGGTTTTCCGGCGCACCTCGGTTTTGATGGGCTGGTGGCACGTGAGATAGTCGCCCGTCAGTGTCCGGGCCTCCAGAAGACCAGGGTAATCGCCCTCGTAGACGATCTCTCCGCCTTGCGAGCCCGCGCGGGGACCAATGTCCACGATATGGTCGGCGATGGCGATCATGTCCGGCTTGTGCTCCACGATCAGGACCGTGTTGCCCTTGTCGCACAGTTGCCTCATCAAGCCGACGAGCCGCCCTACGTCATGCGGATGCAGCCCGACCGACGGTTCGTCGAACACATAGGTGAGGTCGGTCAAGGAGGAACCAAGGTGGCGGACCATTTTGACCCGCTGTGACTCGCCTCCCGACAATGTCGCGCTCTCGCGATCGAGCCTCAGATAGCCCAGGCCGACGGTGACGAGGCTGTCGAGGCGCGCCGCCAAGGAGCGCAGAATAGGGCCCACGGTCGGTGCGTCCCTTACGACATCGACCAGATCGGAGACCTGCATCGCGTAGAGTTCAGCAATGCTGTGACCTGCGATCCGGCTGCCGCGCGCCGCCGCATTCAGTCGCGTCCCCTGACAACCCGCGCAGATCGTGCGCGTGAAGGTACGGTCGTACTCCGCGCGCACATGAGGCTGTAGCGTGTCAGGGTCTTTCGCGCCTAACCCTCGCTTCAGTTTTGCAACGACACCTTCGTAGGTCAGTCCGATCTTCCCGACCTTTACCTTTCGACCATCGTCAAGGTGCAGGAGGTTGTGCCGCTCCGCCTCCGTGAACTTCGCTATTGGCTTGTCCATGTCGAACAGGCCCGAATTGCGGTACGCATCCCACCACCAGCTGTCGACAGCGAAGTCCTTCGGGAGGAGAGCGCCCTCATTCAGGGAACGTTGCTCATCGATAACGGCCGCCATGTCCATCGACGCGACTTGTCCGACGCCCTCGCATTCTTGGCACATACCTCGGGGGTCGTTGTAGTTGTAGGCACCTGGTGGGCCGAGCTTTGGTTCGGCAACCCGAGAGAACAGGACGCGCAGCATCTGCGCGGTGTCTGTCACGGTCGCCACGGTCGAGCGCGCGTTTCCACCGAGACGCTGCTGATCCATGATGATCGCGGCCGAGAGGTTCTCGAGAAGGTCGACATCCGGCTGCCCGTAACGCGGCATGAACTGCTGCACGAAGGCCGGGTAGGTCTCGTTGATCAGGCGCTGGCTCTCCGCGGCGATTGTGCCGAAGACGAGCGACGACTTGCCAGACCCTGACACGCCGGTGAAAACCGTGATCCGGCGTTTCGGAATGTCGAGCGACACGCCCTTGAGATTGTTCTCACGCGCGCCACGGATCCGGATGCAATGCGCTTCAAGCAAGTTGGTCCTCATGTCTGCCATTCGCGGTAAGTAGCGACATCATGGGGCTAAATGGTCTTAGATGGGATGCCATCCAGCGCTATACTCAGTAGGGCCTGTCGTCGATCCATTGGACCAATTGAACGACCAAGCCATTAGGGTCGGTTACCTGCACGCGCCGTTCGCCCCACTCGTCCTGCTTGATCTCGGCGTTAGTCTCGACGCCGTTTTCCCGAAGCCGGGCGACCTCGTGCTGAATATCCTTGACCGTGAAGGCGATGGTTACGCCTTTTGCAGGCGCGTAGCGCTGAGACGGGATCAGCACTTCCAGGCCAAGGCGGAGAAAGAAAAGGGTTGGACCGCCGTCCTGATGTTCGACAGCTGCACCGCCGTCGAAGTCGAGTGCTTTTCTGAACCCGAAATGCCTTGCGAAGAAACCTGCGGACACCGCCGGATCAGCGACTGCAAAAGTAATTGTCGTCGCCAAGAAGTTCATGAATGGCTCACTTGTTCGACCGCAACCTCATGTACAAAACATGAGTAGTGCATGCAGCTATCGCCCATCCTTGATCTCCGCGATTGGCGACTGCACGGCAAGAATGCCCCTTGCCAGATTGACCCCCGTGCCCCGAGGCAGTGACGCGAACCCGGTCGGCGCTCTCTCAGTAAGACCATGCTCGGCTTGCCCGATGGTGGTCGAACACGTGCACTGGTGGCTCTATCGAGTGACGAGCGTGCGTTATCTCTGAACGACACCGAGCACGATCTGGACATGGAGACTCCCTTTCGGTACTAATCAGTACTGTAAACTGTCTTGCGGTTTTGGTACTGTCAAGTACTCTTAAGAGAGGTCAGCAATTCGTGGTATCCACCGCACAAAAGCGACCACGCCTTCAGCCTGCAGAAGTGTGCCGGACGATCCTTGACGCAACGCTGCAGCTCTATCTCGAGAAGGGGTATGCGGGAACGAACACGGATGAGGTTGCCGCCCTCTCCTCAGTGTCCAAGCGGACGATCTATCACCACTTCGCCGACAAGGATGAGCTTGTAAGGGAGGCGCTTAAACTTCTCATCGCGGCGGCCGAGGAGCAGGGCGCGGAATCATTCGACGTACTCGCGCAGTCGACCGACCTTGAAAGCGATCTGCGTAGCTTCGCCCGGCAGCACATCTTCGATGTGATCCAGCCGGATATCATGCAGGTGCGCCGTCGCATCATCTCGGAAGTCGAACGTTTTCCGGACATAGCCCGAGCATGGTACGAGGCCGCACCCAAGCGCGCCAAGGAAAAGCTCGCCGAGTGTTTCGAGAAGCTGTGCGACCGCGGACTTCTGCGCATCGCGGATACTGAAATCGCTGCGGAGCAGTTCAACTGGCTCATTCTGTCGATCCCCATGAACCGTGCGATGTTCGATGCGGATACGATCGAGGACACGTCGAGGCATGCGGACTATGCCGATGCGGCCGTGGAGGTATTTCTGGCAGCCTACGGCGTCAGGCAATCGCCCGACACCCGGCGCTGATCGGCCCCGGATCGGCGGAAAGAGGCATAACCACTTGCTTTTCAAGCAGCAGACACTGGACCGGATCGCGCGCGGCGAAGTCACCGTCGCCTTCCGCATATGGCGGCGCCCGACGGTCAAGACCGGAGGACGACTAAGAACAGCGGTCGGTGAACTGGCCATCGATCTCATTGTCCCGACTGCCCTGGAGACGATCACGCGTGAGCAGGCGGAAGCGGCAGGATTCAGGGACCGGGACGAGGCGTTGGCTGCGCTCTCGCAGGGCGACGGGCAGCTCTACCGGATCGAGTTCCGGCTATCGGGCGCCGACCGGCGTGCGGCTCTCGCTAATAAAACGGATATTGACAACGACTCCGTCGCTGAAATCCACGCGCGATTGAGGGACATCGACCGGCGGAGCCGGACCGCTGGCTGGACCAAGTCATTCCTGGGCCTTGTCCGGAGCCATCCGGGCAAGGCCGCTGCCGAACTCGCCGGCATGGCAGGTGTGGAAAAGGTCCTGTTCAAGCGTCGCATGCGGCAACTCAAGGAACTGGGCCTGACGCAGAGTCTCGACGTGGGTTATCAGCTCAGTCCCCGCGGCGCGGCCTTCAGAGATCTACAAGAGTTACCCCGCGGGTCAGGTGACGAGCGCCGCCGCAGCAATGAACCGCTCTTTGTCCGAGGCGCTACACGCACCGAGGTCGATGCTCTGGCAACGATCTGGTTCGAGGGTTGGAACGACGCGCATGCCCGTATTCTGCCCCCTGAACTCGCCCGCTTCAGGACTTTGGGCGATTTGCGTGCGAGGCTGTCTGGCAACCTGGAGAACACGATCGTCGCGACGTCGCAGGATAGCCTCGTTGGCCTTGCGATGATGAAGAAGGACGAACTGGACCAGCTCTATGTCTCTCATGGGGCGCGGGGGAGCGGTGCCGCGGGTGCGCTAGTGACTGCCGTCCTTGAACGGATGCGGGAAGAAGGTTACCGGCGCGCGTGGTTGGCCTGCGCCATCGGGAACGATCGCGCAGCTCGGTTCTATGAGAAGTTTGGTTGGTCGCGGACAGGCACTGTGACGATCCATCTCGAAACGCCAGAAGGTCGCGTCCCGCTCGATGTGTGGCGTTATGAGATTTGTATCTGAGGAATAAGCTTGGTCGGCTGAATCAGGTCGCCTCGGTGCGAGCAAGGACCAATTTTAGGCCCGAATATCCGAAGAAGGCAGCGGCCATGCCATCGATGGCTCGTCGCGCCCTGCGGTAGCCGGACCGAACCGAAGCCCGCGAGAACAGGACAGCATAGCCAAGGTAGATCGCCAGACCGAGGATGGCGCAAAGGATGGTCGTCGTCGCGAGCGCCGAACCGTCTTCTGTTGACCCGATGCCGATGGCGAGGATCGAGATCCAGGCCAGCACCGCTTTCGGATTGCTGAGGTTCAGGACAAGTCCACGCAGCAGAAGTTGGCGGTCGGAGGCGTGAACGACTGATGCCGATGCCGTATCGGGCGCGATCGCGCTGCGCGCCGATTGAATGGCCAGCCAGAGCAGATAGGCGCCCCCGAACCATCGAAGCACGGTGAGGGCGACCGAGGATTGCACGAGCAGCGCGCCAAGACCCGCAGCGGCCACCAGGCCCCAGCATCCAAGGCCTACAGCCAATCCAACCCCGAGAAAGGAGGCGGCACGCGTGCCGGCGGCCATAGCGGTGGTTGAAACCGCCAGCGTGGCCGGCCCCGGCGAGGCGGCCGCGACGAAGAAGGCAAGAAGCGCAGGAGATAGGAGAGCGTCAATCATGCAAGTGTCCCCAGGATGAAAAGGTCAGAAATCCAATCGCGTGGCGGAAGCGTCGTGATGGCAAGCGTACGCCCGTCACGCTGGAGGCTCGCGAGCGGCGAACCAATCCACGATGGAGGGCATGTCGCGCTCGAAGCCGTCACCGAGGAATACGCTGAAGAAGCGCGCCTGCGTCGTCTCCTGGTTACGGAAGTCATGGGTCACACCCGCCGGGATGCGCAGGAAGCTGCCCGCCGGACAGGGCGTCCAGGTGTCTCCCAGGAGGAATTCGGGCGTGCCTTCGAGCACCAGGAATATCTCGTCGTTGTGCTGGTGGCAGTGTGCGCCAACGCCAGGTTGGCCCGGGTCCAGCAGCCATTCGGAGGCCGAGTAGCGCTCACCTGTCTCGGCACCGTCCGCCTTGAACAGCGCCGTCAGGCGGCCCATGCCGTAGCGTCGGCCACCACCGGGCGGCAAGCAGATGATGTCGCGATGCGGCGCATTGGGCATCTGATGAGTTCCTTCCTCAGGCTTGTGCGGATGCTTCATCGAACACAGCTTTTTGAGCCGCAAAGGCGCGTCCAAACGCAGGGCGTTGCTCACCCCGGGCGACATACGCTGCCAGAGATGGATGCTGCTGCAAAAGGTCGGAACCGTGAAGGCGGCGCAGCACTGTCACCATCATCAGGTCACCGAGGCTGAATTCGCCCTCCAGCCAGTCGGATTCACCGAGCCACCCGGCCAGTTCGCCAAGACGCTGGCTGATGCGGGATTCGAGCATTGGTCGGCGCTCGACATGCCAAGGTTTGTCCCCCTCGAGCATGCGGGCGAGGTCCCAGTCCCAGATTGGCGGTTCGACGGTATCGAGGGCCGCGAATATCCACGCAATGGCCTTGGCGCGACGTGCCGCGTCATTTTGAAGCAGGCCGGGATAACGCTGCCCGATGTGCAGAACGATCGCGCCGGACTCGAACAGTTCGACCTCGCCGTCTTGCCAGGTAGGAATCTGGCCGAACGGACTGAGACGCCGATGCTGAGGCGTTTTGAGATCGGCGAAGGTCAGCAGACGGACATCGTAGGGCTGTCCGACCTCTTCCAGCGCCCACCGGACACGGAAGTCGCGCGCCAAGGCCCGGCCGCGGTCCGGCGAGGTTGCAAAGCCGGTCAGGATCGGCGTCATCCAGAATTTCCTTTCGGTACTCCCAAGTACTCACTTGTCTGTCCGGATGTGTCAATATTGGGGCCGGCTCCGGGCCCAATGCCACCGCGGCGATTTGTGTTCAGGGCGTCGGCCTCGGGGCCCTGGGCCGACTGGTCGCTCGACGGTCTCGGAAGGGCCGTCGGCTTGTCGCACTCTCCCTTCTAGGCGCGCTTCGCAGCGACGATTGGGTCGGCACAGATGGATGGCCTATCTCATTATCTGGCGCCTGAACCTCGCCCGAACACATCACCGAGACACTGTGCCCATCTCCACATCGCGCATGAGTTGGGATATCTGTCGAAGGCTGCCTTGTGCCGCACCTTCGAGCGGCACTACTTTTGCTTGCTCGGCACATTCACTGTGCATCGGCGGAATGTTTGTAACGTCGACGCGCTCCTGCATGCTCGCCAGCACTTTGAGCCGAATTGTTATTGGCCCGCAGTAAGCGGGCCACTTCAGTGGGGCTGCGCCGCGTTTCACTGCACTTCGATCACCGCATGGGCGCGCACGGGGAACGTGCCTATCCCGGCAATCTTCGGAGGAGCGGCGAAGAACATGAAGCCCTCGTTCGGTAGGCTCTCTAGATTGGTCATGTGCTCAACGATGGGAATGCCTGCCTCGAGCAGCGTCGAATGAACGGGCCGGTCGTACCCACTCGTTTCGTCGATGTTGAGCGAATCGATGCCGACGAGCCAAGCGCCTTCGTCGCGCAGGTATGCGGCGGCCGCGGCCGTGAGGTACGGATGGCCCTCGTAATATTGGTCGGTTCGCCAGTATCGGTCCCAGCCTGTATGGACGAGGACGGCCCTATTGGAAACCTCTGTGCCGGCAAACGCCATCCAATCGATCGCACGTCCCTTCATGCCGGTGACCTGTACGACTACACCTGGCAACGCCGAAAGCCGATCGAGTGGACTGGATGCAAGATCTTCGCCGCCTCTATATCGATGTGAAGGGACGTCGACATAGGTTCCGGTGTTCGCCACCATCTCGATACGTCCGATCTGGAACTCCGTTCCCGCCGCGTAGATGTCTCGCGAGGCGTCATAAGAGAGGTGGTCGCCGATTAGGGGCGCCGGCAGGCCCTTATATGTGACCATCCCGTTCTCGATCACATGACAGAGGTCGATTCGCTGCCGACGAGCACCCGGTGGCACGGCCATCATGGCGCGTCGCTTGTGCTGCTCTTTTATGATTCGCTTATTGAGGATGCGCGCGTCACCCACCATTAGAAGGCGAAGGTCCCGAATGATGTAGGCCGCGAGGTCACCGTCGCTGATCTCCTGTCTGTCGATGTCGAGGCGGAAGCCTTGGCCTTGGATTCCTCCACCATTGCTAAAATCGATCTCGAAATCGAAAACGACCCTGTGGTCGGTCATGCGTGCTTCTCCCGGTTCTGAGTGGACTTACGATGCCGCCGGGTCTTGGCCTGGTTGCCGCACCCGGCCGAAGATGAACACCAGATCCGTTTGCCAGGCCGCGAGTTGTCGAGGAACACCATGCTGCAGCCGTGGCATTTCCGTAGGCGCTGACTAAGATCGCTGCCGAGTACTGCGATTGCTTCGGTCGCTAACATCGCGAGCATCGCATCGACAGGTGCATCTGATTTCATGTTCGAGCCTTCGGCGGTCAGGAACACGCGAGGCGGGCGAAGCGACGCTGCCTCATTGATCTCCACCAAATGATCTGGATTGACATCGCGATGCTCGATTGCAGCGCAAGCCGCTTCATGCAACGCCTCTCTGAGATTCCTGAGCCGCTTGAGGTCACTGTCGGCGATTTCGACACCAGCCATAAATGGTAGCCGCTTCGATAACAGAGCCCAACGCACGATGTGGTCAGGTTCTTCAATAAGGTCGACTTGGTCGAATCCCCGCCTCGCGACTGTATCAACGAGGTCAAGAAAAAGAGCGCCGGATCGGAACTCGAAGGATCGCATGCGACACTAGTATAACAAGTGTTGATCGGGCGCAACGGTAAGCGGCATGCTTCTCATGAAAACGGGAGCGCTCACGGTGCTATCGTCTAAACGCTGATATCAATTAACCCTGGTCCGGCCTGACGCGTGCCGACGCTTCCTCGTTGCTTTCAAAGGAGGCGAGCCGGATTGGCCCCTTGCTCTCTTCGATCATAACAGGAGCATGTCCGTACATCTTTGCCGTAAGCTCAGCGTCCGCCGTTGGCTCGGCGTGGTCGATGGCGAGGAGGTCAATATCCGATTGGGTGATGGTGACCGAGAGTCCTTTGGCGGAACCCTTATACGCGTCTCGGCCGATGCCGTGACCGAGATGCACATCGACACCGATGAAGCGAATGCTGCGGGGCTCGACGGTGCAGCCGAGGATGAGATCGTCGCGAGAACAGCGGAAATCCTGCGCCGTTGATCTAAACCGCTGCAGAGTGCCGTGCATTGCCGGTACGAAAGAACGGGTCGAATCGAGCCGCGATGCTCCAAACGAAGGCGTGGGCGTGGTCAGGCAACCGGCACAGCTCGCCTTCGTGGCAAAGACAATTGTCGGGCTCGGCGGCGATGAAGCAGGCCTCAGCGACTAGTGTACGGCCCACGGGACCAAACTGGTCGATGAGTTCGCGCGTCGAGAATGCGAAGTCGCACATCAGCCTCTCGATCAACCATTGCCGAGCGCGGTCGTCGGCGGTCAGGCGAATGCCCATCACGGTCGGCAAACGGCCTGCCGAGAGCGCCCGTTGGTAGCCGCCGATAGCCGTCACATTCTGGGCGTAGCCGCACTGAAATTTGCTGACCGAGGACGACCCAAGACCGATGAGTGTCGAGTGCGGATCGTCCGTATACCCCTGAAAGTTACGACGAAGCTTTCCGTTTGCCGCTGCAACGGCCAGCCCGTCATCGGCAGGAGCGAAATGATCGATACCGATCGGTGGATAGCCCGCATCTACCAAAATCTGTCCCGCCATCTGCGCCTGGTGAAGCGCGCATTCTGGTTGGGCAGGATCTGTTCGTCGATCAGTCTTTGGTGCTTCTTGAACCAAGGCACATGGGCATAGCCGAACAGAGCGATGCGAGCGGGCTTCATGGAGAGCATCTGGTTGATGGTGGCGGCGAGGCTCCATTCGGTCTGGTGCGGTAGGCCATAGAGGAGGTCGACGTTGACAGTTTGCACACTGCCTTTTCGAAGATGGTCAACACCCGGCTCGTGACGTCGAACCCTTGCGGTCGGTTGATGGCCTCCTGAACGCGCGGGTCAAAATCCTGGATGCCGATGCTCGCGCGACCAAGACCGGCGGCAAGCAGTCCGTCGAGCTTCTCCCCGGACATATCAGTCGGATCAATCTCGACGCTGAGGGTCGCGTGGTCATCGATGTCGAACGACGAGTGGAGCAGGCGGATCAAGTCCTGGATGTCGAAACTCGTCGAGATGGTCGGCGACCCGCCGCCGAAATGGATACTGCCGATCCGCGCATGCCGGGTCAGCGCGGACACCAGGCCGATCTCGCCGCGAAGGTGATCAAGATACTGCGCCAACGGCTGATAACGAATGGTGTGCTGCGTATGGCACGCACAGAACCAGCACAAGCGATCGCAAAACGGAATGTGAAGATAGGGTAATACGGCTTCATTGTTGGGTATGTCGGAAAGCCATTGCCCGATGGTTTGGTCGTCGACGCCACTGCTGAAATGAAGGGTCGTGGGATAGCTGGTGTAGCGCAGCGCGCTTTCAAATCGCGATTGTGACGTGCCTGCCGACATGTTCGTTCTCCTTCAACAGACGTTCGGTGGCAGGCAATGGAGGCGGCCCAATTGATCTCGATCAAAAGGCGAGGTGTCGGGTGCAAATGTCGCAGTGTTGGGATTTCGTCCCACTTGCGATAGGTCGTTGACCCATGACCGACCTCGCAATCGTCCTTATTCTGCTTGTCGCGGCAATCGTCATGTTCGCGATCGGGCGCCCGCGCATGGACGTGGTCGCACTCATCATGATCGTCGCGCTGCCGCTTACGGGCGTAATCGGCATCGAGGACGCGTTGGCGGGTTTTTCCGACCCCAACATCGTGCTCATCGGTGCGCTGTTCGTGGTCGGCGAAGCGCTAGTGCGAACCGGGATCGCACAGCGGCTCGGCGACTGGCTGGTGAAAAAGGCGGGGCGCAGCGAGGGCCGACTGATCGTCCTTCTGATGATCGTGGTCGCAGGCATCGGATCCTTCATGAGTTCGACGGGGGTCGTGGCAATCTTCATCCCGATCGTGCTGCGGATTGCGCGCAATGCCGCCATTCCTGCCGGCCGTCTCATGATGCCGCTGTCGGTCGCTGCGCTGCTCAGCGGCATGATGACGCTCGTTGCGACGGCCCCCAATCTAGTGATCCATGGTGAACTGATGCGCAACGGCTTGGAGGGTTTTGGGTTCTTTGCCTTCACCCCTTTCGGTCTTCCGCTGCTGGCTCTCGCCATTCTCTATATGCTGGTCGCCCGGCGCTTCCTCGGCCAGAGCGACGCCCCGACCGACACGGTGAAGCGGCCGGCGTTGGGCGATTTCGTCAAAACCTATGGGTTGGAAGGCAGGGAATACAGATTGGTAGTTCGACCGGACTCACCGCTGCTCGGGGCCAGTCTGAGCGCGTTTGATTTAAGGGGCAGCGAAGGCATCAACATCATCGCCATCGAACGCGCCACCCGCTTCGGGCGGCAACTGATGCGGCCCAGGCCCGAGAGCCTGCTTGAGACCGGTGACATGATGCTGATCGACGCGCGAACTGCGGATCTCGATATGGACGAGGTGGCCGAACGATATGGTCTCGACCGGATTGCGCTTGGCAGCGCGTATTTCGGTGACCGTTCCCAAGAGATTGGGATGGCCGAACTGCTGGTGCCGCCGGACTCCCGCCTCGTTGGAAAGACAATCGTCGATGCGCGGCTGCGCACCGTGACCGATCTTGCTGTGATTGGAATCCGGCGCGGACGCGCGGCGATTGATGCGCCCTTGTCCAACGTAACATTCCAAGCCGGCGACACGGTTCTTGTGATTGGTCCATGGCGGGCCATCACACGTCTGCCGCAGGGACCGGAACGGCTGATTGTTCTCAATACACCGATGGAGATCGAGGATGTGGCGCCCGCCTCTCATCGTGCACCTCATGCCGCCGTCATCTTGCTCGTTACGGTCGGGCTCATGGCGACCGGCGTCGTTCCGAACGTCGTCGCCGCTTTGCTTGGTTGCCTTCTGTTCGGGCTGTTTGGATGCATCGATATGAACGCCGCCTATCGTTCGATCCATTGGCAGACGTTGATCCTGATTGTTGGTATGCTGCCGTTTTCGATCGCACTCCAGCGCACTGGCGGCATCGATATTGCCACCGACGGGCTGCTGACGATGGTAGGCGGAGCTTCGCCACGTGTCGTGCTGGCGACGCTGTTCGCGCTGACGGCGGTTCTGGGCCTCTTTATCTCAAATACAGCGACGGCGGTACTGATGGCACCTGTTGCGATCGCGCTTGCCGGATCGCTTGAGGTATCGCCCTATCCGTTCGCGATGACGGTTGCGCTGGCCGCGTCAGCGGCCTTCATGACACCTGTGTCCTCGCCGGTGAACACACTCGTCGTCGGACCAGGCAACTACCGGTTTATCGACTTCGTAAAGGTCGGCGTGCCGTTTACGCTGGTCGCCTTGATCGTGACGATTCTGCTGGTACCCATGCTGCTGCCATTTACGACCTGATTCCCGATAGGCTATTTCTGGTGTCAGGGAAACGCTTGTGGGAGACGTCAGGACATTGAAGGATGGCGCGCAGCATATCCGAAACGATACGGTATCGGCACGAGATGCACATCGCGGCTTGGTCTCCGAGGCGCGGCTCGCCAGCATGCTCGATACGGCCGTCGACGGGATCGTCGTCATCGACGAACGCGGGACTATCCTTTCCTTCAACAAGGCCTGTGAGACGTTGTTTGGCTACGGCGCGCGGGAGATGGTCGGCCGCAACGTCAAATGCATCATGCCGTCCCGCTATGCCGACGAGCATGACGGCTATCTCTCTCATTATCGCGACACCGGCGAGCGCCGGATTATCGGCATCGGCCGCGAGGTCGAGGGCAAGCATCGCGATGGTACGGTGATGCCGGTGGAACTCTCGGTCGGGGAGGCCCAGACGCCGGACGGGCGCCAGTTCATCGGCATCATCCGCGATTTGCGTTCCCGCCGGACGACCGAGGAGCGAATGCGCGATCTCCAGGCGCAACTCGTCCACATGGCGCGCGTGTCGGCCATCGACGAAATGGGCGCGGCGTTGGCGCATGAACTCAACCAGCCGCTGACGGCGCTGATGCTCTATCTCGACGCCGTGCAGCGCGCTGCAGCGAAGGAATGGCCGGCAGGCGACCTGCGTGGCCAGGCGCTCGGCAACGCGGTGCGCGAGGCGCGGCGGGCGGCCGGCATCGTCCAGCGCATGCGCGGCTTTCTCGATCGGGGCGACCAGCGCCGGCGCCCGGTCGATCTGCGTAGTCTCCTCGACGAAGCCGTCGAACTGACAAAGATGGGGCGCCGGTCGGCGGGTGTGACCATTACCCGGAACGACGATCCGCATCTGCCTGAGATCGAGGTCGATCCGATCCAGGTGCAGCAGGTGTTCGTCAATCTGTTGCGCAACGCCTTCGATGCGGTGCAGGGGCATGACCAACCGTCCATCGCGGTCGAAACAAAGCGAGACGACAGGTGGGCCAGGGTCACTATTGGCGACAACGGCCCGGGCATTGCAGCCGAGGCGATGGAGGATCTGTTCAAGGCGTTCTCGTCGGGCAAGCGCAAGGGCATGGGGCTGGGCCTCGCCATCTCGCGGTCCATTGCGCAAAGCCATGGCGGTGATCTGTCCGTCGATCCCGGAGGCAACGGGCGCGGGGCGCGGTTCGAACTGACGCTTCCGCTGGGCGAACCGTCCGAAGGAGGCGGCCGCGATGGCTGAGGCGGCGAAGCTGATCCATGTCGTCGACGACGATGCCGCGGTTCTCGATGCACTCGGCGTGATCCTGAGGATGGAAGGCTACGAGGTCGAGGGCTTTGCCTCTGGCGACGCCTTCGTCCGCGGGGTCGCGCTGCGAGCCCCGGACTGCGTCATCCTCGACGTTCACATGCCTGGCCGCTCCGGCCTCGACATCTTGCGGGTGCTCGACAAGAGCCGGTTTCCCGCGCCGGTGATCATTATCACCGGGCAAGGCGACATCCCGATGGCCGTCCAGGCGGTCAAATCGGGCGCGGTCGATTTCTTGGAGAAGCCGTTCCAGGTCGACATCCTGCTTGAGCGCGTGCGCCACGCGATCGACCTCGTCGCCGCGGACAAGTCGGAACCGAGCTTTTCCGGGCAGGACCGCCTGACGGATCGCGAGGCGGAAGTGCTCGCGCACGTGGTTGCCGGCGCGCGCGACAAGGAGGCAGCCTTGGCGCTCGGCATCAGTCCGCGCACGGTCGAGGCGCACCGCAAGAGCATCATGGCCAAGCTCGGCGCGCGCACGCTTGCCGACCTCTTGCGCGTCGTCTTTTCCGGGCGCGGCTGAATAATCGCGTCGGTTTGATGCATCTCAAGAAATAGAGCCCGCCAGCGCGGAGAATGCGTGCCCGTTCATTGAAAAGGCAAAGCCGTCCATGTGTCTGCACATCGTCGTGGGAGACCTCGGTCTGAGGGACTCGCTGATGGTTCTTCTGCAACTGCATGGGTTCGCTGTCCGGCCCCATCCCGATGTCCGATCTCTGCGCCAGAGCAACCTTGCCGCCGACGACGTGGTGATCGTCGATCTCGACCTGCCGCACGGACAGGCGGTGCGGCTCATCGAGTGGTGCCGGCACAACTCGGCGACCGGCAGGCTGATCGTGCTCAGCGGACTGACCGGCTGGGCAATGCGGGCGCGGCTGGGACAGATGGGGACCGCCGCGATCCTGACGAAGCCGTTCCAGGCCGCCGACCTTTTGGCGCTTTTATGATCTCTGGCCCATCGGGGTAGGGGATTTCCCTGAGCGTTCGGCCGAATTTCGTCCAAAGCCCCGACAGCGTACGGTTCCAGCAGTTCAAGTGACGGGAGCCGAACGATGTCGATTGCCGAGCGCGGATTTCTCACGGAAGACCGGACCGAGGCGCGCGCCGGCAACAGGCGCGGTTTCCCCAGCCGAGACATCGTGTGCCGGCAGGGCGATCCCGTCGGCGAGGTTTACAGAATCGAACGCGGCACAGTCATGCTCTACCAGATCCTGCGTGATGGCCGCCGCCAAATCGTCGATGTCATCTGCACCGGCGACTATTTCGGGTTTGGCGACGGCAGTTTGCAGGACTGCTTCGCCGAGACGCTGACAGATTGCGAGGTCACGGCCTGGCGTATCGATGACGCGCAGAAATGCGCCGTCTGGCGCGACGCGTTTTCCCGCGCGATGCAGCGCAAGCTGGGCGCCATGCACGACCATGTCACGCTGCTCGGTAAGAAGACGGCACTCGAGCGCGTCGCCAGCATGCTGATGCGCTTCGTGCCCGCCTGCAGTGGCCGTTTGTGCCCCGGCACGCCGCCGGCCGGCTATACCGGGTTTACGCACGACATTCACATGTCGCGCCAGGAAATCGCCGACTATCTCGGCCTGACGCTGGAGACGGTCAGTCGCGCCATTTCGCAATTGAAGCGGGAAGGTCTGATCGAGGCGACCAAGCCGAGCCAGATCGTCATCAAGGACCTTTGCGGGCTGTGCCGGCTCGCGGTCCTTCACTGAGCGCCCCGGTTTTTGATCCAGCGCAAAAATCGCCGCATCGAAGCAACTACGACATAGCGCGACGGCCTCGCATCGCAGCGCCGTGCATGGAGAAGCAAATGCCGGACGTTTCTCGGCGCACCTTATGTCTCGCCGTATCAAGCCTTGCCGTGCTGTGGCTGGGACTTCTCATGGGCGTCTCCTTCATCGCGACGCCGGTCAAGTTCGCCGCGCCGACCCTGACGCTGCCCGTGGCGCTCGACGTCGGACGGGTAACCTTCGGACTGTTCCCCAGGATCGAATGGGCGATGGCCGCGCTTCTTTTGGTCAACGTCCTTGTCGCACGACCGTCCCGGGCTGTCGCGGGCGCGACCTTGATCGCCGGCCTGATCGTCCTCTTTCAGGCGCTCTATCTGTTGCCCGTGCTCGATGAGCGGATCGCGGCGGTCATCGCCGGGTCGCCGCAGCCATCGAGCGCGCACCACGCGATCTATGTCTGGCTCGAAACCGCCAAGGCTCTGCTGCTGTCCGCGATCGCCATCCTCGCTGTCTGGGTAGCGGTGAGACAACCTGCAAATCCATCAGCTTCCTATCGCAGCCAGGTGACAGCATGAATGTGACGGATCGCATGATCGGCCGCTTGACTTCGGGCGAGCGCCAGACTGCCCTCATCCTGTGCGGGCTGACTGCGCTTTCAGGCGCCGCCCTCGGCCTTGCCGGCCGCCACGATGTCGTCGGCTGGCACGGGCTGCTGATGCTGCTCTTTGCCGGCGGTCTGGCCTTCCTCCTCATGACGCGCCTCGACATGGCCGAGCCAACCGAGGATCGCAGAACGTCCTATTACGATGATCCAATCAAGGCCGGCATCGCGCTGGCCATGGCATGGGCTGTCTTCGGCATGTTCATGGGGGTCTGGGTGGCGGCACAGCTTGCCTGGCCCGACCTGCATTTCGACAATGGCTGGTCGACCTTCGGCCGGCTGCGCCCGACGCACACCACCGGCGTCATCTTCGGTTTCGGGGGCAATGCGCTCATCGCAACCTCCTTCCACGTCGTCCAGCGCACCTCGCGGGCGCGGCTTGCTGGTCAGGTAAGCCCCTGGTTCGTGCTCCTCGGCTACAACCTTTTCTGCCTGCTCGCCGTCTCGGGCTATCTCCTCGGCATCACCCAGTCGAAGGAGTATGCCGAGGCCGAATGGTATGCGGACCTGTGGCTCGTCATCGTCTGGGTCACCTATTTCGTCCTTTATCTGCGCACGATCGCGCGGCGGCGAGAGCCGCACATCTATGTGGCCAACTGGTATTTCATGGCCTTCATCGTGGTCGTGGCGATCCTGCACATCGTCAACAATCTGGCGCTGCCGGTCTCATGGGGCCATGCCAAGAGCTACACGATCTGGCCGGGCGTCCAGGATGCGATGGTGCAGTGGTGGTATGGCCACAACGCGGTGGCGTTCTTCCTGACCGCCGGCTTTCTCGGCATGCTTTATTACTATTTGCCGGTGCGCGCCGAGCGGCCGATCTTCTCCTACCGCCTGTCGATCCTGAGCTTCTGGGGCATCACCTTCTTCTACATGTGGGCCGGGTCGCACCATTTGCACTACACCGCTCTGCCGCATTGGGTGCAGACGCTCGGCATGACCTTCTCCGTCATGCTTCTGGTGCCGTCATGGGCGTCGGCCGGCAACGCGCTCTTGACGCTCAACGGCGCGTGGCACCGGGTGCGCGACGACGCGACACTGCGTTTCATGATGGCGGCGGCGGTGTTCTACGGGATATCGACCTTCGAAGGCTCGTTCCTCGCCATCCGGCCGGTCAACGCGCTCAGCCACTATACCGACTGGACCGTCGGCCACGTTCATGCCGGCGCGCTCGGCTGGGTTGCGCTGATCACTTTCGGCTCGCTCTACACGCTGGTACCGATGCTGTGGAAGCGCGAGCGCATGTATTCAGCCGCGCTGGTCGAGGTTCATTTCTGGCTCTCGATCGCCGGCACGCTGATCTACGTCTTTGCGATGTGGAATTCGGGCATCATCCAGGGGCTGATGTGGCGGACCTACACGGAAGACGGCGCGCTCGCCTATTCCTTCGTCGATTCGCTCGTCGCCATGTACCCATATTACATCGCGCGGGCCTTCGGCGGGCTCCTCTTCCTGATCGGTGCGGTGGTCGGTTGCTACAATATGTGGATGACGGTGCGCGCCGTCCCGCAGGCGACGCCCGGCGCGAGCGACCAGCCAGTCGCCGCCACAGTTCCCGGAGAATGACGAATGCCTGAGTTCTTCCACCGCAAGCTGGAGCGCTCCGCGATCGGCTTCGTCCTCGCCATCATCGCAGCGGCGAGCGTCGGCGGTATCGTCGAGATCGCGCCGCTCTTCACCATCGACGAAACCGTCGAGGAGGCGCCTGACATGCGGGTCTATACGCCGCTCGAGCTTGCGGGCCGCAACATCTACGTTCGCGAGGGCTGCTATGCCTGCCACAGCCAGATGATCCGCACGCTGCGCGACGAGGTTGAGCGCTACGGTCCCTATTCGCTTGCGGTCGAGTCGCAGTATGACCGGCCGATGCTGTGGGGCTCGAAGCGGACCGGGCCGGACCTTGCCCGCGTCGGCGGCAAATATTCCGACTTCTGGCACGTCGCCCATCTCGTCAATCCGCGCGACGTCGTGCCCGAATCCAACATGCCGGCCTACGCCTTCCTGGCACGCAACCGGCTGCGCACGGACGACCTTGCCGGCCATCTCCGTGCCCAGCAGGCGCTTGGCGTGCCCTATACCGACGAGATGATCGAGAATGCTGCGCGCGACGCTTATGGCCAGGCCGCACCCGACAGCGCGGCCGCACCGGGTGTCACCGAGCGCTACGGACCGGCGACGACGGTCAGCGCGTTTGACGGCGTGGCGACGCAACTGACCGAGATGGATGCGCTCGTCGCCTATCTCCAGGTGCTCGGCCGGCTGACCGATGCGGCCTATCGCGACACGGCCGCGCCCGAAGAAGCGCCGCATCCGGCAGAATGAGACAGCCATGATCGATCTCGACCACCAAGCCGTCGTCGCCTTCTCCAAGAGCTGGGGCCTTTTCTACCTGATGGGCTTCTTCCTCTGCGTCGTCGTCTACGCCTTCTGGCCGTCGAACCGGAAACGCTTCGACCGCGCCAAGACCAGCATCCTCGACCGGGACGACAAGCCAGGGAAGTGAAGGCCATGGAAGTGAAGGAACGCGACCCCGTCACCGGCAGGCAGACGACCGGGCACGAATGGAACGGCATCAAGGAGCTCGACACGCCCGTGCCCCGCGGCGTGCTGATCTTCCTGATCGTCACCCATATCTGGGCGATCGCCTGGTGGTTCCTCGTTCCGTCATGGCCGATCGGCACGACCTATACGAAGGGGTTTTTGGGCGTCGACCAGCACACCACCGTCGAGCAAAGCATCGTCCAGGGCCAAGCCGAGCGTGCGCCCTGGACCGAGCGCGTCGTGGCGGAACCGTATGACGCGATCCTTGCCGACAAAGCGCTGATGCAGACGGTCCGCAGCGCCGGCAGCCAGCTCTTCGGGGACAATTGCGCGGCCTGCCACGGTCGTGACGCAAGCGGCCGCGCGGGCTATCCGGATCTGACCGACGACGACTGGCTGTGGGGCGGCGAGCCGGAGACGATCGAGCAGACGTTACGGCTCGGCATCAACGCCACGCATCCCGAAAGCCGGATCGCGCAAATGCCCGCCTTCGGCCGGGACCAGATGCTCGAACGCCCCCAGGTCCGGGACGTGGCCGCCTATGTCTTTGCTCTGAGCAGTCCCGATTATTCGACCGAGGAGACAGCGGCGCGCATAGAAGCAGGCCGGGAGGTCTTCGCGACAAGTTGCGCCGCCTGTCATGGCGACAATGCCGAGGGCATCGCCGAGATCGGGGCGCCGAACCTTGCCGACGATCGCTGGGTCTATGGCGGCGACATGGAGACCATCATCGCATCGATCCATGGCGGCCGGCAGGGTCACATGCCGACATGGGACGAGCGGATGACGGATGCGGAGATTCGCACACTGTCTCTATACGTCCATGACCTTGGGACCAGTCGGCAATGAACGTGTTCCCCCGCACCCGAACCCGATGGCTGCTGTGGACGCTGATCCCGGCCGCGCTTTTCGTTTTCGCCGCAGCCAACATCCATCTCGTCTATGTCGCCGTGACCTCGCAGCCCGATTGCGTGCCGCATCTGAAGGAAGCGGGCGAGGGCGATACCTATAGCGCAGCAAAGTCGGCCTGTTGAAGGGATGAGCGACATGAACGAGACCGATCATTCCTACGGGCTTCTCAGCGAAACATCCGGCATCGGCGAGACGCGCGATCCGCGCCTGCAACGCAACCTGCCGGTTTTTGAAGGACTTCGCTGGCTGCGCTTCGGCTGGCGCGATTTCCGGACGGCTCCGATGCCAAGCCTCGCCTATGGCCTCGGGGTCTTCGTGCTCTCGATCGTCTTCATCTGGACGCTGGTCGCGTTCGGCCGCGACTACATCCTCCTGCCGGCGCTCGGCGGCTTTCTGATCGTCGCGCCCTTCCTGGCGATCGGGCTCTACGAGAAGAGCCGCGCCATTGAGGAGGGCAGGCGCGTCACGCTTGGCGACATGCTGCGCATCCGCCCGGCGGCGGGTGCGCACGTCTTTTTCGCCGGCCTCCTTATCATGCTTCTGGTGCTTCTGTGGAACCGCGCAGCCGTACTGATCTGGGCGCTGTTTTTCGGTGTGACGGCTTTTCCGGGTTTCGACCATGTCCTCGGTCTTCTCTTCGGCACGGCCTATGGCTGGACGATGGTGCTGGTCGGCTCAGTGGTCGGCGGGCTCTTCGCCGCCTTCGCCTTCGCGGTCAGCGTCTTTTCGGTGCCAATGATGCTCGACCGCAAGATCGACGCGCCGACCGCGATGGGCGTCAGCATGAAGCTCGTCTGGAACAATCTCGCGCCGATGATCGCATGGGGCGCTATGGTAATGGTTCTCTTCGCGTTCTGCGTTGCGACCGGCCTTCTCGGCATGATCGTGATCTTCCCGCTGCTCGGCCACGCGACCTGGCATGCCTATCGCGCGGTCGCCGTTCCGGAGGCATGAGACGATGAGCTGCTGCGCAACCGGCACGGAGGGCGCGTTGTTGCTGGCGTCCGGCGCATCCGTCGCGCCCGAGGAAATCCGGCTTGCCAGCCGCGCGCTCGGCGACGGGCTGATGCAGACAGACATCGCGGTTCCCGCGGCCCATTGCGGCGCCTGCATCGTCGCCGTCGAGACTGCCCTGTCGGCGCTGCCGGGCGTGGTAAGCGCACGTCTCAACCTGACCGCTCGACGCGCCGCCGTGAAGTGGCGAGATGAGGGTCCCGTGCCTCCGATGATGGAGGCGCTGCGCAAGGCGGGCTACGAAGCCAGCCTCGCCGATCCGTTCGACGACGCCGGCGACGCCGAGATGGGCCGGCTGTTGCGCGCTACGGCGGTTGCCGGTTTCGCGGCGATGAACATCATGCTTTTGTCGGTCTCGGTCTGGTCCGGCGCCGATGCCGAAACACGCCATGCCTTCCACCTCGTCTCAGCCGCGCTGGCTCTGCCGACCGTCGCCTACTCAGGGCGAATATTCTTCAGCTCCGCTTACAGCGCGCTCAAGGCCGGGCGTACAAACATGGATGTCCCGATCAGCGTTGGCATCCTGCTCGCCTTCGGCCTCAGCACCTATGATGCGCTGACCGGCGGCTATCATGCCTATTTCGATGCGGTGACGTCGCTGCTGTTCTTCCTGCTCGCCGGGCGTACGCTGGACCACGCCATGCGCGGCCGCGCACGCGACGCGGTGCGCTCCTTGGCGCGCATGATGCCGCGCGGCGCTACCGTGATCGGCGCGGACGGCTGCCGCGAACATCGCCAGGCGCAGACCATTTCCGAGGGCGAGACCGTATTCGTCGCGCCGGGCGACCGTGTTCCCATGGATGGAACGGTACTGGAAGGGCAGGGGCTGCTCGATCTTTCAGTCGTCACCGGCGAAACGGCGCCCGAAGCGATCCGGCCGGGGTCGTCGGTCCTGTCCGGGGCACTCATTCTCGACGCCCCGCTCCTTATTCGCGTCGACCGCCGGCCGCAGGATTCGTTCATCGCCGACATGGTGCGTCTGATGGAGGCAGCCGAGGGTGCGCGGGCGCGCTATCGCCGGATCGCCGACCGCGCGGCGGCGCTCTATTCGCCAGTCGTCCACCTCGTCGCACTCCTGACATTTGCCGGATGGCTGGCCGCCACTGGCGACGTCCATCGTTCGCTGACCGTGGCGATCGCGGTGCTGATCATCACCTGTCCCTGCGCGCTCGGCCTTGCCGTGCCGATGGTGCAGGCGGTTGCCGCGCGCCGGCTCTTTGCGATGGGCGTGACGCTGAAGGATGGCGCCGCGCTCGAAAGGCTGGCGGAGATCGACCATGTGGCCCTCGACAAGACCGGCACACTGACGACCGGACGGATGCGGGTCGCGGCGCATTCTCTTTCCCGACCGGATCTGGAAGGAGCGGCGACGCTGGCAAAGGCCTCAAGCCATCCCGTTGCGGTCGCTATCGCCGAGCTCCGGCCGGATGCCGACGCAGGGATCGAAGACATTCGCGAGATTGCCGGTTTCGGCGTCGAGGGAAGGATCGATGGTCGCCTTTACCGGCTTGGCCGTGCGGCATGGGCAGCACCCAACACGGCAGGCGAGGGCACCGTGCTTGCCATCGATGGTGAAGCGCGCGGATCGTTCGAGGTGACGGACACGCTGCGCCCACATGTCCGAACATCCGTTTCAGCCCTTCGCGATCTCGGTCTCGACGTCGAGATCCTCTCGGGCGACGCTGGAAAGGAGGTCGCGCGGGTTGCGGCAATCGCCGGCATCGGTTGCTACGGGGCCGCGATGCTGCCGGCGGATAAAGTCGCGCGGCTGGATGAACTGCGCGCTGCAGGTGCCACCGTCCTGATGGTCGGCGACGGGCTCAACGATGCGCCCGCACTCGGCGCCGCGCATGTTTCCATGGCGCCTTCCTCGGCCGCCGACATCGGCCGCAACGCCGCCGATCTCGTCTTAATGGGAGCGAGCCTGCAGAGCGTACCGAACGCGGTTCGCGTCGCGCGCAAGGCCATGCGCCTCGTGCGTCAGAACATCGCCTTGTCGATCGCCTACAACGCGCTGGCTCTGCCGCTGGCGATCACAGGCTATGTCACGCCGTTGATTGCGGCGATTGCCATGTCGACGTCGTCAATTCTGGTAGTCGCCAACGCGCTGCGCCTGTCGTCGGAAGGGCCTGCCCGCGAAACGCGGTCGCGCGGCTTGCACCCGGTGGAAGCATGAACGGCCTCTTCGCATGGCTGGTTCCGGTCGCCCTCGGCATGGGGTTTGCCGGGCTTTGCGCCTTCCTCTGGTCGATGAAGAATGGCCAGCTCGAGGATCTGGATGGGGCCGGCGAACGCGTGCTCCATCAGCCGATCGATGCGCCGCTGCCGGCTGCCCCCGACGATGACCGCAAGCAATAAATTCCAGGAGGAAATCGCGATGACGCAGACGGCAGACAGGGATTTCGACTGGGTCGCGGCGCTCGCCTATGTCTCGGGGATCGCGGTCGTGGTGGCAAGTTTGGCGGCCCTTACCATCAGCATGATCGCTGTCGTCTCCACGGTGTTTTGACAGCTCGTCACTGCGCGGCGGCAGTGCGACACGCGCGGAGCCGCGTCGAGGCATCCTTGGATTTGCGCTGGCGCAATTCAGCGGGCGCGGCCAGCGCTACATTTCCCTACCCACCGACGGAGGCGAGCGATGCCTGAAGACCAGCGAATGGACGAGCGTCTGGGCGACGTCGAGATCGATGCCGAGTTTGCGGCCCGCGCATTCGGCATTCCCGTCGCGCAATTCGTTGTCGAACTGCGCCGGGGCAACATTCATGGCCTCGTCGAAGACGGAACAGGGGAAGATGCAGGTCGACGGCGCTTGAGGTTGCGTTACCGCGGCCGAGAGCTGCGTATCGTTCTTGAAGATGGGCAGATCGTGCAAAGCACCCTCGATGAAAATGCGCCGGCGCCGGAAAAAGACATCCTGACAGAGCGTTTGAGGCTGGCGCTCAAGCGCCGCGCAAGCCATGGCGTCCCGGTCGGGATCGACAGGTTCGCTAATGAGATCGACCCGCGCGGACGGAAAGCGTCGGCCATCCGCCGGGCACTCGACGACATCACGCGCGCGGATGCCGCGGCCGGCCGTCCGCTTCTCGCGGCATTGGTGCTCGACGATCCACACACCGAACTTCCGCCGGAAAGCTTCTTCGGCGTCGCGCGCGACAATGGGCTCTTCTCCGGTCATCCAAGGGGATTGGAAGCCTATGCCTTCCATGCGCAGCAGTTGCGCCGCGCCGTGAGCGCTTATGCTCGCCCGCAGGGCTGAACGCGACCGATGGGACATGTCTTCGATCAGGGCTTTCGCCCCTTTTTCCTCCTCGCCGGACTTTGGGGTGGCCTTACTGTGCCGCTCTGGCTCGCTTCCCATGGCGGCATTGTCGAGATCGCTCCGGTCTATGGCGATCGCAACTGGCACGCCCATGAACTTCTGTTCGGATATGCCACGACGGCGGTTGCAGGCTTCCTGTTGACGGCGATCCCGAACTGGACCGGACGGCTCCCGGTGTGTGGATGGCCGCTCGCCGCGCTCGCCGGAATCTGGGTCGCGGGTAGGACCGCCATGCTGTCTGCCGCGATGATCGGCCTTGTCGCCGCAGCGATCATCGATCTTGCCTTTCTGGGAGCGCTGATCGCGATCGCGCTTCGCGAAATCATCCGCGGCCGCAACTGGCGCAATCTGGTAGTGATCGGCTTTGTGACCTTGCTGTTCATGGCAAACATGCTCTTCCACATTTCCGTCGCCACAGGTCGCGAGCCCGACCTCGCGCTTCGCATGGCTATCGCGATCCTCGTCATGCTGATCGTTTTGATTGGCGGCCGCATCGTACCCAGCTTCACCCGCAATTGGCTCGCTAAGCGCGGCGGCAAGTTGCCGGCAAGCTTCGGACGGATCGACCGGATTTCGATGGCGGCCTCGGCGCTGGCGCTCGTTGCTTGGGTCACCATGCCCTTCGCAACATTCACTGCGGTTCTCGCCGCCACTGCGTCGCTGGCGCTCATGCTCAGGCTGGCGCGCTGGCGCGGCTGGGCGACGTTTCGCGAACCGCTGCTCCTCGTCCTCCATCTCGGCTATCTGTTCGTGCCGCTCGGCTTCCTGGCAATCGCCGCCGGTCTTTGGGCACCGGTGCCGCATGGCAGCGTCGCCCATCTCTGGACGGTGGGCGCAATCGGTACGATGACGCTCGCTGTTATGACACGGGCATCGCTCGGCCATACGGGGCGCATGCTGACGGCGTCCCCCGTCACGACGCTGCTCTACGCCGCGATGATCGGGGCCGCCCTGCTCAGAGCGCTGGCGCCGATGACGCCGTTCCAAGCAGAACTGCTTTTCGTCTCGGCCGCCGCCTGGTCCGCCGCGCTCCTCGGCTTCGCAATCGCCTTCTGGCCCGTCCTCACCGGACCACGCCGGGTGGCGACTGCCTGATCTTTGCGCCAGCGCAAGCACGGTACCCCGGTTTTGGTCACCCTGTCCGATCTCTATCCGTTCGGAGTCGTTCCATGCGCCTTGATCCCAACCAGTCCGTGGACTCCGCCATCAAGGCCCACCCGGCCCTGATGCATGTCCTGATCCGCGAGCATATGTCGTGCGTCGGATGTCCGATGGTGACGTTCTGCTCCCTTGATTATGCCGCCCACATGCACGGCAAGCCGCTCGCACGCCTTGAATTGCGGCTAAACGCGTTGGTGCAGCCGGCATGAACATGAAGATGAACGAGGAACTCGGTGAGACCGCCATCGACGCGCTCGCACGCCGTCTCTACGACCGTTGCCATCCCGACGACAGCTTCGACGAACTGAGACAGCGCGCGCGCTTCTCCAAGGAGGATCGCGGCCTCTTGCGGGACTGGCGTGCCGCAGCGCGATCCGTCGCGCAGTCGCCGGAAAGTGGCGGTCGAGGAGAGGCTTTTGCGGCAGCGCAAAAATGACGGCCGAACGGCCGCTATCAATGGTTCGCAACGGCCGCGAACGCTGAGCAGCGGTCAGACAAGCGAAGGAAAGGAAAGATCGATGAGACTGCGTCCCGCAACTTTTGCCGCCGCAACGATGATGGCCGGCCTTCTGGCCGCTCTTCCGGCGATGGCGGCCGATCACGAGGTCAAGATGCTCAATATGGGCGGCGACGGCCAGCGCATGGTCTTTGAGCCGGCCTATCTGGAGATCGAACCCGGCGATACGGTGACCTTCGTCGCGACCGATCCCTCGCACAATTCCGAGATCATCGCCGGCATGCTGCCGGAGGGCGCGGACGGCTGGAAGGGCCGGATCAACGAGGAAGTATCGGTCACCTTCGATCAGGAAGGCGTCTACGGCTACAAGTGCCTGCCGCACTACGGCATGGGCATGGTCGGCGTCATCAAGGTCGGAACGGACGTCGCCAATCTGGAGGAGACGCGGGCCGTTCGCCATCCCGGCCAGGCGGCCAAGCGCATGGCTGAACTTCTCGACGGCATCGACGTCGCCAGCAATTGACCGCATTTGAGAGGCAACGACCATGACCACCACCCATCGACGCGATGACGCCACCAAGCCGGTCGACAATAATCTGACCCGCCGCTCCATGCTGGCCGGCACGGCCGGTCTGACGCTCGGCACGCTCACTATGGCGGGCACTGCGCAGGCCGACCATCCGCGCGGCAGCCCGGCCGGACATTCCGGCGCGCATGGCAATCCGGCCAGCAGCCTAAGCGAACGGGTCTATCCCGTGCCGCAGGATGCGGTTGCCGACATCGCCCACGATCCGACCGCCATTCCCGGACCGATCGGGCGGCGGGAGCCCGAGACCGTGCGGGTCGATCTGGAAACCATCGAACTCGAGGCCAAGCTCGATCGTCAGGCGACGTTTCGCTACTGGACGTTCAACGGCACCGTGCCCGGTCCGTTCGTGCGCGTGCGGGTCGGCGATATGGTGGAGGTTCACCTGAAGAACCACCCCGAGAGCTGGCACATGCACAATATCGACTTTCACGCCGCGACCGGTCCCGGTGGCGGCGCGGAGGCGACAAGCGCGGCGCCAGGCGAGGAAAAGGCGTTCCGGTTCAAGGCGCTGAATCCGGGTCTTTACGTCTATCACTGCGCCGTGCCGCCGGTCGCCATGCACGTTGCCAATGGCATGTACGGCATGATCCTCGTCGAGCCGGAGGACGGGCTGCCGCCGGTCGACCGCGAATTCTACGTCATGCAGGGCGAGATCTACACGACCGAGGCGTTCGGTACTGGCGGGCTCCTTACCGAGGACTACGCCAAGCTGCTCGACGAACGGCCGGAATTCTTCGTTCTCAACGGCCATGTCGGGGCGTTGACGGAGCATTTCCCGCTGAAGGCCAGTGTCGGCGAGACGATCCGAATTTTCTTCGGCGTCGGCGGGCCGAACTTCACCTCGTCCTTCCATGTCATCGGCGAGATTTTCGACCGCGTCTATGTCAACGGCTCGGTGACGAGCACGCCGCAGACCGACGTCCAGACGGTAGTCGTTCCGGCTGGCGGTGCCGTGATCACGGAAATGAAGCTCGAAGTGCCGGGCCGCTACGTGCTGGTCGACCACTCCTTATCGCGGGTCGAGCGCGGACTGGCCGGCTGGCTGGATGTGGAAGGCGAAGAGAACCCGGACATCTTCTCCCACAGTGTTTGACGAGAAATTTTCGCGTATGCTGGCACGCGGCGCTCTACACAGAATGCCCCTGAAGTTTGCGCCAGCGCAAAGTTGACGGCGATCATCCAGTTAAGGTTCTCCTCGATGAATGTTCATCAAGGAGAACCAGAATGTCTGACTACCGCGCCTCTCTCATCAGCGCTTTGGCGCTTGCCACCCTGATCTGCGGCGCCAACTTTGCCCACGCGCAGGAGTTGCGCCTGCTTGAACCAGAGGCAGTTCTGGCGCTTCCAGGCAATGTTGCGGACGATGGCCTGACGCGGCGGCCTCTCGCGCAGACGGACGATGTGATCGTCGTTCGCGCCAGCCTGCCGGCCAATGCCGACATTCCGGCCCATGCTCATCCAGCCGGCAAGGTGGCATTGGTAACAGTGCTTTCCGGCAATATTGAACTGGGTCTGGGGGAAACTTTCGACGAGACCAAGCTTCAGATGGTGCCCGTCGGTGGAATGGCGGTGTTCCGTGAGAACGATCCAATGCATTTTGCCCGCAGCGGTCCGGAGGGGGCCGAGATCCTGGTTGTTGCCGTCCCTCCCGCAGCAGTCGAGGAGATCGTGCTTCAGGAGCCCTGATGCAGCCTGAGGGCTGTCGCTTCAGGGTTTGGCTGCGCCTTGCGCTGAACACATCGGGTCCACACCATACTCACGGACCGTGCGGGCTGCATCGGTGACCGCTATGGCCGAATTTAACTGTGAATCGGTCGATGACACCGGCGCTTTGCGGGGGCCTCCAGATGCAACCGCGTGAGGAATTCCAGATGGCGTTCCAAGACGTTCAACCCACCTCCCTTTCAATCGATGTCGAAGGCGTCGTTTGTCATCGTGCGTCAGCCGCCTATACTGGGCCGAACCCGCCAACGACGGCTGCCGACGATCATGAACCTTGCCAATGTTGTACTAAACGAAAAAGCGTGGAGTCGGGCCGGCCTGTTCCAAGGTCTGGAACCCGCCGCGCTCCAGCACCTGCGCGCTTCGGCGCGAAGCGTACGTTCGGCGGTAGGCGATACACTCTTCCATCAGGGCGATCCGCCCGATCATCTCTATCTCGTCACCAGTGGCGTGGTGAAATTGAGCCAGGTCACTGCGAACGGAACGCAGCATGTGCTGCGGCTCATGGCGCTTGGCGACATCATTGGATGCGTGGCGGTCTTCAACCGGCTTGCCTATCCGGTCACGGCAACGATCGAAAACGACGCCACGCTCATGTTTTGGCCAGAGCCCGTCTTTCGGCATCTGACGGAAGATCATCCCCGCCTAATGGCAAATGCTTTGCAACTCGTGGGTACCCGAACGCAAGAATTCGTAGCGCGGCTTGGCGAGATCAATGGTGCGAGTGCGGAACAGAAGGTGGCAAAGGCCGTGCTGCGGCTCGCACGCCAGGCGGGTACAAAGGAGGCCGACGGGGTGCGGATCGTCATGACGCGCCAGGATCTCGCCGACATGACCGGCATCACCTATTTCACGATCAGTCGGATCCTGAGCGACTGGAGGCGGCGCAGCCTCATAGAGGCAAGCCGGCGCGATCTGTATATCAAGAGTCCGCATGCGCTGTTCCAGATTGCCGAGGGCATCTGACGGCAAACGCGCATTTGACTTTGCAGTTCACTGCCAGGGTCGCTTGCAGATGAAGCGAGCTGGGCATCCAAAATTCAAGAACGACCGGGGCGTGGCGGAAATCCGCATCGGCGTGAAGAAATTCATGTGCGCCGGCGCTTCGGCGCCGCAGGATCATCCGCATGTCTATCTCGACATGGGTGATCTCGATACGATGCTCTGTCCTTACTGCGGCACCGCTTTCCGATTTGATCCTGGGCTCGGATCGCTCGCAGCGGACCCTCCCGATTCGTTCTTCGCCGATGAGCTCGAAACAGATTGACACAGCAATAGGCACCGTTTTCTACCGTGGAGGGGCACGGCCGCCGATCGCATCCGTCAGTCGAGTGGCAGCCAGTTGAACGGCGCCGCCTAGTTCCGCGTCCAGATCCTCGACAATGCGCGCAGCGGGACCCGAGATCGACAGGCCACCAATCGGCTCGCCATGTTCGTTGAAGACTGCGGCGGCAATGCAGCGCATGCCCGCTGTGTGCTCTCCATCGTCTACGGCCCAGCCTCGCTCACGGATAGTATTGAGTTCGATGGCAAGCGCTGCGGGATCGGTCACGGTTTGCGGCGTGAAGGCCGGCAGGCCGCGCTCTCGCACAAGTGCGGCGAGGCGCTCATCCGACCAATGGGCCATTATGGCCTTACCGATACCCGACGCATGGATGGCGCTGCGCGTACCGGCCTTGAAGTAGGCGCGAATGGGCTGCGGGGTCTCGACCTGGCTGACGAAAACGACTTCGCCATCATCGGCGATGGCGAGGTTCGCGGTCTCCCCGGTCGCGAGCATCAGTTCGCGAAGAACCGGTCGGCCGCGTTCGATGAGGCTCGTGCGTCCGAGAAAGGCCGAACCGATGCGAAACGCTTCGGCGCCGACGAACCATAACTGCCTCACAGGATCTACCTCGACCATTCCATGGGTCTCGAATGTCGAGAGCACCCGGTAGACGGTTGCCGGCGCCTGGTCGGTCGCGTCCGAAAGCTCCGTCAGCGACACGCCGTCCTGATCGGCAAGTGCCTTCAGGATAACCATAGCCCGGTCGAGAGACTGGATGATTGTCTGCTCCGGATTGGGCGTGAAGGCGCGCGGGCGCCCGCGCAGACGTTTGTAGGATTCAGACATCGAAGGTTCCAACTGAAAAACTCCAAACGCATGATAAACGGCCTCATTTCGCGCGTCGAATGGTTCTGAAAAACTTTTTCGAAAAAATTGTCGCCGAACGTCCTTTTTGTTAAACAAGAGGATAAGCGGAGGGAATGCCATGTTCAGCCAGAACCCCGTCTTCATTCCAGGTCCGAGCAACATCCCTGAGCGGTTGCGGCGGGCGGTCGACGTTCCGACGATCGACCATCGATCGAGCGCGTTCGCCGAAATCTTCCGCCCGCTTTTCGCCGGGGTGCGCGAGGTGCTGAAGAGCCGCGACGCCGAGGTGATCTTCTTCCCCGCTACCGGAACCGCCGGCTGGGAAGCGGCGATCACCAACACGCTGTCTCCCGGCGACCGGGTGCTTGCCGCCCGCCACGGCATGTTCTCGCAGCGCTGGATCGATCTTTGCCGCCGCCACGGCCTGGGCGTTCAGGTGATCGAGGCGCCCTGGGGCGCGGGCTGCCCGGTGGACGCCATGGGGGAGGCCCTGGCATCCGATGCCGATCACCGGATCAAGGCCGTGCTTGTCACCCACAACGAGACCGCGACCGGCGTGCGGTCTGACGTCGCCGGTATCCGCCGCGCGCTCGACGCCACCCGCCACCCGGCGCTCCTCTATGTCGACGGCGTCTCCTCCATCGCTTCGATCGACTTCCGCATGGACGAGTGGGGCGTCGACATCGCCGTGACGGGCAGCCAGAAAGGCTTCATGCTGCCCGCCGGCCTCGCCATCCTCGGCGTCAGCCAGAAGGCGGTCGCGGCGATGGAGGCGGCGACATGCCCGCGTTGCTACCTCGATCTGCGCGACATGCTGACTACCAACGTCAAGGGCGGCTATCCCTATACGCCGCCCGTGAACCTTCTCTACGGGCTCGGCGCCTCGCTCGACATGCTCCGCGAGGAGGGCCTGGAGAACGTCTTCGCCCGCCATAATCGTATTGCCGAGGGCGTACGATGCGCCGTCGCGGCCTGGGGGCTCGGATTCTGCGCCCAATCGCCCGACCTCTACTCCGACACGGTCAGCGCCGTCGTCGTGCCGGATGGCTTCGACGGCACCAGAATCGTGACCCACGCCGCCGAGAAATACGGCGTCGCCTTCGGCGTTGGCCTCGGCAAGGTGGCAGGCCGCGTGTTCCGCATCGGTCATCTGGGCTCGCTTACCGACGTTATGGCGCTGGCGGGACTTGCCTGCGCCGAGATGGCGATGGCGGATCTCGGCCTGCCGGTACGCCTCGGCAGTGGGGTCGCCGCCGCCCAGGACCATTACCGGCAGACGGCAGGCGACGCCCTGTCGAAAGCCGCGTGAGGCGCCCGATGGCCACTGCCCCAAACACCGATCTCTATATTCCAACCTGGGATGATGTGCTCGCCGCGCATGAGCGCGTCATGCCCTATATTCATCGCACGCCGATCCTGACGTCGAGCTACCTGAACGACCTCACCGGCGCCAAACTCTTCTTCAAGTGCGAGAACTTCCAGAAGGCCGGCGCCTTCAAGGTCCGCGGCGCGTGCAATGCCGTCTTCGGCCTGCCGGACGCGGTGGCCTCGAGGGGAGTCGCTACTCATTCTTCCGGCAACCACGCGCTCTCGCTCGCCTATGCCGCCGGCCGCCGCGGCATCCCCTGCCACGTGGTCATGCCGCATACCGCACCGCAGGCGAAGAAGGATGCGGTACGCGGTTACGGTGGTGTCATCACCGAGTGCGAGCCCTCAACCTCCAGCCGCGAGGAAGTCTTCGCCCGCGTTCAGGCGGAGACCGGCGCCGAGTTCGTGCATCCCTATAACGACGCGCGGGTGATCGCCGGCCAGGCCACCTGTGCCAAAGAGATCCTGGAAGTTCTGGGGCCGCTCGACGCGATCGTCGCCCCGATCGGCGGCGGCGGCATGATTTCGGGCACGTGCCTCACCTGCTCGTCGATCGCGCCGGAAACGCGGATCTACGCCGCCGAACCCGAGGCAGCCGACGATGCCTACCAATCGTTCCGGAAGGGCGAAATCGTCGCCTACGACGCGCCTATCACCGTCGCCGACGGGCTGAAGGTGCCGCTCAAGGAACTCACCTGGCACTTCGTGTCGCGCCATGTGACCGAGGTGCTGCTCGCTTCCGAGCAAGAGATCGTCGACGCCATGCGGCTTACCTTCGAGCGCATGAAGATCGTCATCGAGCCGTCCTGCGCCGTGCCGCTCGCGACGATCCTGAAGAACCGCGAACGCTTCGCCGGCCAGCGCGTCGGCGTCGTTATCACCGGGGGCAATGTCGATCTCGACAAGCTTCCCTGGATCACAGGTTGAGTGAGGAACCCATGACCAAGCACGAAAACATCGCCCAGTATGAGATCGGCTACGACATCCCCGCCGCCATTGGGATGGATGAGAGCGAAATCCAGACGCCCTGTCTTGTTCTCGATCTCGACGCACTTGAGCGCAACATCAAGAAGATGGGCGACTATGCTCGCGCCCACGGCATGCGCCACCGCAGCCACGGCAAGATGCACAAGTCCGTGGACGTTCAGCAGCTGCAGGAGAGAATGGGCGGTGCGGTTGGCGTCTGCTGCCAGAAGGTCTCGGAGGCTGAGGTCTTCGCTCGCGGCGGCATCAACGACATCCTCGTCTCGAACCAGGTGCGTGACCCGGCGAAGATCGACCGGCTCGCCCGCCTGCCGAAGCTCGGCGCGCGCGCCATAGTTTGCGTCGATGATGTAGCGAATGTCGCCGACCTCTCCGCCGCGGCCCAGCGAAACGGCACGACCATCGAATGTCTCGTTGAGATCGACTGCGGCGCCGGGCGCTGCGGTGTGACCTCGACGCCCGCCGTAGTCGAGATCGCCAAAGCAATAGAGACCGCGCCGGGCCTGAAGTTCAGCGGCATCCAGGCGTATCAGGGCGCGATGCAGCACCTCTACAGCTACGATGACCGCAAGGCCAAGATCGACATCGCCGTCGCGATGGTTCGCGACGCGGTCGACGCGCTAAAGGCCGAAGGGCTCGAATGCGATATCATCGGCGGCGGCGGCACTGGCAGCTACTATTTCGAGGGCAAGTCGGGTGTCTACAATGAGCTGCAATGCGGCTCCTACGCTTTCATGGACGCCGATTACGGTCGCATCCTCGACCAAAACGGCAACCGCATCGACCAGAGCGAATGGGAGAACGCGCTCTTCATCCTGACCTCCGTGATGAGCCACGCCAAACCGGACAAGGCAATCTGCGACGCCGGGCTCAAGGCGCAGTCGGTGGATTCGGGACTGCCGGTCATCTTCGGGCGCACGGACGTGAAATACGTGAAATGCTCTGACGAGCATGGCGTCATCGACGATCCGGCCGGCGTGCTTAAGGTCAACGACAAGCTGCGCCTCGTGCCCGGACACTGCGATCCGACCTGCAATGTCCATGACTGGTATGTTGGCGTCAGAGCCGGCAAGGTCGAGACGCTCTGGCCGGTCTCGGCCCGCGGAAAGGCCTATTGATGGCGAGCGTTACGATCGTCCCAGAGGCGCTTTGCCCCTCTCTCATTGATGAAGCCGCCGCCTTCGAGGCAGTGTCGGCGGCCTTTGCCGCCATGGCTGAGGAAGAAGCGCGCAATTTTCCTGTCGTGCGCGAGGCAATCGGTCACGAGGACGCGCTCTTCGGTTTCAAGGGCGGTTTCGATCGCGCGGCCTTCACGCTCGGCGTGAAGGCGGGCGGATACTGGCCGAACAATCTCGCCAGAGGACAGGGGATCGGCAATCACCAGTCGACCGTGTTTCTGTTCGACTCCGATACCGGACAGGTCCAGGCGATGGTCGGCGGCAATTACCTGACTGCCATGCGAACCGCCGCGGCAAGTGCGATCTCGATCGCGCATCTGGCGCGGGCCGATTCCAAAGTGCTCGGCATGGTCGGCGCTGGCCATCAATCCGCATTCCAGATGCGCGCGGCGGTGCGCCACAGGCAATTTGAGAAGGTGCTTGGCTGGAACCTGCACCCTGACATGCTCGCGCGACTTGCCGAAACGGCTGCCGAACTCGGCCTGCCCTTCGAGGCGGTGGAACTCGACCGTCTCGGCGCCGAGGCTGACGTGATCGTCACCATCACCTCGAGCTTCGCTCCGATCTTGATGCGCGAGCACGTGCGACCCGGCACTCACCTTGCCTGCATGGGGACCGATACGATCGGCAAGCAGGAGGTGGCGGCCGATCTCCTTGCCGCCGCCACCGTCTTCACCGACGAGCGCGCCCAGTCGGTCGCCATCGGCGAGGCTCAGCACGCCATCGCCGCAGGCCTCATTACGCCAGATGAAATCACCGAGATCGGTCATGTCCTGACCGGACGCCATCTCGGTCGAAGCGCCAACGATGAAATAACGCTTTTCGACGGCACGGGGGTCGGTCTCCAGGATCTCGCCGTAGCGCGCGTGGCGGTGCGGTTGGCGCGCGAGAGCGGCACGGCGATCAACGTCGCATTCTGACTGCATATAAGGGAGGCATGATCATGGTTCGCAATCTGTCGTCGTGCCACAAAGTCGAGGATATGCGGCTTCTGGCAAAAATCCGACTGCCAGGTCCGATCTTCCACTACATCGACGGCGCCGCCGACGACGAAATCACCTACCGCCGCAATACGTCAGCCTTCGACGCCTGCGATCTGGTGCCGAATGTGCTCGCTGGTGTTGAAGATGTCGACATGTCCGTCACGGTGATGGGCTGTAAACTCGACATGCCGATCTTCTGCTCGCCGACGGCCTTGCAGCGGCTGTTCCATCATGACGGCGAACGCGCCGTTGCCAAAGCCGCTGAAAAATTTGGCACGATGTTCGGCGTCTCGTCGCTCGGCACAGTGAGTGTCGAGGAGATCGCTGATCTGGTAGACACTCCGAAGATGTTTCAGCTCTATTTCCACAAGGATCGCGGCCTCACCAATTCCATGATTGATCGCGTCAAAGCCGCCAAGTACGACGTCGTCGCACTGACCGTCGATACGATTACTGGGGGCAACCGCGAACGTGACCTGCGGACCGGCTTTACGTCGCCGCCACGTCTGACGCTCAGGAGCTTGGCCAGCTTTGCCATGCATCCCCGCTGGGCAGTCAACTACCTGACGCACGAGAAATTCGAACTGCCGCAACTCAAGGACTACGTCCATGAAGGGTCGGACATCTCGATCTCGGTCGGCGACTACTTCTCTACCATGCTGGATCAGTCGATGAACTGGACCGATGCCGAGCACGTCCGCAAGAACTGGGGCGGCGAGTTCTGCCTGAAGGGCATCATGAGCGTCGATGACGCCCGCCGCGCGGTGGATATCGGCGCGACCGCGATCATGGTGTCCAACCACGGTGGCCGCCAGCTTGATGGCTCGCGTAGCCCTTTCGATCAGATTTCCGAGATCGCGGACGCTGTCGGTGACAAACTGGACGTGATTTGCGACGGCGGCATCCGGCGCGGCACGCATGTGCTCAAGGCGCTTGCCGCGGGCGCCAAGGCGTGTTCGGGCGGGCGCATGTACCTTTATGCATTGGCTGCGGCCGGGCAGCCTGGCGTCGAAAGGGCGCTCGGTCTGATGCGAACGGAAATCGAACGCGACATGAAGCTGATGGGCGCAAAGAAGCTGTCTGATGTTGGCCCGGATCAGCTTCGATACCGATAACACGTAACGTTTGGATTTCTCCGGCTTCGCTGCGTTTATTTTTTGTAAATGGGGTCTTCAGGACAAGAAACATACCAGCCGAGGACCACAGCCTCAATCGTTCCACACGCTTTAGGCGCTGACGCCGCGGCCAAGGGCATGATGCATGTCACTTCGAGAAGAAGGCGGATCACAACTTCTGAACCTCCTGTCGTCGCCGGAAGAAAAGCTGCTCTTCGACCTGCGTCGGTTGCGATTGGTTTTGGCCGCGGCCGAGTATCTGAGTTTTCGCGGCGCCGCTGACGCGCTCGACATGGACAAGTCAAGCGTGAGCCGCGGGGTTCGAGACTTCGAGGACGATATCGGCGTCAGCCTCTTTGAGCGCGGCGCGTTTGGAATCCGGCTCACCGACGCCGGTTCGGGCTTTCTCGATGAGATTGTGCCGGCGATGCTCCAGATCGAACACGCAATCCAGTTTGCAGGCGCATCAGGGCGCGTGGATACCGGCACGGTGAGGGTCGGCATCATCACCAGTCTTGCGGGCGGCTTCCTGCGCATGCTGATGCAGCGCTACGAACGGGCGCATCCCGGCGTGGCAATGGATATTCGCGATGGTGGCCGACGCGAGCATTTGCGCGCCATTCGCAGCCGTCAGCTCGACATCGCTTTCCTGACCGGCAATGCCGAGATCGCCGGTTGCGATACCTCGGAGCTGTGGCGGGAGCGGGTGCATGTCGCGTTGTCGAATGCGCACCCCTTGGCATGCCGCGACCGGCTCGACTGGCCGGACCTGCGCAACGAACTTTTCATCGTGTCCCGCTATGCGCCCGGGCCGGATGTGCGGGACTATATCGTCAGGCGGGTATCCGACTACAGCACCTATCCGACAGTCGAATATCGCAAGGCGGTCCAGGAAACGCTGATGCATGTCGTGGCGCTCGGCAGAGGCATCACGCTGGTTTCGGAAGCCTGGGCCGATATGGCGGTGCCGGATCTCGTGCTGGTTCCTCTGACCTCGCCCGAAGATATCGTGCCGTTCAGCGCCGTCTGGTCGCCGGCAAACGACAACCCGAGCCTGCGCCGCTTGATCACGTTTGCACGCGATCTGGCAAAACGCGCGCCGAGCAGCAAATTTCTCGGCCAGGCCCAGTCCGTCAGGACTGCGCCGGGCTCCGGCGGTGTTTCGCAAAAGCGCGATCGGAATCGATGAATCGCGCGAGCATGGGTGGTACGAGCTTCGCCGGTGGAATCGAAGAGTCGTGGCCTGTTTCGCGGGCAAGCGCCTCACCATAGGCGAGAAGTTGGCGATGCAGCGCGCCCGGAATCTCAATAGTAAGCCTGACCGGCCGATCATCGACAAGCGGTCCGAGTTTCAGTTTGCCCATGGATCAGCCTCCTTGTGGATCGAGAACGAGGTCGCGCGTGACGATGACGCGCACCGGGAAACCAGGCCGGATCGTGAGCGTCGGCGCGACCTGCAACTGGCGCTGGATAATTTGCTGTCCGGCGTCATTGATGGTGTCGCCCGCGCCGCTGCGGATCGCCTGGATGAGGCGGTCCTCGTCGCTCATGGTCAGCTCGGTGGCGGCGGCGAGCAGGGTGGAGAGCCCGGCCGCCTTCGCCAGCTCCCACCAGTGATAGTCGACGCCATCCTCGACGCCGGCATATCCGGCGGTGTCGGCACCCGGCTGCCGCTCGAGGACGATCGAGCGGCCGTTCGGAAAGATCAGCCGGTTCCAAACGAGCAGGACGCGGCGTTGCCCGAAGGTGACGCCGGCATCGTATTGGCCGATGAGGCGCGTCCCCTGCGGGATCAGGAGCAGGCTGCCGGTCGGGCTGTCATAGACATGCTGCGTCACTTGGGCGGTGATCTGGCCGGGCAGGTCGGAACGGATGCCGGTGATGAGCGCCGCCGGAATGACCGATCCCGCCTGAAGCACGTAGGGCGAGGCCGGGGCCGCGACGCGATCGGACGCGACGGTGCGCCGGTCGACCTCGGCATTAAGGAAGGCGACGTGCCGGTCCTGCGTGCCGGCCTGGCCGGGCAGCGATGCGCCCGGCAGCGGCTGGAAGGACGGCAGGCCTGAACCCACATCCGATCGGGTCTGGACGAAGAGCTGGCTGATGCGCGCCGCCTCCATCTCGGCGAGGCGGCGCTGCTCCTCGGGATCGGCCTGCGGCATGGGCATCGGCTCGGCCGGGATCGGGCGACCCTCCTCGCGGGCGCGCACGATCGGGCCGCCAAGGTCGCCCGGCAGCGGCGGCCCCAGTTGCGGAACATTGGGCTGCGGGATCCCGGCATAGTCGCTGGGAAGGCCCTGCAAGCCGTCGGCCGTCTGGCGGCGGTCGGTGGTGAACAGTTCCTCCTGGTCGCCTGTCCGCTCAGTGGTCTGGAGGGCGTAGATGAGCGCGCCGCCGATCGCAAAGCCAGCGACGACGCCGAGGCCCGCCAGCACCTTGCGCGAGATGCGGGTGACGGTCGGCGCCTCACCGCGCAGCCGCATGGTCGTCGCCGTCTCGGACGCCGCCCCCACACCGTCCCCTTTTCCGGTCTCGTTGACGCTCATGTGCTCGGCCTTCCGTCCGTCCTGACGATGCGCACAATCTGTTGGCGGTCGCCGCTGCCGAGCCGAAGTTCGGCGGCGGCGAACAGCCGGTCGACGATCAGGATGTGGTTGTGGATCCGGCTGTTGACGATCTCGGGCTGGCCTTCCGACCCGATGACGAAGATTGGCGGCATCTCGCCCTGTACGATGCCCTTGGGAAACTCGACATAGACCCTGCGGCCGTCGTCATAGACCGTGACCGGCCGCCAGGGCGGCGTGTCGCCAGTAAGGCCGTAGCGGTAATTGCGTGCGGTAGCGGCCGGGATGCTAGGTGCGGCCGGCACGCTCTGGCGCTGCGCGGCGGGCGGCGGCGGATAGGCCCACGCGACCGAAGGCATGTAGGGGCCATCGTCGGCCCGCAACTCGATCATGTAGGTGCGCCGGTCGGTGGTGATGACGAGGTTGGTGGTGATGTCTGGTCGCGTCGGCTTGACCAGCACATGCACGCGGCGTGAAACGCCGGACCCGCTTTCGGTATCGCCGATGATCCAGCGCGTCGTGTCGCCGGCGGCGATCGGGCCGGCGCCGGTCAGGCTCTCTCCGGGCTCCAGCGCGATGGTCGTGATCTGTCCCGGCGAAGCGTAGACCTGGTAGAGCGCGCCTTCGCTCCAGGGATAGACCTGTATGGCGTTGAAGTAGCCTTCGCGCCTCGGCTCGACGCGCGCTGCGGCGTTGGCGTTCTCGATCCGCGCCGTTGGCGTGCTGGCCGCCGCCCCACCGCGCGCCGGCGTCCAGCCCGGCGGCACATGGACTGGCCTCGGGGTCTCGTCGGTGACGGCGGCGGACACGACGGGAAGCGGCGGCACGTCGGCGTCGTAGCTGATCTGCGGGGGCCTGGGCGCGGTGGCGCAGCCGGTGAGCACGGTCGCGGCGAGGAGCGACGCCACCAGCGCGGCGGTGCGGAAGGCCGGGCGCGCGGCCGGCACGACGGTCGATCGGTTCATTGCCCCAGCTCCCGAGACCAGTTGATGGCGTTGACGTAGACGCCGAGCGGATTGCTTCTCAGACGCTCGGCGTCTCTTGGCGGTTGGATCGCCACAGTCAGGATTGCGGTCCAGCGTTCTGTGCCGGCGAGCTGGCCGCTCTCGAAGCGTCGCTCGGTCCATGCGACGCTTCGAGAGC
>JAESGS010000142.1_pt1 | contig 111333 bp, 109 predicted proteins | sample 9269761 | NCBI WGS metagenome assembly JAESGS01 (sample SAMN15741799, study PRJNA653493) | algae metagenome | isolation source: Cyanosarcina radialis HA8281-LM2 and co-occurring heterotrophs from damp... | place: USA: Makauwahi cave, Hawaii | collected 2011-01-06 | reverse complement strand
CCCCGATCCTGTGCCTCGAAAGGAAGGCGCCGCTCCGGCATCCGGCCGAAGCGGCGCCCATCGTCTTCGCGGTTGCTTGCTTCAGCGCATCACGAGGTTTTCGGGGATGGCGACGCCCTTTTCCCGGAAGTACTTCGCGGCGCCGGGATGGAACGGCAGGAACGTGTTCTTGGCGGCATTTGCCGGGATCGTCTCGACTGCGGCGGCGTGGCCCTGCTTCATGCGCTCGTTGTTGTCCATCACAGCTTTGACGATCTCGTAGGCGAGGTCGTCAGGCAGATCCTTGTGCGCGATCGCGAAGTTGAACACGCCGACGGTCGGCTGGTCCTCTTTCAGCGTCTTGTAGGTCCCGGCAGGAATCTTCGTCTCCGCCAGCTCGGGGAACTTCGTGGTCAGGGTCTTGATCTCGTCCTTCGTGAAGCCGAAGAACACGACCGAGCGCTGCGCCTCGATCTCGGAGAACGCCGAGATCGGCAGGCCGGCGGCGAACGGGAACGCATCGAGCAGCCCGTCGCCGAGCTGACCGCCCATGTCGCTGGCCCCGCCGAAGCGGATCGCAGAGGGCTTCACACCCAAGGCCTCGAACATCAGCGGGAAATAAGTTCCGGGCGTCCCCGCCCGCGGGCCGACGCCCACCGTGCGGCCGTTGAGATCCTTGACCGACTTGATCCCGGTCTTGTCGGTGGTGATGAAGTGGAAGGGCGTGTCGTACATCGGGAACAGGGCGCGGATGCTCTGGAACTTCTTCCCCTGCGTCCACGCGCCCTCGCCTTTCCAGGCCTGTAGAGCGATGCCCATCGTGGTCATGCCCAGCTCGACCTGCTTGCTCTCGACAAGGATGATGTTCTGGTTCGGGCCCTGGGTCTGCTGGGTGCTGATCGGAACGCCGATCGTGTCCCCCGCCAAGGTCGCCCAGACCTGCCCATAGATGAAGAACGTCCCGCCGACCGACGCCGTGCCGAGCGTCAGGGATTTCGGCCAGCCGGCTTTCTGCGCCGCGGCCGGGCCGGCCATCAGCGCGCCCAGAAGCGCAAGGCAAAGCAGTCGCGTCCAGCGAGCGATCATCACGTTTCCTCCCTGATAGGTCCCGGCCCTCTTCGGGACCGGTTGTTGGGCAACCCTACCCGCGCAGGTGGTTGATGTCCACCGGACGGTCCGCAGCGAACGCAGAGATCGCGAAGTGACGTACCGAATGCCCGCTCCCGCGGGCGGTCCAGCGCTAGCGCTTCGGTCCGTCCAGGGTGCGATCGAGGATGATGACCTCGTCGGGGCGGGCGAGGTTCAGGATCAGCCGGGCGCGCTCGTCGAGCATGTCGGCGTCCAGATGGTCGGGGCGCAGGTTCGAAACACGGCGCTCGAGCGCCGTGCGCTCGGCGGACAGCTCGTCGAGCCGCCCGCGGGCCTCCTGGATCTGCTCGGATAGCCGGATCAGCGCGAACAGGCCGCGGTCACCCTCGACGGAGTGATAGGCGAAGTAGCCGACGGTGCAGAAACCGAGCACCGGCCCGACCACATCCAACGCGCGACGCTTGAGTTCGTCCCAGACAGCCATTTACACGAATGAATCACGGCGCGAGTCGCGCCGTCAATGATCTTCTCAAAAAAAGTCAGTCGAATCAGGAAATTCCGGACTGTGTTGCAGACGGTATGCCAAAGACCCCGGCCAAGCTGCTGCTTCAGCTGCCGGCCGGCGCGGTGAACTCCATGCCGGCCATCCGGCCGACGAACGGCTTCTTCGGGTCGTCGCGCGTCAGGACCAGCTCCATCGCCCCGGGCCCGGCCTGCAGCGACACCACCAGGCGCTTGAGCGAGCGCGACAGGACCTTGGCGTCGACCACCCGGTCGTTGTTGGTGCAGGTGACCTTGACCGTGTCCGACATGGCCATCAGGCCTTGCGCAGGACGGTGCGGCCGGCGTAGCGCGCCTGCGGCCCGAGCTGCTCTTCGATGCGCAGCAACTGGTTGTACTTGGCGAGGCGGTCGGAGCGGGACAGCGAACCGGTCTTGATCTGACCGCAGTTCGTGGCGACCGCGAGGTCCGAGATCGTCGCGTCCTCGGTCTCGCCCGAGCGGTGCGACATGACGGCTGTGTAGCGGGCACGCTGCGCCATCTCCACCGCTTCCAGCGTCTCAGACAGCGTGCCGATCTGATTGACCTTGACCAGGATCGAGTTGGCGACGCCCTTGGCGATGCCCTCTGCCAGCCGCTTGGGGTTGGTGACGAACACGTCGTCGCCGACGAGCTGCGCCTTCTTGCCCAGCGCCTGCGTCAGCGCGGCCCAACCCTGCCAGTCGTCCTCGGCCATGCCGTCCTCGATCGAGACGATCGGATAGCGCGAGCACAGAGACTCGTAGAACTTCACCATGCCGGCGGAGTCGACGGTCTTGCCCTCGCCCTCCATGACGTACTTGCCGTCCTTGAAGAACTCGGTCGAGGCGGAATCGAGCGCCAGCACGACATCGTCGCCGGCCTTATAGCCCGCCGCCTCGATCGCCTTGGCGATGAAGGCCAGGGCTTCGTCGGCGCTCTTCAGGTTGGGGGCGAAGCCGCCCTCGTCGCCGACATTGGTGGCGTGGCCCGCATCCGCCAGCCGCTTCTTCAGGGCGTGGAAGACCTCGGCGCCCATGCGCAGGCCCTCGGCGAAGGTCGCACCGCCGACCGGCATGATCATGAATTCCTGGAAGTCGATCGGGTTGTCGGCATGCGCGCCGCCGTTGACGATGTTCATCAGCGGCACCGGCAGCACGTGCGCGCGGGCCCCGCCGACATAGCGGTAGAGCGGCAGGCGCGCCTGCTGGGCCGCCGCCTTCGCCGCCGCGAGCGACACGCCGAGGATCGCATTGGCGCCCAGGCGCCCCTTGTTCGCCGTACCGTCGAGCTCGATCATCGCGCGGTCGATGCCTAGCTGATCCTCCACGTCGCGACCCGACAGGGCATCGAAGATCTCGCCGTTCACGGCGTTGACCGCCTTGCGCACGCCCTTGCCGCCATAGCGCTTCTTGTCGCCGTCGCGCAGCTCGACCGCCTCATGCGCGCCGGTCGATGCGCCCGACGGGACCGCGGCGCGGCCGACGATGCCGGTGTCCAGCGTCACGTCGACCTCGACGGTCGGATTGCCGCGGCTGTCGAGGATTTCGCGGGCGTGGATGTCGGCGATAGCGGTCATGGGCGCTCGTGATCCTGTCGGTTGAAAATGCGGCGAGACATTAGCGGCATCGCCAAGCCCCGGCAACGCGCGCGTGCAGTTGCGTGCGCGGCGCCGGGGCGGCAGGATCGGCGCATGTCGACGACTTTCGAACAGTTCAAGGCATCGCTCCCGAACGCCGCCCCGCCCGCCGGCCTCGATCGCGCGCTGGCGGCCCTATGGCATGCCGCCAAGGGCGAGTGGACCAGGGCGCATGAGCTGGCCCAGGAGCAGGAGGACGCGACCGGCGCCTGGGTTCATGCCCATCTGCACCGCATCGAAGGCGACGAAAGCAATGCCGGCTACTGGTACCGGCGGGCCGGCAAACCGCATTCGCGCGCGACGCTCGACGCCGAGTGGGAGGAGATTGCGCGGGCCCTGCTCAACCCGCCCCACGCCGCAGACTAGACGCCCATCCTGGCGGCGAGTTCGCGGAAGTCCTTGGCGACGACGTCCCATGAGTCGGCGGCCGTCAGATCGCTCGTCTGCTTCGGACCATGCTCCGTAGGACGCGCCACAAAAGCCGTCCTCAGGCCGAAGGAGCGCGCGGCGGCGAGATCGTTGTTGTGCGCGGCCACCATCATCACCTCGGCCGGCGCGAAGCCCAGCATCTCGACCGCATTGAGATAGCTGGCCGCCAGCGGCTTGTATGCGCGCGATGTCTCCGCCGACAGGATCAGGTCCCAGGGCAGCCCGGCCCGCTTCGCCATCTTGGCCAGCAGGCCGACATTGCCGTTCGACAGCGGCGAGATGATGTAGCGCTGCTTGAGGCGCCCCAGCCCCTCGACGACATCGGGCCACGGGTCCAGCCGGTGCCACGCGCGATTGAGGTCGGCGCGTTCCTCCTCGCTCAGCCCTTCCAGGCCGAATTTCGGCAGCAGGCCCTCGAGCGTCTCGCGATGCAGGTCATCCAGGATCGTCCACGGCCGCTGGCCCGAACGCACGCGCTCCATCGACGGCTGGTAGTTCGCGCGCCACGCATCGGCGAAAGCGGCGGCATCGACGCCGATCTGCTTCCGGCGCGCGACGGCGCTCACCTCGCGGATGACGCCCTGGCGCCAATCGACGCAGGTTCCGAAGATGTCGAACAGGAGAGCGCGGACCCCGCCTTCGCTCATTTTGTCGCCTCCCAAGGATTGGCTCGCACCACTTTGGCAAGCTAAGCTCTTTGCCGCAACAACCTGACTCGATCGAAGCGGGAGCAACAAAGGGAAGAATGGTGCGCGAGCCGAGCGTCGACACGTTCGATCAGGCCCGCCGGCTGCGGGATCTCGCGGATTACTGGCGCAAACAATCGAAGAGCGGCGCGCTACCCGGCCATGGGGCGATCGACCCGCACGCCATGCGTTCCTGGCTCGGCCACCTGCTCCTCGTCGACGTCATCGCCGGCGGCAGCGACTTCGTGTACCGGGTCTATGGCAGCGACGTCGCCGACACGTTCGGCCGGGACATGACGGGCCGCAAGCCCGAGGAATTTCCCGCGCACCATGTCGAGATCATCCGGCGTCCCTATCGCGACGTCGTCGCTTCGCGCACGATCCGCTTCACCGTCCACATCATGGCCATCCGCGACCGCAAGTTCGCGGCCTGGGAACGGGTGATTTTGCCGGTGGCCGGCCTGCGGGACGAGGTCGACCAGCTGCTAGTCGGCATCTATCGCGTACGCGTCGGCCGCTATGCCGGCTACTGCGCGTCGCTCGAGGCGGAGAACATCGTCCCCGCCGTCACCGCGGAAGACGACGATGCGTTCCTCTAGCGCGCCGGTGGATGGAAGAACGACTGGGACTTGAGATCCTTCGGATCGAACCGGCCCTCGCCAAGGATCACCTCGCCCCTCCCCACCCGAAGGCCGCGTGCGCGGCCCGCGCCTTTGAGCACGGCGCCGCGTAGGTCCACCGCGGGATCGCGATACGAGCCGCCCGCGTCGAGAATACAGTCCTGCGCCTGGATCGGCCCCAGGACCTGTGTGCCGCTGCCGAGACGGCATCCTGAGAGGATCGCTGCCCCCTCGCGGTAACGGCCGCCATCGCCAATCGAGATTTCACCCGTCTCCAGAATCAGGGTCGCGCCGCCGGGGCCGAACTCGTTTCCCGCGCCGACGGCGATCCGGCCGCTGCGGGCGAGGATCGTCGTGCCGGGCCAGAAGATATTGCCCTCGCCGATGACGACATGCGCATCCGGACCGGCCTCGATCACCACCCCGGGATAAACGACGTTCCCTGGGCCGATCTCGACGGTTCTGGAAATCAGGATCGAGGCGGGATCGAGAATACGGCTCGTGCGCGCGAGTGCGGCGAGTTCGTCAGACGAACGGAACCCCGCGGCGACGCGAGCCGCCTGCGCCGCATCGGGGCCGTCCTTCATGCTTAGCCCTGGAGCGTGACGGGCTGAGCCTTCGCGATGCGGTCGATCTCCTGCAAGGTCTGCAGGATCGCCGGCATGTCCTTGAGGCGGATCATGTTGGGGCCGTCAGAGGGCGCGCAGTCGGGGTCCTGATGCGTCTCCATGAACACGGCAGCGATGCCGACGGCCGCGGCCGCGCGCGCGATCACCGGCGCGAAGCGACGGTCGCCGCCCGACGACGTGCCCTGCCCGCCCGGCTGCTGCACCGAGTGCGTCGCGTCCATCACCACCGGGTAGCCGGTCTCGGCCATGATCGGCAGGCCGCGCATGTCGGTGACCAGCGTGTTGTAGCCGAACGAAGCGCCGCGCTCGGTCAGCAGAATGCTGTCGTTGCCGGCGCCGGAGATCTTCGCGGCGACGTTCTTCATGTCCCAGGGTGCGAGGAACTGGCCCTTCTTGACGTTGATCGCGCGGCCCGTCTTCGCGGCGGCGACCAGCAGATCGGTCTGCCGGCAGAGGAACGCCGGAATCTGCAGCACGTCGACCGCTTCCGCGGTCGGCGCGCACTGGCTGGCGTCGTGCACGTCGGTCAGTACGGGGCAGCCCCACTTCTCGCGGATCTCGGCCATGATCGGCAGGCTCTTCTCGAGGCCGAGGCCGCGCGTTGCGTTCGCCGAGGTGCGGTTGGCCTTGTCGAATGACGTCTTGTAGATCAGCCCCATGCCGAGCTTGCCGGCGATCTCCACCAGCGCATGGCTCATCTCCATTGCGTGCTGGCGCGATTCGAGTTGGCACGGCCCCGCGATCAACGCGAGCGGCCGGTCATTGCCGATGGCGACGTTGCCGATATGGACGTGGCGAGGTGCGGTCATGTTGCGAATGTGGCGCCTGCCTGATCCTTCGACAAGCTCAGGATGAGGCGTGGATAGAGGCGCCCTCATGCCGAGCCTGTCGAGGCATGAGGGGCTCGGGGAAACTACACCAGCCGGCTCTGCTCCACCGCCGCCTTCACGAACGACGTGAACAGCGGGTGCGGATCGAACGGCTTCGATTTCAGCTCCGGATGGAACTGGACGCCGACGAACCAGGGATGGTCGGGGATCTCGACGATCTCGGGCAGTTGCCCGTCCGGCGACATGCCCGAGAACACCAGCCCAGCCTTCTCCAGCCGGTCCTTGTAGTTGATGTTGACCTCGTAGCGGTGGCGGTGGCGCTCCTTGATGTGCGATGCGCCATAGATCTCCGCCACGCGGCTGCCCTGTTTGAGCAGCGCGTCATAGGCGCCGAGCCGCATCGTGCCGCCGAGATTGTCGCCGATCGACCGCCGTTCCAGCGTGTTGCCGCGCGTCCACTCCGTGAGGAGGCCGACGACGGGTTCCGGCGTCGGACCGAATTCGGTCGTGCTGGCATCCTTGATGCCGACGAGGTCGCGCGCCGCCTCGATCACCGCCATCTGCATGCCGAAGCAGATGCCGAAATACGGCACCTTCTTCTCGCGCGCATAGCGCACCGCGCGGATCTTGCCTTCAGCACCGCGCTCGCCGAAGCCGCCCGGCACCAGGATGCCGTGCGCGCCCGACAGCGCATCGAAGGCGTCGGCGCCGTTCTCGAAGATTTCGGATTCAAGCCAGTTGAGGCGCACCCGCACATTGTTGGCGATTCCGCCATGGGTCAGCGCCTCGTTCAGCGATTTGTAGGCGTCGAGCAGGTTCGTGTACTTGCCGACCACCGCGATCTGCACCTCGCCCTCCGGCGCCTGGATGCGCCGCATGATCTCGGTCCAGCGCGACAGGTTCACCTTCGTGCGGCTTTCCAGCCCGAAATGCCGCAGCACTTCGCGGTCGAAACCCTGCTCGTGGTACTGGATCGGCACCTCGTAGATCGACGACGCGTCGAGTGCCGGAATCACCGCCTCTTCGCGCAGGTTGCAGAACAGCGCGATCTTCTTGCGGGCGCCGATCGGGATTTCGCGATCGCAACGGCACAGCAGCACATCGGGCTGGATGCCGACGCTCTGCAGCTCCTTGACCGAATGCTGGGTCGGCTTGGTCTTGAGCTCACCCGCCGAGGGAATCCACGGCATCAGCGTCAGGTGCACGAACAGCGCGCGCTCACGGCCAAGCTCGTTGCCAAGCTGACGGATCGCTTCGAGGAACGGCAGGCTCTCGATGTCGCCGACCGTGCCGCCGATCTCGCAGAGCAGGAAATCCGCATCGCCGCAATCGGCGCGGATGAACTCCTTGATTGCGTCGGTGACGTGCGGGATCACCTGGACGGTGCCGCCGAGATAGTCGCCGCGCCGCTCCTTGGCGATCACGTTCGAATAGATCCGGCCGGTCGTGATGTTGTCCGACTGCCGCGACGGAACGCCGGTGAAGCGCTCGTAATGACCGAGATCAAGATCGGTCTCGGCTCCATCGTCGGTCACATAGACTTCGCCGTGCTGGTAGGGACTCATCGTCCCCGGGTCGACATTCAGGTAGGGGTCCAGCTTGCGCAGTCTCACCCGAAATCCGCGCGCTTGCAGGAGCGCGCCGAGCGCTGCCGAAGCGAGACCTTTTCCAAGGGAGGAGACCACGCCGCCGGTTATGAAGATGAACCGCGTCATGGAACTCCACCATACACAGCGGGTTTGGGGGGCACAAGCGACGCTCTGAAAGGGCAGAATTTCCGGGGTTTCGCGACGCCCGCTCGCGCGCGACTCGCCGCGCCGGCATCTCCGAGTCGCACAGCGTCACTGCTGATCAATCGAGCGATGCGAGCCACTGCCTCAGGCAGAGCGCGCCCTGCCGCTCCAGCGCGGCCGCATGGCGCTCCGTATCCGCACGGAGCTGCGGCACCGAAATCCCCGGTGTCGCCGCGATCTCGCCAGCGTGGCCGATGAACCAGCGCTCCAGCGACCGTGCCGACGCTTCCGGATGGAACTGGAAAGCCAGCGCGGCGCAACCATACGAGAACGCCTGGTTCTCGTACTGGCGCGTCGAGGCCAGACGGAGCGCACCGCGCGGCAGGTCGAAAGTGTCGCCATGCCAATGCAGGACCGAGGTCAGTTCAGGCGCCAGATGAGCCGCACAAGACTGCCTTCCGGCATCGGTCAGCGTCACCGGCGCCCAGCCGATCTCCTTGCCGGAACCCGGATACACGCGTGCGCCCAGTGCACGCGCCATCATCTGGCTGCCAAGACAGAGCCCGAGCAGCGGACGGTCCGCGGCGAGACGCCGCTCCGCCAGCGCCAATTCATCCCGGATCCAAGGATAGGCCGCGTCCTCGTAGACCCCGATCGGGCCGCCGAGCAAAACCATCAGATCCGGCTGCAGCGCGTCGACATCACGGAGGTCGTCAAACCCCGCCTCTACGCGGCTGATCCGATAGCCGAGATCCGCAAGCACCGGCCGGAAGCTGCCGAGATCCTCGAACGCGACGTGGCTGACGCACAGGACGGTTTTCATCGCGCGCGAAGCTTAACAGCCGCGGCGATACCGACCAATGCGCCGGCCGTGGGGCTAGCGTGCGATCGGCGCGGCCGGGGCTGCGGGCTCGGCCGGCGGGGCGGGAGCGGCTGGCGTCGCCGGGCTCGCCGGCGCGGGCATGCCCGGTGTCATGGTATCGATGAACGACCGGCGCTCGCGGGGGCTGGATCCGAGGACCGCCAGCAGAAGGCAGATACCCAGAAATACCGCTGCGAGCACAGCGGTCGTGCGGGTCAGCAGGTTCGACGTGCCGCGGGCGGTCATGAAGCCGCCCATGCCGCCTCCCCCACCGCCGCCGCCAATGCCCAGCCCGCCGCCCTCGCTGCGCTGGATGAGGATGACCCCGATCAGGGCGATCGCGACCAGAATCTGAACGACGGCAAGAACCAGCAGCATTAACGACCCCGAGGGCGGATGGCGTGGGAAGGCGCTCTTTTAGTCGCTTCTACCCGGTGAATCTAGGCTGAAATGGCCGGTTTACGAGGCTGCGGCGGCGGCGATCGCCATGAAATCCTCGGCCTTCAGGCTTGCCCCGCCCACCAGAGCGCCGTCCACGTCCGGGACCGCCATGAGTTCCGCGGCATTCGCGGGCTTGACCGAGCCGCCGTAAAGGATGCGGACGCCGTCTGCATCGAGCACCTTTCCCCCGAGTTCGCGGCGGATGAGCTTGTGCACCTCGGCGACCTGCCCCGCCGTTGCGTTGCGGCCGGTGCCAATTGCCCAGACCGGCTCGTAGGCGACCACCACGTTGGCCGCGGACGCCCCTTTCGGCAGCGAGCCGGCGAGCTGCGCCTTGATCACCTCCAGCGTGCGTCCGGCGTCGCGCTCGGCCAGCGTTTCACCGATGCAGACGATCGCCGCCAGGCCGGCGGCCAGCGCCGCCTCGGCCTTGGCCCGCACCTGGGCGCTGGTCTCGCCATGATTGGTCCGCCGCTCGGAATGACCAACGATGACATACCGGCAGCCTAGATCGGCCAACATCGGCGCCGATACGTCGCCCGTATGTGCGCCGGAGGCCTCCGCGTGGCAGTCCTGCCCGCCCAGGGCGATCAGCGGGCTGGCCACCTGCTCCGCGATCAGGGCGACCAGGGTCGCTGGCGGACAGATCAGCAATTCCGGGGCGGCCGCGCCGGCCGCCTGCGCGCGATCGGCCACGGCGCGGGCCAACGCCAGGCCGTCCCCGCGCAAGCCGTTCATCTTCCAGTTTCCTGCGATCAACTTACGCCGCGCCATGAGGTTCCTCGTGTTCTCCGGTACCTTTGGTCTCTAACACGTCGAAATTGCTTATTGAAGCCCCGCCGCCGCGGGGCGACCGCAAAGTATTGCGGGGGCTGCCCCGCGCACCTATGATCCGCGCGCTTTTCGAGCCGCAAGGGACGTTTCCGCCGCGATGCTGCAGACCATTCGCTCCAAGACCGCCGGGGTCGTCGTCAAGACCCTGTTCGTCATCCTGGTCGCCAGCTTCGCGGTCTGGGGCATCGGTGACTACGCTTTCCTGCGACGCGCCGACGAGGTCGCCATCCGGGTGGGCGACACCAAGATCTCGCCGGAACAGGTATCGATCGAATACCGGCGCGAGGTGGACCGGCTGCGGCGCAGCTACGGCCAGTTCGATCTGGAACTCGCAAGGCAGATCGGCCTGATCAACCAGGTCGTCGAGCGCATTGTGCGCGACACGCTGTTCGAGAAAGAGGCGACGCGGCTCGGCGTGGTCGTCAGCGATGACGTCGTCCGCGCGCAGATCGCGGCCAACCCGGCCTTCCACGGAATCGGCGGCACGTTCGACCGCAACATGTTCCAGCGCGTTCTGTACGAGAACGGCTACAACGAAGGCCAGTACGTCCAGTTGCTGCGCCAGGAACTGGCGCGCGCCGCACTGCTGGAGTCCATCGCCGCCGGCAGCCGCGCCCCCGATCTGCTGGTCGACCGGCTCTACCGCCACCGCAACGAGCGGCGCATCGGCGAGACGGTCCTCGTCCCCAATGCCTCGATCGAGGTCGCCGGCGAGCCGGACGACGCCCAGCTCAAATCGATCTACGACGACAATCCGGAGCGCTTCAGTGAGCCCGAATTCCGCAGCCTGAGCGTGCTGCGGGTTGGTGCAGACGAACTCGCGCCGAAAACCGAAGTCTCCGAAGAGCAGATCAGGGAAGAGTTCAACTCCCGGCTGGCGGAATTCAGGGTCGAGGAGAGGCGCGACCTCGAGCAGATGCTGTTCAGCGACGAAGAGTCCGCGAAGGCGGCTGCCGCCAAGCTCGCCAATACGCCGTTCGCCGACGTCGCGCGCGAAGCCGCGAACCAGACGCCGGAGCAGACGCGGATCGACGGCGCGCGGAAATCCGATCTGGTGCCGGAACTCGCGGATCCCGTCTTCGCGCTGCCGGAGGGCGGCGTCACGCCGCCGATCAACAGCCCGTTCGGCTGGCACGTCATGCGCGTCGCGAAGATCCATCCCGGCAAGGAGCCGAATCTCGAGGAAGTGCGCGACCGCATCAGGGAGATCGTCGCACGTCGCCTGGCGGCCCATGCCGCCTACGACGCCGCCGTCCAGGTCGAGGATGCGCTGGGCGCCGGCGCGAGCCTCGCCGATGCGGCGGCGAAGGCCGGCCTTCCCGTGACCAAGGTGCAGGCCGTCGACGCGCGCGGCGTCAATCCCAAGGGCGAAGTCGAACTGATTCTGGCTGACGCGCCGGAAGTGCTGCAGGCCGCCTTCCAGACGCCGCAGGGCCAGGACACGCAGCTCACCGAGGCACGGAACGGCTCGTATTTCATCGTGCGTGTCGACGCGGTCACGCCGTCCCATGTCAAGCCGATCGACGAGGTGAAGCCGCAGCTCGTCGAGCTGTGGAAGGCGGAGGAGCGGACTGCCGGCGCTCGCAAGCGCGCAGAGCAGATCGTCGAGCAGGTTGCCCAGGGCAAGACGCTTGCCGAGGCCGCCGCCGCGTTCAATCTGAAGCCGGAGACGACGCCGCCCGTGCGCCGCGACGGATCGGCCGACGAAGGGCGCATCGCGGGCGAGATCGCCCCGCAGCTCTTCACCGCCAAGCCGGGCGATTTCGGCATTGCGCCGGCAGGTGACGGCCACTACGTGGTCCGCCTCGTCGAGATCAAGCCAGCCGATCCCGCCGCCGATGCCGAAGGCGTGGCGCGGCTGCGGACGGCCCTGGGGCAGCAGATCGGCGGCGATCTGATCAACGAACTGGCAACCGCCTTGCGCGCGCGCTACCAGGTCAGCATCGACAACCAAGCCCTCGAGCGAATTCTCTAGCCGCCGGGTCAGGCGCGGCCGGCGAAGCCGAACCCGGCTCCCTTCACCGCTTCGGCCAGCGCAGCCGCATCCAGTGGACCATCCACCGTGACCCGGCCCGCGGCCTGGTCGACGGATACCGTAACGGACGGAGCGCGCGCCTTGATCGCATTGGCGACGGCGCGGGCGCACCCTTCGCAGGTCATTCCGGTTATTCGGTAGACTTGAGGCACTTCCCTCTCCGTCGCTCGGCGTTCAGCTCCGGCCGCCGCCCTGTTTCTCCAGTTCGCGCCGGACGATGGTGCTGACGGGGACCAGCGCAAACCCCCGGCGTCTCACCTCGTCCAGCCAGGCCCCCAGCGCTTCCAGCGTGCCATCATGCGGATGGCCGATCGCCACGGCATGGCCGTGACGCCGCGCGATGGTCTCCGTCTCCTCCAGTCTGGCGCGGACCGCGTCAGGGGACGGATCGTTGTCGAGAAAGACATCCCGCGCGGCAGACGGCACGCCGATGTCGCGTGCCAGGCTGGGCCCGACCGTCGCGCCGGCCGTGCGTGAGTCGAGAAAGAGCAAGCCGCGCGCCTTCAGCTCCTCCAGGACAGGCTGCATGGCCTCGCGCTCGACCGTGAAGCGGCTGCCCATATGGTTGTTGATGCCGACGGCGAGGTCGGCGCGGTCAAGTGCGGCAGAGAGGCGCCGGCGGATCTCCGCGTCGCCAAGGGCCAGCGTCAGCGCTCCCGGCCCGGGATCCTCCGTGCCCGAAGGCTGCATCGGAACATGAACGAGAATCTCATGGCCGCGCGCGCGTGCTTCCGCCATCTGCGTCTCGAAATTGCGCGCATAGGGCAGGAAGGCGAGCGTGAGCGGCGCCGGCAGGGCCACCGCACGCGCTGACCGCGCGCGGTCGAGCCCCATGTCATCGATGACCACCGCGATGAGCTTCCTGTCCGGCGGAACGAGCGTGACGACCGCGTTGCGCAGCCAGGCCGGCGCTGGAGGCGTGGGCAGTGCACGCGGCGCGATGGTTGCCGCGGCCGCCACTGGCGCGGCTGTTTCGATCGGAGGCAGCGCAGGCAATGCGCGGGGCGTCACCGTAGCCGCGACGGCTACCGGCGCGGCAGGTACGACAGGCACCAATGACGGAAGCTTGGAAACATGCGCGGGCGGCGTTGGCCCGCGCTCGAAGCTCGGCCCGGCGCCGAGACCGACGAGGACGCCGGCAGCAATCGCTGCGATCGCGATGAAGATGGGGCGGGCTCGCCGGCGCATCGTCACTTCCTAGCGCGTCGGACCAAGGTCGAGTCAATGACGGAATCGGTCAGGTGTGCTCGTCGGCGGGAATTGCCCGCTCTGCCCTGCCCCGCGCCAGATCTTCGAGGATCGGACAATCCGGGCGATCGTCGCCGTGGCATTGTTCCGTGAGCTGGATCAGCGTTCGCCGCATTCCCTGAAGCTCGCCGATCTTGCGATCGATGTCCTCGACATGGCGCAGCGCAAGCGACTTGACGTCGTGGCTCGCGCGCCGCTTGTCGTGCCATAGCGTCAGGAGCGCGGAGACTTCCTTGACCGAAAACCCCAGGCCGCGGGCGCGACTGATGAAGCGCAGCGTCTGCACGTCGGCGTCGGAATAGTCGCGATAGTTGTTGCCGCGACGATCGGCGGGCCGGATCAGCCCGATGCTTTCGTAGTAGCGGATCGTCTTGGCAGGCACGCCCGACCGTTCGGATGCGGTTCCGATATTCATTCGATGCCTCGTTGGTCAGATTTGAGATCGGGCCGCCAGCGGCCCAGCATGAGCGAGTTGGCGACAACGCTGACGGAGGAAAGCGCCATCGCCGCGCCGGCGAGGATCGGGCTGAGCAGTCCAAGCGCCGCGATCGGGATGCCGATGACGTTGTAGAGGAAAGCCCAGAACAGGTTCTGCCGGATCTTCGCATGAGTGGCGCGGCTGATGTCGGCAGCGCCCGCGACGAGCCGGAGGTCCGGCCGCATCAGCGTGATGTCGGCGGCGTGCATGGCCGCGTCCGTTCCCGTGCCCATCGCGATGCCGATGTCCGCAGCGGCCAGCGCCGGCGCATCGTTGATGCCGTCGCCGACCATCGCCACCGCTCCTTGCGGTCCGCGCAGGGCGGCGACATGGCGCGCCTTGTCTTCCGGCAGCACTTCCGCATGGACCTGTGTCATGCCCAGCGCCTTGGCCACGGCATTCGCCGCCGCCGAAGTATCGCCGGTGAGCATCACCGTTTCGATCCCACGTTCGCGCAGGCCAGCAACGCCGTCGCGCGCCTCGGGCCGCGGCACGTCGCGCAACGCGATGAGGCCGGCGACGCGGCTGCCCTCGGCGACATAGACGATGCTGTGGCCCTCGCCTGCGAGGCGGTCGACCTCTCCGGCAAGGCCCTCCGTATCGAGTCCGCGTTCGCCCATCAGGCGCGCATTTCCGACCAGGACCGCGCGTCCGGCGACCTTCGCCTCGATGCCGCGCCCCGGAAAGGCACGAAACTCTTCGAGGGGATCGATGGAAAGCGCATCCGCCTTGGCACGATCGAGGATGGCGCGGGCCAGCGTGTGCTCGCTGCCCTGCTGCGCTCCAGCGGCCAAGCGGAGGATCTCCGCTTCGGACCGGGGCGCGACGGCCACGATAGCGGTCACCTCCGGCCGTCCCTGCGTCAGCGTTCCGGTCTTGTCGAACACGACGGTCGCGATGCGATGCGCGCGCTCGAATGCTTCGGCGTCCTTGACGAGGATTCCGGCCCGCGCGGCGGCGCCGCTACCAGCCATGATCGCCGTCGGCGTCGCCAAGCCGAGTGCGCACGGGCATGCGATCACCAGGACCGAAACGGCCGCGATCATCCCGGCCTCGGCATCGCCGGCACCCAGCCACCAGGCAAGGAAGGTCACGGCCGCAATGACGAGCACGATCGGGACGAACACCGCGCTGATGCGATCGACGAGCCGCTGGACCGACGGCTTCGACGCCTGCGCATCCTCGACCAGACGGATCATGCGCGCGATCGTCGCGTCGGCGCCGACCGCGCGCGCTTCGATGCGCAGCAGGCCATCGCCGTTGATCGCGCCGCCGATGACGCGGTCCCCCGGCCGCCGCGCGACGGGAACGCTTTCTCCGGTCAGGAGCGCTTCGTCGAGTTCGCTTTCGCCGGCAAGGACGACGCCATCGACCGGCACGCGCTCCCCCGGCCGAACGATGACCGTCTCGCCCGGCAGAACCGAATCCGCCGGCACCTCGCTCTCGGCGCCGTCGCGCACGACCGTGGCGCGCTCGGGCCGCAGCACCATCAGCGCCCGGATCGCCGCGGCCGCACTGCGCTTCGCCCTGCCCTCCAGCCACCGCCCCAGCACAACGAGGACGATGACGATCGCCGATGCCTCGAAGTAGAGCGCCGGTATGCCCGACGGATCGGACAGCGCGCGGACGGCACTCAGCGCATATGCCGCGGACGTGCCGAGCGCCACCAGCAGGTCCATGTTCCCGGTACCGGCCCGCAGCGCCTTCCAGCCCGCAACATAGAATCGGCCACCGAGCCAGAACTGAACCGGCGTCGCCAGGGCCAAAGCCACCAGCGGCGGCAGGCGCCAATGGCTTCCGGCGATGTGCAGCACCATCTCGGCGACCAGCGGCAAGGTGAGCAGCACGCCGATCACAAGGCGCCGGAAGTCGGCCCGGGCGCGGGCCGCCTCATGCTGGTCGGCGGCGTCAGCCCTGCCGGCATCGACAGTCGCCGGGCGGGCGCCGTAGCCGATCCGTTGGACCGCCTCGACCAGCCGCGGCAGCAAGTCCTCGGCGCGGCCGGCTGCCCGGACACGGGCACGTTCGGTCGCCAGGTTGACGGAAACCTCCGAAACGCCTGGAACCTGCGCGAGAGCCTTCTCGACCCGGCCGACGCAGGAGGCGCAGGTCATTCCCGAAATCGAGAGATCAATGGTCGATCCCGGCACCGCATAGCCTGCGCGGGCCACGGCAGCCGCCAGCCGGTCATATCCGGTGACGGAAGGATCATAGCGGACCGTACCCTGCTCCGTGGCAAGGTTGACCGTCGCCTTCTGCACTCCCGGCTCGCTCGCCAGCGCCCGTTCGAGGCGGCTGACGCACGAGGCGCAGGTCATGCCCTCGATCGGTAGCGTGAGCGTACGGGTGTCAGCTTCGGTCGGCGCTGCCGGGACAGGGGTTCTCGCATCATCCATGACCCTTAAATAAGGATTCCAGTTCTAGGAAGGTCAAGGTTCGAAATAAGCGCGACGGGAGAAATGCGGTTCGGCTAGAAAGGTCACCGGAACTGGAGGGCCTGAAAGTGCGGCAGCTCATGTTTTGCGCCTTCGCGATCGCCCTGGTCGGGGCCTGCGATCGCACCTCGGGGCGTCTTCCCGCCAGCGGAATCGCCGGGCTGGATGGAACCTACCGAGGCGAGGGCACGCTCATCCTCGGCCGGCCGAATTGTCCGCGCGAGGTCCCTTACGCGATGACCGTGCGCAACGGGAATGTGACGGGCGAGGTCTTCAGCCCGCAGGACGCGACGGTAGTGGCCGGCCGCTTCCAGGGCATCATCGACACCGAAGGCAAGATCGGCACGAAGGGCCGCGTCGCGGGCGATGAGACGCTGGTCGAAGGCTATTTCGATGGCGACCGCTTCCTTGGTTCGACCAAGAGCGACAACTGCTCCAACCGCCTGACCCTGCGCCGCGTCGCGAGCTGACGAGACGCTGCGGCTTTGGCCGCACGCCTTGCATGTGCCAAACTCCGCCAGGGGGTCCGCTGTGAGCCGCTCGGGCGGCGAGGTTGGTGCATGTCCGACGTCGCATCGTGGCACGGTCCAGGTCTGCGCGGCGCCCTTCTGGGCGTGCTGCTGGCGTGCCTTGCGATCGCCGGCAGCCATGCCCAGGTGGCGCCCGCGCAAGTGCGTCCCGCCGTTGTCGTCGAACTCAATGGCGTGATCGGCGTCGCCGCCGCATCGTTCGTCAGCCGGAGCATCGAGCAGGCGCGCGCGCGGAACGCACAGCTCGTTATCATCCGGCTCGACACGCCGGGTGGGCTTGTCAGCGCCACGCGCGACATCGTCGCCGCCATTCTCGCATCGAAAGTGCCCGTCGCCGTGTACGTGGCACCAAACGGCGCGCGGGCGGCGAGCGCCGGCACTTATATCGTCTATGCCTCCCACATCGCCGCGATGGCGCCGGGCACGCATATCGGCGCGGCGACCCCGATCAGCCTCGGCGCTCCGCCCGGTGTTCCCGGCACGCCCGAACCGAAAGATGCCCCGAAGGGCGAGCGCAAGGACGAAGACAAGGCACCGGCCAGCGCAAGCGAGCGCAAATCGCTCAACGACGCGGTCGCCTATCTGCGCGCCCTCGCCCAGCTTCGCGACCGCGACCTCGATTTCGCGGACCGCGCGGTCAGGGACGCAGCGACGATGACCGCGCGCGAAGCGCACGACGCGAAGGTGATCGAGGTCGTCGCCGGCAGTATCGAGGAGCTGCTGGCGACGATCGACGGCCGCAGCGTCGCGATAGACGGCGAGCAGCGCCAGCTCGCAACCAAGGGCGCTGCCGTCGAGATCCTCGCGCCCGACTGGCGCACGCGCGCCATTGCCGTTGCGACCGACCCGAACATCGCGTACCTGCTGATGCTCATCGGGTTCTACGGGATCCTTTTCGAGATCTGGAACCCGGGCTTCGTCTTTCCAGGCGTCATCGGCGGCATCTGCCTGCTCGTGGCGCTCGGCGCGCTGGCGGTCCTGCCGGTCAGCTATGCCGGCCTTGCGCTGATCATCCTGGGCATCGGCCTCATGGTCGCAGAGGTCTTCACCTCCGGCACGCTCGTCCTTGGTATCGGCGGCGTCGTGGCCTTCATCGTCGGCTCGATCTTCCTGTTCGATCCTGGCGACGTTTCCTTCGAATTCGGCGTGAGCTGGCCGACGATCGCGGCCGCTACCTTCAGTACAGCCGCCTTCATGTTCCTCGTGCTGGGACTTGCGTTCAGGGCGCGGCGCCGGCCGGTCGTCACCGGCGTTGAGGAAATGATCGGAAGCACCGGGCACGTGATCGACTGGTCGGGAGATCACGGCCGCGTCCATGTCCATGGTGAGGCCTGGCAGGCGCGGCCCGCCTCCGGTCAGGGGGCGTTGCCAGCCGGCGCAAAGGTCCGGATCGTAGCGCTCGATGGCCTCACGGCGATCGTCGCACCGGCCGACCCAAACGAGCCCGCACGGAGGTAATGATGTTCGATTTCGGCATATGGCCGGCGCTGTTCGTCCCGGCAATCCTGATCGTGGTCTTGCTCGTCAACGCGATCCGCATCCTGCGCGAATACGAACGCGCGGTCGTCTTCCTGCTCGGGCGCTTCTGGCGGGTGAAGGGCCCCGGGCTGGTCATCATCGTCCCGTTCGTCCAGCAGATGGTGCGCGTCGACCTGCGCACGCGCGTGCTCGACGTGCCGAGCCAGGACGTGATCTCGCGCGACAACGTCTCGGTCAAGGTCAATGCCGTGCTGTACTACCGAGTCATCGATCCGCAGCGCGCGATCCTCCAGGTCGAGAATTTTGACGTCGCGACCAGCCAGCTCGCCCAGACGACCCTGCGCTCGGTGCTCGGCCAGCACGAGCTCGACGAAATGCTCGCGGAACGCGACAAGCTCAATGCGGACATCCAGCGCATCCTCGACCAGCAGACCGAGGCATGGGGCATCAAGGTCCAGAACGTCGAGCTGAAGCATGTCGACCTGAACGAGAGCATGGTCCGCGCCATCGCCCGCCAGGCCGAAGCCGAGCGCCTGCGCCGCGCCCGGATCATCGAGGCGGAGGCCGAGTTCCAGGCGGCCGAGCGCCTCCTCCAGGCGGCCGAGGTGCTGTCACGCAGCCCGCAGGCGATGCAGCTGCGCTACCTGTCGTCCCTGCAGAACATCGCCACCGAGCGGACCAATACGATCGTCTTCCCGCTGCCGATCGAGCTGTTCCAGGCTTTCCGCGGCGCGAGCTGAGCGCTTTTTCTGGGCGCTGTCCCGGCCCGGAAAAGCTGATATAACAAAGGGCTGACGGCCGCCTTGGGGCGGACGCATTAACGCATGGGGCGGCTGCGATGTCCGGCGACATGACACAGTTGAAGGCGCTGATCGGCAAGGTGGCCGAAGGGCGGACGCTGTCCGAGGACGACGCGCGCGAAGGCTTCGACATCATGATGGCCGGCAACGCAACCCCCTCGCAGATGGGCGCGTTCCTGATGGCGCTGCGCGTGCGCGGCGAAACGGTCGCCGAGATCACCGGTGCCGCCCGCGCCATGCGCGCGCGGGCCGCCCATATCAACGCCCCTGAAGACGCCATGGAGACAGTCGGCACGGGCGGCGACAACGTCGGCACCTACAACATCTCGACGGCCAGCGCCCTCGTCCTGGCTGCGTGCGGCGTAACGGTGGCGAAGCACGGCAACCGCGCCTTTTCGTCCAAGTCGGGCTCCGCCGACGTCCTCTCGGCGCTCGGCGTGAACCTCGATTGCCATTTCCGTCTGATCGAGCGCGCCATCGCCGAGGCGAAGGTCGGCTTCATGATGGCGCCGCGCCACCACAGCGCGATGCGACATGTTGCCGGCACGCGAGTTGAACTGGGCACGCGCACGATCTTCAACCTGCTCGGCCCCCTGTCCAACCCCGCCGGGGTACGGCGGCAGCTCGTCGGCGTGTTCGATCGCAAATGGCTCGAGCCGATGGCGCGAACCTTCGGCAATCTCGGCTCCGTCCATAGCTGGGTCGTGCACGGCTCCGACGGCCTCGACGAGATCACGACCACCGGTCCCACGCATGTATGCGAGTTCAAGGGCGGTCAGGTCCGCACCTTCGACGTCACGCCGGAGGACGCCGGCATACGCCGGGCGAAGCTGGACGAGCTGCGCGGCGGCACGCCGCAGGAAAACGCCGCGGCGTTGCGGTCCGTGCTCGCGGGGGCCCCGGGGCCGTTCCGCGACATCGTCCGGCTCAACGCCGGCGCCGCGCTGATCATTGCCGGCCGCGCCACCAGCCTGCGCGCGGGCGCCGACCTCGCCGCGGACGCGCTGGACAGCGGCCGCGCCAAGGCGACGCTCGACCGGCTCGTTGCGATCACCAACGCGCCGCCGCCTCCGCCGTCGCCCGCCGAGGCCGCGTAGGCCCATGTCGGCAACGGACGTCCTGGCGCGGATCTGCGATGACAAACGCGCCGAAGTCGAGCGGCGCAAGCGCGCCAGACCCATCGATGCGGTGATCGCGGCGGCGCGGGCGGCTTCGGCGCCGCGCGGCTTCATAGCGGCCCTCGAGAGCAAGGCAGCCACCGGTGTCCCCGCCCTGATCGCCGAGATCAAGAAGGCCTCGCCGTCGCGCGGGCTGATCCGTGCCGATTTCGATCCGCCCACCCTCGCCCGCGCTTACGCGGCTGGTGGCGCCGCGTGCCTGTCCGTCCTGACGGATGAGCCCTATTTCCAGGGCCAGGATGCGCATCTCCAGGCCGCGCGCGCGGCGACGTCCCTGCCGGTGATCCGCAAGGACTTCATGGTCGATCCCTACCAGGTGTATGAGGCGCGTGCGATCGGCGCCGATTGCATTCTCCTGATCCTCGCGGCGCTCGACGACACGATGGCCCGAACGCTCCTGCAAACGGCGCAGGACCTCGGCATGGACGTCCTTGCCGAGGTGCATGACGCGGCGGAGCTCGACCGCGCGCTGGCGCTGCCGGGTGCCATGATCGGCATCAACAATCGCAATCTGAAGACCCTGAAGGTCGATCTCGCGACGTTCGAGGCGCTGGCGCCGCGCGTGCCGCGCGACCGCTTCCTCGTCGCGGAAAGCGGCATGAAGACGGCGGCCGATCTGGCGCGCCTGCAGGCCGCGGGCGCGCGCGCATTCCTTGTCGGGGAGTCGCTGATGGCACAGCCGGATGTCGCATCGGCGACACGCGCGCTTCTGTCGCCTTCCGTCGCCCCGTCAGCAGCAGCGCAATGACTGGCGACCTCACGCATATCGACAAGCACGGCAATGCCGTGATGGTCGATGTCTCCGCGAAAGCCGTGACGGAGCGCGTCGCGGTCGCCAAGGGGTCGATCGCCATGCAGCCGGAGACGCTGGCGCGCATCGCCTCCGGCGGCATCAAGAAGGGCGACGTGCTGGGTGTCGCGCGCATCGCCGGCATCATGGCGGCAAAGCATACGCATGAGCTGATCCCGCTCTGCCATCCGCTGGCGCTGACCTCGGTGACCGTCGATCTGGCGCCGGACACGAAACGCAGCACGGTGGAGATCACCGCGACCGTGAAGGTCACCGGCCAGACCGGCGTCGAGATGGAAGCACTCACGGCCGCGTCGGTCGCGGCGCTCACGGTCTATGACATGTGCAAGGCCATCGACCGCGGTATGACCATTCAGGACATCCGCCTCGTGCACAAGAGCGGCGGCAAGTCAGGCATCTACGAGGCCTCCTGATGCTGTCCGTCGACGAGGCGCGTGCGCGCATCATCGCCGCCTTCACGCCGCTTGCCGCCGAGACGGTCAGCGTCGTCGACGCGCTGGGGCGCGTGCTCGCCGAGGATCTGATCGCCCGGCTCAGTCAGCCGCCGGCGGCGGTATCGGCGATGGATGGCTATGCGGTCCGCGCGGCCGACGTCGCCAAGGTTCCGACGACACTGACGATGATCGGTGTCGCGCCCGCCGGCGGCGCGTTCGACGGCACGGTGCAGGCCGGCCAGTGCGTCCGCATCTTCACCGGCGGTCCCGTGCCGCAGGGCGCCGACGCCATCGTCATCCAGGAGGACACCTCGGCGGATGGCAATCGGATAACCATTCGCGAGAGCTCCCCCGCCGGCCGTCACGTCCGGCCCGCCGGCCTCGATTTCAAGGCAGGCGATGTCGGCCTCAAGGCCGGACGCGTCCTTGGCGTGCGCGATATCGGCCTGGCCGCGGCCATGAACCATCCGTGGCTCAAGGTGCGCCGGAAGCCCCGGGTCGCGATCCTCGCGACCGGCGACGAGGTCGTGCTGCCGGGAGAGCCGATCGGCGCCAACCAGATCGTCTCGTCGAACGGCATCTCGCTGGCGGCCTTCGTGCGGGCCTGGGGCGGCGAGCCGGTCCAGCTTGGAGTGGCTCCTGATTCCGTCTCCGCGCTGCAGCAGCTGGCGGCCGGTGCGCGCAACGCCGACCTGCTCGTGACCTCCGGCGGCGTTTCCGTCGGCGAGCATGATCTCGTCCGCTCCGCGCTGGGTGCCAAGGGCCTTGCCATCGATTTCTGGCAGATCGCGATGCGGCCGGGAAAGCCGCTGATGTTCGGCCGGATCGGCGAAACGCCGGTACTGGGACTGCCGGGCAATCCGGTCTCGTCGCTCGTCTGCGCATTGATCTTCCTGCGGGCGGCGTTAGCGGCGATGCTCGGAATGGCCTCAGCCCCGCCTCCGATCAATGCCGCCCTCGGCCGCGATCTGCCCGCCAACGATCGTCGGCAGGACTACCTGCGCGCGACATTGACCAGCGATGGCCAGGGACGGTCGGTGGCAACGCCCTTCGACCGGCAGGACAGCTCGATGCTGGCGACACTGGCGCGCGCTAACTGCCTGATCGTACGGCCGCCCGGCGCGCCGCCGGCTCGTGCCGGCGAGACCGTCGAGGTGATCGAGCTTTCCGGCAGCATCGTCACCCTGTGAATATCTCTTGACCCACGCCCAAGAACTAAACTAGAACAAGCGTGATGTTGCGGGTTTGTTCCCAAGATATTGGACCGATCCGCAGAGAAATTGCACCGGGGAAACCGATGCTCACGCGCAAACAGTACGAGCTGCTGCTGTTCATCCACCGCCATCTGGGCGAGAACGGCGTTTCACCCTCCTTCGACGAAATGAAGGAGGCGCTGGGCCTGCGGTCCAAATCCGGCATCCACCGCCTGATCACGGGCCTGGAGGAGCGCGGATTCATCCGCCGCCTGCCCCACCGCGCCCGCGCGCTGGAGGTCGTCCGCCTCCCCGAGAACCAGCCCGGGACTTCGACCAAGACGGGCCCGTCGAGCGGCTTCCAGCCGACCGTCATCCGCGGTGATTTCCGCGGCACCCTGGCCGGCGCCGTCGCGGCGTCGCGCAGCGAAATGGTGTCCCTGCCGCTGTACGGCCGCATCGCCGCCGGTGCGCCGATCGAAGCGGTGCGCGACTCGTCGAACACGATCGAGATCCCGCCGTCGATGCTTGGGCGCGGCGAGCATTTCGCGCTGGAAGTCGCCGGCGATTCGATGATTGAGGCGGGCATCTTCGACGGAGACACCGTCCTCGTCCAGCGCGGCGAGACGGCCGAGAACGGCACCATCGTCGTGGCGCTGGTCGACGAGAACGAGGTGACGCTCAAGCGGCTGCGCCGGCGCGGCGCCTCGATCGCGCTCGAACCGGCCAACAAGGCCTACGAGACGCGTATCTTCGGACCGGACCGCGTCCGCATCCAGGGCAAAGCCGTCGGTCTCCTGCGCAAGCTCTAGGCTGCAGCGCCGGCTGCCGGCGCGGCGTGCTTCGGGACAACCTTCGGCGCCACGAAGGCCGGATAGAACCAGCGGTTCGACTTCAGCCGCGGAACGCAATTCGCGCTGACGTCGAACATGTAGGGATCGATCGGCCAGTTCAGTCCCGCCTGGCAGTCGACAATCCCGGTGCAACTTTCCGGATGCGCGAGGAAGATCAGATCGAGCACCCATCGCTCGCCGGATCGTGGCGGCGTTGCGCGGTGCGCGACGGCATTGGCATCGAAAACGACCATCGAGCCAGCCTTGCCCGTAACCTGCACGGGCGCGGTTGCTCCCACAGGGATGTATTCGAACGGACCGTTGTCCGGCCCGACGTCGTTCAGATAGATGAGGGCGCGAAAGACGCCCGGCGGGCAACCGTCATGATGAAAGGCCTGCTGTCCGATCCCGCCGCCGTCATGCGGAAGCGAGTGCACCGGGCGGACGTTGATGATCGAGAACTTCGCGCCGAAAAGCTTCCGGATGGTTTCTGCAAACCGGCCTTCGATCAGCACCTCACGAAGCATGCCAAGACCGGCCGTCGTAACGTCGCCATACAGGATCGTCTCGTTGTATTTGCCATAGCCCAATGTCGGCGGTTGATGTGCCCAGTCCAGTTTCGGCGTTTTGCACACCAATCCTTCGAAATGGTCGATCGTGCCACGGAGCGCCGCGACCTGATCGCCGTCGAACGGCATGAAGATATCCGAGACCCCGATCCGGGAGATTTCGGGCTTGTAGCCATCCGGGGCAAACATCTTGCACCAGGAAATATAGCGGTCCGTCGACTCTCCGCCGCGGGTGTGCAGCCAGAGTGAAACCGCTCTCTCCAATGACGTGCAGGCGTATTTCGGATCGGCGTGAACGCCGTCGAACTCGAACTCCTCGGCGAGCAGACCGTCAACGGCGAGGTAGTCGGACGAGCGGCAAAAGTGAACGTGGTGCCGGTATGTCGCCTCGAGCAGAAGCGTGTTGAAAATCTTGTATGCGGCGGCGCGCACGTCGCGCGGGCACGCGAACTTGTTGATCTCCTCAAACTTCGCGTCGTCCGCCGTAGGCGGACAGATTTCATGAATCACCGCGGTCAGCCCGAATGAGCTCTGGATCGATTTGACATCGGTGACGTACTTCTCGACGACCTGCCGGAACCTGTCGTGGACTTCCGACAGTTTCACGCCGGGGCCTGCCACCGCGGCCCCGAGAACGTTGCGAATGAAGATTTCGCCGGCGATGAAGATCACCATCGGCCGATCAAATCCCATGCCGGATGCATACTGCACGCCCGTCACCATCGAATCGGTAGTTGCGGCAGCCTTGATGCCCTCTCTGGTGATGATGCCGTTGCGCAGGAAGTAGTTGACGATTTCGGGACGGAGCTGGCGGCCGGTGACGAGCTGGTCCATCGTCAGGCCGCCGATAAACTCGACGCTCGCATTCACCACCATGCCGTATTCCGGCAGCGAGATGCTCTTGCCCCTGAAGGCGAGCGCGTGGGAATCGCCGATCACATGGACTGTCTTCAACGAGGCGGGCTCGATCCGTGCCATGTTCAGGCGCCTTTCCTGTTCAGATAGGACGTCCAGATGTTCTCCTCGTCGCAGACCGGATTGATTGCCGCGGACACCGGAACTGACGCGGACGGCACGTCGGACAGCACGGGAATGGCAATGATCTCCTGGGAGTCGTCGGCGGCGACGTAGCGGGCGCGGAAATGCGCCATGACGCGTGCCACCCCGGCATCGCTGACCGACCGCATGTCGGCCGCGAAGTGCTCCCTGATCACATGCGGGTTCGTGATGATCTCGTAGGACGGAAAATACGACACGCCGGAGCGGGAGGCGCAGGCGACCGCAATCGCCTGCCGCATCAGCGACTTCGAATAGAAGGTCGCCTCCACGGCCGACACCGGCGTGTACGTGGCGACCAATGGGACCGGCGACAGCGTGAGCAGCACTTGCACGGCCGGGTTCAGCCGGCGCAGGCAGTCGATGCTCTGCTCCAGTTCGTCGACGACCTCATCGAGAGTCGCATTGTGGAAGGCGTGCTGCGCGGCATCGAATGCGCCATGGCCGCAGCCTGGCGTCGCCGGCAGCGCCAGTCCGGACTGCAGATGCTTCCAGTACTCGGTCAGGCCGAGCGTGAAGATGAACACGTCCGTCTGGCCGATCATCGTCGCGACGTTGCGCAGATGTGACGCATCGTCCGCGAGCAGAATTGTCGGCGAGGCGTAGCTGAGCACACTCGGCCGCAGCAGGTTGCGATAGCGCCCCTCCCCGTCGCGGGTGACGGGAGGTGCTACGCTCAGCGCGCCCGTCGCCCGCTGCAAGAGCTGCAAGAGGTGGCGCGTCGTATAGATGTTGCCGTAGCGCAGGGAGAAAACGTTCGGTGTCTCCTCGCGCACGGCATCGTCGACGGCGATCCGGTCATCGGTGGAGAGGTAGTTGATCCCGGAGCTGCGGATGAAGTCGGCGATGCGGGCGGCAAAGCAGCTTCCGGCGGACATCACCCGTGTCGACGGCAGGAGACTCAGGCCCGGGTCCTGATCGAATGCGAGGTTGCCCCGCCGCAGCGTTTCGTTGCGGAAGAACGCCCGCTCCGGAAGTCCATTGTAAGGACAGCCGCCATCCCGTCCGGGGCTGGCGCCATTATTCGGAGACATGGATCGGCCTCTCGCCCGCAACGACAACGCGCAATACAGACGGAGGCTTGTCTTTCTCGGTCAATATTCAGTTAAAATTTAAGATAAATCAGCGCGCTATCCCGCAAAACAGTGAGGAAACGTTAATCGGGGTCCTCACGCTGGCTGCGCGGGGTGGGTAGCGGCGCAACCCAGGGCCGGTCCCCGCGCGCCGCGCGGACGCTTTCCACGCGCACGCCGTCACGGTCGAGCCAGAGCGCATGGCCGCCGTCGCGCCATAATGCGAAGCGGTCGACGACGATTTCGGCGGATGCGCAGCGGCGCCGGACCGGGATGGTCGCGACGATGACGGTCGCGTGCCGGCAATCCTCGGCGAGCGCCGAGGCATCGTGGACCAGAGCAACAACGTGCCCACGCTTCGTATAGAGGCAGCTTGCCGGATCGCAGCTCAGCACGCCGTCGTCGCTGCGACCGGTCCGCGGCCAGACCGCGGGCTTCTCGTCCTGCCCGGCCCGGCGCAGCCACGTCTCGCGCGTGAGCTTCGCGGGCCGATCCGAGGAAACTTGCAGCAACCCGTCGGCGCCGCGCACCGCGACCAGGCGGCCGTCACCCGATATGAGGATGTCGGGCGGCCGCTCCAGCACGGCCGACGCCAGTCCCAGGGCGACGACCGGAAGGCCGACGAGACGCCAGCGGGTTTGCCAGAGACACAGCCACAAGCCGCCGCAGGTGACCGTCGCCAGGCCCCAGCTCGGCATGGCCGGCCACAGCCCGGCAGCACCGTCCCAACCGGCGACTTCGCGGGCGATCGCAATGATGCCCTCCGCGCCCCAGCCCATCGGCACCAGGGCCCAGGCCTCGAGCCCGAACGGCAGCAGCGCGAACGCCACCACCGCCCACGGCATGACCCAGATGCCTGTCAGGGGCACGGCGAGCAGGTTGGCAACCAATCCATAAGCGGCGAACCGGTTGAAGTGGAACAGCGCGAACGGCGCGGTCGCGAGGCTTGCGACCAGCGAGGTCATCGCCACGCCGAGCAGCCCGATCCAGACACGCCGCAGCAGGCCGGCGTGCGCGCGCCACGCGGAGAACCGCGTGCGCGTCGCCTCCCACGCCGCGATCAGCGCTGTGACCGCCGCAAAGGACATCTGGAAGCTCGGGCCGAGCAGGCTTTCCGGCGCCACCACGAGCACGGCGAACGCCGCCCACGCGACCAGCCGCATCGAGATCGCCGTGCGATCGATCATGACCGCGAGCAGCACGACGGATGTCATCAGCCATGCGCGCTGGATCGGCACGGCTGGCGCCACGAACAGCATGTACAGCGTGATGGCCGCGAAGGCGAAGAGCGCCGCCCACTTCTTGATCGGGTAGCGCAGCGCGATCGGCGGCACCAGGGCCAGCGAACGCCGCACCGCGAAGAAGACGATCGCGGCGACGAGTCCGACATGCAGGCCGGACACGGACAGGAGATGCGCAAGGCCGGAATCGCGTATCCATTCCATGACCTCCGGCGGCAGGCTGCCCTGCTCGTTGGTCAGCAAAGCCGCGACGATCGTGCCCGCCGGTCCCGGGACCGCGGCCAGAACGCGTTCGACGACATCCTGGCGGGCGCGGTTGGTCCACACCTCCACGTCTGATTCGCGTTCGCCGTCCAGACGCCGGATGTCGCCGAGGGCATAGCCAACGCCGCCGAGCCGGTCGAACCAGGCGTGACGCGGAAAGTCATAGGCCCCGGGAGCGGCCGGCGCAGGCGGCGGCAGCAGGACTGCCCGCATCGCGATGCGATCGCCCGCCTGCACCGCGCCGCCCTCGCGCACGCGCACACGGACAGTCGCCGGCGTCTTCGACCGCGGCAGACGCGCGATCTCGAGGCGGTCCAGCACGATCCGGCGCCCCTCCGCACGAATGTCCACCGAGATAATGCGGCCTTCGACCTCGACCGGCCCGAGCCGCCGCTCGAGCACCGGCGCGGCCACCTGATGGGCGCGCCATTGCACCAGGGTCATGCCCGAAGCGGCGGCGATCACGCCGATCGCCGCGAGGATGGCGCCCGGACGGCGCCGGAGCAGCACTCCGGCAGCAGCCGCGGTCACGGCGGCGGCGGGAGCGACCCAGGCGGGCGGCTCGGCGGCGAGCGCGAAATAGACCCCGATCCCGGCCGCAAACAGCACCGGCAGCCACAAAAGCCAGCGCTCCCGCTCGGCGGCAAGCGTCGAAACCAGGGCTTCGCGCACCCGGGTCGCGAAACGCTCCGCCGGCGACGGCGGGCGGCCGACCTCCGTTTCGGCCCAAGCTGCGCCGCCCGACATCCGTTTTCCGCCCCCGGCGAATGTGCTACCTAGCCACGCCCATCCTAACTGCAATTGCCCCTGGTCAAAATGCCTGCCGACAGCTCCGGCATCGTCTGCCGTTTCGCCCCCTCGCCCACCGGATTCCTCCATATCGGCGGCGCGCGCACCGCCTTGTTCAACTGGCTGTTCGCGCGCCATCACGGCGGCAAGTTCCGCCTGCGCATCGAGGACACCGATCGCGCACGATCGACGCCGGAGGCAGTTGAAGCGATTCTCGACGGCCTGAGTTGGCTCGGGCTCGAATGGGACGACGAGGTCGTCTACCAGTTCTCCCGCGCCCCGCGCCATGCGGAGGTCGCGCGCAAGCTGCTCGCCGAGGGCAAAGCGTATTACTGCTACTGCACGCCGCAGGAGCTCGAGGACATGCGCGCGAAGGCGAAGGCCGAGGGCCGCTCGGCGCATTATGACCGCCGCTGGCGCGACCGCGATCCCAAGGACGCGCCGCCGGGCGTTCAGCCGGTGATCCGCATCAAGGCGCCGCTGACCGGGCAGACCGTCATCCGCGACCAGGTCCAGGGCGACGTCGTCATCGACAACCAGCAACTCGACGACATGGTGCTGCTGCGTGCCGATGGCACGCCCGTCTACATGCTGTCGGTTGTCGTCGACGACCACGACATGGGAGTCACGCATGTGATCCGCGGCGACGACCATCTCAACAACGCCGCACGGCAGATGATGCTGATCGAGGCGATGGGTTGGCCGGTGCCGACCTATGCGCATATTCCGCTGATCCACGGCCCCGACGGCGCCAAGCTGTCGAAGCGGCATGGCGCGCTCGGCGTCGAGGCGTACCGCGACATGGGCTATCTGCCCGAGGCGCTGCGCAACTACCTGCTGCGGCTCGGCTGGAGCCACGGCGACGACGAGATCATCCCGACCGAGAAGGCAATCGAGTGGTTCGATCTCGACGCCGTCGGCCGCTCGGCCGCGCGCTTCGATTTCGTGAAGCTTGCGAACCTGAACGGCCACTACATCCGCGAGACGGCCAACGACCGCCTCGTGTCGCTGATCGTTCCGCGCATCGAGGCTTTGCTTGGCGGCGCCATCGACGAGGCCGGGCGCGCGCGGCTGGAGCGCGGCATGGTTGGCCTGAAGCAGCGCGCGAAGACCCTGGTCGAGCTGGCCGAGATCTCCGCGTTCTATGTCCGCAAGCGGCCGATCCCGATGGCGGAAGCGGCGCTCAAGCTGCTCGATGCCCCCGCCAAGGCCCGACTCGCTTCACTTGTGCCGGCGCTCGACGGCGTGACCGACTGGACCGCCGCCGCCCTGGAAGCTGTGGTGCGGAAAAATGCCGAGGCGACGGGGGCCAAGCTCGGCGCCCTGGCTCAACCGTTGCGGGCGGCGCTGACCGGTACCGCAACGTCTCCGCCCATTTTCGAGGTAATGCAAGTGCTTGGACGGCAGGAAAGCATCGCCCGCTTGACCGATGTCACGTCCCCCGCCTGACCCGGCCCGGCGTATCGCGAATTGCCTTCGCGGCGCCGAACTTCTATCTTCTTAGCATCCGCACAACATCGCGGCCGCACAACACGCCCAGGAAAACAGACCATGAACGACAAGGCTGCAAAGGCCGCACGAGCGACCAACGAATCCGTCACCCTGATCGACAATTCGACCGGTAAGCGCCTCGATATGCCGCTGCTGGGCGGCTCGGTTGGCCCGAAAGTCATCGACATCCGCAAGCTCTATTCGGAGACGGGGCACTTCACCTACGACCCGGGCTTCACGTCCACCGGTAGCTGCGAGTCGAAGCTCACCTACATCGACGGTGACGAGGGCGTCCTGATGCATCGCGGCTACGCGATCGAGGACCTCGCTGAACACGCCGACTTCATGGAGGTCTGCTACCTGCTGCTGAAGGGCGAGCTGCCCACCGCCGCCGAGAAGAAGAAGTTCGAGCGCGATATCACGCTCCACACGATGCTGCACGAGCAGATCAACCGCTTCTTCTCGGGTTTCCGTCGCGACGCGCACCCGATGGCGGTGATGTGCGGCGTCGTCGGCGCGCTGTCGGCCTTCTACCATGACAGCCTCGACATCGCGGATCCGCACCAGCGCATGGTTGCGTCGTACCGGATGATCGCCAAGATGCCGACCATCGCCGCGATGGCGTACAAGTATTCGGTCGGTCAGCCGTTCATGTACCCGCGCAACGCCCTGAAGTACGCCGAAAACTTCCTGTACATGACCTTCGGCGTGCCGTGCGAGGAGTACAAGGTCAACCCGGTCCTCGCACGCGCGATGGACCGCATCTTCATCCTCCACGCCGATCACGAGCAGAACGCGTCGACGTCGACGGTGCGACTCGCCGGTTCGTCGGGCGCCAATCCGTTCGCCTGCATCGCCGCGGGCATCGCCTCGCTGTGGGGGCCGGCGCATGGTGGCGCCAACGAAGCCGTCCTCAAGATGCTTCAGGAGATCGGCTCCAAGGACCGCATCCCCGAGTTCATCAAGCGCGCCAAGGATAAGAACGACACCTTCCGCCTGATGGGCTTCGGCCATCGCGTCTACAAGAACTACGACCCGCGCGCGGCCGTGCTGCGCAAGTCGTGCCACGAGGTGCTCAACGAGCTCGGCATCAAGGACGAGCCCCTGCTCGACCTGGCCATGGAGCTCGAGCGCATCGCCCTCGAGGATGATTATTTCGTCGAGCGCAAGCTGTTCCCGAACGTCGATTTCTATTCGGGCATCATCTACAAGGCGATGGGCTTCCCGACCTCGATGTTCACGGTGCTGTTCGCCGTCGCGCGCACGGTCGGCTGGGTCGCGCAGTGGAACGAGATGATCGAAGACCCGGCCCAGAAAATCGGCCGCCCACGCCAGCTCTACACCGGCTACACGAAGCGGTCCTTCGTGCCGCTGGCGAAGCGTGGCTAGGCAGCAGCATCATTCCGCCGACGGCGCGCCGGACCAGACGGCCGGCGCGCGGGTCAGCACGCGCATGTCGGTGCCTGCCCCTGCGAACGACAACGGCTCCCCGTCGGCGGTCCGGACCGTGATCGTGGTCATCGCCTCGGCGATTGCGTTCGCCACCGCACTTATGGCGCTTCAGCCGTTCGGCTGAAGCCGCACTACGCCCGCTCGATCAGCTCGACCTTGTAGCCGTCCGGATCCTCGACGAAGGCGATCACGGTCGTGCCGTGCTTCATCGGGCCCGGCGGCCGCGTGATCTTGACGCCCTGCTTCGCCAGCTGCTCGCACGTGCCGTAGATGTCCGGAACGCCGAGCGCGATATGGCCATAGGCGTCGCCGAGCTGATAGGGCTGGTCGCGCCCCCAGTTGTAGGTCAGCTCGATGACGGTGTTCTCGCTCTCGTCGCCATAGCCGACAAAGGCCAGCGTGAACTTGCCGTCCGGGAAGTCGCGCTTGCGCAGCAGCTTCATGCCCAACGGGCCGGTATAGAAGGCGAGCGACTTCTCAAGATCGTTCACGCGCAGCATCGTGTGCAGCATCCGGAACTTTCCCGCGCTGCCGCCAGCCCGCACCGCTTCAGCCTGTTCGGTCGCCATGAGGTGAGCCTCCTTGCCAGAATCTGCGGCCAGAATGCCGCGTTCGGCCGGGCGGCGCCAGCCCAACAAAGGCCTAGAACCACCGCCTCCCTGCCGATAAAGTCCCGGCCCGCATGACCGGACCGACATGTCTTCCCGCCCCCTGAGAGCCGCTGTCATCGGCGTCGGCCATTTCGGCCGGTTCCATGCCGAGAAATACGCGAAGTCGCACGCCGCGACGCTCGTGGCCATTGTCGACCGCGATGCGGCACGCGCCGCGGAGGCGGCCCGGCGGCTCGGCGCCGAAGCGCTGTCCGACTACCGCGCGCTGTTCGGCAAGGTCGACGCGGTCAGCATTGCCGTGCCGACCGGCGCGCATTTCGAGGTCGCGCGCGCCTGCCTCGAGAACGGCATCCACGTCCTGATCGAGAAGCCGATCACCGAAACGCTTGAGCAGGCTGACGAGCTGATCGCGCTCGCGGACCGCAACGGGCTTGTGCTTCAGGTCGGCCATCTGCAGCGCTTCTTCCTCGAGCGGATCGCGGTCGGCCGCTTCATCGACCGGCCGCTCTACATCGAATCGACGCGCATCGCGCCGTTCAAGCCGCGCGGCACCGATGTCGGCGTGACGCTCGACCTGATGATCCACGACATCGACCTCATCCTCGCGATGGTGAAGGCCGATGTCGTGTCGGTCGATGCGGTCGGCGCGCCGGTCGTCTCGAGCGAGGAGGACATCGCCAACACCCGCCTCCGCTTCGCCAATGGCTGCGTGGCGACCGTGACGGCGAGCCGGGTCAGCCTCAAGACCGAGCGCAAGATGCGCATTTTCCAGCGCGAGTCGTATATCTCGATCGACCTGCACAACCGCAAACTGGTGTCGATGCGCAAGGGATCGGGCAAGAGCTGGTTCCCCGGCCTGCCGCCGATCGATCGCGAGGAGCACTCGTTCTCGGAGGGCGACGACCTCCAGGCCGAGATCGAATCCTTCCTCGCGGCGTGCACCGGCGCGAACCCGCCCCTTGTGACGGGCACCGACGGCCGCCGCGCGCTGGAAACGGCGATGCGCATCACGCGGAGCCTGCGCGAGAGCCTCGTCGCCGCGGGGCTCGCGGTCTAGCGGATCTGCGACAGAACCACGGCAGCCGCGCGCTCACTGGGCTTCGCCCCGCCGCGCCCAAGTGTCGTGCAGACCTCCGAGAGCGCGGCCTTCTGCGCGGCACGCGCCGCGGGATCATCGAGCAGCGTCGCGACCTCGGCCGCAATTCGCTCCGGCGTGCACGCCTCCTGCAGCAGCTCCGGCACGATCATCCGGTCCGCGATCAGGTTGGGCATTGCCACATGCGGCACCTGGATGAGGCGGCGCGCCAGCCAGGCGCTGAGCGCGCTGACCTTGTAGGTCACCACCATCGGAACGCCGAAGACCGCGAGTTCCAGGGTCGCGGTGCCGGATGTCGTCAGCGCCGCGTCCGCCGCCGCCAGCGCCGCGCGCTTCTCGGGCGGATCGCGCAACAGGATCGGCGCCAGCGGCCATGAACGGACCGCCGCCTCGACCGCATCGGCGGTGCCGGCAACGACGGGAACCGCCACACGCAGTCCCTTATGGCTCGCGGAGATCCTTTCCAGGGCGGCGCCGTAGGTCGGCAGCATGCGGCCGACGAGCCCGCGCCGGCTGCCCGGCAGGACGACAAGGAGCGACGCATCGTCCGCAATCGCATGGCGCCTGCGGAAGTCGGATGCGCGCGGCGCATCCTCCTCCTCGAGGACCGGATGGCCGACATAGACGCTCGGCACGCCGGCCTGTTCGAAGAAGTCCTTTTCGAACGGCAGCAGCAGCAGCAGCCGGTCGATCAGGCCGACCAGCTTCTTCACCCGCTCCGGCCGCCAGGCCCAGAGCTGCGGCGCCACGTAGTGGACGACGGGAATGCCGAGTTCGCGCGCCTTCTTCGCGACCCGCAGGCAGAAGGACGGGGCATCGATGGTGACGAGCACGGCCGGCCGCTGCTCGCGGATCGCTGACACCGTCTGTCTGAGACGGCTGAGGATGCGCGGCAATTGCGGCAGCACTTCCGTCAGGCCCATCACGGCGATGTCCTGCAGAGGGAAGAGGCTTTGCAGCCCTTCCGCAGCCATCCGCTCCCCGCCGACGCCCGCGAACCGCAACGCGCCGGGACGCGCGGCGTTCAGGGCATGGATCAGCTTGGCGCCCAGCGCATCCCCTGACGGCTCGCCGGCGATCAGGAAGATCAGCGGCGCCGTGTCGCGGGCCGGCGAAGCGGCGGTCATTCGGGAACCTTCACCCCGACGACGAACAGTCCGGCCTCGTCCGCCGCCCGCACCACCGCCGGGCGATCGATGATCAGCGAGCGCTCGGCTTCGAGCGCAATCCCGCGAAGCCCCGCGGCGGTCGCGCGGCCGATCGTGCCCGGCCCGATCGTCGGCAGGTCGACCCGCCGCTCCTGTCCCGGCTTGGCGATCTTGACCAGGACGCCACCCCGGCCCGAACGCCGCACCGCCGCGCAGCGGTCGAGCAGCGCGTCCGTGCCCTCGATCGCCTCCACCCCGAGCACCACGCCCTGCTGCACCGCGACAGCCTGGCCGACGTCGAGATGGCCGAGGGCGCGCAGGATCTCAATGCCGCGATTGATGTCGACGAACGCCGCCTCATCCGGCGCATGCAGCCCGCACGGACCCAGCGGAGTGCGCAGGTTGCCGAACACGTCATCAGCACCGACCACGCGAAATCCCTCTGCCTCGAGTTCCTTCACCACCGCGGAGAGCAGCCCGTCATCGCCGAAGGCGCGGGCGCCGACCTTCGCCAGGAACATTGCGCCGCGCCAGTCCGGCCGCAAATCGTCGAAGGACGGGCGTGTGACCGGGCCAGCCATCACCACTTCCTTGACCGCGGCCTCATGCAGCCGCTTCAGCGCCTCCCCGACCGCTCCCAGGCGAACCCAGGCGTGCGGCGTGCCGACGACGGTCGCGGGATCGGTATGCCCTTCGAAAGCGAGGACGAAGAAATCGCGGCCGGCGGCCCGGCACGCCTCGATCACGCGGACCGGCAACTGGCCGCCGCCGGCCAGCACGCCGAGCTTAGTCATGGTCCGATTTCGGCTGGCAGATCGCGCGCGCCGAATCGCTCCGGATGAAGGCGACAATCTCCATGACCGGCTTCGAATCCTTGTACAGGGAGGAGACGTCATCCAGCCGCTCCGCCATCGTCCCTTCCTGGGCGAAGAGCAGGCGGTAGGCAGTGCGCAGGTTGTGGATGTCGTCGCGCGAGAAGCCCCGCCGCTTGAGCCCGACGATGTTGAGCCCTGACAGCCTGGCGCGGTCGCCCATCACCAGGCCGAACGGAATCACGTCGGCTTCGACACCGGTCATGCCGCCGATCATCGCATGAGGACCGATCCGGACGAACTGGTGCACGGCGGAGAGGCCACCGAGGAAAGCGAAGTCGCTGACCTCGACATGGCCGCCGAGCGTCGCGCTGTTGGCCATGATGACGTTGTTCCCGACCTTGCAGTCATGGGCGACATGGATGCCGACCATGTACAGCCCGTTGTCGCCGACCTGCGTCAGCCCGCCGCCGCCGGACGTCCCGGGATTCATCGTGGCGTGCTCGCGGATGATGTTCTGCGCGCCGATCACCAGCGCCGTGCGCTCGCCCTTGTACTTCAGGTCCTGCGGCTGGTGGCCGAGCGAGGCGAAGGGAAAAACGCGCGTGCGCGCCCCGATCCTCGTGTAGCCCGCCACGACGACGTGCGACACGAGTTCGACCCCTTCGTCGAGCGTGACGTCCGAGCCTACGACGCAATACGGGCCGATTTTGACGGTATCGGCAAGCTGCGCGCCAGGCTCGACGATCGCCGTCGGGTGAATGCTCGGCATCAACCGTCCATGATCATCGCGGCGTAGGTGGCCTCGGCAACGAGTGTCCCGTTGACCTTGGCCTCGCCGCTGAACTTCCACACATTGCCGCGCGAACGCTGCTTGCTGACGTGGATCCGCAACTGGTCGCCCGGCACCACCGGACGGCGGAACCGCGCGCTGTCCACGGACATGAAGTAGACGAGCTTGCCTTCGGAGGCCTTGCCGAGCGTATGCACGACCAGCACCGCTGCGGTCTGCGCCATCGCCTCGATGATCAGCACGCCCGGCATCACCGGGCGCTGCGGGAAATGCCCCTGAAAGAACGGTTCGTTGATCGACACGTTCTTGATTCCGACCGCCGTTGCATCCGGCACGATCTCCACGACTCGGTCGATCATCAGGAACGGATAGCGATGCGGAATCATCTGCATGATCCGCTCGACTTCGATGCTTATTCCCTGCTGCTCGGCGAGCTTTGCATCCATTCTTATTCGCCCTTCCGCTTCGCGAGCCGCCGCAATGCGGCGGCCTGGCGGCGCCACTCCATGATCGGCACGGCCGGATAGCCGCCGACGATCTCCCCTGGGCCGATGTCGCGATGAACGCCGCTCTGTGCGGCGATCTGCGCGCCCTGCCCGATATGCAGGTGCCCGGCGAGCCCGCCTTGCCCTCCGACCACCACGAAGTCGTCGAGCTGCGTCGACCCCGAGATACCTACCTGGGCGACAACGACACAGCCACGCCCCAGCCGGACGTTGTGCCCGATTTGTACAAGATTATCAATCATGCAGCCCGGGCCGATGACCGTGTCGGCCGCGCTGCCGCGATCGATCGTCGTATTGGCGCCGATCTCGCAGCCGTCGCCGATCAATACACGCCCGAGTTGCGGAACCTTCACGTGTCCGGACGGATCCGGCGCGAACCCGAACCCGTCCTGGCCGATCCGCACGCCGGGATAGATCAGAACGCGGGCACCGACGACGCAATGGGTCAGGGTCGCATTGCTGCCGACCCGTGAACCCTCGCCGATGACCACGCCATCGCCGATCACCGCATTCGCGCCGATCCGGCAGCCCGCGCCGATCTCCGCCCGCGCCCCGATCACGGCACCAGGACCGACGCTGACGCCGGAGCCGAGCCGGGCGCTGGCATCGACATGAGCCGAGGCATGGATTTCGGCCTTCGCATCCGGCTCCGGATAGAAGGCCCGCGCAACGCGCGCGTAAGCCTTGTAGGGCGTCGGCGTCAGCAGCAGGGCCATCCCCTGCGGCGCGCGGTCGGCAAGCTCAGGCTTCAGCAGGCACGCGCCGGCCCGCGATGCCGCGAAGGCGGAGATGTATTTGCGGTTATCCAGAAAGCTGACGTCCGACGGCCCGGCAACCTCGAGTGCGGCGACATCGGTGAACCGGCGCGCGCCGTCGGCGCCAGGGCCGATCGACGCCCCGGCGATCTCAGCCAATTGCGAAAGCGTGAGCGGGCCGCTCGCCGTATAGAACCGAGCGTCCGCCATCGATCAGTTTTGCGGGATAGAGACCGCGACCGTCGGCAGCTTGCGATTCAGGCGCCGCAGCACCTCCGGCGTGATGTCGAGCGCCGTGTGGACGATCACGACCTGGGTCTTGGTCAGCACGATCTGATACTGCCGCTCCTGCACGATCTCGGTGACGACCTGGACCATTGCATCGTTCACCTTCTGCATGGCCGCGTTGAAGCCGGTGTCGAGCGAGCGGCGGCGGTTCTGCACGCTCTGCTGCGCATCGCTGACCCGCTTCTCGAGTTCACGCCGCCGCTGGGCAAACGCCTCGGGCGACAGGATTGCGCGCTGCTTCGCAAGATCCTGGTCGGCATTGCGCAGCTCGTTTTCCTGCTTCTGCAGCTCCGCCTGATAGGTCGAACGCTGCCGCTCGATCTGTGTGCGCACGCCTTGCACCGCCTGCGCGTCGCGCAGGATCTGGACGACGTCGACGACGACGATCTGGGTCCCTGCCGGCGGCAGTTCCTGGGGCGCGGCCTGTTGCGCGGGCGCGCGCTGGGGCGCCTGCCGCTGTTGCTGGGGTTGTTGCTGTTGCTGGGCGAAAGCGTTCGATGCGCCGAGAACGGCGATCGCAACGGCCAAGGAGGCGGTGCGGGAATTAAACCTGTTGAGAATCATACGTTGTCAAAACCTCGATCCAAAGCTGAAGCGGAACAACTCTGTCTCGTCGAAATCTTCCTTGAGAACCGGCGTGGCCACGCTTATCCGGATCGGTCCGAACGGGGAGCGCCATACCGCGCCGACGCCGATCGATACGCGGATCGAATCCACATCCACCACTTCCGGCCCGGTCGTGTCCGGATCCCTCAGCGTACCGAAATCCGTGAAGAAGCTGCCGCGAATGCCGAGTTCCTTGGGAAGCCCCGACGGGAACGTCAATTGCGCCGAACCAATAGCATACTCGCGTCCGCCTAGCGCGTCACCGGTCGTAATGTCGCGCGGACCGATACCCGCTGAAGCGAAGCCGCGCAAGGTCTCGCCGCCGATAAAGAAGCGGTTCTGAATGCGAATCGGGTCGCCGAAGTCCTGAATATAGCCAAGCTCACCGGTCAAGCTAGCCACCCATTCGGGCATGACCGGATAATAGTAGCCGGCGCCAAGCCGGTTGCGCAGGAACGTGACGTCGCCGCCAAGCCCGGCGAAGTCGTTGATGAGGCGAACGTAGTAGCCTTCCGTCGGATCGAAACGGTCGTCGCGCTGGTCGTAGAGCAGTTCCTGCCCGACGATCGAGCTCAGCGTCGTGCCCTGCTGCTCCTTGATCAGCCGCGATGCATCGGCGGCGACGTTCTCGATCGTGTCCTCGCGCAAGGTGTAGCGCAGCGTCTGCCGCAGCGGCTCGGTGATCTGATAGCCGGCGCGCAGCGTGAAGCCGACGTTTTCCTGGTCGAAGCTGCTTTCGCGCTGGAAGTCGCGCGTGATGCGGAAGACGTCGAAGCCCGCCGAGATGTTCTTGTCGAGGAAGTACGGCTCGGTAAAGCTGAGATCGAGTTCCTGGCGGCGTTGCGACAGGGTGAAGCCGAGGCGAAGGTCCTGGCCACGGCCGAGCAGGTTGCGCTCGCGGATGGAGATGTCGGCCAGCGCACCGTCCGCGGTCGAGAAGCCGACGCCGAACGAGAGCTCGCCGGTCGAACGCTCCTGCACCTCGACATTGACGATGGTCCGGTCCGGCGCGTCGCCCGGAACGTTGGTCACCTCGACCCGGTCGAAGAAACCCAGGTTGCGGACGCGCTGACGCGAGCGGCGCAGCTTCGCCGTGTTGAACGCATCACCCTCCGCGATGCGGAACTCCCGCCGGATCACCTTGTCGAGCGTGCGGACGTTGCCGACGATGTTGATGCGTTCGACATAGACCCGGGGGCCTTCCTGGATCTCGTAGGTCACATCGACCGCACGCGCCTCGCGGTCCCGGTTGATCCGCGGCCTGACGTCGACGAACGCGTATCCGAAGCTGCCGACCGCGTCGGTCAGCGCCGTGATGGACTGCTCCACCTTGTCAGCGTCGTACCAGTCGCCGGATTCGGTCGTGATGGTCTTGCGAAGGTCGTCGACATTGAGGTCGCGCAATCGCGACACGAGGTCGATGTTCCGGAACTTGTACCGGTCGCCCTCCTCGATCGTGAACGTGATGTAGAACCCCTCGCGGTCGGGCGACAGCTCCGCGACGGCGGATACGACGCGGAAATCCGCGTAGCCGTTCGCAAGGTAGAACTTCCGGAGCAGCTCGCGGTCGAAAGACAGGCGGTCCGGATCGTAGGTGTCGTCGGTGCTGAGGATGCGCCACCAGCGGCTCTCGCGCGTCTGGATCACTTCGCGCAGCCTGCCGTCGCTGAACTGCTGGTTGCCGACGAAGTTGATGCGCTGCACCCCGGTGATCTGCCCCTCGCTGATCTCGAAGACGAGGTCGACGCGGTTCTGCGGGAGCTGGATGACCTTCGGCTCGACCGTGGCGGCGAAACGGCCGCTGCGGCGATAGAGGTCCAGGATCCGCTTCACGTCGTTCTGGACCTTCGTGCGGGTATAGACCACGCGCGGACGGAGCTGCACCTCGGTCAGGAGCTGCTCGTCGTTGATCCGCCGGTTTCCCTCGAAGGCGATGCGGTTGATGATCGGATTCTCGACGACGCGCACGATCAGCGTGCCGCCGTCCTGGCGCAGCGTTACGTCGGCGAACAGGCCGGTCGCGAACAGGGCCTTGAGCGAGCGGTCGAGCTTCTCCGCATCGGCTTCGTCGCCCGGCTTGATCAGCAGGTAGGACTGCACCGTCTCGGGGTCGATTCGCTGCGTGCCGTCCACCCTGATCTGCTGGACGACGGCCGAGCGACCGGCCTGCGCCAGGGCAAGGCCCGGCGTCAGCGCCAGCAGAATCCACCCTAGCAATGCGCACCATCGCATGGTCGCGCTCGGAAACCGCAACTCAGCCCCCCTTGTGTGCGTCGGCTAGGAAACCAGGCTGACGAGGTACCGGACGAGGCCCCAATGCACCAAGTCGTTCCAGGTCGCGAAGATCATGAGGCTGAATACCAGAACGAGCCCGATGCGAAAACCGTATTCCTGTGCGCGTGGCCCGAGCGGCCGGCCGCGCAGCGCCTCGATCGCATAGAACAGCAGATGGCCGCCGTCGAGCATCGGCACCGGAAACAGGTTGATCAGCCCGAGATTGACCGACAGTACCGCCATGAAGACGACGAAGGCGGCCGGCCCGCCCTGCGCCACCTCGCCCGACATCTCCATGATCCGCAGCGGCCCGCCGAGGTCGTCCGTCTGCCGGCGCCCCGTGATCATCTGCCCCAGCGCCTGGACGGTCCCCGCGGTCTGGACCCAGGTTTCGGAGATGCCGCGCCATACCGCGTCCCAGGGATTGTGCCGGACGAACTCGACTTTCACGCCCTTGACGCCGAGTCGCGGCATGCGCAGCACGTTGCCGCGGCGGTCCGTCTCCTCGATCACCGTCGGGATAGCCGTCATCGACCGCTCGCTCCCGTCGCGCCGCACGACCAGTTGGAGCGGGTTTTCGAGGTTGAGCTGGACGATGCGCTGGATCTGCTCGAACCGCTCGATCTCCACGCCGTTGATGCGGATGATACGGTCGCCCGGCTGGAGGCCGGCGCGCTCGGCGGCGCTGTCGGGGGCGATGCTGGTGATCTCGGGCGGGGTGAAGGGCTGGCCGACGATGCTGTACACGCCGGCGAACGCGACGATCGCGAACAGGAAGTTGGCGAGCGGCCCGGCGAAGACGATGGCGGCGCGCTGGCCCAGGCGCTTGTGGTGGAACGAGACGGCCCGCTGCTCCGGCGTCATTTCGCTCACCGCGGCATCCGGCGTGCTCGCCGGATCCGCATCGCCGAACATCTTCACATAGCCGCCGAGCGGGATAGCGCTCATCTTCCAGCGCGTGCCGGCGCGGTCGGTCCAGCCGAACAGCTCGGGACCGAAGCCGATCGAGAACACGTCCACCCGCACGCCGTTGCGTCGTGCAACCCAGTAGTGCCCGAGCTCGTGGACGAAGACGAGGACGGTCAGAACGACAAGGAAGGAGACGATGTACGTCCCGAAGCCGGTGAAGAATTCCATTTGACCGTTCCAGACTGGTCCTAGTGACTAGACTCGCGCCGCCCGGGTCCGAACATACTCCGTCGCGACCCTGCGCGCCTCCAAATCAAGCGCGCGCACATCCGCCAGTGATTCCGGCGTCGGCGCCGGAAGGACCGCCAAGGCGTGCTCGACGCTGCGGGCAATATCCAGAAAGCCCAGCTCGCCCGCGAGGAACCCCGCCACCGCCACCTCGTTGGCCGCATTGAGGATAGTAGGTGCGCCGCCGCCTTGATGCAAGGCTTCCCGCGCCAGCCTGAGCGCAGGAAATCGTTTTGTATCCGGAGCTTCGAACGTCAACTTGCCAAGCTGGACGAGGTCGAGCCGCTGCGCCGGCGTCGTCATTCTCTGAGGCCAGCCAAGGGCGTAGGAGATTGGCGTGCGCATGTCGGGCGTGCCGAGCTGCGCCAGCACGGAGCCGTCCTGGTAGCAGACCAGGCTATGGATGATCGATTGCGGATGGACCACCACCTCGATCTGGTCGGTGCGGACCGGGAACAGGTGGTAGGCCTCGATCATCTCGAGCCCTTTGTTCATCATCGTTGCCGAGTCGACCGAGATCTTGGCACCCATCGACCAGTTCGGGTGCGCGACCGCCGCCTGCGGCGTGACGCGCGTCATCTCCTCCGTCGAGGTGGTCCGGAACGGCCCACCGGATGCGGTGAGAACGATCTTCTCGACCCGCTCCGCCTGGACGAAGTCGAAGACCTGGAAGATCGCACTGTGCTCGGAATCGACCGGCAGCAGGGTCGCCCCGTGTGCGCGCACCTCGGCCATCAGCAGCTTGCCGGAGCAGACCAGGCATTCCTTGTTCGCGAGCGCCACGATCGCGCCGCGCTTCACGGCCGCGAGCGTCGGCTCCAGCCCGGCCGCGCCGACGATCGCCGACATCACCCAATCCGAAGGCAGGCTCGCCGCCTCGACCACCGCCTGGTCGCCGGCCGCGACGGTAATTCCTGTGCCGGCCAGTGCCTCGCGCAGGGCCGCGTATTGCGCGTCGTCGGCGATCACCGCCCGCTTCGCCTTGAGCTGGACCGCCTGCTCGGCCAGCTTCGCCACGTTGGAGCGGGCGACCAGCACCTCGACCTGAAATCGCGCCGGATCGCGCGCGACGAGGTCGACCGTGCTGCAACCGACCGACCCGGTCGAGCCGAGGATCGTGACGCGCCGCGGCGCGTCCGGAGAGGGCGTGCTCAACGCCATGATAAGGCTCCACCGGTCAGCCACTGCCACAGTCCAAGGACCAGGGCGGCGGCGATCAGGCCATCGACCCTGTCGAACAGGCCGCCATGGCCCGGGATGAGCTGGCTTGCATCCTTGGCGCCGAAACGCCGCTTGACCCATGACTCGCCCAGATCGCCGGCCTGGGCAACGATCGCGAGAACACCGCCACTGGCCGCCAGCAATGCAGCAGCCGGCGCGCCCCCGCCGATGGTGCCGGCGACCACGCCGATGAGCATCGCGCTGATGACCGCACCGAGCAGCCCCGCCCAGGTCTTCTTGGGACTGACGCGCGGCGCCAGCAGTGGCCCGCCAATGATCCGGCCGGCGAAGAAGGCGCCGATATCGGTCGCCCAGACCGTCAGAAGCAGCCACAGGATCAGCAGGCGCCCCGGCTCGTCATGGCCGCGCATCCAGATCAGGGCAATCGCCGGAAGGGCGATATAGAGCGGTCCGGCCGCGAGCCAGAGCGGATGCTGGCGCCCGCGTGCGAGGACATAGACCAGAACGGCCGCAACCAGCGGGCACAGCAGCGCCAAGGCGGGACGCCCGATCAGGGTGAAGATCACCGCGGCGACCACGCCGGCGGCCATGACGGCGCCTACCGCGCCGAACCGGCCATCGCCGGTCAGCTTCGTCCACTCCCATGCCAGGACAGCCACGCCGGCGCCGACCATCGCTGCAAAAATCTCCGGGCTCGCCGCCACCGCGACGAGGGCCGCCGCGATCATGACTATCGCGGAGGCGGTGCGCAGCGCGAGGCCGCTCGCCCAGCCGCTACGCACTGGAGGCGCCGTATCGCCTTTCCCGGCGCTGAAACTCGCGAATCGCATCTTCGAGATCGCGCTTGGTGAAATCAGGCCAGAGCGTGTCCATGAACACCAGCTCGGTGTATGCGGACTGCCACAGGAGGAAGTTGCTGAGCCGCTCTTCGCCGCTGGTGCGGATCAGCAGGTCGGGATCGGGAATGCCGCTGGTCGACAGGTGCTGCTCGACCACCGCCTCGTCGACCTGGTCCGGCGACAGCGTCCCGTCCTTGACCGCGCGGGCAATCGCGCGCGTGGCGGCGACGAGCTCGGCACGGCTGCCGTAGCTGAGCGCGATGATCAGCGTCAATCCGGCGTTGCCCTGCGTCATCGCCTCGGCATTGGCGATCATCGTGACGATATCGGGATCGAGCCTGGCGCGATCGCCGATCACCTTGAGGCGCACGCCGTTCTTGTGCAGCTCGGCGATCTCGCCGCGCAGGTAGTGGCGCAGCAGGCCCATCAGGTCGTCGATCTCGGCCGTCGGCCGCTTCCAGTTCTCCGACGAGAAACCGAACAGCGTGAGATACCGGATGCCGAGTTCGCCCGCCCCCGTCACCGCGCGCCGGGCGGCCTCGACGCCGCGGCGATGGCCGGCGACACGAGGAAGGCCGCGGGCCCGCGCCCAGCGGCCATTGCCGTCCATGATGATCGCGACATGCGTCGGCAGCGGCCCGCCGTCCGCTGGAGAAGGAACGGCGTCGGTCTTCTGGTCAGACATTCAGGATGTCTTTTTCCTTGGCCACGATCGAGTCGTCGATCTTCTTGATGTACTCGTCGGTCAGCTGCTGGACCTGCGTGCCCTGCTTGCGGTGCTGGTCCTCGGTGATCTTGTGGCTCTTCTCTTCCAGCTTGAGAGCCTCCATGCCGTCGCGGCGGACGTTGCGCACGGCGATGCGCGCCTGCTCGGCGTATTTGTGGGCGACCTTGATCAGCTCCTTGCGGCGCTCCTCGGTCAGCGGCGGGATCGGCACGCGGATCGTCTGGCCCTCGGTCATCGGATTGAGGCCGAGATTGGCCTCGCGGATGCCCTTCTCCACCGCCTTGACCAGGCCGCGATCCCAGACCTGCACCGTGAGCATGCGCGGCTCCGGCACGCTGACCGTGCCAACCTGGGAGATCGGCATGTGGCTGCCATAGGCGTCGACCTGCACCGGCTCCAGCAGGCTGACCGAAGCGCGCCCCGTGCGCAGGCCCGTCAGCTCCTTCTTGAGCACATCGAAGGCGCCGGTCATGCGGCGCCGCAGCTCGTTGATGTCGGAGGTGGAGGACATGGCGTTCATTCCCTGTCGGTTATGATCGTATGTTTGCCGCTTCCGCGGACAACGTCGGCGAATCCGCCTTTATTCTGTATCGAGAATACCAGAATCGGAATGTGGTTTTCGCGCGCCAGCGAGATCGCCGAGGCATCCATCACTTTCAGGTCCCGCGACAGCACGTCCATGTAGGTGAGCCTGTCGTAGCGCTTGGCGTCGGGATCCTTCTTGGGGTCCGCGCTGTAGACGCCGTCGACCTTGGTGCCCTTGAGCAGCGCGGTGCAGGCCATCTCCGAGGCGCGCAGCGCCGCCGCTGTGTCGGTGGTGAAAAACGGGTTGCCGGTGCCGGCGGCGAAGATCACGACGCGGCCCTTCTCCATGTGGCGGATCGCGCGGCGCCGGATATAGGGCTCGCACACCGTCGACATCGGAATCGCGGACAGGACCCGCGTATAGACACCGAACTGCTCCAGCGCGCTCTGCAGGGCGAGCGCGTTCATCACGGTCGCCAGCATGCCCATGTAGTCGGCGCTGGCACGCTCGATGCCGACCGTCGCGCCCGAAATGCCGCGGAAGATGTTGCCGCCGCCGATCACGAGGCAGACCTCGACCTTGAGGTCGACGACTTCCTTCACGTCGGCGGCGATGCGCTTGACCGTGTCGGGGTCGATGCCGTAGTCGCGCGGGCCCATCAGGACCTCGCCCGAGATCTTGAGCAGCACGCGGCGATACATGGGACTTTCGGACGGGTTCAATCTGGCCGCCATCGTTCTTGCCCCACACTATGCGGTGCCGGCTGTGCGCCGGCCCCGGTCGTTTATCGCGCCACTCCAGCCTGGGCGGCGACTTCCGCCGCGAAGTCCGACTCCTTGCGCTCGATGCCTTCGCCCAGCGCGTAGCGCCGGAACCCGGTCACCTTCACCGGCGCGCCGATCTCCTTGGCGGCCTTCTCGACCGCCGCGGACACGCGGCTCTCGCCGTCGATGACGTAGAGCTGCTCGAGCAGCACGACGTCCTCGTAGTACTTGCGCAGGCGACCCTCGACCATCTTGTCGATGACCGCGGCCGGCTTGCCCGACGTCGCGGCCTGCTCGCGCAACACGTTGCGCTCGCGCTCCAGGGCCTTCGGGTCGACTTCGCTGATCGCCAGCGCCTGCGGGTTCGCGGCCGCGATGTGCATCGCAAGCTGCTTGCCGAACGCCATCAGCTTGCCGGCATCGCCGGTCGACTCGAGCGCCACGAGCACGCCGATCTTGCCAAGACCCGGCGCGATCGCGTTGTGCACGTAGCTCGCGACGATGCCCTTGCCCACCGACAGGCCGGACGAGCGGCGCAGGCTCATGTTCTCGCCGATCGTGGCGACGAGATGCGTCAGCTTGTCGGTGACGCTGCCGCCGCCCGGAAACTCCGCGGCCTGGACGCGCGACATGTCGCCGTCATGCGCCAGCGCGATCTCCGCGGTGCGCCGGACGAAGTCCTGGAAGTTATCGTTGCGCGCGACGAAGTCGGTCTCGGCATTCACCTCGACGACCGCGCCCTTGCCGCCCTGCGCCGCGACGCCGATCAGGCCGTCGGCCGCGACGCGGCCCGCCTTCTTGGCCGCCGCCGCAAGGCCCTTCTTGCGCAGCCAGTCGACGGCGCCTTCCATGTCGCCGCTCGTCTCGGTCAGCGCCCGCTTGCAATCCATCATACCGGCGCCGGTCTTCTCACGCAGTTCCTTGACCAGCGCGGCCGTGACTTCGGCCATGACTCACCTCACTCCAGTAGCAATGCGGCCGCGATCAGCTCGCGGCCTTCTCGCGCTTCTTCTTCGCACCCGGCTTCTTGGCAACCTTGCGTGCCGCCTTGTCGCCGCCACCGCCTTCGGAGGCTGCTTCCGCCGGCGCCGCGCCGTTGCCGCCCTCGGCCGGAGCGGCCTCGCCGTCGCCCGGAACCGCCTCGGCGCCCGGCGCTTCCTGCGCGCCGACATCGACGCCCTGTGCCACCATCTCGGCCTGCAGGCCGTCGAGCACCGCGCCCGAGACGAGGTCGCAATAGGTCTGGATGGCGCGCAGCGCGTCGTCGTTGCCCGGGATCGGGAACTTGATGCCGGTCGGATCGCTGTTCGAGTCAACGACCGCGACGACCGGGATGTTCAGGCGCCGCGCCTCCTGCACCGCGATCGACTCCTTGTTGGTGTCGATCACGAACAGCATGTCGGGCAGGCCGCCCATCTCCTTGATGCCGCCCAGCGCGCGCTCGAGCTTGTCGCGCTCGCGCGTCAGGTTCAGCGTCTCCTTCTTGGTCAGGCCGGAGCTCTCCTGGCCGAGCTGCTCGTCGAGCTCGCGCAGGCGGCGGATCGAGTTGGAGATAGTCTTCCAGTTGGTCAGCATGCCGCCGAGCCAGCGATGGTTGACGAAATACTGGCCGCAGCGCTTGGCCGATTCGGCAACCGGCTCGGCCGCCTGGCGCTTCGTGCCGACGAACAGGATGCGTCCGCCCTGCGAGGTGGTGGCGCGCACCGCCTCAAGGGCCTGGTAGAGCATCGGCACGGTCTGCTGCAGATCGATGACGTGGATGCCGTTGCGCACCCCGAACAGGTACGACTGCATCCGCGGGTTCCAGCGCCGCGTCTGGTGTCCGAAATGGACCCCAGCCTCCAGCAATTGGCGCATGGTGAATGTCGGCATCGCCATTGGCGAGCAACTCCTTTTCCGGTTGAGCCACCGCGGAACTGCGCCGGAGGGTCCGGAGGACCATCCAACACCGGAGCGACGATCGGGCCTATGACGCCCGCTGCCGCGGATTCCGCGTGAGAATTGGATCGCCACCATGGCGACCCGGCGCGGGTGATACAGAGTCAGGCCTTGATTTGCAAGCGAATTAGTCCCCGGCGGTGAAGCGCCATCCGGTCGCGCGAAGCAGCTAATATTTTGATTTAGCGTCGTTTTACAGGGTGCTTCACTGCTTCACGCCTGTTTGCGGGGGCCTTCCCTCCTTCCCGGACCGCAAAGGCAAAACGCCCGCCGGTTCGGGCCGGCGGGCGCTTGTCTCCGGGCGGAATTGAACCCCGGAAGCGGGGCCGTGTCCAGCCGGGATCTTCAGGTGCCGCGGGCGGTCAGCGAGCCCCCGGCGCCCCGCCCCAGCACGACGGAAACGGCGCGGAAGACCAGCCCCAGTCCGGCCGCCCAGATCGCATTCAGCGCCGCGATGCCGCCCACCGCCGAGGCCGTGAAGCCCTCGCCGCCGCCCAGGACGAGGCTGGTGGCGAACAGGACGGCCTGATGGGCGAGCAGCGCCGCCGCGAAGGCAGCCATCCAGCGCGCCGGCTCAGCCTGTCCGCCGAGGCGGACGGAGGCCCACCACGCCGCGACCGTCGCGGCAAGCGAGGCCGCGACGAGCGCAACGCCCCAGGCGAGCGACGTGAACTCGACCGGATAGGCGAGCAGGCCGAAGCCGACGGCCTGGTTGGCCAGCCAGACGCCCGTCGATGTCGCGAGGGCCGCGCGCAGCGGCAGGGTCATGGCGGCCACGGCCGCGACCGCGGCAAAGGGCGTGGCGCAGGCGAAGACCAGGCTGCCGATGGCGCTCGCCGCCACCAGGAACGCGGCCCAGTGAAAGGAAAAGCGCCCGAGCGCGCCGGTCGTCTGTTCGTCGGTCATGATCATGGTGATGCTCCTCGTTTGGTTGGGTGTCTAGTCGTGATGAAAACCTTTGCCGGCGCGGTCGGCGGGGTCCGGACCGGCGGCGCCGGTGAACCGCGCGCGCAGCTCGTCCCACAGCGCCAACCGCGCCCAGTCGGGCTGCTTCAGCACGCGCTCGCCGTCCGGCGACAGGAACGGGTTCGGCAGGAAGGCCGTGATCTGCTGCTCGCCCGCGCCGTTGAACAGGCGCAGGCCCCACGACACCGGCGCCCCCGCCGGTCCCAGGCGGCGAAACAGCTCGGCGCGCGCCGTGCGGCGATGGCGCGCCAATTCAGGCGGCGTCGGATGGCGCGATGAGCCCTTGTGCGGGCCGATGCACAGATGGAAATGCGAGGCGCCGAGCACCACGGTCATATAGCCGTCGAGCATGGCGATCTTGTCCGGCGGCGCGGTGGCGCGGATCTCCCAGGCAGCGCCCTGGATGATCGGGCCGAACACGATCTTGTCCCAGTGCCGCTCGAACAGGTCGCGCAGCAGCGCCTCGAGCGATGTCTCGTTGGCGGGCAGATCGAAGACGTCGAGCTGCGCGCCATCCTCGTCGGTGACGCGTCGCGGTGCGGTGCGTGTGGTGGTCATGCTCATCCTCCGGCAGCCGCGACGCCGTTACGCGCGTCGAGGCGGAATGTGATCGGCATGTCGAGCACGCCTGCGGCACCGGCGCGGAAGCGCCAGCGCCGGACCGCCTCGCGCGCGGCCTCGTCGAGCGATGCGCTGCCGCTCGATGCGACGACGGCAACGTGTTCGGGCTTGCCCTGGGCATCGAAGCGCGCACGCACCATCGCGGTGCCCTGCAGGCCCTGACGGCGCGCGGTCAGCGGATAGACCGGCGGAATGCGTTCGACGATATCGCCGGCGGCGGCGAGTGCGGGACCGGGTGCCGCGGCTGCCGTCGACTTGGCGGCATTACCGTGATCAGTGGCCGCTTTGTCGGAAACGCTGCCGCCCGTATCGTTGGTCGGTGCATGCCGGGATGTCGCGCTTGATCCCGCAATATCTAAACAGACGGCGCCACCCTCACCCTGCCCGACGTCAATGGACGTCGCCCGGCAAGCGGGAGAGGGTTCTGAGGTGCTGCGGTTCGAGGTCACCTGCACGGGTTCCACGCGCTGCGGCTCGGGCTCCTTCTCCCGCTTGCGGGAGAAGGCGGGGGATGAGGGTTGCGCCGAAGCGACCTGCTTGTCGCGGGGGAGAGATCGTGTAGGGGCCGATCTTGGATCGGCCCCTACCTTGATCTCTCCGTGCGCGTCTTGCACCGACTCTGCCGCCGTCGCTGCACTGTCAACGCTCTCGCCCATCAAATTCCCTCCCGCGTCATCGCCGGGCGAAGACCCGGCGAGCGATGGTTCCAGCGGCGCGATGGACCCGCGGGTCAAGCCCGCGGGAGACGCATTCCCTGGAGATGCGGGGCTTGGAGATGCAGGCGTAGAAGACGCGGCCTTTGAAGAGGCGGCGCGCTCTTCTGCTGAGTCGGAATGCGTTGCGGGAGCGGACCGGCGTGCCTCAGCCGCTTCAGCGCCCAGCCCCTGCCCCGCCCACGCGATCTCCACCGCGAATGACGCTGGCTCCCCCATCGCCGCCTCGTGCGATGCGAAGGCCAGCGCCAGCGCCGCCGCGTGCAGCGCCGCCGACAGCACAGCGGCGGCGAGCATGGGGCGGCGCGTGGCGTGGCTCATCGCGCCCCCCCCTAGAACGTCGCCCGGACGCCGACATAGCCGGCGCGGCCTGGCGTCGCGTAGGAGAAGATCTCCTCGTACTGCTCGTTGAGCGCGTTCTCTATGCGGCCGAAGACCTGCAGCCAATCCGTCAACTGGTAGGTGCCGGCGAGCCGCACCAGCGTGTACTCGTCGAGCACGAAGCGCTGGGTCGGTTGCGGGAACGGGAAGAAGACGAGGTCGCGCGTGTTGCCGTTGTAGTCGATGCCGAGAGTCGCCGACGCACGGTTCTCGAGGAACCGGTACGTGCCGGTGAAGCTCGCGACGTGCTGCGGCCGCCGCACCAGCTCGTTGCCGTCGGCATCGCGCGTGTCGGTGTAGGTGTACGATGCGATCAGGTCGAGCGCATCGATCGGCGTATAGCGGCCGCTGATCTCGACGCCGTTCGACCGCGACTCCCCGGGCAGGTTGCGCGCGGTGTTGCCGAACCCCGTGATCAGGTTGTCGATGCGGTTGTCGAAGTAGATCAGTTCGACCGCCGCCTTGCCGCCCAGCAGCGACTGCTCGATGCCGACATCCCAGCCGCGCGAGCGTTCCGGCACGAGGTTGGGATTGCCCTGGAAGGTCGAGGTGAATCCGAACAGCTCGAACAGCGTCGGCGCCTTGACGGCGTTGCCGTAGCTGGACTTCAGCTTTGTGCCGGTGTCGCGGAACACGTAGGCGCCCGAGACGCGCCAGGTCGTCTCGTCCTCGAACATCTCGTTCCAGTCCCGGCGGCCGGCCGCCGTCAGGGTCAGCGCATCCCACAGCGTGATGCCCTGCTGCGCGAAAGCGCTGTCGGTCGTCAGCTCGCGGTCGACGTCGGCGAAGGCGCTCCGGTTGATGCCGCGCTCGATCTCGCGCTCGATGCCGAACACCGTCGAATGCTCCGCCGGCACCAGCGCATCGCTCGCGTAGAGCAGGTTCGACTGGTAGTCGAACTTGCGCTTCTTGCCGTCGGACAGGCTGTTGTCGATCTTGTTGTTGCGGAAGTCGCGGCGCGTTTCGGCGATGCCGGCGCCGGCGATGTGCTGCCACATGCCGCCGAACGTATCGAGTGTCGCCTGCGCGCGGCCGAGGCGCTGCCAGACCTGCGTGTCATCCTGCGAATCGACCGCGATGTTGGGGCTGGTCGAGCCGCTGAACCCGTCGGTATCGAGCCGCGCCTGCGACCAGCGGCCGACCAGATCGATCTGCAGCTCTTCGAACGGCTTGTAGCCGATCCGTCCGCCGGCAAGGCGCTGCGCGTAGCCGTCACTCTCGCTGAAGCCGCGCTTGCGGCTGGCGATCGAAATGCCGTCCGTGTCGTAGCCCGTCGCGTAGAACGAATAGCTGAGGCTCTCGAAGCTGCCTGACACGCCGGCATCGACGCGGCCGGTGTGGAACGAGCCGGTTTCGAGGCTCGCGTATCCCGTCGGCTTGCCCTCGCCGCGCTTGGTGATGATGTTGATCACGCCGCCCACCGCATCGCTGCCGTACAGCGCGCTCTGCGGCCCGCGCAGGATCTCGATGCGCTGAATGCCCGAGGCGAGCAGATGGCCGAAGTCGAACTCGGAGCCGCCGCTCGGATCGTTCACTTCGACGCCGTCGATCAGCACCAGCGTCTGGTTGGCCTCGGCGCCGCGGATGCGGACCTGCGTCTGCGTGCCGACGCCCGCACCCGACCGGTTGACGGCCAGCCCCGGCACCATGCGCAGCACGTCGGCGACGCTGGTCGCCTGGCGCTCGCGGATCTGCTCCTCGGTGATCACGGTGATCGCGTTGCCGACGCGATCGACCGGCGTGGGCAGGCGCGTGGCGGTCACCACCGTTTCGGGCCCCACCCGCACCTGGCCGAGCGCATCGCCGGCACCCGCCGCCGACATGACGAAAACGATCGCGCACGCGACCTGCGTGCGCGCAACAACGAACTGCATCTGTTCCCCCGTTGCACGATTGAGTGATCGTCAACGCAAACGGAGGAACGCGCGCACGGCGCTATCCTGAGACAAGCGAACTTGTTTGCCACCGGTGCACCCCGCCCGTGGAATCTGCATTGACACGCAGCGCCGGCAGGTCTCCTGGCTCACGGATCGATGCTGGCGATCGGCCTTCCCGGTTTCCCAGTGGCACGCGAGGATCGCCGGCTCTCCGCTTACAGTTGCGGGGGCAGCTCCGGCTTTGGTCCGAGGACCGCACCGGATTCCCTTTTCATCCCCAATACGGGGGAACCGTCGCTATCCCGGGTGGTAGCGCGTGACTCGCGCGGGTGTCAACGCGGTTGTCGTTGATGTCGACCGAATGCATCAAAAACGCGTCTTGCGCGGGCTTGCCCCGCGCATCCATGGCTCCGCCTTCACGAGCATCTCAGGAATCAAAGGCCTGCACCGCGGCTCCATGGGCCCGCGGATCAAGTCCGCGGGCGCGCCAACATCATAGGGCACGCATACCTCCACAGAAGCGTCTTGCGCGGGCTTGACCCGCGCATCCATTCATCAGCTTGCGATGCCATCGAACAGGTCGTGCCAGTCCGGATTGGCGTCTTCGATCAACGCAATTTTCCAGTCGCGGCGCCAATGCTTCATCGTGCGTTCGCGTTGGAACGCCGCCTGCCCGTAATCGAAGGTTTCAAAATAGACGAGTCGAGTGACGCCGTACTTTTCTGTGAACCCTTTGATGGCGCCCTGTTTGTGATCGTAGACGCGCCGGACGAGATCATTCGTCGACCCTATGTACAAGGTCCCGTTTTTGTTGCTTGCCAGAATGTAGACATAGTACGGCACTTCCTCTACTTGCGGTGGCATGGATGCGCGGGTCAAGCCCGCGCAAGACGCTCTTGGTTTGGTGGAGTGGTTCGCATCGCCCCATCGACCCCCACCACCCCGTGCAAACGCCCCACTTTTCATGTAAGACCTCCTCACATGAGCTGGTCCGGACATGGCGGCGGGCGCCGCGGGTATCATCACGGCAATCTGCGCGAGGCGCTGGTGCGCGCCGCCCTCGATCTGATCGCCAAGCACGGGCCGGCGGGTTTCACCTTCGCCGACGCGGCGCGCTCGGCCGGGGTCAGCTCGGCGGCGCCGTACCGGCATTACCGGGACCGCGAGGCCCTGCTGGTCGACGTCGCCAGGCGCGGCTTCGAGCTGTTCGCCGAGCGCACCGAGAAGGCCTGGAACGACGGAAAGCCGAACCCCTACACCGCCTTCGAGGCGGTCGGCCGCGCTTACCTGGCGTTCGCCCGCGAGGAGCAGGCCTACTACTCGGCCATGTTCGAGGCCGGCGTCTCCCTCGACGCCGACCCTGCCCTGCGCGAGGCCGCCGACCGGGCCTTCGCCGTGCTCAGGCGGGCCTCGGAGACGCTGTCGGCCCATCTGCCGGCCGACCAGCGGCCGCCGGCGCTGATGATGAGCCTGCACATCTGGGCGATGGCGCACGGCATCGCTTCGCTGTTCGCGCGCGCCGACAGCGGACGCCGCAAGCTGCCGATGACGCCGGAGGAGCTGCTGGAATCGGGCTTCCTCGTCTACCTGCGCGGCCTCGGCATGGCCGGCGGTCCGGCCAAGTGACCGGGGTTGTCCACCGCCCGCCCGAATTTTCCCGTTAACCCCGCTTGACACCCCGACCCACCGGCCGTATGTGAATGTAAGAAACATTCACATGGAGCAGTGTGATGGGTCTGGTGGCGAAAATGGACGATATGGGCAAGGCGGGCTGGATCGGCCTGCTGGTGCTCAGCTTCTTCGTGTTCTGGCCGGCGGCACTGGCGCTGCTGGCTTTCTTGATATGGAGCGGACGTATGGGATGCTGGGGCAACGCTGATCGCATTCAGGACAAGATGAACCGCATGCAGGCCAAGATGGACCGCATGCGCGAGCATGCCAGCCGCTGGGGCGGCTGGGAGCCGCCGTCGAGCGGCAACCGCGCCTTCGACGAATACCGGTCGGAGACCCTGCGCCGGCTCGAGGAGGAGCAGAAGGAGTTCAAGGACTTCCTGGAGCGCCTCCGCCACGCGCGCGACAAGGCCGAGTTCGACCAGTTCATGGCCGACCGCAAGGGCCGCCACGACGAAGGCCCGGCCGCGCAGCCGAGCTGAAGCAAAAGCACGCGCCTATCGCTAGGGCGCACAGCACGACGGCCCGCGGCGAGAAATCGCCACGGGCCGTTCGCATTTTGTAGCGCACTGTCTCTCTTCCATGAACGCGCCCTCTCTTCCCCACAAGCGTCATGCGCGGGCTTGACCCGCGCATCCATCGTGCCGGTGCGCTGTTGCCCGCAAAACTGGAAGCATCGTGCCAACGGAGCCATGGACCCGCGGATCAAGTCCGCGGGTGACGCTATTGGAGAGGGGTCTCTGATCTGTCAGCAGTGCGCGTGTGGCAAATCACCAAGGACGGCGACCGTGGCGATGCCGTCGGGCGGGTTTAAACCCGCCCCTACGCGGAATTCTTTCTACAGCTCCTGCACCTCGGTCACGCCCGGGAGGGTCGCGAGTTTCGAGCGCGTCTGGGCAGCGATGGCGAAGGTTCCGGGGACGGCGATCTCGACCTCGCCTTCGTCACCGAGGTCGACGACGAGTGCGATGCGGCCCTTGCCTTTTCGCTCGGCGGCGATGGTCGCCTGAAGGCCCGGCAGCGCGGCGGGATCGTTCAGCGCGATCCTGAGGCCCGCGGCGGCGTTGGCGGCCGCGTCGTCGAGCGAGCGGATCGACTGCGCCAACAGCTTGATCGATTCCTCCTCGATGCGCGCGTCGCCGGAGATCAGCAGCGGCTTGCCCGAGCCGAGCAGGTCGCGCGAGGTCGCCAGCAGCTCCGAGAACAAGGTCATCTCGAAGACGCCGCCGGCATCCGAGAGCTGGATGAAGGCGAAGCGGTTGCCCTTGGCGGAGGTGCGCTCCTGCTTGCCGATCAAGGTGCCGGCCAGCGTCACGCGCGAGGCACCGCCGGCATTGAGCCGAGCGGTGAGCTCGCTGGAGCGGATGGCGCCGAGCCGCTTCAGCGCCTTTGCATAGGCATCGAGCGGATGTGCCGACAGATAGAAGCCGATCGCCTCGAACTCGTTCTGCAGCTTCTCGTGCATCGGCCAGTCGGGGATGTTCGGCGTCGTCAGGCGCGGTGCCGCGCCGCCGCCGAACAGGCTTACCTGGTTGCTCGTGCGCTCGTCGGCCGCCGACGCGGCGAAGCGCAGCATCGTTTCGATCATCGCGAAGGCGCGCGCCCGGTTCGGCTCCAGCGTGTCGAACGCGCCGGCCTTCACCAGCGCCTCGAGCTGGCGCTTGTTGACCTGCTTGGTGTCCATGCGCCGCGCGAAATCGGTCAGGTCCTTGAACGGGCCGTTGGCCTCGCGCTCGGACACCACCGCTTCCATCGCGGCGACGCCGACGCCGCGCGCGGCCGCCAGCGCATAGCGCACGGCGCCCCGCTCCGCCCCTTGCGGGAACTCGACCGAGAATTTCGGCTGCGAGCGGTTGATATCCGGCGGCAGCAGCTTGATGCCCTGGCGGTCGAGGTCCTGGCGGAAGACGTTGAGCTTGTCGGTGTTCGACAGGTCGAAGGTCATCAACGCGGCGAGGAACTCGACCGGGTAGTTGGCCTTCATGTAGGCGGTCTGGTAGGCGACCAGCGCATACGCGGCGGCGTGCGACTTGTTGAAGCCGTAGCCGGCGAATTTCGCGACCTGGTCGAAGATCGACGAGGCCTGCGCTTCCTTGACGCCGCGCGCGACGGCACCCTTCACGAACAGGTCGCGCTGGGCGTCCATCTCCGCCTTGATCTTCTTGCCCATCGCGCGGCGCAGCAGGTCGGCCCCGCCGAGGCTGTAGCCCGACAGCACCTGCGCGATCTGCATCACCTGCTCCTGATAGATGATGACGCCGAAGGTTTCCTTGAGGATCCCCTCGATCATCGGATGCAGGTAGTCGGGCTGCTCCTGCCCGTGCTTGCAGTTGATGTACTTGGGGATGTTCTCCATCGGGCCGGGGCGGTACAGCGCCACCAGCGCGATGATGTCCTCGAAGCGGTCGGCGCGCAGCTTGCGCATCGCATCGCGCATGCCCGAGCTTTCAAGCTGGAACACGCCGACCGTGTCGCCCTTGGACAGCAGCTCGTAACTCTTGCGGTCGTCGAGCGGCAGGGTCGCGAGGTCGAGATGGATGTCGCGCGCCTTCAGCAGCTCGACCGCGCGCTGCAGCACCGTCAGCGTCTTCAGGCCGAGGAAGTCGAACTTCACCAGGCCCGCATTCTCGACGTATTTCATGTTGAACTGCGTCGCCGGCAGCGGCGAGCGCGGATCGCGATAGAGCGGCACCAGATCGTCGAGCGGCCGGTCGCCGATCACCACGCCGGCGGCGTGTGTCGAGGCATGGCGATAGAGCCCTTCGAGCTTGAGCGCCGTGTCGATGAGGCGCGCCACCGCCTCGTCGGTCTTGCGCATTTCCTGCAGGACCGGCTCGCCGTCGATCGCCTGCTGCAGGGTGACCGGATTGGCGGGGTTGTTCGGCACCAGCTTGCAGATGCGGTCGACCTGGCCATAGGGCATGCCGAGCACGCGGCCGCAGTCGCGCAGCACCGCGCGCGCCTGCAGCTTTCCGAAGGTGATGATCTGCGCGACGCGGTCGCCGCCGTACTCGTTCTGGACGTAGCGGATCACCTCGTCGCGCCGGTCCTGGCAGAAATCGATGTCGAAGTCGGGCATCGACACGCGTTCCGGGTTGAGGAAGCGCTCGAACAGCAGGCCGAAGCGCAACGGATCGAGGTCGGTGATGGTCAGTGCCCAGGCCACAACCGAGCCGGCGCCCGAGCCGCGCCCCGGCCCCACCGGAATGTCGTGCTGCTTCGCCCACTGGATGAAGTCGGCAACGATCAGGAAGTAGCCGGCGAAGCCCATCTTCACGATCATGTCGACTTCGTAGGTCAGGCGCTCGCGATACGGCTTCGCCGCCGCCTCGCGCGCCGCGTCGTCCATCCCCTCCTTCCAGATCTGCCTGCGCAGCCGGTCCTCGAGGCCGGCCGTCGCCAGCTCGCGCAGGGTCGGCTCGACGCCCTTCTCCAGCGCTTTCGGCGGGATCGGCAGGATCGGCTTGATCGGTTTGAGGAAGTACGCGCAGCGCTGCGCCACGACCAGCGTGTTGGCGATCGCCTCGGGCAGGTCCGCGAACAGCTCGCGCATCTCCTTGGCCGAGCGGAACCGGTACTCGGCGGTCAGGCGACGGCGCTCCGGCTCGGCGACGTAGCGGCCGTCGGCGATGCACAGCAGCGCATCGTGCGCCTCGTACATCGGCTCGTCGGAGAAGAACGCCTCGTTGGTCGCGACCAGCGGCAGGTTGTGCTTGTAGGCCAGATCAATGAGAGGCGCCTCGATGCGTGCCTCGGTGTCGAGGCCGTGGCGCATCATCTCGACATAGAGCCGGCCGGGGAACGCCGCGGCCAGCCGCAGCAGCATCGCCTCGGCCTGGGCGGCGCGGCTGTCGAGCAGCAGGCGTCCGACCGTGCCCGCGGGGCCCGCGGTCAACGCGATCAGCCCTTCGGCATGGGCCTCGAGCACCTCCTGCGACACCTGCGGCGCCTCGCCCGGCTCCGTCTCGAGATAGGACTTGCTGACAAGCTTGCAGAGGTTGCGGTAGCCGGTCTCGTTCTGGACCAGCAGCACGATCGTGTCGGGCACCGGCGCCTTGCCGCCGCGCATGCCCTCGTCGGTGCGGCGGATCGCGAGCTGGCAGCCGATGATCGGCTGGATGCCGGCGTCGGCCGCCGCCATCGAGAACTCCATCGCCGCGAACAGGTTGCCGGTATCGGCGAGGCCGACTGCCGGCATCTTCTCGCGCTTGCAGAGATCGACGAGCTGCTTGACCTTGATCGCCCCTTCAGAGAGCGAGTAGGCCGAGTGGACGCGCAGATGAACGAAATCGGCGTGCGGCATGCTGGTTAATGACCGTAGGAGGACTTATCCACAGAATCGCGCAAGGCTGGCGACTCCGATCCTACAGAATCACGCCGGAACGATCACGCCCTCGCGGATCGTGACCACGCGGTCCATGCGCTTGGCGAGCTCCGGGTTGTGCGTGGCGATCAGCGCCGCCAACCCGGTCGAGCGCACCAGGCGCATCAGCTCGACGAACACGCCGTCGGCGGTGTGCGGGTCGAGGTTGCCGGTCGGCTCGTCGGCCAGCAGGACGCGCGGCGCGTTGGCGATGGCGCGCACGATGGCGACGCGCTGCTGCTCGCCGCCGGAGAGCCGCGCCGGCCGGTGCGATTCGCGCGCGGTCAGCCCGACGGTCTTCAGCAGCTCGTGCGCGCGCTGCCGAGCCTCGCCGCGCGCGACACCGGCGACCATCTGCGGCAGCATCACGTTCTCGATCGCCGAGAACTCGGGCAGCAGGTGGTGGAACTGGTAGACGAAGCCGAGATATTTGCGGCGCATTTCCGTGCGCTCGCCGTCGCCCATCCGGTTGCAGGAATGGCCGGCGAGCAGGACGTCGCCGCCATCGGCATGCTCGAGCAGGCCGGCGATGTGCAGCAGGGTCGACTTGCCCGCGCCCGACTGCCCCACCAGGGCCACCGCCTCGCCGCTGCGGATCGTCAGCGAGGCGCCGCGCAGGACCTCGAGCGGCGCGTCGGCCTGCTTGAAGCGCCGCACGACATTGACCAGCTCGAGCGCCGGCGCGTCATTCATAGCGCAGCGCTTCCACCGGATCGAGCCGCGCCGCGCGCCAGGACGGATAGATCGTCGCCAGGAAGGACAGGCCGAGCGCCATCAGCACGACCGAGACGACCTCCGTCGGCTCGACCTTCGAGGGCATGGTCGAGAGGAAATAGATGGTCGGGTCGAACAGCGTCTTGCCGGTCAGGCCCTGCAGCCACTGGCGGATCGTCTCGATGTTGGACGTGAACGCCACGCCCAGCGCGAAGCCGAGCACCGTGCCGATCACGCCGACGCTCGCACCCGCCAGGAAGAAGATGCGCAGCACCGAGCCCTTCGTCGCGCCCATCGTGCGCAGGATCGCGATGTCCTGCGACTTGTCCTTCACCAGCATGATCAGGCTGGAGATGATGTTGAACGCCGCCACCAGGATGATCAGCGTCAGGATCAGGAACATGACGTTGCGCTCGACCTGGAGCGCGTTGAAGAAGCTGGAATTCGCCTGCTGCCAGTGGAACACGCGGTACTGCGCGCCGATCGCGCGGTGGATGTCGATGCTGACGTCGCGCACCCGGTCGGGGTTGTCGATCATCAGCTCGATGCCGGATACGCCCTCGCCAAGCCGGAAGAAGACCTGTGCCGCCTCCAGCGGCAGATAGACGAACGTGTTGTCGTATTCATACATGCCGACGTCGAAGATCGCGACGATCCTGTAGGCGCGCATGCGCGGCACCGTGCCGAAGGCCGTGACGTTGCCCTGCGGCGAGATCAGCGTGACATTGTCGCCGACGGTGACGCGGAAACGGTCGGCCATGCGCACGCCGATCACCGCCACGTCCTCGCCCGCGAACTGGTCGAGGCTGCCGCGCACGATCTTGCTGGCGATCAGCGTCTTCGCCTTCAGGTCCTCGGCCCGCAGCCCGCGCACCAGCGCGCCACCGGCGGCCCCGTTGGGCGCCGTCGCCAGCACCTGCCCCTCGATCATCGGCGCCGCCGATACGACGCCCGGCAGCGTCCGGAGGCGCTCCGTGAGCTGGAGGTAGTCGGTCAGCGGCGCGCCGTAGGACGACACCGTTATGTGTCCGTTGAGGCCGAGGATGCGGCCGAGCAGCTCGGCGCGGAAGCCGTTCATCACCGACATGACGATGATCAGCGTCGCGACGCCCAGCGCGATGCCGAGCAGCGAGAAGCCGGCGATGACGGAGATGAATCCTTCCTGGCGCCGCGCCCGCAGGTAGCGCATCGCCATCATCCGCTCGAAGGCGTTGAAGGCCATCGATTAGTCTTCGTCCTGAAAAATCACGGATGCGGCGCCACCCTCACCCTCCCCTCTCCCGCAAGCGGGAGAGGGTCCCGGAGGAGTGCTGCGCCGCGCCCCTTCTCCCGCTTGCGGGAGAAGGCGGGGGATGAGGGTCGGTGCCACGAGGCGCATCTGCATCAGCCACGCGCCGTCAGCTTGTTCAGCGCCGCGTCCACCGGCAGCTCCTGCTTCTCTCCCGTTGCGCGGTGCTTGAGCTCGATCGTCCCGGCCTTGAGGCCGCGCGGGCCGACGGTGAGCGTCCAGGGCAGGCCGATCAGGTCCATCGTGGCGAACTTGGCGCCGGCACTCTCGGTGCGGTCGTCGAGCAGCGCGTCCTTGCCGGCCTTCCCCAGCTTGGCGTACAGGTCGGCGGCGGCCGCGTCGCAGGCGGCATCGCCCGAGCGCAGGTTGATCACGCCGACATCGTACGGCGCCACGCTCTCCGGCCAGATGATGCCGTTGTCGTCGTGGCTCGCCTCGATGATCGCGCCTGCCAGCCGCGACACGCCGATGCCGTACGAGCCCATGTGCAGGTTGACCTCCTTGCCCTCGGCGTCCATCACCTTCGCGTTCATCGGCGCCGAGTACTTGGTGCCGAAATAGAAGATGTGGCCGACCTCGATGCCGCGCGCCTGCACGCGCTTCGCTTCCGGAATGGCCTCGAACTTCGCCTTGTCGTGCTTCTCGTCGGTGGCGGCGTAGAGGCTGGTCCAGCGGTCGACGACCGGCTGCAGGTCCGTGTCGTAGTCGACTTCCGAGCCGAGCACGTCGAACTCGACGAGGTCGCGATGCACGAACACCGCGCTCTCGCCCGTCTCGGCGAGAATGATGAATTCATGGCTGAGATCGCCGCCGATCGGGCCGGTGTCGGCCGCCATCGGGATCGCCTTGAGGCCCATGCGCGCGAAGGTGCGCAGGTAGGCGACGAACATCTTGTTGTAGGCGCGGCGGGCGCCGGCCTGGTCGATGTCGAAGGAGTAGCTGTCCTTCATCAGGAACTCGCGGCCGCGCATCACGCCGAAGCGCGGGCGCACCTCGTCGCGGAACTTCCACTGGATGTGATAGAGCAGCTTGGGCAGCTCCTTGTAGCTGCGCACGCTGGCGCGGAAGATCTCGGTGATCTGTTCCTCGTTGGTCGGGCCGTAGAGCATCTCGCGCTCGTGCCGGTCCTTGATGCGCAGCATCTCCTTGCCGTAGTCGTCGTAGCGGCCAGACTCCCGCCACAGCTCTGCCGGCTGGATGGTGGGCATCAGCAGCTCCTGGCAGCCCGCGGCATCCTGTTCCTCACGCACGATCTGCTCGATCTTCTTCAGCACACGGAAGCCCAGCGGCAGCCAACAATAGATGCCGGCGCTCGACTGGCGGATCATGCCGGCGCGCAGCATCAGCCGGTGGGAAACGATCTGGGCCTCGCTCGGGTTCTCGCGGAGCGTGGGCAAAAGCAACTGGGACAGACGCATAGACGACCCTTCTGAACAGCCATGGACCCGAACGGGCGCGGCGACTTTAGGGAAACGCGCCCGATATGGCAATTCGAGGACGACGGCTATTGGGCCTGAATTCAGCGCCTTGGGGCTCGTCCTTCGACAAGCTCAGGACGAGGCCCAAAACACGCTCCTCAACCCTGAGCCTGTCGAAGGGTGAGCGCCGCTGGACGGATCTATCGGGGGGCCGCCCGCCCGGCAGACTGCCGGCAGAGCTCCTCGAGGGCCGCGATCTCCGGGTCGCCGAGGCGCTCGCCGTTGAAGTACACGCGGCCGTCCTGCCGGACGTCGACCCGGCCGACATAGACGTTCGGCTCGAACAGGGGCGAGCTGGCCGGGATGCCGAAGCGGCGCAGGTCCGCCGCGGCGTCGAACGTAATCGTCTCGGGCACCTTGATCTGGGGGGCCGCATTGAGGTCCGCCGGGGCGACCGGCCGGCCACGCGCATCGACGCCAGGCTTGTAAGCGACGTCCGGCGCCGGATCGTGCTGCACCAGGCGGCGGCAGTCGACGCCGCTGATCGTCACCTTCTGGGCCAAGGCGGGCGACGCGGCAAGGACCAGGCAGGCTGCCAGGAAGATGCGCTTCATCGCGAAAGTCTCGACCCGCCGCCTTAACGAAACCATAATTCTCCCCGGGCCGATGGCGGGTCCGAGTCGCGTGGGCCCGCACAGGGAAAAGGGGGACCAACGTGCTGAACGACTTCTTCAAGCTCCGCGAGCAGGGAACGGACGTCCGCACCGAGATCATGGCGGGCGTCGCCACGTTCCTGACCATGGCCTACATCATCTTCGTCAACCCGTCGATCCTGAGCGCCGCCGGGATGGACCAGGGTGCGGTGTTCGTGGCGACCTGCCTCGCGGCGGCACTGAGCTGCATGATCATGGGGCTCTACGCCAACTACCCGATCGCCCTTGCGCCGGGCATGGGCCTGAACGCCTTCTTCGCGTTCGGGCTGGTCAAGGGCATGGGGCTGAGCTGGCAGGTGGCGCTCGGCGCCGTGTTCCTTTCCGGCCTGCTGGCGCTGCTCCTGAGCATCTCGCCGGTGCGCGAATGGCTGTTCAACGCCATCCCGAAGACGCTCAAGATGGCCATCGCCGCGGGCATCGGTCTGTTCCTTGCCATCATCGCCCTGAAGAACGCCGGCATCGTCGTCGACCATCCGGCGACCCTCGTCACGCTGGGTGATGTGCGGCAGGGCCCGGTGGCGCTCGCCTGCTTCGGCTTCATCCTGATGCTGGCGCTGGATGCGCGCCGCGTCCCCGGCGCGATCATCATCGCCATCCTGGTGACAACCGCGATCGGCGTGGCGCTCGGCTACACGCCCGCCCGCGGCATCGTCTCGGCACCGCCGAGTCTCGCGCCGACCTTCCTCCAGCTCGACATCCTCGGCGCGATCCAGATCGGCCTGATCTCGATCATCATCGCCCTGCTGTTCGTCGACCTGTTCGACACGGCCGGCACGCTGGTCGGCGTCGCCCACCGCGCCGGCCTGCTGACCCCGGACGGCAAGCTGCCCCGCCTGCGCAAGGCCCTGATCGCCGACAGTTCGGCCACCATGATCGGCGCCCTGATCGGCACCTCGAACACCACCAGCTACATCGAGAGCGCCGCGGGCGTGAAGGCGGGCGGCCGGACCGGCCTGACGGCCGTGACCGTCGCCGTCCTGTTCCTCCTGGCCCTGTTCTTTGCCCCTCTGGCGGGAACGGTACCGGCGTACGCCACCGCCCCCGCCCTGTTGTTCGTCGCCTGCATCATGACCCGCGCCCTGGCCGAGATCGACTGGGAGGACCCCACCGAATACGCACCTGCGGTGGTGACGGCGATCAGCATGCCGTTGACCTTCTCGATCGCCACCGGCATTGCCTTCGGATTCATCACATATGCGGGCGCGAAGCTCGTGGCGGGCCGGGTGCGCGAAATAAGTGCAGCGGTTGGGGCGCTCGCGATCCTCTTCCTGCTGCGGTTTGCGCTGGTCGGAGCGGGTTGAAAATTCCGCAAAAATGACGTGACAATTCGCCGCGCCATGGCCATACTCCTGCCTGCAAAATAATCGCAGCAGTCCAAGAACTCAGCACGGCCCGAGTTTAGGGAGAGCGACAAGCCTGGATCCGGAAACGGAGCCAGGCTTTTTAACTTTTAGGCCGTCAATACTTGAAGCCGCGCGCCTGCATCCAGGGCGGCTTCATCCGCGCCAGCTTCTTGTGGACCGGGCATTCGGCATGGTGGGCGCCGGGCAGATAGCCGATGCTCATCAGAAACTCGCCGACGATCTCGCCGCCGGTGAAGACGAACTGCTTGCGGAACAGCTTCACCCACTCCGCCTTGGTCAGCGGATGATGCGCGGCGATCCATCGCGCGAACGAGCCGTGCGTCTTGCGCAGCGCGCGGATGCGCTTCGCGTTCTCGATCACCGCGCGCACCTTCAGCTTGTTGCGGATGATGCCGGCATCGGCCAGCAGCCGCGCCTCGTCACGCGTGGTGAAGCGCGCGACCCGATCGACGTCGAAGCCCTTGAATGCGGCCCGGAACGCCTCGCGCTTCTTCAGCATCAGGAGCCACGAGAGCCCGGCCTGATTGATCTCCAGCGCGAAGCGTTCGAGCAGCAGCGCGTCGTCGTCGAGCGGAAAGCCGTACTCGCTGTCGTGATACGGCCCGTGGAATTCGTGGCCCGGGGCCACCGCGCAATAGGTCGACATCAGGCAGCTCGGTTCGCGGCGGCGGTGACTTCGATTTCTATCAGATACTCGGCGCGCGCAAGAGCCGCGACGACGATCACGGTGACCGCCTCGGGCTCGCTCTTCGCCCAGCGACGGCGGCGCGCCTCGCCCAGCGCCGGCAGATCGGCCGCGCGCGTCAGATAATAATTGGCCTTCACGACATTCGCCGTCGTCATGCCGGCGGCGGCGAGCAGGGCCTCGACATTGTCCATCGCCTGCTCGAGCTGCGTCGCGAAGTCGGGCCGCAGCGTGCCGTCAGGCGCCACGCCCACCTGGCCGGAGACGAACAGCGAGCGCGCGCCATCGGGCACTTCGACCGCGTGCGAATAGATCGACCGGAAGGAGTCCGGCACGCGCCAGACCGATGCCGGGTTGTGCCGGATCGAAGACGACATTGCTTCCCCCCGCCTGCGTTCAGCGCACCATTTCGCGGAACGAGATCCAGTTCGACTGGACCACGAAATAGATGCCCGCCCAGATCACCGCGGCGATCAGCGTCGTGACGCCCGCCTTCAGCCAGAGCCGCGGATTTTCCGGCGCGCTGTCGGCATGGCCGGGTTGAACGCTGTCTGGTGTGCGCACGCCCCATGGCAGCACCGCGAACAGCACGATCCACCAGACGACGAGATAAACGGCGATGCCGGTGACGAGGCTCATGTCAGACCTGCTCGAGCTCGACCAGCGTCCCGCAGAAATCCTTGGGATGGAGGAAGAGGACGGGTTTGCCGTGGGCACCGGTCTTCGGCTCGCCATCGCCCAGCACGCGCGCGCCAGCAGCCTTCAGGCGGTCGCGCGCGGCGATGATGTCCTCGACCTCGTAGCAGACATGGTGCATGCCGCCGGAGGGGTTACCGGCGAGGAATTTCGCGATCGGCGAGCCGGTGCCCAACGGATGCAGCAGCTCGATCTTCGTGTTCGGCAGGGTGACGAAGACGGTCGTGACGCCGTGGTCCGGCAGGTCGACCGGTTCCGAGACCTTCGCGCCAAGCGTCGTGCGATACATGGCGCTGGCAGCGGCCAGATCCGGCACGACGATCGCGACGTGATTAAGCTTGCCGATCATATCCACCCTGTCCTGCTGCGCCTCGCCATGCTTGACCATACCTCCGGACGACGGCTGCCGCGCCCCGATTCTTGCGAAGGGCTCGCCTGCGGCGGATGGGAGGCAGCCCCGAGGCGGACCGCCGGCGGGGACAGATTCCTTCGCGCAGATCATCGATCCTGCATCTTTCGCGATAACGCAGGCACCGCGTCTTGCATGGAATTATAGCAGGCAAACAGGTGTTGCGGAGCGCTCCCGAAGCCTCGTACACGACGCCCATGCATGACAGGATTCCCGCCCGTTTCGAGCGCTTGCCGCTCGCGGAGCTTCGCGCGCCCAGGCTGCAAAGCGTCCTCGACCTCTGGCAGCGGAAGCGCGGCGGCAGGCTGGCGCCCGCGCGTCGCGATCTCGACCCGGCCGAGCTGAAGCCGGTGCTTCCCTGCGTGACGCTGGTCGACGTGCACCACGATCCGCTGGATTTCCGGTACAGGCTGGTCGGCTCGGAGATGGTGCTTGCCTATGGCCGCGACGTGACCGGCCAGTCGGTCAACGACCTCCAGCTCGTCGGCCTCAGGACCCTGATTTGGCGTGACCTGTCGGAGCTGGTCGAGACGGCGCAACCGCAATACACGGCGCTTTACTACACCAACCTCATGGGCCATCTGCGCGCCTACCAGCTCCTGCGCCTGCCGCTCTCGTCGGATGGCGCACGGCTCGACATGCTGCTGCTCGTCGCCGAATTCGAGAGGCCGACGCTCGATCTGCGCGATCTCATCGACGCGCGAGCGTCGAACGCGGGGTAGCGCGGATCCGGCCTAGGCGTCGCGTCGGGCCTGGGCCACCTTCACCGCCTGCGAGACGCGGCCGACTTCACGGGGATCGATCTCAACCGTCCTGCGAGTGCTTGCCTTGACCCGCATGCCGAAGTTGGCCGCAAGACCGGCCGATGGATGATGCACTTGTCGATTGGCGCGCAGCAGATCAAGGGCTCGCCTGGACGTTTCGACGAGGCTTGCGCGCTTTTCCGCTGCGTCGAGCCGCGCAATCTCGCGGTTCACGCGCTTCACGGCCTGCACGAAGACCTGCTTACGGCGCCAAGCATGTGCATCGTCCCGCGCCGGAGACTCGCCGCGGGGTGGCGCCTTCTTTCGAATCTCGCGCCGCAAGTTGCGTGCGACCGTTTGCGCCTTGTCGCGATGCTGACGCAGGTTGCGCGCGACGTCCCGTAGCTTGTCGGCCGAAAGGCTCGAGATGAACGGATAGTGCGTCGCCTTGATGGCGTCGAATTCCTCGTGGCTCAAGAGGCCACGCTCAGTAGCGACCGAGATGCTCATGACTGCCTCCGCCCATGCCATTGGTGCCAACCCAATGGCAGCCGGATAGAACGTCCGCGTCAAATCATACGAATGGCCTAGGCAGCACCTCTGAGTCCCGTCCGGCTTCCGACCTAGAGCCTGACGAGATGAATGTCGACGTTCGGCTTCTTGTCGGTGCGGTCCCTGACCAGCCGGCGCACGCGCCGGCGCAGTTCCTCGCGCAGATGCTCATCGGGCTTTCGGCCGAGATCGGCAACTGCGTCGCGGATGGCGTCGTTGATGTCGGCGAGCATCTCGGCGTCGCTCTCGGGATCGATCAGGCCGGGGGCGGAGATCTGCGGGTCGGTCGCGAGCCGGCCCTTGCGGTCCACGACCACCGTCGCCACCAGCGCGCCGTTCCACAGCAGCCGCGTCCGGCCGCGCATGACCGCGCCGTCGACGGGCAGCAGGCGCTCGCCGTCGACCGCGAGGCGGCCGGCGGTCACGTGGTCGATGATCTCCGGCATGCCCGGCGCCAGCCGGATCAGCGTGCCGTTCTCGGGGACGATCGCGTGCGGCACCTGGCACATCCGGGCCAGTTCGGCATGCGCGCGCAGGTGCTGCGGCTCGCCGTGGACCGGCACCGCGATCTTAGGCCGCACCCACTGGTACATCTGGGTCAGCTCGTCGCGCGCGGGATGGCCGGAGACATGGACCTGCGGATGGGTCTCGTCCGTGACGACCTCGATGCCGAGATGCAGCAGCCCGTTCCAGATATTGTGCACCGCGCGCTCGTTGCCCGGGATGACGCGCGAGGAGAAGATCACCACGTCGCCCTTCTCGAGCACGACGTGCGGATGCTCGTCTCTGGCGATGCGCGCCAGCGCCGCGCGCGGCTCGCCCTGGCTCCCCGTGCAGATCAGCACCAGCTTCTCGCGCGGAATGAAGCCTGCCTGCTCCTCGTCGAGGAAATCCGGGATGCCCTTGAGATAGCCGTTCTCGCGCGCCGCTTCGTTCATGCGCCACAGCGAGCGGCCGACGAGCGCCACGTGACGGTCATGCGCGGCCGCCGCCACCGCGATCGACTCAAGCCGCGCGATATTGGAGGCGAAGCACGCCACGGCGATGCGGCCCTTGTAGTTGCCGAACAGCCCGGTCAGCGCCTTGCGCACCTCCGCCTCGGAGCCGGATTCGCCGTGCCGCAGCGCGTTGGTCGAATCGCCGACCAGCGCCAGCACGCCCTCCTCGCTCAGCGCGCGCAGGCTCGCCTCGTCCGTCACGTCGCCGACGAGCGGTTCGGGATCGAGCTTCCAGTCGCCGGTGTGCAGCACCGTGCCGGCGCCGGTCCGGATCGCCAGCGCGTTCGGCTCCGGGATCGAGTGGGTCAGCCGGATCAGCTCCACGTCGAACGGCTCGACCTTGAACCGGCCCGACAGCGGGATCTCCGTGATCGGCACCTGCGACAGCAGGTTCGTCTCCTGCAGCTTGCGCCGCAGCACCGACGCGGTGAACGCCGTCGCATAGACGGGGCAGCGCAGGCGCGGCCACAGATACGGCACGGCGCCGAGATGATCCTCGTGCGCATGCGTCAGGACGAGCGCCACGAGGTCCTTGCGGTGCTCCTCGATGAAGGTGGGGTCGGGCGTGATCACGTCCGCCCCGGGAACGCCCTCGTCGCCGAAGGTCACGCCGAGATCGACCATCAGCCACTTGCCGGCATAGCCGTAGAGGTTGAGGTTCATGCCGATCTCGCCCGAGCCGCCGAGCGGCAGGAACAGCAGTTCGCCGGACTCGCGCCCGCCGCCTTGACTCGGGGAAGACGTCATCGGTTCAGCATGTAGATGTCGACGAGGCCGAGCAACGTCAGATCCTGGTCGACATGCTCGATGAGCCTGGCGCCCGCGGCGATCAGCGGGACAAGGCCGCCGGTGCCGATCACGGTCATCTTGCGCCCCTGCTCCTCCTCGATGCGCCGCACGAGCCCTTCGATCAGGCCGATATAGCCCCAGTAGATGCCCGACTGCATCGCCGGCACGGTCGATTTGCCGACGACATGCGCCGGCCGGCGGATCTCCACGCGCGGCAGCTTCGCGGCACCCATGTACAACGCCTCGAACGCCATGTTGATCCCGGGCGCGATGATGCCGCCGAGATAGTTGCCCTCGCCGTCGAGCACGTCGAAGGTCGTCGCGGTGCCGAGATCGATCACGATGCCCGGCAGCTTGTAGCGCTTCTGCGCAGCCACCGCGTTGGCGATGCGGTCCGCGCCGGCCTCCTCCGGCCGCTCGATCAGTACCTTGATGCCGAGCTTGAGCGCCGGATCGCCGACGACCATCGGCTCCCCGCCGAAATAGCGCTGGCACAGCGAGCGCAGGTTGAAGCTGGTCTGCGGCACGACGTTGGACAGGATGACCCCATCGATGTCCTGCCGCCGGATGTCCTCGAGCGCCATGAGCTGGGTCAGCCACACGGCGTATTCGTCGGCGGTGCGGCGCGGGTCGGTCGAGATGCGCCAGATGCCGCGCTTCTCATGCCCCTCGAACACGCCGAACACGGTGGTCGTGTTGTTGCTGTTGATGACGAGCAGCATGAACGCCTCCCCTTCCCTCACCCGCCGGCGCCGGCCCGGTCGCCGAAAAAGACATCGCCGGCCGTCACGCGCTGACGCGCGCCGTCGGGCCGGCGCAGCAGCAGGGCGCCGTCCGCATCGATGTCCTCGAACGTTCCGGTCAGCTCCGCGGCCGGCAGGCGCACCGCGACAGCTTCGCCGATGCCCCGCGCCTGTTCGCGCCAGGCCAGCCGCACCGGCTCGAACCCATCGTCCAGCCAGCGGCTGACCCAGCTCTGGAAATGCCGGGCGAAGGCCTCGAGCAGCATCTCCACCGTGACGTCGTCGGCGCCTTCGTTGCGCAGAGATGTCGCCGGATATGTCGCGTCGGGCGGATGCGTCCCGACATTGATCCCGACGCCCAGCACCAGCCAGTCGAGCCGGTCATGCGAGGCGCTTTCGGTCTCCAGCAGGATTCCCGCCGTCTTGCGCCGGTTCAGCAGCACGTCGTTGGGCCACTTGTACTGAACCTCGACCATCGGCGGCACGACCTCGCCCAGCGCTGCCCCGACGCCGATCGCGGCGACGAAGCTGAGCTGGGCCGCGGCCGCCGGCGCGCAATCCGGCTGCAGGATGAGCGAGAGGTAGAGGTTGCCCCGCGGCGAGGTCCAGGAGCGGCCGCTGCGGCCCCGCCCCTGCGTCTGCTCGCGGGCCCAGATCAGAGTGCCGTCTTCGGCGCCCGCGCGCGCCCGGCGCTTGGCTTCCTCGTTGGTGCTGTCGACCGACTCAAGCGCGACCAGGCGATAGGCGGGCGGCAGCCGCAGCTCGCCGGGCACGGGCGCCGTCACCCCGCGAAGAGCGCCGCCGCGGCAGCACTGGCGCCCGAGAAGAGCGGCGCCGGATAGATCGAGAACAGCAGGGTGAAGGCACTGGCGCCGACCATGACGACCGCGAGCGGCCGCTCGAGCGGGCGGTCGAACGCCTCGCCCGGCTCGTCGAAATACATGATCTTGACGATACGCATGTAATAGAACGCCGCCACGACGCTGGACAGCACGCCGATCACGGCGAGCGTATAGAGCTGCTGGGCGATCGCCGCCTGGAAGATGAACAGCTTGCCGAAGAAGCCCGCCAGCGGCGGAATGCCGGCCATGGCGAACATGGCGATCGCCATCGCCGCCGCCAGCCCCTTGTGGCTCTGCGCCAGGCCGGCGAGATCACCGATCCGCTCGACCATGCGGCCCTGCTGGCGCATGCACAGGATGACGGCGAAGGTGCCGACATTCATGAACAGGTATATCGCCATATAGATCAGCACGCCGCGGATGCCGGCCTCGTCGCCGGCGGCGAGACCGATCAGCGCGTAGCCGATATGGCCGATCGAGCTGTAGGCCATCAGCCGTTTTATGTTGGTCTGCCAGATCGCCGCGAAGGCGCCGATCAGCATCGATACGATCGACACGAACACGATGATCTGCTGCCACTCGGCCACCAGCGGCCCGAACGGCTCGATCATGACCCGCACGAACAGCGCGACCGCCGCCATCTTGGGCGCGATGGCGAAGAAGGCCGTCACCGGCGTCGGCGCGCCTTCGTACACGTCCGGCGTCCACATGTGGAACGGCGCGGCGCCGACCTTGAACGCGAGGCCCGCGGCGACGAACACGATGCCGAAGATGATGCCGAGCGGCGGCGTGCCGGCACTCTCGACCAGCACGGCGGCGAGGGCCTTGAAGCTGGTCGTGCCAGCGAAGCCGTACACCAGCGAGGCGCCATAAAGGAGCATGCCGGAGGACAGCGCGCCGAGGACGAAGTATTTCAGCCCCGCCTCCGTCGAGCGCACCGAATCGCGCCGGAATGCGGCCACGACATAGAGCGCCAGGCTCTGCAGCTCGAGACCGATATAGAGCGCGATGAGGTCGCCGGCCGAGATCATCATCATCATGCCGATCGTGGCGAAGATGATGAGAACCGGGAACTCGACCCGCGCGATGCCTTCGCGGCCGTTGTATCCGGTCGACATGACGATGCCGAAGGCCGAGCCGATCAGCACCAGGACCTTCATGAAGACGATGAAGGAATCGGTCACGAACATGCCGCCGAAGGCGGTCTCCCGCGCGCCGGTCAGGCCGAGCACCGGGATCACGGCGACCAGCAGGGCGAGCACGGCCGCCCAGGAAACGAAGGTGGTCGAGCCGTCGCCGCGGAAGACGCCGAACATCAGCAGCGCCATGCCGGCCACGGCCAGGAACAGCTCCGGGAAGGCCAGCGCGATATTGAGCATTTCGAAGGTCATGGCGGGCCTAGCGTGTGGCAAGCATGCGCGCGCCCGGTTCGGCCGGCTTGGCCGGAGGCGGCGCGCTCTGCGCGGATTGATAGCGCGTCACGATGTTGTCGACCGACGCGGAGAACACGTCGAGGAAGGGCTTGGGATAGATGCCCATCCACAGCACCAGCACCACGAGCGGGGCGAAGGTGGCTATCTCGCGCTTGTTGAGGTCGAGGATGCTGCGCAGTTCCTCGCGCACCATCTCGCCGAAGATCACGCGGCGGTACAGGTACAGCATGTACGGCGCGCCGAGGATCAGGCCGGTCGTCGCGAACAGGCCGGCCCAGGTGTTGGACTGGAAGGCGCCCATCAGCACCAGGAATTCGCCGACGAAGCCGCTGGTGCCCGGCAGGCCGACCGAGGCGAGCATGAACACCATGAACACCGCGGCATAGGCCGGCATTCGGTAGACGAGGCCGCCATAGCGCGCGATCTCGCGCGTATGCATCCGGTCATAGATCACGCCGACGCACAGGAACAGCGCGCCCGAGACGACGCCGTGGCTGAGCATCTGGAACAGCGCCCCCTGCACGCCCTGCACGCCCCCGGTGAAGATGCCGAGCGTCACGTAGCCCATATGGGCGACGGAGGAGTACGCGATCAGCTTCTTCATGTCCTCCTGCGCCAGCGCGACCAGGGAGGTGTAGATGATGGCGACCACGCTGAGCACGTAGACCAGCGGCGTGAAGAACGCCGAGGCGTCGGGGAACATCGGCAGCGAGAAGCGCAGGAAGCCGTAGCCGCCCATCTTCAGCAGCACGCCGGCCAGAATCACCGAGCCCGCCGTCGGCGCGTCGACATGCGCATCCGGCAGCCAGGTGTGGACCGGCCACATGGGCATCTTCACCGCGAAGGAGGCGAAGAAGGCCAGCCACAGCCATTTCTGCATCCCCGGCGCGAAAGCGTGGTTCAGCAGGGTCGGAATGTCGGTCGTCTCCGCGTCGAAATACATCGCGAGGACGGCCAGCAGCATCAGCACCGAGCCGGCCAGCGTGTAGAGGAAGAACTTGAACGCCGAATAGACGCGGCGGCCGCCGCCCCAGATGCCGATGATCAGGAACATCGGGATCAGCACGGCCTCGAAGAACACGTAGAACAGGACGAGGTCGAGGGCGGCAAACGTGCCCACCATCATGGTCTCGAGCACCAGGAAGGCGACCATGTACTCCTTGACCCGCGTCTCGATCGCGTCCCAGCTCGCGAGGATGCACAGTGGCGTCAGCAGCGTGGACAGCAGCACGAACAGCATCGAGATGCCGTCGACGCCCATGTGATAGCTGATGCCGAACGGCGCCATCCACTCGCGCTTCTCGACGAACTGGAACGCCGCCGTCGACGTGTCGAAATTCACCCAGAGCAGCAGCGACAGCGCGAAGGTGATCAGCGACGTCCACAGCGCGACCGCCCGCGCATTGCGCGCGACGACGTCCGGCTCGCCCCGCACCAGCAGGATGAACAGCGCACCGACCAGCGGCAGGAAGGTGACGAGCGAAAGAAGCGGCCAGCTCTCAGTCATCGTCAGTGCGCCCCGAAGATTGCCGCGATCTGCGGACCGAAGAAGTACCAGGACATGATCAGCACGACGCCGACGAGCATCGCGAAGGCGTAGTGGTAGACGTAGCCGGTCTGGAGCCGGCTGGCCCCCTGGGCGATGTTCAGCGTCCGCGCGGCGATTCCGTCAGGCCCCAGCCCGTCGATGATGAGGCCATCGCCCTTCTTCCACAGGCCGCGGCCGATGATGAAGGCCGGCTTGACGAACAGGAAGTCGAAGAGCTCGTCGAAGTACCACTTGTTCAGCAGGAACCGGTAGAGGCCGCGCCACTTGGCGGCGATCTGCGCCGGCCGCTGCGGGTTCCGGATGTAGAGCCCGTAGGCGATGCCGATGCCGATCACGCCGACGAGGATGGGCAGGATCTTGACCCAGGTCGGCACGTGATGCGCCGCCTCGATCGAGTTGTTCTCCGGCAGGACCTTGATGGCCTGGCGCCAGAAGCCTTCCATGCCGTGACCGACGAAGACCTCGTAGGCCAGCCAGCCGGCGAACACCGACCCGACCGCCAGCACGTAGAGCGGAACCAGCATGATCTGCGGCGATTCATGCACGTGCTCCATCACGTGGTGGTCGGCGCGCGGCGCGCCGAAGAACGTCATGAACAGCAGCCGCCACGAATAGAAGGCCGTCATCAGTGCCGCCGTAATGCCCAGCCAGAAGGCGTACTGGCCGACCGCGCTGTGCGCGCCGAACGCCGCCTCGAGGATGATGTCCTTGGAATAGAAGCCGGCGAAGAACGGCAGGCCGGCCAGCGCGAGGCTGCCGATCCACATCAATGCGTGGGTGATCGGGATCAGCGTGCGCAGCCCGCCCATCTTGTGCAGGTCCTGCTCGCCGCCCATCGCATGGATGACCGAGCCGGAGCCCAGGAACAGCAGCGCCTTGAAGAAGGCATGCGTCATCAGGTGGAAGATGGCGGCGGCATAGGCCGACACGCCGGCCGCGAAGAACATGTAGCCGAGCTGCGAGCAGGTCGAGTACGCGATCACCCGCTTGATGTCGTTCTGCACGAGGCCGACGGACGCGGCGAAGATCGCGGTCGTGGCGCCGACGATCGTGACCACGGCCAGCGCATCGGGCGCGTACTCGAACATCGGCGACAGGCGCACCACCATGAACACGCCGGCGGTGACCATCGTCGCCGCATGGATCAGCGCGGAAACGGGGGTCGGACCTTCCATCGCGTCCGGAAGCCAGGTGTGGAGGCCGAGCTGCGCCGACTTGCCCATCGCGCCGACGAACAGCAGCAGACACATGGTGGTCAGCGCGTTGAACTCCCATGACAGGAACTTCATGGTCTGCTCGGCCTTGCCCGGCACCTCGGCGAAGACCGAGTCGAAGTGCACGCTGCCGAACACCATGAACACCGCGAAGATGCCCAGCGCGAAGCCGAAATCGCCGACGCGGTTGACCACGAAGGCCTTGATCGCCGCGGCGTTGGCGGACTCGCGCTCGTACCAGAAGCCGATCAGGAAGTAGGAGCACACGCCCACCCCTTCCCAGCCGAAGAACATCTGGATGAAGTTGTCGGCCGTCACCAGGGTCAGCATGCAGAAGGTGAACAGGCTCAGATACGCCATGAAGCGCGGGATCGAGCGGTCCTCGGCCATGTAGCCGACCGAATAGACGTGCACGCAGGTCGACACGACGGTGACGACGAAGACCATCACGGCCGACAGCGTGTCGTACTTGAAGGCCCACGAGGCCTCAAGCGCGCCTGAGTCGAACCAGGTGAACAGCTCCACCGTGCGCTCCTGCCCGGCGAACGCCACCTGATAGAGGATGACGATCGACAGCAGCGCCGAAAGCAGCATGCCGCCGCACGTCACGATCTGCGCCCCACGGTCGCGGACCGCCTGCTCCTTGGCGAAGATCAGGAACAGAAACGCGGCGATGGCCCCGATGAGCGGCAGCAGGACGACGGCGTAGTACATGTCGGCGCTCAGCCCTTCATCAGGTTGATGTCCTCAACCGCGATCGAGCCGCGGTTGCGGAAGTAGACGACGAGGATGGCGAGGCCGATCGCCGCCTCGGCGGCCGCCACGGTCAGCACCATCAGCGCGAACACCTGGCCGACGAGGTCGCCGAGATGGGTCGAGAACGCCACCAGGTTGATGTTGACCGCGAGCAGCATCAGCTCGACCGACATCAGGATGACGATCACGTTCTTGCGGTTGAGGAAGATGCCGAAGATCCCCAGCGTGAACAGGATCGCGGCGACCGTCAGGTAGTGGCCAAGGCCGATCGTCATCGTCAGACCCCCTGCCGCGGCGGCACTTTGACCACCTGCACCGCCTGCTCGCGCGTGCGCGCGAGCTGGGCCGAGATGTTCTGCCGGCGCACGCCGACGCGCTCGCGCAGGGTGAGCACGATTGCGCCGATCATGGCGACCAGCAGCACCAGTCCGGCAGCCTGGAACGGGTAGATGTAGTCGGTATAGAGCACGCGGCCCAGCGCATGCGTATTCGTGACCTTGGCCGGATCGGGGATCGGCATGGTCAGGGCCTGCGGCGCGTCAGGCGAGAAGATCCAGGCGCCGCCGACCAGCACCAGCTCGGCCAGCAGCACCAGGCCGACTGCGGCGCCGATCGGCGCGTATCTCAGGAAACCCTGGCGGAGCTGCGCAAAGTCGATGTCGAGCATCATGACCACGAACAGGAACAGCACCGCCACCGCGCCGACATAGACGACCACAAGGATCATCGCCAGGAACTCGGCGCCCATCAGCACGAACAGGCCCGCCGCGTTGAAGAAGGCGAGAATCAGGAACAGCACGGAATGCACCGGGTTGCGCGCCGAGATGACCATCACGGCGGACGCAACCATGATGCCCGCGAACAGGTAGAAGACGATCGCCTGGATCATGCCCTGGGACCCCCGTCAGCGCTCAGCGGTACGGCGCGTCCGCGGCGAGGCTCGCGGAAAGCTCCGCCTCCCACCGGTCGCCGTTCGCAAGCAGCTTTTCCTTGTTGTACATCAGCTCTTCGCGCGTCTCGGTCGCGAACTCGAAGTTCGGCCCCTCGACGATCGCATCCACCGGGCAGGCCTCCTGGCACAGGCCGCAATAGATGCACTTGGTCATGTCGATGTCGTAGCGCGTGGTGCGGCGGCTGCCGTCGTCGCGCGGCTCGGCCTCGATCGTGATCGCCTGCGCCGGGCAGATCGCCTCGCACAGCTTGCAGGCGATGCAGCGCTCCTCGCCGTTCGGATAGCGGCGCAGCGCATGCTCGCCGCGGAAGCGCGGGCTCAGCGGCCCCTTCTCGAACGGATAGTTGAGCGTGACCTTGGGCTTCACGAAATAGCGCAGCGTCAGCCACAGGCCGGAGACGATCTCCGACAGCAGAAGGCTACGTGCACCGCGGTCGACAACAGCCATAGTTACCTCATCACCCGCGCGGGACCGTGCCGGTCGCCAGCAGCCAGCCGGCGATCAGGACTACCCACAGCAGCGAGAACGGCAGGAAGACCTTCCAGCCGAGCCGCATGAGCTGGTCGTAGCGATAGCGCGGCAGGGTCGCGCGGACCCACAGGAAGACGAACAGGCAGAGCGAAATCTTGAGCGCGAACCAGATCGGCCCGGGGACCCAGGTGAACGGCGCGACGTTGAACGGCGGCAGCCAGCCGCCGAGGAACAGGATCGACGTCATCCCGCTCATCAGGATCATCGCCGCGTACTCGCCGAGGAAGAAGAGCGCGAAGCTCATCGACGAGTATTCGACGAAGTAGCCGGCGACCAGCTCGGACTCACCCTCGGGCAGGTCGAACGGCGACCGGTTGGTTTCGGCCAGAGCCGAGACGAAGAAGATCACGCCCATCGGCAGCAACGGGCCGATGATGAACCAGCTCCAGAACCCGCCGCCCTGCTGCGCCATGACGATGTCGCTGAGGTTCAGCGAGCCGACGCACAGCAGCACGGTGATGATGACGAAGCCGATCGACACCTCGTACGACACCATCTGCGCCGCCGAGCGCAGCGCACCGAGGAAGGCGTATTTCGAGTTCGACGCCCAGCCGGCCATGATGACGCCGTAGACGCCGAGCGAGGAGATCGCGAACAGGTACAGGATGCCGACATTGATGTCGGCCAGCACCAGCCCGGCATCGAAGGGAATCACGGCCCACGCGATCAGGCTCAGCAGGAAGGTCAGGATCGGCGCCGCCAGGAACACGACGCGGTTTGCGCCGCTGGGGATGACCGTTTCCTTGATCAGCAGCTTGAGGCCGTCGGCGAAGGGCTGCAGCAGGCCGAACGGCCCGACCACGTTGGGCCCCTTGCGGAGCTGCATCGCGGCGATGACCTTGCGCTCGGCCAGCGTCAGGAACGCCACCGCGACCAGCAGCGGGACGACGATCAGCAGGATCTTGCCGACAATGATCGCCGCCGGCACGCCGTAGAGCAGGAAGGTCTCAACCATGGGTGCCGGTCTTCCCCTGGCGCGGCGCGACGAAGGTCGCGGTGCACTTGGCCATCGTCTCGGAGGCGCGGCTGATCGCGTCGGTCATGTAGAAATTCCCGATCGGCGAGCGGAACGGCGTCGGCTCCACCGAGCCGGCGGTTCCGAATGCACCCCAGGCCGCCGGCGTCACCGTCTCGGGATTGCCGAAGACCGGGTTGACGGCGACGAGGCGCGCCCGCACCTGCTTGAGCGTGTCGTAGGGCAGCTTCTTGCCGACCGCTTCCGACAGCGCGCGGATGATCTTCCAGTCCTCGCGCGCCTCGCCGGGCGGGAAGACGGCGAGCCGCGCCTGCTGCGGACGGCCCTCGGTGTTCACGTAGATCGCGTTCTTCTCGGTGTAGGCGGCACCCGGCAGGATCACGTCGGCGCGGTGCGCGCCGGCATCGCCGTGGTGGCCCTGGTAGATGACGAACGCCTTGCCGAACCAGCTCCCGTCGATCTCGTCGGCGCCCAGCAGGTAGACGACGTCGATCTCGCCCTTCGACGCGCCGTCGAGGATGCCGGCGACATCGCGGCCACCCGCACCCGGCACGAAGCCGAGATCGAGGCCGCCGACGCGGCCCGCGGCCGTGTGCAGCACGTTGAAGCCATTCCAGCCATCCTTCACCGCGCCGACCTGCTCGGCGACCTTGCGCGCGAGCGCCAGGACGGCGGCTCCGTCGGCGCGCTGCAGTGCCCCCTGCCCGACGATGATCATCGGGTTCTTCGCCTGCTTGAGGACATCGGCGAAGGCGAGCGTGCCCGAGGCGATCTCGTTCAGCGTCTGCGGCCCGGCGCCGAGATATTCGCTGCGGTACGTCAGGTCGTGCTGCGGCCCGATCACGCCGACGCGGAAGCCACCGGCAAGGAAGCGCTTGCGCAGCCGCGCATTGACGATCGGCGCTTCCCAGCGCGGGTTGGTGCCGATCAGCAGGCAGGCATCCGCCTGCTCGATCCCCGCGATGGTCGAATTGAAGATGTAGCCAGACCGGCTCGACGCATCGAGCTTCGCGCCGTCCTGGCGGCAGTCGATGTTGGGCGAGCCCAGCGCCGCCATCAGGTCCTTGAGCGCGACCATCGCCTCGCAGTCGGCCAGGTCGCCGGCGATCGCGGCGATGCGGTTGCCCTTGGCACCCTTCAGGCGCTGCGCCACCACCGAAAGCGCCTCGTTCCAGCTCGCCGCGCGCAGCTTGCCGTCGGCGCCGCGCACGTAGGGGCGGTCCAGCCGCTGCCGGCGCAGCCCGTCGCAGGCGAAGCGCGTCTTGTCGGAGATCCACTCCTCGTTGATCTGCTCGTTGACGCGCGGTAGCACGCGCAGCACCTCGCCGCCGCGGCTGTCGACGCGGACGTTGCTGCCGACCGCATCCATCACGTCGATCGTCTCGGTCTTGCGCAGCTCCCACGGCCGCGCCATGAACGCATAGGGCTTCGACGTCAGCGCGCCGACCGGGCAAAGATCGATGATATTGCCCGACAGTTCCGAGCTCAGCGCCTTCTCGACATAGGTGCCGACTTCCATGTGCTCGCCGCGGCCGGTCGCACCCAGCTCCTCCACGCCCGCGACCTCGGTCACGAAGCGGATGCAGCGCGTGCAATGGATGCAACGGTTCATCGAGGTCTTGACCAGCGGCCCGAGCTCCTTGTCGGGCACCGCGCGCTTGTTCTCGTCATAGCGGCTGCGGTCGAAGCCGTAGGCCATCGCCTGGTCCTGCAGGTCGCACTCGCCGCCCTGATCGCAGATCGGACAGTCGAGCGGATGGTTGATCAGCAGGAACTCCATCACGCCGTTGCGGGCCTTCTCGACCATCGGCGTGTTGGTCTTGATGACCATGCCGTCGCCCGCCGGCATCGCGCAGGACGCGATCGGCTTGGGCGACTTCTCCATCTCGACCAGGCACATGCGGCAGTTGCCGGCGATCGACAGCCGCTCGTGGTAGCAGAAGCGCGGCACCTCGACGCCGACCGCCTCGCAGGCCTGCAGCACGGTGGCGCCGGCCGGCACTTCGACTTCGATCCCGTTGACGATCAGCTTTGGCATACCCTACTCCGCCGCCTGGCGCGTCGCCGCGGACCTGTATTCAGCGATGCGGCGCTCCATCTCCGGCCGGAAATGGCGGATCAGGCCCTGGATCGGCCACGCCGCCGCGTCACCAAGGGCGCAGATCGTGTGCCCTTCGACCTGGCGCGTCACGTCCTCGAGCGTGTCGATCTCCTGGACCGTCGCCTGGCCGCGCACCATGCGCATCATCACGCGCCACATCCAGCCCGTGCCCTCGCGGCACGGCGTGCACTGGCCGCAGCTCTCATGCATGTAGAACTTGGACAGCCGCGCGATCGCCTTGATGATGTCGGTCGACTTGTCCATGACGATCACGGCGGCCGTGCCGAGGCCGGATTTCACGTCGCGCAGCGAGTCGAAATCCATCAGCACGGTGTCGCAGATCGACTTCGGCAGCACCGGAACAGACGAGCCGCCGGGGATCACGCCCAGCAGATTGTCCCAGCCGCCACGCACACCGCCGGCATGCTTCTCGATCAGCTCCTTCAGCGGAATGCCCAGCTCTTCTTCCACGTTGCACGGCTTGTTCACGTGGCCGGAGATGCAGAAGATCTTGGGGCCGGTGTTCTTGGGCCGGCCGATGCCGGCGAACCAGGTAGCACCGCGACGCAGGATGGTCGGGCCGACGGCGATGGATTCGACGTTGTTGACGGTGGTCGGGCAGCCATAGAGGCCGACCGCGGCCGGGAATGGCGGCTTCAGGCGCGGCTGGCCCTTCTTGCCCTCGAGGCTTTCGAGCAGCGCCGTCTCCTCGCCGCAGATATAGGCGCCCGCGCCGCGATGCAGGTAGAGGTCGAAGTCCCAGCCCGAGCCGCAGGCGTTCTTGCCGATCAGGCCGGCCTCGTAGGCCTCGTCGATCGCCACCTGGATGGCGCTCGCCTCGTTGTAGAACTCGCCGCGGATGTAGATGTAGCCGGCATGCGCGCCCATGGCGAAGCCGGCGATCAGGCAGCCCTCGACCAGCTTGTGCGGGTCGTAGCGCATGATGTCGCGGTCCTTGCACGTGCCGGGCTCGCTCTCGTCGGCGTTGACGACGAGGTAGTGCGGCCGCGCCCCGATCTCCTTGGGCATGAAGGACCACTTCATGCCGGTCGGGAAGCCGGCGCCGCCGCGCCCGCGCAGGCCCGAATCCTTGATCTGCTGCACGATCCAGTCGCGGCCCTTCAGGATGAAGTCCTTGGTGCCTTCCCAGTCGCCGCGCGCGCGCGCGCCGGCAAGGCCGGGATCGTGGATGCCGTAGAGGTTGGTGAAGATGCGGTCGGCGTCGCGCAGCATGTTATTCGTCTCCCGCACTGCCGGTCAGCGTGGTCGGCCCGCCGACAGGTGCCGCGCCCTGGCGGCCGATCACGGACCCCGGATGCGGCCCCTTGCCTTGCGCGAACTGCTCGAGCAGCTTCGTCATGCTGGCGGCGTCGAGGTCCTCGTAATAGTCGTCGTTGATCTGCACCATCGGCGCGTTGACGCACGCGCCCAGGCACTCGACTTCCTTGAGCGAGAACAGCCCGTCCGGCGTCGTCTCGTTCAGGCCGATGCCGAGCTTGTGCTCGCACGCCTTTACGATGTCGTCGCTGCCGCGCAGCCAGCACGGCGTCGTCGTGCAGATCTGCACGAAGTACTTCCCGACCGGCGTCAGGTTGAACATCGTGTAGAAGGTCGCGACCTCGTAGACGCGGATCGGCGCGATCTCGAGCAGCCCCGCGATGTAGTCCATCGCCGCGCGCGGCACCCAGTTGCCGGCCTGGCGCTGCGCGATGTCGAGCAGCGGCAGCACGGCGCTCTGCTGGCGGCCGGGCGGATACTTGGCGATGATCTTCTGCGCCCGCGTCAGGTTCTCGGGCGTGAAGGCGAAGGTCGCCGGCTGTTCGACGGAAGTTGCGGCTGCGCTCATCGGTCGATCTCACCAAAAACGATGTCGAGCGAGCCGATGATCGCGACCACGTCGGCCAGCATGTGACCCTTCGACATGAAATCTGTCGCCTGGAGGAAGGCGAAGCCCGGCGCGCGGATCTTGCAGCGGTAGGGCTTGTTGGTGCCGTCCGAGACCAGATAGACCGCGAACTCGCCCTTCGGCGCCTCGACCGCCGTGTACGTCTCGCCCGCCGGAACGTGATAGCCCTCGGTGTAGAGCTTGAAGTGGTGAATGAGCGCTTCCATCGAGCGCTTCATCTCGCCGCGCGGCGGCGGTGCGATCTTGCGGTCGTTGATCTTGTGCGGTCCGGACGGGAGCTGGTCCAGCGTCTGCCGGATGATGCGCAGGCTCTGGCGCATCTCCTCTACCCGCACCAGGTAGCGGTCGTAGCAGTCGCCGTTCTTGCCGATCGGGATGTCGAAATCCATCTTCTCGTAGACGTCGTAGGGCTGCGCCTTGCGCAGGTCCCACGGCACGCCCGAGGCACGGATCATCGGCCCGCTGAAGCCCCAGTCCATCGCCTGCTCGGCGGTGACCACGCCGATATCCACCGTGCGCTGCTTGAAGATGCGGTTCTCGGTGAGCAGCCCCTCGATGTCGTCGATCAGCTTGGGGAAGCGCTCGGTGAAGGTGCGGATGTCGTCGGTCAGGCCGGCCGGCAGGTCGAAGGCGACGCCGCCGGGGCGGAAGTAGTTCGCATGGAGCCGCGCGCCCGAGGCGCGCTCGTAGAACTCCATCAGGATCTCGCGCTCCTCGAAGGCCCACAGCAGCGGCGTCATCGCGCCGACGTCGAGCGCGAAGGCCGTGATGTTCAGGAGATGATTCAGGATGCGCGTGATCTCGGAGAACATCACGCGGATGTACTGGCCGCGCGCGGGCACTTCGAGGCCGAGCAGCTTCTCGACGCCCAGCGCGAAGGCGTGCTCCTGGCACATCGGCGACACGTAGTCGAGCCGGTCGAAATACGGCGTCGCCTGCATGTAGGTCTTGTATTCGATCAGCTTCTCGGTGCCGCGATGCAGCAGCCCGATATGCGGATCGGCGCGCTCGATCACCTCGCCGTCCATCTCCAGCACGAGGCGCAGCACGCCGTGGGCCGCGGGGTGCTGCGGCCCGAAATTCAGCGTGAAATTCTTGAGGGCGACTTCGTTGGTGGCCATCGGCGTGTCAGCTCTTGGGCGGCGGGGGCGGCGCCGCGTTTGCCTTCTCGTCGCCCGGCAGCAGCGGCGTCATGCCTTCCCACGGCGACAGGAAGTCGAAGCTGCGGAAATCCTGCGTCAGCTTCACCGGCTCGTAGACGACCCGCTTCTGCTCCTGGTCATAGCGGACCTCGACATAGCCGGTCAGCGGGAAGTCCTTGCGCAGCGGGTGGCCCTGGAAGCCGTAATCCGTCAGCAGGCGCCGCAGGTCGGGATGGTCGGAGAAGAAGATGCCGTACAGGTCCCACGTCTCGCGCTCAAACCAGTTGGCGGAGCTGAAGACCTGGACGACCGACGGCACCGGCGTCGCCTCGTCGGTCATCACCTTCACGCGCACGCGCTGGTTATGCTTCATGCTGAGCAGGTTGTAGACGACGTCGAAGCGCAGCTCGCGCTGCGGATAGTCGGCGCCGCACACGTCCATAAGCAGCTTGAACTGGCAGTTCGTGTCGTCGCGCAGGAAGGTCAGCACGCGCACGATCGCGGCGGCGCGCGCCGTCACCATCAGCTCGTCGAGCCTGACCTCCGACGATATGACGTCGTTGGGCAGCGCCTGCGCGATAAATTCGCCGAGATCCTTGAGGGCCTGGGTCATGACGTGGCGTGGTCAGCGCATGATCGAAGTCGTGCGCTTGATCTTCTTCTGGAGCTGGAGGATTCCGTAGAGCAGTGCCTCTGCGGTGGGCGGACAGCCCGGGACGTAGATATCGACCGGCACGATGCGATCGCAGCCGCGCACCACCGAGTAGGAGTAGTGGTAGTAGCCGCCGCCATTGGCGCAGGAGCCCATCGAGATCACCCAGCGCGGCTCGGCCATCTGGTCGTAGACCTTGCGCAGCGCCGGCGCCATCTTGTTGGTCAGCGTGCCAGCGACGATCATCACGTCGGACTGCCGCGGGCTGGGCCGGAACACGATGCCGAACCGGTCCAGGTCGTAGCGGCTGGCCGCGGTGTGCATCATCTCCACGGCGCAGCAGGCCAGCCCGAACGTCATAGGCCACAGGCTGCCGGTGCGCGCCCAGGCGACGACCTTGTCGAGCTGCGCCACCACGAAACCCTTCTCCGCGATCTCATCGGTGACCTGACGCAGGACCGCGTCCTGGTCGGCGCCGGGGCCGAGCGGGCCGCGGACGGTCGGATTCGCCGTCACTCCCATTCCAGGGCCCCTTTCTTCCATTCATAGATGAAGCCGATGGTCAGGACCCCGAGGAACACGACCATCGACCAGAAACCGAACAGCCCGATATCGCCGAGCGTCACCGCCCACGGGAAGAGGAAGGCCACTTCCAGGTCGAAGATGATGAACAGGATCGCGACGAGGTAGAACCGGACGTCGAACCGGCGCCGCGCGTCGCCGAACGCCTCGAAGCCGCATTCGTAGGCCGACAGCTTCTCCGAGTCGGGCTTCTGTCGCCCCGCAATCATCGACGCGATCACGAACACGATCGACATCGCGGTCGCCACCCCGAGAAAGATCAGGATGGCCAAGTATTCACGCAGCAGCGCTTCCATTTGCTCCCAAATTCCTGCGCTCGCCGCGGCCTGCAAGGCCGGGCTTGAGACTAGCGGCGCCATCCTCCCGGAGCTTTGGTGGAGCCGACATCTTGTGGCGGCTACCCCGGGCTTTGCTGCGCCGGGGCTACTTATAGATATTGGTCGCGCGCAAGAAAAGGCCAGTGTTGCGCCGCGGCGATCCTGCTATCCGATTATCGGGACGGTCAGATTCCGATCAACCGAGCGAAGGTGGCGCGAGCGACGGGACTTGAACCCGCGGCCTCCGGCGTGACAGGCCGGCGCTCTAACCAACTGAGCTACGCCCGCAAATAAGGGCGCCCCTTCGTGTCGGAAGCGCAGTGGTGTACCCCCTGCCCCCTGGCAAGTCAAGAAAAGCGCCGGCCTCGTCTGGTGTTAGGAAACCATCGCCGGCTGACGCTCCGGGAACAGCCGTAGCAGGCCTTCGCGCGAGGCTTCGGTGACGCCGCGCTCGGTGATCAGGCCCGTCACGAGTCGCGCCGGCGTCACGTCGAATCCGTAGTTGGCGGCGACGGCGCCGGCCGGGGTCACCTCGATGGTCTCGATCCGGCCGTCCAGCGTTCGGCCGGTCAGGTGGGTGACTTCGCGCGGGTCGCGCTCCTCGATCGGGATCTCGCGGAGGCCGTCGGCGATGGTCCAGTCGATAGTCGGCGACGGCAGCGCCACGTAGAACGGCACATGATTGTCCGCCGCCGCCAGCGCCTTCAGGTACGTCCCGATCTTGTTGCAGACGTCGCCATTGGCGGTGACGCGGTCGGTGCCAACGATGCACAGGTCCACCATGCCGTGCTGCATGAGGTGGCCGCCGGTGTTGTCGACCACGACGCTGTGCGGGACGCCGTGCTTGCCCAATTCCCAGGCCGTCAGGGAGGCGCCCTGGTTGCGCGGCCGGGTCTCGTCGACCCAGACATGGACGTTCAGGCCCGAATCGTGGGCGCGGTAGATCGGCGCCAGCGCGGTGCCCCAGTCCACCGTGGCGATCCAGCCGGCATTGCAATGGGTCAGGATGTTGATTCGCCCGGTCCCCTTGCGCCGCGCGGTTGCGCGGATGACGCCCAGCCCGTGCGTGCCGATCTGGTAGTTGATCGCGACGTCCTCGTCGCAGATCTCGGCCGCGCGCGCATAGGCCGCCGCCGCCCGCTCGGCCGGCGCAAGACCGGCGAGCCGCCCATGCACGTCGTCGAGCGCCCAGCGCAGGTTGATCGCCGTCGGGCGCGTCGCCAGCAAGGTCTTGTAGGCGTGCTCGAGGTTGCCGTCGTTGGGATCGACGCGCATCGCCAGCGCCAGGCCATAGGCCGCGGTCGCCCCGATCAGCGGCGCGCCGCGCACCTGCATGGACCTGATCGCGTGGGCGGCGCCGTCCAGCGTGGTCAGCCGCAGGGTCTTGAATTCGTGCGGAAGCTTCGTCTGGTCGATGATCTCGACCGACCAGCCGTCGCTCGCAACCCAGATCGCCCGATAGGCGACGCCATCGATCTTCACGTCCGATCCCTTCGACTAAGAGTCCCAGCAACCACCAGCTTTTACAGACGCTTCCTCGCAAAGGCCCTACCCGACGCCGATTTCAGGTACCTTTCAAAAGCGATCGCCTGCTTCTCATCCGAGAATGCTATGTAAGTCTTGATCTCCCAGGGCGCAAACTTCGAAGTGTGCGGAACTTGGCCGGAGTTGTGCTTCTTCAACCGGGCCCGGAGGTCCTCGGCCATTCCGACATAGTAGCGTTCGACACCCTGCTGGGCTCGAAGAATATAGACGTATCTCATTGGAGCCCGCCGTCGTCCCGCGGGCTTCGGCGCGGCAGCCTTCGCTCGCTTCGCCTTGAGGTGCGGCACCGGCTTGCCGAGCCGTAGCTCGCGAAGCGAGCGAAGGCTGGTGGGCGATGAGGGATTCGAACCCCCGACCCCCTCGGTGTAAACGAGATGCTCTACCGCTGAGCTAATCGCCCGCCGCAGGAAGTCATAGCCGGCGGTGCGGCGAAGCGCAAACCGTTCGGCTTCAGGCGAGCGAGTCCTTGAACACCTTGCCGGCCTTGAACTTCGGCAGCTTGCCCGCCTTGACGGCGATCGGCTCGCCGGTGCGCGGGTCGCGGCCTTTGCAGGCCTTCCGGGTGGCGACATAGAACGTGCCGAAGCCGACCAGGCGCACGTCGTCGCCCTTGCGCAGCGCTTTCGAGATGATTTCGATGGCCGCATCGATCGTCGACTGCACCTGCGCCTTCGGCATCTCGGTCTGTCCGGCCACAGCCGAGACGAGATCGTTCTTGTTCAAAACCGGCCCCCTCGCACGTCCTGCCGCGCGAGTACCCCCCTCGCCGGCGCAACGGACGGTTTTTTAGCCACGCTTGTCGGGCAGGGTCAATTGGAGGGGGAGAGTTGTCCCCAAGATTTCACAGTGCGCAAAAAGAAACGGCCGATCTCGCGATCGGCCGTTTGCCGCAGGTTGTTGATCGACGGTCAGTGCGTGACGACGCCGCCGATCTGGTTCTCGCCCGGCTTCGTCACCGGCACCTCTTCCTCGATCCACTCGATCGCCGCCGGCTTGCGCGTCAGGGCGTGCTCGATGACCTCGTCGACCGTAGTGACGGGGATGATGCTCAGCCCCTTCTTCACGTTGTCGGGAATCTCCGCGAGGTCCTTCTCGTTGTCCTTCGGGATCAGCACCGTCTTGATGCCGGCGTGCAACGCCGCCAGCAGCTTCTCCTTCAGGCCGCCGATCGGCAGGACGCGGCCGCGCAACGTGATCTCGCCGGTCATGGCGACGTCGCGGCGGATCGGGATGCCGGTCAGCGCCGAGACGATCGACGTGATCATGCCGACACCCGCGGACGGGCCGTCCTTGGGCGTGGCGCCCTCCGGCACGTGGACGTGGATGTCGCGGCGCTCGAACATCGGCGGCTTGAGTCCGAACGTCACCGCGCGCGAGCGGACGTAGCTGGCACCGGCCTGCACCGATTCCTGCATCACGTCGCCGAGCTTGCCGGTGATCGTCATCTTGCCCTTGCCGGGGACGACGGTCGCCTCGATCGACAGCAGCTCGCCACCGACCTCGGTCCAGGCCAGGCCGTTGGTGACGCCGACCAGGTCCTCGGTCTCGGCCTCGCCCCAGCGGAACTTCCGCACGCCCGCGTACTTGTCGAGGTTCTTGCGGGTCAGCGCGACCTTGTCGATCTTCTTGGTGAGGATCTCCTTGGTCGCCTTGCGCGTCAGGTTCGCCAGCTCGCGCTCGAGGTTACGGACGCCCGCCTCGCGCGTGTAGTAGCGGATCAGGTCACGCAGCGCGTCGTCCGTGATCGCCCACTCGTCCTTCTTCAGGCCGTGCGCCTTGACCTGCTTCTCGATCAGGTGCTGGCGCGCGATCTCCACCTTCTCATCCTCGGTGTAGCCGGGGATGCGGATGATCTCCATGCGGTCGAGCAGCGGCTGCGGCATGCGCAGGCTGTTCGCCGTCGTGATGAACATCACGTCCGACAGGTCGTAGTCGACCTCGAGGTAGTGGTCGTTGAAGGTCGAGTTCTGCTCGGGGTCGAGGACCTCGAGCAGCGCCGAGGTCGGATCGCCGCGCCAGTCCTGGCCCAGCTTGTCGATCTCGTCGAGCAGGAAGAGCGGATTCGACGACTTCGCCTTCTTCATGCCCTGGATGACCTTGCCGGGCATCGAGCCGATATAGGTGCGCCGGTGGCCGCGGACCTCCGCCTCGTCGCGCACGCCGCCCAGCGACATGCGCACGAAGTTGCGGCCCGTCGCCCGCGCGATCGACTTGCCCAGCGACGTCTTGCCGACGCCCGGCGGGCCGACGAGGCACAGGATCGGCCCCTTGATCTTGTTGATGCGCTGCTGGACCGCGAGGTACTCGAGGATACGCTCCTTGACCTTCTCGAGGCCGTAATGGTCGGCGTCGAGCACCTTCTCCGCCAGCCGGATGTCGCGCTTGACCTTGGTGCGCTTCTTCCATGGGATCGACAGCAGCCAGTCGAGGTAGTTGCGGACCACCGTCGCCTCGGCCGACATCGGGCTCATGGTGCGCAGCTTCTTCAGCTCCGCCATCGCCTTGTCGCGGGCTTCCTTGGACAGCTTGGTGTTCTTGATCCGCTCCTCGAGCTCCGAGGCCTCGTCGCGGCCCTCGTCGATCTCGCCGAGCTCCTTCTGGATCGCCTTGAGCTGTTCGTTGAGGTAGTACTCGCGCTGCGTCTTCTCCATCTGCCGCTTGACGCGGTTGCGGATGCGCTTCTCCACCTGGAGGACGCCGATCTCGCTCTCCATGAAGCCGAAGATGCGCTCGAGCCGCTGCGTCACCGTCTCGGTCTCGAGCAGCTCCTGCTTCTCGGGAATCTTGAGCGCCAGGTGCGAGGCGACCGTATCGGCGAGCTTCGCCGAATCCTCGATCTGGTTGATCGAGACGAGCACTTCCGGGGGAATCTTGCGGTTGAGCTTGATGTACTGCTCGAACTGCCCGATCACCGTGCGCGTCAGCGCCTCGACCTCGGCCTGGTCGCCGACCTGGTCCGGCAGGACCTCGGCATAGGCCTGGAAGAAATTCGGGTTCTCGACGTACTTGACGATCTTGGCACGCTGGCCGCCCTCGACCAGTACCTTGACCGTCCCGTCCGGCAGCTTCAGGAGCTGCAGCACCGTCCCGATCGTCCCGACCGAGTAGATGTCACCCGGGGCCGGATCGTCCTGCGACGCGTTTTTCTGCGCCACCAGAAGGATCTGCTTGTCGTCCTTCATCACGTCTTCGAGTGCCCGCACCGACTTTTCGCGGCCGACGAAGAGCGGCACGATCATGTGCGGAAAGACGACGATGTCGCGCAGAGGCAGAACGGGGAAAAGAGTTCCACGGGGCGAAGTCTCGAGCATCACGCCTCACTTATGCTTCAAGTTTCCGGCGGGCACCGCCGGCACTGTCAACTCCCCGCGCGGGGCGGAGAGTCACGGACTGCTTACTTGGGTTCCCGGACGGATGCTTCAAGGTCGGCGCCGGGCGGCACCCGGCGCCGCGGGAACGATATGGCTCAGGCGCTTGAACCGCCGACATTCTCGCCGCGCCGATCGGCATAGATCTGCAACGGCTTGGCGCGCCCTTCGATGACTTCGCGGTTGATCACGACTTCCTCGACCCCGTTCATCGTCGGCAGGTCGAACATCGTATCAAGCAGGATGCCTTCCATGATGGAGCGCAGGCCGCGGGCGCCGGTCTTGCGCTGGATCGCCTTCTTGGCGACCGCGCGCAGCGCGTCCTCGGCGAACTCCAGCCGCACGCCCTCGATCTCGAAGAGGCGCTGGTACTGCTTGAGCAGCGCGTTCTTCGGCTTCATCAGGATCTCGACCAGGGCGCTCTCGCTCAGGTCGTTGAGCGTCGCGATGACCGGCAGGCGGCCGATGAATTCCGGGATCAGGCCGAACTTGAGCAGATCCTCCGGCTCCACGTCGCGCAGGATCTCGCCGGTCTGGCGCTCGTCAGCCGCGCGCACATCGGCACCGAAGCCGATGGCGGTGCCGCGGGTACGCTGCGAGATGATCTTCTCGAGGCCGGCGAAGGCGCCGCCGCAGATGAACAGGATGTTGGTCGTGTCGACCTGCAGGAACTCCTGCTGCGGGTGCTTGCGGCCGCCCTGCGGCGGGACCGAGGCGATCGTGCCTTCCATGATCTTGAGCAGGGCCTGCTGGACGCCCTCGCCCGACACGTCGCGCGTGATCGACGGGTTCTCCGACTTGCGGCTGATCTTGTCGACCTCGTCGATGTAGACGATGCCGCGCTGCGCGCGCTCGACATTGTAGTCGGCGGCCTGCAGCAGCCGCAGGATGATGTTCTCGACGTCCTCGCCGACATAGCCCGCCTCGGTCAGGGTCGTGGCGTCGGCCATGGTGAACGGCACATCGATGATCCGCGCCAGGGTCTGGGCCAGCAGCGTCTTGCCGCAGCCGGTCGGACCGACCAGCAGGATGTTCGACTTCGAGATTTCGATGTCGTTGTTCTTCGTGCCCATGCTCAACCGCTTGTAATGGTTGTGCACGGCGACCGAGAGCACGCGCTTGGCGTGGTCCTGGCCGATGACGTAGTCGTCCAGCACGGTGCAGATGTCGCGGGGCGTCGGGACCCCGTCGCGCGACTTCACCAGCGTCGTCTTGTGCTCTTCGCGGATGATGTCCATGCACAGCTCGACGCATTCATCGCAGATGAACACTGTCGGGCCGGCAATAAGCTTGCGGACCTCGTGCTGGCTCTTGCCGCAGAACGAGCAATAAAGCGTGTTCTTCGAGTCCCCGCCGCCGGACTTATTCATGAATGCTCCGTCGCAAGCCGCCCTGCGGCCGCACCCGAAACGATGTTAGCGCTACGGGCTCGATCGGCACAACGGCAAAAAAACCCTTGTCCAGTAACCATTTAGAGAGCGTCTTGCAGGCGACTCGGGATGCTCCTCCTCAGGCCCCGATCTTCAGGCGGACTACCGCCAGACGGCGTGTTTGACCTGTCGATCGTGCCAGTATCGCCTCAATAAATCGTAAAATGCGAGGCAAAGGTCAACGGGACTGCTTGAAAAATCTAGCAGATGTGCGCCCCGCGCAACGCTTTGCCGCGTCCGTGCGCACAGCCGGCCCCCGGCGCTGCGGTGCAGCATCGAGGACCGAACTGTCGCGTTTGACAAACGCTAAGTCTGAACGGCCGGTCAAGCGGCCTTGACGTCCTCGGGACGCGGCGGGCGGTTCGTGACCACCTCGTCGATCAGCCCGAATGCCTTGGCTTCCTCGGGCGACAGGAACTTGTCGCGCTCCACCGCCGTCTCGATGACGTTGATCGGCTGGCCGGTGTGCTGAACGTAGATGTCGTTCAGGCGCTTGCGCAGGCTGAGGATCTCCTTGGCCTGGATCTCGATGTCGGTCGCCTGGCCCTGCACGCCGCCCGAGGGCTGGTGGATCATGATGCGCGAATTGGGCAGCGAGAAGCGCTTGCCCTTGGCGCCGGCGGTCAGCAGCAGCGAGCCCATCGAGGCCGCCTGGCCGATGCAGACCGTCGCCACGTCGGGGCGGATGTACTGCATGGTGTCATAGATCGCGAGGCCCGACGTCACCACGCCGCCCGGCGAGTTGATGTAGAAGGAGATGTCCTTCTTCGGGTTCTCCGATTCGAGGAACAGGAGCTGGGCGCAGATCAGGCTAGCGACGGCATCGTTGACCGGCCCGACCATGAAGATGATGCGCTCCTTCAGCAGGCGCGAATAGATGTCGAAGGCCCGCTCGCCGCGCGCCGTCTGCTCGATCACCATCGGCACCAGCATGTTCATCTGCGTCTCGATCGTGCTCATTCTCTTCTGATCCTTCGCTGTTGGTGGCTTGGAGCCATCCGCCCCGCGGCGCTCAGGCGCTCGCTTCCTCCGGCTCCTTCATCAGCTCCTCGACCGTCGCAGGGCGGTCGGTGACGCTGGCCATTTCAATGATGAAGTCGATCACTTTGTCCTCAAACAGCGGGGCGCGCAACTGCGCCAGCGCGTCCGCATTGTTGCGGTAGTACTCGACGACCTGCTTCTCCTGCCCCGGGAAGCGCCGCGCCTGCTCGATCAGCGCCCGGTTCACTTCTTCCTGGCTGACCTGGATGTTGTTGAGGCGCCCGACCTCGGACAGCAGCAGCCCCAGCCGCACCCGGCGCTCGGAGATGCGCCGGAACTCGGCCTTCAGCTCGTCCTCGCTCTTGCCGGCAAGCGCGGGATCGGTCAGCGGGCCCTGCTTGCGCTCCTCGTCGACATTCTTCCAGATGGCATCGAACTCGAGGTCGACCATGCCCTGCGGCACGGCGAATTTGTGCGAATCGGCCAGGTTGTCCAGAAGCTGCCGCTTCAGCCGGCTGCGCACGATGCGGCTGTAATCGCGGCCGAGCTGGTCGCGGATCGCCTTCTTCAGGCTGTCGAGGTCGTCGAGCCCCATCTGCTTGGCCAGCGCGTCGTCGAGCGTGGCCGGAATCGGCTTGTGGATCTCCTTGACCTCCACCGCGAAGGCGGCGGGCTTACCGGCAAGCTCGGCGGCCTGGTAGTTCTCGGGGAAGGTCACGTTGACCGTCCGCTTCTCCCCTGCCTTGGCGCCAGTGAGCTGGTCCTCGAAGCCGGGGATGAACTGGCCGGAGCCGAGCTTGAGGCGGAAGTCCTTGGCCGAGCCACCCTGGAACTCCTTCCCGTCCAGCGTCCCGACGAAATCGATGATGACGATGTCGCCGGCCTGGGTCGGGCGGTCTTCCTCGATCCTCTCCGAGCGATCGTGCTGCTCGGCGATCCGCGCCAGGGTCTTGTCGACCTCCGCGTCCGGAACGTCGACCTTCATGCGCTCCAGCTTCACCTCGGAGAAATTGGCCGGCTGGATCTCCGGCAGCAGTTCCACCGCGAGCGAGTATTCGAGGCCGGTCTCCTCGGCGAACGACTTGATGTCGATCTTCGGCTGCAGCGCCGGGCGCAGGCCGCGCTCCGCGATCGCCTGGTTCGAAGAGTCGGTCACCGCGCGCTCCAGCACCTCACCCATGACGGACGGTCCATAGCGCTTCTTCAGCAGCGGCATCGGCACCTTGCCGGGCCGGAAGCCGGGAAGCCGGACGGTCTGCCCGATCTCCTGCAGCCGGGTGTCCATTTTGGCCTTGATGTCATTGGCCGAGACGACGACCTTGAACTCGCGCTTGAGGCCGTCTTCATTGGTCTGGGTGACTTGCATCTGCCTGCGTGCCGTTCTTTAGGGGAAGTTCTGCGCGCCGCAAGGGCTGGTGCGGGCGGAGGGATTTGAACCCACACGCCTTTCGGCACGGGAACCTAAATCCCGCGTGTCTGCCAGTTCCACCACGCCCGCGGCGCAATCCGGCGCGTTAGGTAGCTTGCCCCGCCGGCCCCGTCAATAATATCGCCAATATCGCCGTTAACCGAGACAGACGCTGGCCGCGGCGTCGATGATCGCATCCACGTCAAGCCCATGGAGCTTGTACAGGTCCTGGATGTCGCCCGACTGGCCGAAGCGGTCGACGCCGAGGGACCGCACGCGGTGGCGGGCGACCGCCCCCAGCCAGGACAGCGTGGCCGGATGGCCGTCGATGACCGTGACCAGACCGGCATCCGGCGACAGCCGCGCCAGCAACCGCTCGATATGCGATGGCTGGCGGTCCGCCTGACGGACCGCGCTGGCCTCGCGCCAGCCCGCATAAAGGCGGTCCGGCGACGTCACGGCCAGCAGGCCGGCGCCGGGAATGTCCTCCAGGATCTGCTCGTGCGCCGTGATCGCCTCGGGGGCAACGGCACCGGCATAGGCGATCGCCAGCTCGGCGCCCGGGCTCGGCTCGCGCAGCCAGTAGGCACCGTCGACCACCTGCGTGGCCAAGGCCTCCGACATCGTCCGCTGCGGTTGTGCGAGCGGCCGCGTCGACAGGCGCAGATAGGCGGAGCCGCCATCCTCCGCCTGCATGTGGCGGAAGCTCCACGCCATGACGGTCGACAGCTCGTCGACGAAGGCCGGCTCGAAATAGGTCAGCCCGACCTGCGCCATCCCGATCATCGGCGTGTTGATCGACTGGTGCGCCCCACCCTCCGGCGCCAGGGTCAGACCGGACGGCGTTGCCACGACCATGAAGCGTGCGCCCTGGTAGCAGCCGTAGTTCAGCGCATCGAGGCCGCGATTGATGAACGGGTCATAGAGCGTCCCGATCGGCAGCAGCCGCGCACCGAAGATCGGCCCGGACAGGCCGAGTGCGGCGAGCATCAGGAACAGGTTGTGCTCGGCGATGCCGAGTTCGACATGCTGGCCGCTGCGGCCCATCGCCCAGAGCTGCGCCGACACGACCTTCTCTTCGCGGAACACGTCCTTGCGGTCGCGCCGGTCGAAGATGCCGCGGCGGTTCACCCAGCCGCCGAGATTGGTCGAGATCGTCACGTCCGGAGACGTCGTCACCAGGCGGCTGGCGAGCGCGCTGTCGCCGGCGGCGAGGTCGTAGAGAATCCGGCCGAAGCCTTCCTGCGTCGACATCTTCTCCGCGCGCGGGACCGGAAAGTTCTCCGGCAGCGGGAGCTGCTGCGTCTGGTGCTCGCGCGGGAAACGCTGCGCGAACGGCACGCCCGCGAGGAACCTTTCAAGTTCCGCGGTCGGAATATCGAGGCCGGCGAAGCGCTCCCATTCCTGCCCGTCGGCGATCCCGTTGGCGGCCTTGTAGGTGGCCATCTGCTCCGGGCTCATCAGGCCGGCATGGTTGTCCTTGTGGCCGGCGAAGGGCAGCCCGAAGCCCTTGATCGTGTAGGCGATGAAGCACGTCGGCTCGTCCGACTTCGACGCCTCGTCGAACGCCTCGAGCACAGTCTCCATGTCGTGGCCGGCGAGATTCGTCATCAGCCGGTGCAGCGCCGCGTCGTCGTGACGGTCGAGCAGCGCGCGAATGCCCGGCACCTCGCCCAGATCGCGCAGCAGGTGCGCGCGCCACGCGGCCCCGGCCTTGTAGGTCAGCGCCGAATAGAGCGAGTTGGGGCAGTCGTCTATCCACTTGCGGAGCTCGTCGCCACCGGGCTCGGCGAAGGCCGCTTCGAGCAGCTTGCCGTATTTGAGCGTGATGACCTTCCAGCCCATCGATTCGAACACGCCGTCGATGCGTGCGAACAGGCGGTCGGAAACGACGTTGTCGAGGCTCTGGCGGTTGTAGTCGATCACCCACCAGACATTGCGCACATCGTGCTTCCAGCCTTCGAGCATCGCCTCGAAGACGTTACCCTCGTCGAGCTCGGCGTCACCGACGATCGCGACCATGCGGCCTTGCCGCTCGCCGTCCGGCACGAGGTTCTTGAAGCGGACATAATCCTGCACGAGCGCCGCGAAGACGGTGAGCCCGACGCCGAGCCCCACAGAGCCCGTCGAGAAATCGACGTCGATGCTGTCCTTCGTGCGCGACGGATAGGATTGCGCGCCGCCGAGCGCGCGGAACCGCTCCAGCTTGTCGCGCGACTGGTGGCCCAGAAGGTACTGGATCGCATGGTAGATCGGGCTCGCATGCGGCTTCACTGCGACGCGGTCCTCGACCCGGAGCGCATGGAAGTAGAGCGCCGTCATCAGGGTCGCGACCGAGGCGCTGGAGGCCTGATGGCCGCCCACCTTCAATCCGTCGCGCTTCTCGCGCAGGTGATTGGCGTTATGGATCATCCATGACGAGAGCCACAGCACCTTGCGCTCGAGCTCGCGCAGCATGCGCAGCGTGTCGGCGGTGACGCGTTTCGGTGCCGCGGCTGCGGACTTTGGGAGGGCTTGGCTCATGGGGATAGCTTAACCTATTTGCCTTAACCGTTCACGGGGGCACGTTAGAGCAGGCCGGCGACCGGCGAACCGGTGACGACCGTCTTGTTTCCGGCATACTCCTCATGGTTCTCCTCGATGTCCGTCAGGCGGTAAAGGTAGTTGACCATGATGCCGGCCGACTGGCGCAGGCCTTTTTCCGAGACGTCGCCCATCCAGTTGAGCCGTTCGATCCGCGCGCCGTTGCTGAGATGGAAGTGTGCGACCGGGTCGAGCGCCGTTCCGTTCTCGCGCTTCGCCTCGGCCAGATAGTTCGCACACAGCCGCATCAGCGGCGCCTGCAGGGCACTGGCGATCGCTGTATCCTTGTGCCAGTCGGTGGACAGAAGCTGCTTGATCGTCCCCTTGCTCGCCACACCCTGGACGGCACTGCCCAGCGCCTTGCGCTCGGCGGCGGTCAGCACGCCGGGGATGCCCTTCGCGAACTGGTCGTCGAGCCACGCGCGAAACCCGGGGACCGGCGACAAGGTGGCGAAGGTCTTGACCCGCGGGAACTCGGCGGAGAGCTGATCGACGACGCGCTTGATCAGGAAGCCGCCGAAGCTGATGCCGGCAAGCCCCTTCTGCGCGTTCGAGATCGAATAGAAGATCGCCGTGTCGGCTGCGCGCGGATCGCCGACCGGTGCCGCCTCGTCGAGCAGCACGTCGATGTTGGTGGCAAGACCGTTGACCAATGCAACCTCGACGAAGATGAGCGGCTCGCCTTCCATGCGCGGATGGAAGAAGGCGAAGCAGCGCCGGTCCGAATCCAGGCGGTTCTTGAGATCGTTCCAGCTCCGCACCGCGTGCACCGCCTCGTAGCGGCTGAGTTTCTCCAGCAGGGCGGCCGGCGAATCCCAGGTGATCCGCTTCAGTTCGAGGAAGCCGATGTCGAACCACGCCGTCAGCAGCCCCTTGAGATCCTCCTCGAGCGCCGCCAGCGCGCGATCGCCCTTGGCGAGCTTGATCAGGTCGGCGCGAAGATCTACCAGGAACTTCGTCCCCTCGGGCAGCGCGTTGAACTGGGTCAGCAGCCGCAGGCGCGGCGGCTCCAGCGCGCGCCGCAGCGCACGCGCGGCACCACGCCGCGTGACAGGATCGGCCTCGCCGCGCACCCGTTCGGCGGCGGCGGCGACGGCATCCTGGTCGATGTCGAATTCGTTGGCGAGGACGATCAGGAACCGGCGCCGGCCCTCCGCATTGAGGCCGAGATAGACGCGCCCCAGCTCCGCCGCGCGGGCACGCGCGCTGACCTCGCCGCCGCGCGCGGCAAGGCAGTCGCGCATCTGCTGGCGCAACTGCTCGAGGTCGTCCTCCGGCAGCTCCGGCGCGATGGTGCTTGTCGGAACGACGCTGCGCGCCGACGCGGCGATGTCGCGCCAGGCGCTGCGAATGTTGCGCCACGTCCGGTCGAAGATCGATGTCGCGGTACGAGCCTGGGCCATGGCCGATTGTGGCGTGGCCTGCCCCGCGCTTGCAAGCCGACGCGCAGCCTCAGCTCCTGTCAAAATCCCGTAATCGTCGCAGGGCCTTTGGTAGGAGGTCCGGCAGATCGTCCGCGATCAGGCCCGGGCCGAAGGCGGCCGCCGCCTCGCCATGCAGCCAGGCGGCGGCACAGGCCGCATCGAAGCCGTCCATGCCCTGCGCGAGCAGGCCGACGATGATGCCGCTGAGGACGTCGCCGGCGCCGGCGGTCGCAAGCTCGGGCGGCGCATTGCAGTTGATCGCCGCGCGGCCGTCGGGTGCCGCGATCACGGTATCCGCGCCCTTCAGCAGGACGACGGCGCCGCTCGTCGCGGCGGCCGACCGCGCCCGCGAGAGCCTGTCGCCGTCGGCCTCGAAGACGCGCTTGAACTCGCCGTCATGCGGGGTGATCACGCAGGGCGAGCGGATGGCACGGAAGAGCTGCGCGGGCTCGTCGGCGAAGCAGGTGATCGCATCCGCGTCCAGCACGCAACGCTTCCTCGCTGACAGCGCGGCCAGCACGCGCATCTGGGTCTTCGTGTCCGCGCCGTTGCCGGGGCCGAGCAGGACGGCGTTCTTGCGCGCATCCGCCAGCAGCGTTTCGAAGGCCCGGTGATCGGGCAGCGCCGCCGCCATGACGCTCGCGCGATCGGCGGCGTAAATCGGCAGCGCGGCGGGCTCGCTTGCGACCGTCACGAGGCCGGCGCCGGCGCGCATTGCCGCGCGCGCGGCGAGCCGCCCTGCCCCGGTGACCGTGGCACCGCCGACGACGATGGCGTGGCCGCGGTCGTATTTGTGGCCGTCCAGCCGGGGCCACGGGAAAGAGTGTCGCCACAGCACCGGTCCGTTGGCGTGGCAGGCCGGCTTGATCGCGTCGAGCACTGCTGGCGGTATGCCGATATCGGCGACGACCGTCTCGCCGCAAAGCGCGCGCCCCGGCAGCAGCAGGTGGCCCTGTTTCAGGCGGAAGAACGTGACGGTCAGGCGGCAGCGCGGCGCCGTGCCCAGCACCGCGCCCGTGTCGCCATGGATGCCGCTCGGCACATCGATCGCGACGCAAGGCAGCGCGCGGCGGTTGATTGCATCGATCGCCGTCGCCGCCGCGCCGTCGAGCGGCCGCGCCAGCCCGGCGCCGAACAGCGCATCCACGACCAGCGTGGCGCCGTCCAGGCTGGCCTCGGACACTGGTGCCACCCGTCCAGACCAGCGCCCGGCATTGAACTTCGCATCGCCCTTGAGCGCGCCGACATCGCCGAGCAATGCAACGCTGACCGGCCAACCCGCCTCCGCAAGGAGGCGCGCCACGACGAAGCCGTCACCACCGTTGTTGCCGGGGCCGCACAGGATCGCGGTCCGCTGCGCCGGGAAGCGCGCGCGGATCGCCGCGGCGACGGCACCGCCGGCCGTCTCCATCAGCCGGTCGGACGCAATGCCGCCGGCGATTGCGGCCGCATCGGCCCGTGCCATCTCGGCGCAAGTCAGCAGCGCCGCCGTGTTCCTGTCGGGTTCCGCCATCGATCCGAAAAATGCCATAGTTGGCCGGCTTGTTGAATTGAGGATCAACCCGGAGCCCCGGCTTGCGACTCCTCTTCGCCGCCCTGCTTTGCCTGTCGATCGCGCCTCTCGCCCCTGCCCGCGCCCAGGAGGCGCCGAGGGTCGACGTGCAGCTCGTGCTCGCGATCGACTCCTCGTCGAGCGTGACGATGGACGAGTTCTACACCCAGCTTGAGGGCTATTCGGCTGCCTTCCGGCATCCCGACCTGCTCAAGGCCATCCAGTCGGGCCCGGAGCGCGCGGTCGCCGTCTCGCTGTTCGAGTGGTCGAGCGGCGGCCAGCAGACGGTGAACTTTCCGTGGCGCGTGCTGCAGAGTGAGGCCGACCTGCACGCCTTCGCCGACGAGCTCGCGGTCGCACCGCGCCTGGTGATCGGCGGCGAGACGGCGGTCGGCGATGCGATCGACTTCGCCGTCCAGCTCTTCAAGGTGGATTCCGCGACCGGCGGGCGGCTGGTCATCGACATCTCGGGCGACGGCGTCAGCAACCGCGGCCGCGATGCCAGCGCCGCGCGCGACGATGCGCTGTTCCAGGGAATCACGATCAACGCCGTGGCGATCCTCAACGAGGAGCCGAACCTCGACACCTACTACAAGGCGTTCGTGATCGGCGGCACGGGGTCGTTCGCGCTGGCGGCGCGCGACTACTCCGACTTCCAGGACGTGATCGTGAAGAAGCTGATCCGCGAGATCACGACGATCGCCGCGGCGCCGTGACCGCTACTTGACGGCGGCGATGGGCTGCTGACGCAGGGCTTCCAGCCGGCCGAACGCCTCGACAACCGGCCCGAGCTGGGCCCGGCTGTCGGATTTGCCCTGGCCGCCGTAGCGGGTCAGCGACAGTTCAAGCGCGCGCAGCAGATGCTCGGCAGTGTCGACCTGCTTCTGCTCGCAGGCCTGGTTGAACGCGGCCAGAATCTTGTCGCTCAGCCGCCGCAAAGTCTCCGCCACGGGCATCTCCATTCCAGAAATGGCTCGGGCCGGGCTGGTGCCCGGTCCGGCTTCGCAGTCTGGTGCCGCGTGGTTAAGGGCCGGTTAAGCGCGCGCCGAAAGCGGCTCGGCCCAGACGGGCCGGACCAGCGCCATGTAGATCCGGTACGGGATCAGGGCGAAGGCGGCGTAGAGCAGCTTCACGCCCAGGTCGCTGATCGCCAGCAGGTCCCACGGGACCTGCGTGCCGGCGAAGGCCAGGCTGAAGAACACCGCCGTGTCGATCGTCGAGCCCAGCAGCGAGGCAAAGAGCGGCGCCCGCCACCAGCTCTGCCGCCGCAGCCAGTTGAAGACGGTCACGTCGAGGAGCTGCGCCACCAGGAAGGCGAGGCCCGAGGCCAGCGCAATGCGCGGTGTCGCGAAGACGGCGGACAGGGCGACGCCGACGGCGAAGCCGATATAGATGACTCGGCGCGCCACCACCGGCCCGTGCCGCCGGTTGGTCAGATCGGTGACAAGAAACGTCGCCGGATAGGTGAAAGCCGCCCAGGTGATCAAAAGCGGCCAGCCGAATACGCTGCCGGCCTCGATCGGAAACTGCACGAGCCAGTTCGAGGCGACGATCAACACGACCATCGTCAACATCGGGCGCCAATAGGCGGTCAGGAACTTCTCCATGGCGGCAGGTTGGTAGCGCCATGCGTTCACGATGACAAGCCCTTCACGCCATGCCGGCCACCCGGGCCGGCGGCCCGGGTGGCCATCCGGCCTAGCCTTTGATGAACGCGAGCAGGTCGGCGTTGATCGTGTCGGCGTGCGTCGTCGGCATGCCGTGCGGGAAGCCCTTGTAGGTCTTCAGGGTGCCGTTCTTCAGCAGCTTCGCCGACAGCGGCGCTGAATCGGCATACGGCACGATCTGGTCGTCGTCGCCGTGCATGACCAGCACCGGCACCGTGATCTTCTTCAGGTCCTCGGTGAAATCGGTCTGCGAGAAAGCGACGATGCCGTCGTAATGCGCCTTGGCGCCGCCCATCATGCCCTGGCGCCACCAGTTCCGGATCATGCCTTCCGAAACCTTCGTACCGGACCGGTTGAAGCCGTAGAACGGCCCGGTCGGGATATCGAGATAGAACTGCGCGCGGTTGGCCGCGAGCTGCTTCTGGAAATCGTCGAAGACTTCCTTCGGCAGGCCGCCCGGATTGGCCGCCGTCTTGACCATCAGCGGCGGCACGGCCGCGATGATCGCCGCCTTCGCGACGCGGCTCTCGCCGTGGCGCGCGATGTAGTGCACGACCTCGCCGCCGCCGGTCGAGTGGCCGACATGCACGGCGTTCTTGAGGTCGAGATGCGCCGTCAGCGCGGCAAGGTCGTCGGCATAATGGTCCATGTCGTGTCCGCTATCGACCTGGCTCGAGCGGCCATGGCCGCGCCGGTCGTGCGCGATGACGCGGAAGCCCTTGCCGAGGAAGAACATCATCTGGGCGTCCCAGTCGTCGCCCGAGAGCGGCCAGCCGTGGCTGAACACGATCGGCTGCCCCTTGCCCCAGTCCTTGTAGAAGATCTCGACGCCGTCCTTGGTTGTGATCGTCGGCATGGCTTTTGTCCTTCCGATTTCGGGCCGCAGGGCTCGAAAGGATACGCGAAGCGCATGACGATTTGGATCGGCCAAATCGGTATTCGCGCGAGAATTCCTGCCCACAATCTGGGCAGGGACGCGGCAAAGTCCTTACATGGGCAATGGTCTTCCGCCGAACGTCAGCAGGCGAAGGTTTTCTCGTACTGGTCGGGCTTGAAGCCGACGAGCAGCGCGCCGCCGATGTCGAGCACGGGCCGCTTGATCATCGAGGGCTGTGCCAGCATCAGCGCGATGGCTTTCTTCTCGGTGAGCCCGTCCTTGTCCGTCTCCGGCAGCGCGCGGAACGTGGTGCCGGCGCGGTTGAGCAGAACCTCCCACCCCACCTTCTTCGCCCAGCCCTCGAGCGCGCCGCGCTCGATGCCCGCCGCCTTGTAGTCGTGGAATGCGTAGGCGATCCCGCGCCCGTCGAGCCACGCGCGCGCCTTCTTCATCGTGTCGCAGTTTTTGATGCCGTAGATCGTGACGGAGCCACCCTTCGCCATGTCGCCCTCACTCGTTGCAGTGTCGCCGGCCGCAGCGAATATCATGAGCGCCCAGGAGAAGCACCAATCGCCGCCGACGATCGGTCAGCGCGCGACAGACAGGCGGACGATCCTCGCCTATGTTTCGCCTGAGAACGAGCGCGAGGGCCTGGCAGGCTGAAGGAGCATGGAATGACGGTCATCACCCCGGATCGCATGGTCGAGGAGCAACTGCCTGCCGATAGCCTATGCGGCCCGAACCGGTCGCTCTGGATCAGCGAGGCTGGCGGGCTCACCCAGTTCGGCGCTCTCATCGAGATCCTGCCGCCCGGCTCGCGCTCGTCGATCAAGCACTGGCACAGCGCGGAGGACGAAATGGTCTATGTGCTGGAGGGACAGATCACGCTCATCGAAGGCGACACGGAAACGCTTCTGAACCCTGGCGACGCCGCGACGTTCCGGGCGGGCGAACCGATTGGCCACTACCTCGAGAACCGGGGACCGGTCGCCACGCGTTGCCTTGTCGTCGGCACCCGCGCCCCGGTCGATACGATCACCTGCCCGGACCATGACCGCGTCTGCTTCCGCGACCGATCGCTGCCCGACGACATCTGGACGGACGGAGCCGGAAATCCGACGACCAATCCCTACCGGTGACGCCCGTCCGCCATCACAAGATTCGGGTGGAATTTGTCCCCCGGCGGCACGATCTTCACGGCATGAGCGACATGCAACAGCAGTATCGGGTGTTCGAAACCGCCGGGGGCTTCTGCGCGATCGCGTGGAGCGGTAGCGGGATCACGCGCTTCCAGCTCCCGACGCACAGCGCCGCGGCGACGGAGCGAAACCTGCAGCGTCGGGTGCCCACCGCCACGCCCGGCACACCTCCGCCCGAGGTGGCCGAGGTCATCGCGGCCGCGCAGCGCTATTTCGCCGGCGAGCAGATCGACTTCACCGACGTCCGGGTCGACCTGGGCGCGCAGGAGGAATTCTTCCAGCGCATCTATGAAGCCCTGCGCCGCGTCGGCTGGGGCCGGACCACCACCTACGGCACGCTGGCGAAGGAGCTTGGCGCCGGCCCGGAAGCCGCGCGTGACGTCGGCCAGGCCATGGCCCACAACCCGGTGCCGCTGATCGTCCCCTGCCATCGCGTGCTGGCGGCCGGCGGCAAGGTCGGCGGCTTCTCGGCACCCGGCGGATCGACCGCGAAGCTCCGGATGCTCGAGCTGGAAGGCGTGCGCGTCGGCCCGCCTGAGCCGGCGCAGCGCTCGCTGGGGTTCTAGGCTCGCCTCACCACCAATGCGCAACAGGGCCCGGTCAGCGCGACCGGGCCCTGTCTCATCCCACCGGCGTTGTCGCCGGCATGGTCACTGGTCGGAGAGTGCCTTCGAGGCCCGCTCGATCAGATCGGCAACCGCCGTCGGCTGCGACATGAACACGGCGTGGCTTGCCTTGACCTCCACGGCCTCGCTGCCGGCGCGCTTTGCCATCGTGCGAAGCAGGTCGGGATGGATCGCGCGATCGTCCGCCGCGATCAGGGCCCAGCTCTTCTTCGTCTTCCAGGCGGGCTGCCTGATCTTGGTATCGAAGCTCGCCTTGGCCGGCAGCACCTGCGACTGCGCCATGAACTGGGCATCCGCCGGCGGCAGGTCGGCGGCGAAATCTTCCGCGTAGACCTTGGGATCGAGATACAGGAAACCGTCCGCGGTCGCCTTGATGCCGGTCGTGGCGGCGGGGATCGTGCTTGCGAGGCTCAGCAGCGTTTCCCCGGCATCAGGCTGAAACGCTGCGATGTAGACGAGACCGGCGACGTTGTCCGCGTTGCCCGCTTCGGTGATCACCATGCCGCCGTAGCTGTGGCCGATCAGGATGGACGGGCCATCCTGCAGATCGAGAATGCGCTTCGTGGCCTCCACGTCATCCTGCAGTGACGTCATCGGTTGCTGCACGATCGTGACCTTGTATCCCCGGGCGGTGAGCCGGTCATACACGCCGCGCCATCCCGATCCATCCGCCAGGGCACCATGAACGATGACGACGTTCTTGATCTGCGCGGCGTTTACAGGTGCAACGGCGGCGGGCGCTATCAGCATGCTGCTGGCGAGCGCGAACAGGAGTGAGAGGCGTGTACGTGGCATGATACGGGCTCCTTCTATTTGTCCGTGGTTTCAGGGTTGGTTGCAGCGAAAGCGTCGGGGTGAAATCACCCGTCTTTGTAGTAGTAGCTGTAGCCGTTGATGGCGGGCGCGCCGCCGAGATGCGCGTAGAGAACCTTCGAGCCCTCGGGGAAGAACCCCTTGCGCGTCAGATCGATCAGCCCCTGCATCGACTTCCCTTCGTAGACCGGGTCCGTGATCATCGCTTCCGTGCGCGCGGCGAGACGGATCGCATCGTTGGTCTCGTCCGAAGGCACGCCATAGGCGGGATAGGCGTAGTCGGGATTGATCACGATCTCGTCGTCGCGAATGTCGCGTCCGAGGCCGACGAGGCGCGCCGCGTTGTCGACGATCTGGCGGACCTGTGCGCGGGTCTGATCGATCGTGCCGGACGCATCGATCCCGATCACGCGCTCCGCCCGGTTCTGCGCGGCGAAGCCGACGATCATGCCGCCTTGGGTGGAGCCCGTGACGACGCAGACGACGATGTAGTCGAACGCGAAGCCCAGCTCCTGTTCCTGTTTCGCGACTTCCTCGGCGAAGCCGAGATATCCGAGCGCGCCGTATTTGTGCATCGAGGCGCCGGCCGGGATCGGATAGGGCTTTCCACCAGAATCCCTGACGGACCGGATGGCGTCTTCCCAGCTCTTGCGGATGCCGATGTCGAAGCCGGCATCGACGAGCCGGCTGTCCGCGCCCATCAGGCGCGTCATCAGGATGTTGCCGACACGGTCATAGACCGCGTCGTAATGCGGCACCCATTTCTCCTGGATCACGACGCATTTCATGCCGATCTTCGCGGCGGTCGCCGCCACCATGCGCGTGTGGTTCGACTGGACGCCGCCGATCGACACCAGCGTGTCGGCGCCCGAGGCGATCGCGTCCGGCACGATGTACTCGAGTTTCCTCAGCTTGTTTCCGCCCAGCGCGAGGCCTGAATTGCAGTCATCGCGCTTGGCATAGATATCCACCTTCCCGCCGAGTGCTGCGGACAGCCGCGGCAGGTGTTCGATCGGCGTCGGGCCGAACGTGAGCGGGTAGCGTTCGAACTTCTCCAGCAGCGACATCGAACCGCCTCCATGACAACGTCAGGGGCAGACGATGCGCCAATGGGCGGGGAATGTGCTCTCGAAGTTCTTCGATGATTTTGCCGATTCTGATACGGTATCCGGCCGTTTTTACCGATTCCTCCCTTGAACGGGCTCAATCATGGAAGATTCTCTCACACCGGATCTCGACCGGATCGACATCAAGATCCTGCGCGCGCTCCAGGCCGAAGGCCGGCTCACGAATGCCGATCTTGCGGCGCGCGTGAACGTCAGCCCCGCCACCTGTCACAGGCGAACGCAACGGCTGTTCGACGAGGGCTACATCACCGGCGTGCGGGCGCTGGTGGCCCCCGGCTCGGTCGGTTTGGGCGCGCTCGTGATGGTGGGCGTCGTGCTCGACCGCTCAACGCCGGAGAGCTTCGCCGCCTTCGAGGGCGCCGTAGGCAAGATAAAGGACGTCCTCGACTGCCACCTCGTGGCGGGCGATTTCGACTACCTGCTGAAAATCCGCGTCCGCGACATGGCGGATTTCAACAAGCTGCATGGGCAGAAGCTGATCGCCCTTCCCGGTGTCAGGCAGACCCGGACCTTCTTCGTGATGAAGGAGGTGAAGAACAACGCGCACCTGCCGTTCTAGGCGGACGCGTTCTCACCCTGCCGGCGGCGGCTGTCCGGGGACGCGCGGCAGGTTCGGATCGATGCACGCCCAGCTCGGCGCCGAATTGGTCCAGATCGTGGCGCTCGGGCGGACGAGCTCCGGATCGTCCAACGCGCCAACCCGCACGAAGACGAGATGCGGCCGCGATTCGGCCTCGCTGAAGAGATGCGTGCCGCAGGTCGGGCAGAAGCGCCGATGCATCCTGTTGCCGCTGTCGGCAGTGCTCTCGTAATCCTTGAGCGTCCCCTCGACGGTCAGGCTCGCGGTCTTGAATGCCGCTCCTACGGTGGCGCCTCCGGCGCCGATCTTCTGGCACACCCGGCACCAGCAGATTCGCGCCGCGATCGGGCCTTCCGTCGCCCGGAACCGCACCGCGCCGCACAGACAGCCCCCGGTGATCATGACAGATGCTCCCACTCGATTGTCACTGGCGGCGCATCAGGCGACGCCGCGCACATTTAAGCCTTCCCCGGCCCGAAGGGGAAGGAGCCCGCACCGCCGGATGGCGCAATGCCGCTCTGTCTGTGGCCACGCCCGATCCCATTCGTCCGTAAGAGACAGCCTGCGTCCGCAAGAGCAGCGGGCGCGCCGCGCGCCCCGGGCGGATTCTTGATTCATCCGATACAGGAAGGTTTCTCCATGACAACGACGACAGCCGCAAAGCCGTTCGATCCGGTCAAGTACAAGGAGACGACCCGCGAGCAATGGCAGTCCGCCGCGCGCGCCTGGAACGAGTGGGGCCCGCTCCTGCGCGCGTGGCTCGGCCCCGCGACCGAGATCATGCTCGACCTCGCGAAGATCGGGCCCGGGCACCGCGTCCTCGACGTGGCGGCCGGCGCCGGCGACCAGACCTTGCAGACCGCCGCACGCGTCGGTGCGACCGGCCATGTGCTCGCCACGGATATTTCCGCGAACATCCTTGCCTTCGCCGCGGAGAATGCGCGCAAGGCGGGATACGGCAACGTCGCGACCAAGGTGCTGGATGGCGAAGCGCTGGACGTGCCTGAAGGCACGTTCGACGCCGTGATCTCGCGCGTCGGCCTGATCTATTTCCCCGACCAGCAGAAGGCCCTGGCGGGCATGAAGCGGGCGCTGAAATCAGGTGGCCGCGTCGCTGCGATCGTCTACAGCACGCCGGAGAACAACCGGTTCTTCTCCATCCCCGTGTCGATCATCCGCCGCCGCGCCAGCCTGCCCCCGCCCCTCCCCGGCCAGCCCGGCCCCTTCAGCCTCGGCGGCCCCGGCGTGCTGGAGGAAACGTTCCGCAAGGCCGGTTTCCGCGACATCGAGACCCGGACCGTGCCCGCCCCGGTCCGCCTGAAGAGCGCCGCCGAATGCGTGCGCTTCGAGAAGGAGTCCTTCGGCGCCCTGCACCAGATGCTCGCCGGCCTCGACCAAACAGGCCGCGACGCGGCATGGGCCGAGATCGAGCAGGCACTCACATCCTTCGAGACCTCATCCGGCTTCGAAGGCCCTTGCGAGATGATCGTCGCCGTGGGGGTGAGGTGAGGACCTGCAGCGACGGGAGGACCCGCGACGCCGCGCGTATTCAAGCCTTGCCCGGCCTGAAGGGGATGAGAGCCCGCACCGCGGGATCGCGCAACCACAATCCGCCCCACATGAAGAGGCCCAGATAGACGCTGAACAGGACATGGCTGAAGAGCGGGCTGCCGGCGCGGATCTGCGTCGCCATCGCCCCGCCCAGCAGGCCCATGAACAGGACCGCGCCAAGCACGTTCGTGCGCGGAATCAGATAGAGCACAAGGCAGATCAGCTCGATCACGCCGATCAGGAACGCATAGCCCGCGGGCCAGCCGAGTTCCCGCATGGTCTCCTCGGCCACGGGAATGCCGAGCAGCTTCGGCGCAACCGACGCCCCAAGAATGAACAGCGCGAACAGCGCGGTGAGCGTGTAGCCGATCCAGGTCATGGGTTTCGAGTTCATGATATTCAGCCGGGGATACGGGCGATGACCTTGATCTCGAAGTCGAACCCCGCGAGCCAGTTGACGCCGATCGCCGTCCAATTCGGATAGGGCGCTTTCGGGAAGACTTCGCTTTTGACGGTCATGACCGTGCCGAACTGATTCTCGGGATCGGTATGAAAGGTCGTCACGTCGACGATATCGTCAAGCCCGCATCCACCCGCTTTCAGCGTCGCCTCGAGATTGGCGAATGCCAGACGGACCTGAGCCTCAAAGTTTGGCTCGGGCGAGCCATCGCTGCGACTGCCGACCTGACCGGACACGAACAGGAGATCCTTTGATCTGATCGCCGCAGAATAGGTCTGTGACGTGTAGAGGTCCTGCCGACCGGCGGGGAAAACGGCGTCACGCTGGGCCATACGGAATTCTCCTGTTGTGGGTCGCTGGAAAGTGGTGCCGGGCACAGTAAGGCGAACGTAGTCGCCTTTCACGAGATGATGTTCAACGACTGCCGACCACGCGAAGCGACCGAGCGCCGCCGCGCCAGCCTGCCGCCGACCTGCCCGGCCAGCCCGGGCCCCTTCAGCCTCGTCGGCACGGCGTGCTGCCGGCGTCCCATACCGTTCGGTCCGGCGTTCCCGGAGATAGTCTTACGCCGCGATCAGAGCTGTCGTCCGTCACCTACACAGACGCACCAAGCTCTTCGCGCTATGCTGCAGATCCCTTAGTTGGCACAAGCAGATCGTTCTTAGCGACCAACACACGAGCCTCAATCAATCGTTCTACTCCCGCAATCAACACAAATCGAAGCTGTGCACTTGTTGCTGCGTACCCAAGCAACCTAGAGACCGCCATGACTATCTCCTCCCGTCGGGCACCAAAATTGTCGCCCACAATCTGAATGATAGCCGCATCGATCTCGGCTGGTGGAAGCATCTCTGGCTTCCGCAAGGTGGCCGACGTGACCGCTGAACGATCCCTTGCGATAACTTTCTGGTTTGGCAGCTGATAGAATGGTCCTCCCTCGATCAAGCCCCGATCAGTCGCAACCCGCACAGCACGCTCAACAGCCGCGCGAATTCGGGATCCAGCCCGCGCAAGCCCCCACAGTCCTCTGACTCGAGCTATGATCTCATCGAAATGAATAGGTCCCTCCAGCTCAACGATCTTTACGACGTAAGCCGCCATATCGGCTAAAGGTGCCTCATGCGGCTCAACCCTCCGGTTCACAGGAAACGCCGCCTCTGAATAGACTACACCAGTCGCCGTTACCGGTGACGGCGCCTCAACAGTAGCAGTGACTATTTCCTCGTCATCGCGAGTCTCTCCTTGGAATGACATGCGTAACGAGCCCGATAGAACGCGCCCCTCATCGCGCGCCGCCCATTCAGCCTTTGCAGCGACCACGGCTGCTTCTATCTTCTTCAGCTCCGCCTGAGGGCGGAGATACCAATCGGCACTCCAAATTCGATGAATAATCCATCCGTGGGCTTCCAGAACCTGCTGCCTTAGCCGATCGCGATCTCTCGCTGAACGTGAAGAGTGATATTGAGCGCCGTCACATTCAATTCCGATAACGAACCGTCCCGGCGCCTCGTCATCGGAAATAGCAAGATCGACCCGAAATCCTGACGCACCTATCTGGCGCTTCACGTCATAACCGAGGGACCGAAGGCGCTCATAAACCTGAAGCTCGAATTCGCTATCAAAATCATCGCGAGTCACCTCTCCAAGCCCAAAATTTCCCGTCTCGGCAAATGTAAGGAAAAGCTTCAACGCAGCGACACCTCGCGACCGCGTCCGCTCCAGATCGAGATCGGCGCCTGTAAAATTACAGAAGACCTCACAGCGTATCTTCGCCCGAGATATCAGAACGTTTAACCGGCGCTCTCCTCCTTCGCCACTAAGCGGGCCGAACGCGTGCGCCAGATATCCCTCCCGGGTTTTGCCGTACCCTACGGAAATGAAGATGACATCGCGCTCGTCGCCCTGAATGTTCTCTAGATTCTTCACGAAAAACGGCTCGTGACGCGCGCCCGAAAAGAACTCTTCGAGCTCGGGACTTGTGCGTCGCATCAGCTCGAGTTCCTTCAAGATCGCTTGTCGTTGCGCCACAGAAAACGTCGCCACACCCAGAGTCTGCGCGGGGTTGGCGCGAGCATGGCGAATTACGGCCTCAGCCACCGCTTTAGCTTCTTTCGGGTTTGTTCGTGTTTCGCCACGGTCATAAGCCGTATCCTTTAAATGATTGAACTTGAGCCCCATAGCTGAAGCCGCATCATAAGGGCTCGGCACAATAAACAGCTTGTTCTCATAGAACTCTCGATTGGAGACCGCGATCAGCGATTGATGCTTCGACCGGTAGTGCCAATTGAGCATTCTGTGCGGCAGACCTTTTGCCAAGCAAAGATCCAGCACGCTTTCGGCGTCTTTCGCCTGCAGGGTGATACTATCGTCGGCCTCCTCAGGATCTTCCTCTCCGGTCAGCTTCTTAAAGAACGCTGTTGGAGGCAGCTGCCGCTCATCGCCGACCACGACGACCTGATCTGCTCGTGCGATCGCGCCGAGTGAATCGACCGGCTCGATTTGACTAGCTTCATCCATCACCAACAGGTCGAAATGCAATCCGCCAGGCCGCAGAAACTGTGCCACCGAGAGAGGGCTCATCATAAAGACCGGCTTCAGCTGTTGAATTGCTGGGCCAGCCCTATCGAGGAGCGTTCTGATAGGTAGGTGGCCTCTCTTCTTTGCGATCTCCGCATTCAGCACGCCCAAGGGACCTATCCCGCCCGCACCGCCTGGACGATCAGCTGCATGCGCCAATACAATTTGCTCTTGGGCCAATTCTATTCGAAGTTTATCTAGCCCGCGAAACTGAGCGACGAGATTGTTATGCTCCTCGCCGTCAAACGCCCGCAGTTCCGGCCAAGCAGAAAACAATGCTCCGCGCAGGACTTCCGCGTACGCATGCTCAAATGCGTCGCTCAACGTTTTTTCACTCAACAGTCCGTCATGAATAGCCTCAGCCAATGACGCTCCGCCTAACTCCGCCAACACGTGAGTGCGGGAAGCGAACAGAATGAACTGGCTAAGCCCCTCCATATCCTTCGACCACGCTTCCAGCCTGTCCGACAACGAAGCAAGCGGCACAGCACTAGTCTCGGATACAGAAAAAGCACGCCTTAGATCTAAACTTAGCTTTCTGACAAGCTCCTCTAGTACCGCTTCCATATCCGGTAGCAGCTTTTCCAACTCCCCACGCGCCGCCTCGACTGCTACTACGTCCTCAATTCTAGAGAGCATCTGCCAAAGCGAAGCAGGCAACTCCATGTGATTAATGCGCCAGTTCAGAATGGCGCCAAGAGCCCCCCATTCCGAACGTGCGCCTTTCCACAAGGAGCCGAACGCAGGCCCTGCTGGCTCCGAGGCTTCGAACACAGCCTTGACCTTCTGGGCACCGATCATCTGGTCAATGAGTTCGAGCCGTTCTTCTTGAGATTTCGGCAGCGGTATCTTCAGATATGAGCGAAGAAGCGCTATTTGGTTTCGATAGTCGCTGTTTAGGAATCGGAAGATGCTCTTGCCTTTGGTGACTACAGCCGCCCGAATCGAGTCGTACTTCGCGTCAAAGCCGATGTCGTTAAAGAACGCGCCGAGCTTCCTCTCGGCAGCGTCATAGGATTCGCCAGCACTAACCAACCGCTTAAGGTTATCCAGGTCCTGCCATCGATCATCAGCAAGAGCCGCTCTGTCTACGTTCGCGGGCAAAGGCGTCACCCGGAGAAACGCTAAGATCCGGGCAAGATCGCCAACTGTCTGAGGCAGCGAAG
>JAESGS010000138.1_pt1 | contig 112346 bp, 91 predicted proteins | sample 9269761 | NCBI WGS metagenome assembly JAESGS01 (sample SAMN15741799, study PRJNA653493) | algae metagenome | isolation source: Cyanosarcina radialis HA8281-LM2 and co-occurring heterotrophs from damp... | place: USA: Makauwahi cave, Hawaii | collected 2011-01-06 | reverse complement strand
ATTTCCTCGCAGGAGACGATTTCCTTGCCCGGACGGTGGCCGCAGCGCTTGGCGCCGACCTGGTCCTCGATATGGGCGGCGGCGGCGCCGGCCTTGATCAGGCTCTTGATGGTGCGTTCGATATTGAAGGCGCTCGGGCCGAAGCCGGTGTCGATATCCACCAGCAGCGGCAGGTCGCACACGTCGGTGATGCGGCGCACGTCGGTGAGCACGTCATCGAGGGTGTTGATGCCCAGATCCGGCAGGCCCAGGGAGCCGGCCGCGACGCCGCCACCGGACAGGTAAAGGGCGCGGAAACCGGCGCGCTTGGCCAGCAGCGCATGGTTGGCGTTGATTGCGCCGATCACCTGCAATGGCGTCTCGATGGCGAGGGCCTGGCGGAAGCGCTGGCCGGGGGAAAGCTGACTCATGACTCACCTCGTTTCTTGGCTGTCTTGGACTGAGCATCCAGATAATGGCGCTCGATATTGCGTTTGGAGGCGCCGATATGGCGGCGCATCAGGAGTTCGGCCAGCTCGCCGTCACGCTCGGCGATGGCATCGAGAATGCGGTGGTGTTCGGCGAAAGCCTGGCGCGGCCGGTTCGGCACCGAGGAGAACTGCAGGCGATACATGCGCACCAGCTGATACAGCTCGCCGCAGAGCATCTTGGCCAGGGTCTCGTTGCCGCTGCCCTGGATGATCCGGTAGTGGAAATCGAAATCGCCTTCCTGCTGGTAGTAACCCCGGCCGGCCTGAAAGGCCTCGTCGCGTTCGTGGGTGTCCAGCACCCGGCGCAGCTCGTCGATCTCGCCCTGGCTCATGCGCTCGGCGGCCAGGCGACAGGCCATGCCCTCCAGGGATTCGCGGATCTCGTACAGTTCGATCAGCTCGGCGTGCGACAGCGACACCACTCGCGCGCCGACATGGGGCACGCGCACCAGCAGCTTTTGCCCTTCCAGACGGTGGATCGCTTCGCGCAGCGGCCCGCGACTGATGCCGTAGGTGCGCGCCAGCTCGGGCTCGGAGATCTTGCTGCCGGGGGCGATCTCGCCTTTGACGATGGCGGCCTGGATCAGGCGAAAGACGTGTTCGGAGAGCGTCTCCGAATCGGCCTGGGGCGCAGCGGTGAGCGTTGAATCGATCAACATGATTGTCGACACCATGGCTATGCAATGGCGAAAAAATAAGCTTACGACCGGTTCTTGTCAAAGAAAAATTAGTCATTGTCGACAATCTGTAGCAGGCCACTCCGCCAGCCAACCGCCGACCTTACTTGCAGAAAGCTACATAAGCGTCTGTCAGCACGGAAAAACCCCATGCTAGAATGGCGCCCGCTCAGACCGGGCCTTGCGCCCGGCCATGCCTGCTAGACTCCTGGCAAGCAAACGCGCCGGTTATCCGCCGCCAGTCGCCCACACGCCCCTGGCAACATTCCCTTCAAGGACTTATGACACTCAAGCCCTTCGCCTTGTTGCTTTGCCTGCTGGCCCTGTCCTGCCCGAGTCTCGCGGTGGGCAAAACCGTCTATGGCCTCAACGAATACACCCGCGTGCTCGACTTCGACCTGGAAGTCGCCGCCAAACTCGATACCGGCGCCAAGACCGCCTCGCTCAGCGCCCGCGATATCAAACGCTTCAAGCGCGACGGCGAGACTTGGGTGCGTTTCGTCCTGGCTATCGACGGCGGCCAGGAGCAGACCATCGAACGCCCGCTGGCGCGGATCAGCAAGATCAAGCGCCGCGCCGGCGACTACGACCCGGATGAAGGCAAGACCTACACGGCGCGCCCGGTGATCGAGCTGCAGCTGTGCATGGGTCAGGCCCTGCGCACCATCGAAGTGAACTTGACCGACCGTAGTGCATTCCAATACCCGCTGCTGATCGGCTCCGAAGCGCTCAAGCACTTCGAAGCCCTGGTCGATCCAAGCCTTAAATACGCCGCCGGCAAACCCGGCTGCGACTCTGACGCAACCCCTGGCGAGTAACTCCCCATGCGCTCTCTGAACCTGCATCTGAAAGTCCTGATCACCTTGTTGGTGGCCCTGGGCGTTCTGATTACGGCATACCAAATTTTCATCCTCGGCATTCCGGTGACCGAAGACGAGACCGACGACCTGTGGAACATCGACGCCAAGGTCGAGTTCCAGGCCAGCCCGCGCGAGCCGGTCAAGCTGCAGATGTACGTGCCGCCGCTGAACCAGGACTACGTCAGCCTCAACGAGAGCTTCATCTCCAACAACTATGGCGTCAGCGTCAACCGTGCCGACGGCAACCGCCGCGTCACCTGGTCGGCCCGTCGCGCCAGCGGCAAGCAGACCCTCTACTACCGCCTGGTGCTGACCAAGCGCTACAGCGGCGAACAGACGCCGGCCAAGGGGCCGATCTTCCGCGACAGCATCCCGGTCGAAGGTGCGGAGAAGATCGCCGCCGACGCCCTGCTCGCGCCCATCCGCCAGCACTCGGCCGACGTCGAAACCTTCATCAGCGAGACCATCAAGCGGGTCAACAACGCCAATGACGACAACGTCAAACTGCTGCTCGGCGGCGACGCCTCCACGGCCAACAAGGCCAAGGTGATCGACCTGCTGCTGTCCATCGCCCACGTGCCGATGGAGCGCGTGCACACCATTCGCCTGCAGGCCGAGACCAGCCAGTCGCCGGAACTCTGGCTGCGCAGCTTCAACGGCGAGAAGTGGCTGTACTTCAACCCGGAAAGCGGCGAACAAGGTCTGCCGGCCGACCGCCTGGTGTGGTGGATCGGCGATGGCGACCTGGTCAGCCTGGAGGGCGGCAAGCAGGCGCAAGTCAGCTTCAGCCTGAACAACAGCGAGATGAACGCCATTCGCCTGGCCAAGCTGACCGACGAAACCACCGACGCCGACTTCCTCGAGTACTCGCTGTACGGCCTGCCGCTGTCGACCCAGCAGACCTTCCAGATCATGATCGTCATCCCCATCGGCGTGCTGGTGATCCTGATCCTGCGTAACCTCGGCGGCCTGCAGACCCTCGGCACCTTCACCCCGGTGCTGATCGCCCTGGCCTTCCGCGAGACCCAGCTGGGCTTCGGCATCTTCCTGTTCACCGTGATCACCGCGCTCGGCCTGTCGCTGCGCTCCTACCTGGAGCACCTCAAGCTGCAGATGCTGCCGCGCCTGTCGGTGGTGCTGACCTTCGTCGTGGTGCTGATCGCCGCCATCAGCCTGTTCAGCCACAAGCTGGGCCTGGAGCGCGGTCTGTCGGTGGCGCTGTTCCCCATGGTGATTCTGACCATGACCATCGAGCGTCTGTCGATCACCTGGGAAGAGCGCGGCGGCAGCCATGCCTTCAAGGTCGCCATCGGCACCCTGGTCGCCGCCACCCTGGCGCACCTGCTGATGAGCGTGCCGGAGCTGGTGTACTTCGTGTTCACCTTCCCGGCGGTGCTGATGATCCTGGTGGGCTTCATGCTGGCGATGGGTCGTTACCGCGGCTACCGCCTGACCGAACTGTTCCGCTTCAAAGCCTTCCTCAAGGACTAACGCCATGTTCGGCCTGATCAAGACGTGGAAGGCCCTTGAAGCCAAGGGCATCATGGGCATCAACCGACGCAATGCGGACTACGTGCTGAAGTACAACAAACGGCACCTCTACCCCATAGTCGACGACAAGATCATCACCAAGGAACGGGCCATCGAGGCCGGCATCGACGTGCCCGAGCTGTACGGCATCATCGACACCGAGAAAGGCATCGACAAGCTCGACGAGATCATCGCTGGGCGCACCGACTTCGTCATCAAGCCGGCGCAAGGCGCCGGCGGCGACGGCATCCTGGTGATCGCCGACCGCTTCGAGGAGCGCTTCAAGACGGTGTCCGGCAAGATCGTCAGCCACGAGGAGCTGGAGCAGCAGATCTCCAACATCCTTTCCGGCCTCTACTCGCTGGGCGGCCACCGCGACCGCGCGCTGATCGAGTACCGGGTGACCCCGGACACCATCTTCAAGAGCATCAGCTACGAAGGCGTGCCGGACATCCGCATCATCGTGCTCATGGGTTATCCGGTGATGGCCATGCTGCGCCTGCCGACCCGTCAGTCCAACGGCAAGGCCAACCTGCACCAGGGCGCCATCGGCGTCGGCGTCGACCTGGCCACCGGCGTGACCCTGCGCGGCACCTGGCTGAACAACAAGATCAGCAAGCACCCGGACACCACCAACGCGGTGGACGGCGTGCAACTGCCGAACTGGGATGGCTTCATGAAGCTGGCCGCCGGCTGCTACGAGCTGTGCGGCCTGGGCTACATCGGCGTGGACATGGTGCTGGACCAGGACAAGGGCCCGCTGATCCTCGAGCTCAACGCCCGCCCCGGCCTGAACATCCAGATCGCCAACGACTGCGGCCTGACCCACCGCGCCCACGCCGTCGAGGCGCGCCTGGAAGAGCTGAAGAAGAAAGGCATCCAGGAAAGCCCGGAGGAACGCATGCGCTTCTCCCAGCAGCTGTTCGGCCACGTCCAGCAGAACGCCTGACGGCGCCGAGACGATGAAAGGGCCCGGTCAAATGACCGGGCCCTTTCATTTGTAGGTCGGCGCTACGCGCCTCAACCCAACCTACCGCACGATCGCCAGTTCGAAGCCCCCCTCGTCGGCATGGGCATGGCGCTGCATGCCCGCCGCATCGGTCGCCAGCGCCTGCAGCGGACGCTTGAACGGCTTGTTGTCGAGGGTCTGCAGGGCGCGATCCTCGTCGGTGGTGAGCAGCAGCACGTAGCGCTCGCCGCGCTCGGCGCGCACCTGCACCGTGCCCTCGATAAAGGCGTAGCGATACCAGGTTTCCGGGTGCAGCTGGTACACCGCGTCGCTGACCAGACGCGTCGGCCGCTTGGCCTCGTCGAGAAACAGCAGCGAGGGGTAGACCACCTGGCGATTGGCGAAACTGCGCACGCGCAGGCCGTAGCTCTGGCGCGATGCCGGCAGCTTCAGCGCCGCGTAGTAGCTGCGGCCCATGGGGAACTCGAAGCTGGGCGAGAAGCGGTCGAGCTCCTCGTAGCGCGGCTCGTCGGCGGACAGCGCGGTGAAATCGCTGTCGCGCAGCTGGCCGCAGCAGCGTGTCAGCAATTCGCTGTAGAGGCCGTCGCCTCGGCTCTGGCTGCCGGCCAGCAGCGCCTGCATGGCCGCGGTCGGCTGGCCGTCGAGCAGCGGCAGGGCCGGCTGGCCGCGCTCGAACTCGATCTGCCGGCCCTCGCTGTAGCGCACCGGCGCGCTTTGTCCGCTGCCGCCGGCATCGCGCTGGCCGGCGGCGACCGGCGAGTTGTGCATCCGCCCCTGCTCGTCGACCCAGGTGTAATAGGGGCTGTCGTCGCCGTCGCGAACGAAGCCGCGCCCCTCCAGGACCGCCGAATCGATGTAGTCCCCTGCCCGCTCGCCGCTGGCCAGCAGGCGGTCGCGGCGGGCCACGCCTGCGACCTGCTCGCCGGCATAGAAACTGTTCTGCAGCTGGCCGCTGCCGTCGACCCAGGTGAAATAGCGGCGCTTGCTCTCGCCGGTGCTCGGCGCACTGCCCGGCCAGGCGCCGCCGTCGCCGAGGCGGGCCTGATCGCTCTGCTGCGCGCGGCGCTGGGCCAGGCGCTGCTGCTCGGCGAAGCGGGTATCGACGAAGGTGTTGTGCACCCGGCCGAGGTCGTCGACCCAGGTCAGGTAGCGGCTGCTGGCAGCGGCATGCATCAGCGGCAGCAGCATCAGGACGAACAGCAGACTGCGCATCGCCTCAGAACCTCGAGGTGTAGGTCATGGAGAAGATATAGGCCTTGACCGTGGTTTCGACATTGAGCCCGGCATAGGGGTTGTAGACCAGGTTGTCCAGGCCCTCGCAGCTAAGGTTGCAGCTGCTGCCGGCGGGAATGTTCTGCTTGGAGACGAAGTAGTTGAAACCGATGTCGATGCTGCTGTCCTTGTCCCAGCGGTAGCCCAGGCCCAGGCCGTAGAGATCGCCGTCGCCCACCGGCGCCAGCACGTCGGCCTTGTCCTTGGGGATGGCCGAGGGGCGGTATTCGTAACCGGCGCGCAGGGCCAGGCGGTCGTTGACCTCGTACTGTACGCCCACGCCCCAGCTCCAGGTGTCGCGGTAGCCGCGGTCGAGGATGATGCTGCGATCGGTGGCGTTGCCGCCGCCGAAGGTCTTGGCGATGCGCAGCAGGTCCAGTTCGCGGTCGAACTCGATCTCGAAGTTGTTCCAGTCGCTGTAACCGACCCAGCGCAGGTCGAGGTTGAACTGCCACTTGTCCAGCGGGCGCAGCTTGATGCCGGTGCTGAAGGCATCCGGGTAGGTCAGCTTGAGCGAGGCATTGCCGCTCTCCTCGTCCGCTCCGTAGGGAAACAGCGGGCTGAGCACCTGGCCGAACAGCGAGCCCTGCAGCCCCGACCAGAACCCGGCCCAGTCGTCCGTGTAGTCGATGCGGTACTTGCCCTGCAGGTTCATCCGCGCCTCGCTCTGGTAGGTGGCGCCCCAGGCGAACCAGTCGCTGGGCTCCCAGAGGATGCCCAGGTTGTAGGTCGGTGACAGGCTCTGCTGCAGGTCCAGATCGAGGTTGGCCAGCGAGTCGAAGGGGCCGATCTTGCCGCTACAGACGTTGATGAAGGGCCCGAGGACCTCCTCCAGACCGGGCAGGCACAGCGCCTCGTTGAGGATGCGGGTCAGGCCGGTGAGCATGCCGGGGTTGCGAAAATCCTGGTTGAGCGCCACGGCCTGGTGCGAGAAGCCCACGGACAGCCCCACGGAGAGTTCATCGTTGACCTGATAGGCCAGCGAGGGGGAGAAGTAGGTGATGCGCTGCAGCGATACCTGGCGCCCCTGGAAGCGCCCCGGGTCGCTGTCCGAATCGCGCGAGTAGCCCAGCGCCATCGGCGCGTAGACGTTGGTGGCGAAGGTGAACTTCGAGCCCGGCGGGTTGATCGACAGCCCCGCCAGCGGTGCCACCAGCACCGGCAGCTCGGTCATGCCGCCGACGCCGGGCAGGTACATGGTCGGCGTCAGGGTGCGGCTGCTGGAGTTCTTGAACGGGTCGTCGTCGAAGCCCATGAAGCCGTAGTCTTCCTTGGCCTCGAATTCGGCGCGGATGTCCATCACCCCGCTGAGCAGCTTGACCGTGGTCTGCCGGCCCTTGAGCTTGCTCAGCGCGGCCGGGTTGTAGTGCACGGCGTCGATGCCGGTGGAATCGGCGGTCACCGCGTTGCCCATGGCCATGGCCTTGGGATTGCCGATGGTCAGGTTATTGGCCAGTTGGGCCTGGGCCTGAAGGGCGCAGCCCGCGCTCAGGCCGACCAGCAGCACGGCCTGCAGCGTCGCAAGATGGGTCATATCGGCTTCGCTCGCTGCTTATTCGGCCTTGAGGCCCTTGATGTCCAGGGGCATGGAGACGCCGAGCAGGACATCGGGCGAATCTTCGGTCATGCCGAAGCCGGCGTTGACGTTGACGATATGGTTCGGCGAGGTGCGCAGGCCGAGGGAGAAGTTCATCACCGCGCTGGTCTGCTCGCTGCCTTCGAAGCTGGCGTCGCTGAACTTGAACTTCGGCGCCAGGTTGTGCGCCATCTGGAACGAGGTGGCCAGCGACACGTCGTAGGACAGCGCGTAGGCGAAGCCCATGCTCAGCGACAGGCTCGAGCCCGGGTCGACCTCTTCCAGCAGGCGGCCGGCGCGCACCTGGTCGGCGTCGCGGATCGGCAGGTTGTAGGTGTAACCCAGCGAGCCGAACAGCACGACCGGGTCGATCACGTAGGACAGGTTGGCGCCGACGCCCAGGCTGTAATAGCCGTTGCCGCTGGACAGGCCGTTGTCCAGGCTGACGTCGTAGGGGCTGTCGCCGGTGGGCAGGCCGAGAGTGGCGAACAGCGTGGTGACCGGCCGCCCGCGCGCCGACGACCAGGGCTGCCAGCGCAGGCTGGCGGAGACGTCGCCGAGGCTGTAGGTGCTGAGGTCGCGCTCGGTGTCGTACTTGGCCAGGAACGGCACGCGCATGCTGAAGGTCAGGTTGTCCCACACCCCGTAGTCGAAGGTGAAGGAGTTGGTGAAGGTGTGCTGCGCCTCGCTCTGGCCGATCACGCTGAACACGTTGCTGCCGGTGCGCACGGTCTGGATCTGGGTATCGCGCAGCAGCGAGTAGTCGAAGCCGTAGGTCAGGGTGCGTTCGCCCTTCTTGAGCAGGGTGTAGCTCTTCTCGGCGGCCTGGAACACCTCTTCCAGCGCCTTGGCGCTGTCGGCATCGTCTTCCTTCTTGGTCAGCGCCTCACGCGCCTCGTCGACCGTCGCCTCTTCGGCGCAGGCCGGCTGCGCCATGGCCAGCGCCAGCGCGGCCAGCCCTGCGTACCCCCAAACTCCCATGACGCTATCCCCAGGTCGTTATTGTTATGCCGGGTGAATCACTTGCGGCGAATGTATTGAATGTCGCCCCCCGATCCCAGCTGATCGGCCTGATTGGCGGTGAACTTGGCCATCTGCGGAAACTCGCGGAAGGCCAGCAGACTGATGGTGCGGTCGTCGATGATGCGCAGATCGCGGTCGGTCAGGGCCATGGCATTGGCCGGCTCGTTGCCGCTGGGAAAGATCACGAACAGTACGTTCTGGTCCCAGATCTGCTCGAAGCGCACGCGGGTGAAGCTGATGTTGCCCAGCGCCGGATCGGCGACGAAGACGTGCTCGTTGTAGACGTCGCGCACCACCACGAAATGCTTGAAGCCGGCATACTCGATCGGCACGATGGCCGGGTGCTCGAGCTGCTCGAGGTCGGCGAAGTCGGCGCGAAAGCCGCCGCTCTTGTAGCCCAGCGCGGTGACGAAGCGCTTCATGTCGAGCAGCGAGAAGCCGCGACGCTCGACGATCTTCTCCGCCTCGCCGAAATGCAGCAGCCCTTCCATCACCTGACGCTCTTCCAGATTGCGCCCCAGGTAGTAGTCGAGCAGGGTGGTCAGCGCCGCGGAACCGCAGCTGTAGTCGTAGGCCTGGCGGATCACGTTGCGAAACTGCAGCTGGCTCATCGGCTCCAGCACCACCAACTCGCGCAACGGGCCATTGGGCACCAGCGGCTGGCTGATATTCACGACTCCGGCAGGTTGCGGCTTGGTGTCGACCGCCTCGGTAAAACCGTACAAACCGATCAGGCTGCCCACGAGAATCTCGATCATTGGTCAATCCGCGACTGCGTACAACGAAGCAGGAAGCCCCGCCGCGCCTGGCGACAGGGCTCCTGTGGATCGGGTCAAACGAGGATCAATGACCCCAGACCTTGACGGTGGAGCCGGCCATGTCCAGGCCGTTGATGGCCAGACCGCCGATACTGTTGGCACCGATCTTCACCGCGGCCACCGACACACCGCCGTTGATGCCCGGCAGGCCGATTTCCAGCTTGCTGTCGACCACGTCGATGGTCAGCGGGTTGCTTTCGTCGATGTTGAAGCCGGATAGGGTGACGGTTTCCAGGGTCAGGCTGTTGCTGCCGTCGGTGACGCCGGCTTCGGTGTCGGTGTAGACGATGGAGCCGATGGTGGCGTCGAAGTTACCGGCGATGCTGATCCCGGCCTGACCGGTCACACCGGCCAGATCGGCGTCGTCCAGCGCCTTCAGGTCGGCCTGAGCCATGAACGGAACGGCCATGATGGCGGCGGCAAGAGCGAGTTTTTTCAGGGTCATCATTGTTGTTATCTCCACAGTTCTAATGGGGGTTCCCCGGGGCTCTGCCGGCGACTCCTTGTCGCGAGCAGCTGGATCGGCTCATACCGATCACCAGGCCTACCGCTGCTTCCCTAAGCGCGCCAGGCTTGGATTCGCGAAGCACCGTGCTTCTCGACCTGGCTACAAGCTACTAACCCCCTCCCCGACTGCCAGCCCATCCAAGGGATGGAGCACGGCCGCTCACTTTCCTCACCGGACAGCTCAGGCCTCGCTGAGCAGGCCCAGGCTCTTGCCCTTGAGTACCGCCTGGGTGCGGCTGCGCACCCCCAGCTTGGAAAACAGGTTGTGCAGGTGCCACTTGATGGTGGCCTCCGACAGGTGCACCGTCTGGGCGATATCGCGGTTCGACAGGCCCGCCGCCACCAGCCGCAGGATCTCCCGCTCGCGATGACTAACATCCTGATTTTCCTCGAAACTTTCCGGATCTATGGCCATTCGCCGACATTGCTCGCGGAGCAGTTCGGCGAGCCCCTGCCAGGCCGCGGCGCGCTTGGGTTCGGCGCTGCTCCAGGCGTCCCAGAGCGGCAGCAGCCACAGCGCATCGTCCTGGAACAGGCGGCGGTAGCCGCACTGCCAGGCCTCCTCCAGCGTCGCGCGGAGCAAGGCGAAGGCTTTTTCGCTGTTACCTTTGCGCCAGTACGCCACAGAAAGTAACAGGGCCAGACGCAGCCGGCGGTCGCGCTGGTGCTCGGCGCCCTGCTTGACCAGGCAGGCTTCCAGACTGGCCTGGGCTTTTTCCACCCGGCGCTCGGCCAGGGCCAGACGCGCCTGGCTCAGGGCCAGGGCGGTATGGGCATCGCCATAGCGTTCGATGGGCAGCGCCGCCAGGTGCCGCTCCAGCTGCAGGTAGATGCGCTGCGCCTCGTTGGGCCGGCGCAGCCACAGCAGGAACTGCACCTTGCAGCCCATGCCCAAGGCGAATACCCGCTCGTAGCCCGGGCCCTGCAGGCCGGCCAGCCACTCGTCGAGCTCGGCCAGCCCCTGCTCGGCCTCGCCGGCGAAGAACCGCGCGCGCGCCATCACCAGCTTGCCGCGGCTGATCAGCTCCACCGGCGTGGCCACGTCGCGCCAGGTGGTGGCCAGCGGCAGTTCGGCGAGAATGGCGCCATGCCGATCCTGTTCGTAGAGCAGGTCGGCGTAGGCCAGACCCAGCGGCCCGCCGACCCGACTGCGCCGGCCGAACACCTGTTCGACCCGCGCCCGCGCGGTTTCCGCCAGGGCGCGACCACGTTCCAGCTCGCCGTATTCCTTGCAGATCAGCGCCTCAATCAGGCTGGCCATCACGTGCAGGTATTCGCTCTCGCACTGGCGCAGGTTCTCCCGCGCCACGGCGATGGCCTTGGCCGCTTCGCCGAATTCGCCGAGCAGGGCGAACGCCGCGGCCTGCACGCAGGCCAGGCTGGCGCGGAACACCGGCTGGTTCTGCGGCACCAGGGCCAGCCAGTGCCCGGCCACCTTGAGGCAGGCTTCCAGCTTGTCCTGGTACAGCAGCACCAGCGCCTTGAGCACCTGCGCCGCCGCCAGCAGCTCGATAAGGCCGAAGTGCATGCCCTTGCCGCGCCCCTGGGTCAGGCGCGTGCTGACCTCTTCGATCAGTGCCTCGGATTCGGCGAACTTCTGCTCGAAGGCCAGCTGCCAGGCATAGAAGATCTGGAACACCGGCTGCTCGCCGATCACCACCGGCGGCACGTCCTTGAGGATGGCGAGGATGCCGTACACCCGGTTACCGGCGATCAGCCGCGCGCCCTGGCGCTCCAGCAGTTCGGCGGCGAATGCGTAGTCGCGGGCGCGCAGGGCGTACTTGATCGACTTGTCGGCCAGGTCGCGGCCCTCGCACCAGCGTGCCGCGGCGTGCAGCAGGTGGGCCGGATCGCCGCGCTTGGCCAGGCGGCCCTGGAGGAATTCGGCGAACAGGTGGTGATAGCGGAACCACTCGCCCTGCTCGTCCAGCGGGATCACGAACAGTTGCTCGCCCTGCAGCCGACGCAACATGTCGCGGCCGTCGCGGCGGCCGGTCAGGGCGTTGCACAGCTCGGCGTTGAATTCGTCGAGCACCGAGGTCTGATCGAGAAACAGCTGCAGCGCCTCGGGCAGGCTGGCCACCACGTCCTCGGCCAGGTAGTCGGCGATATCGCGTTCGGCGCCGGACAGCCCGGCGAGAAAGGCGGCGCGATCCTGCTGGCGCGGCAAGGCCAGCGCGGCCAGGTGCAGCGCGGTGATCCAGCCCTCGGTACGCGCATAGAGCTGGTTGAGCTCGCCCTCCTCCAGCGCCAGCTGCTTGATTTCGCGGAAGTAGGCGGCGGTCTCGGCGCGGCTCAGGCGCAGGTCCTCGGCCTTGAGCCAGAAGGCCCAGGCGCCGAGCGACGGCGGCTCGTCGAGAAAACGCGGCTGGTAGCGCGTGCTGACCACCAGGTGCACGTGCCTGGGCAAGCGCTCGACCAGGTAGCGCGCCCCCTGGCCGAGGGACGGATGGCGGATGCGGTGGAAGTCGTCGAGCATCAGGTAGAGCGCGTGCGGCAGGCCCTTGAGGTCGTCGATGAAGGCGTCGATCACCGCCTCCAGCGGCCAGCTGATGTCGCCCTGCAGCAGCGCCGAAGCGCTGCTGCCGAACCCCGGGCAGGCCAGTTCGATGGAGGCGATCAGGTACTGCAGAAAACGCGGCGGCTCGCTGTCGGCCTCGTCGCACGACAGCCAGGCGACGCGCGCGCCCTGCGCCTGCAGGCGCCGTCGCAACTGGCTGAGCACCGTGCTCTTGCCGAAGCCGGCCGGCGCGCTGAGGAGCAACAGGCGTTGTTCGCGCGCCGCCAGCAGACGCTCGAGCAGCGCCGAGCGCTCCAGCAACGGTGCGCCTTCGCCGTGGGCGGGATAGAGCTTGGTGCGCAGCAGGGGAAACGCCTGCAGGCGGGGCTGGTTTTTACTGGTCATGATTCGAGTAGGCTCAGCTCACGGGCGCGACGGATGGCTTGGGTGCGATTACGCACCTTGAGCTTTTCGTAGATGTTGTGCAGGTGCCATTTGACGGTACCCAGGGCCAGCGACAGCTGCTGGCCGATCTCGTCGTTGGACAGGCCCTTGGCGGCCAGGCAGACCACTTCGCGCTCGCGCTCGGTCAGCCCCTCCTCCAGCACGTCCAGGGCCTGGCGCGACTCCTGCCCCGGCCAGATCGCCAGCAGGCTGCGGATGAAACCCTGCAGCGCCGGCTGGCGCTCGGCGGCTTCCAGCTGCTGCAACAGCAGGCGAATGGCCTCGCCTTCCTCGACGAACAGGCTGCGCGCCTCTTCCCGCTCGGCACCGATCAGGCATTGCACCAGCAGGCTCTGCGCCCGTTCCTGATAGCCCAGGCGTTGGTAGCTGAGCGCCGCCAGCAGGTCCAGGCGCAGCCGCTGCAGGCCGTGCCAGCCGCTCTGCAGCTGGCTGCGCAGCTGGGTGATCTCGTGCAGCGCCTCGCTGTAATGGCCGCGCGCCTGTTGCAGGCGAATGCGGGTCAGGCCCAGCACCCAGAGCACCGGGTTGAAGCTGCGCTGCTTGTAGTGCGCCGCCAGCTTGTGCCAGTCCACCACCTTCAGGCGCTGCTCGGCGCGCTTGCTGCGGTCGGCCGCCGGCTCCTGCAGGATCAGGGCGATCTCCTCGCCCACCGCCTGCACGTAGAAGCGCCAGGAATGGTTGCGCGCCGCCAGGTTCTGCATCAGCACCAGGGTCGCGGCCGCCTCCTTGGGCGCGTCCTGCATGCGCTGCACCCGCGCCAGGCAGAGCATGGCCTGGGCGTAGAGATCGATGGGGTTGATCACGTCGACCGTGGCCAGGGCCCAGCGCAGACGCTCCTGCAGCCCGGCAAGCCGCCCCTGGCGGTAGGCGATCAGCGCCTCGGTGATGGTCGGTAGGGCCAGGGCGCGGGACTTCTCGCCGAACCAGGGCATCACCCGCGCACGCAGCTGCTCGAACAGCAGCTGCGCCTGCTTGATCCGTCCCTGCTCCAGGCACAGCAGGATTTCCACGTTGGCCAGCTGCATGTCCAGGTAGCGGCCTTCGAGAAAATGGTTGCGCTGCTGCGCCAGGGCCAGCAGGCGGCGCGCCGGCTCGGCCTGACCGAGCATGACCTGGGCCAGGGCGCCGACCGTGAGGATCGCCACCTCGAGAAAGGCGGTGTGCTGGCCGAGCTGCGCCTCGATGCGCCGCGCCAGGCTCACGCAGGTGTCCAGGTCGTCCTTCTGCAGGGCGATCACCGCCTTGATCGCCAGGGTGGCCAGCAGCTTGTCGCTGAGCGGCCCGCTGCTGCGCGACTCGCCCCAGCGCTCGAGCAGCTCGTCGAGCATGCGGTTGGCTTCGCTCAGGCCGAGTTCGGCGGCGCGGGCCCAGACGTCGGCGAGCACCAGCACGGGAAAACGCCCGGCGATCTCGTCCGGCACGTGCTGGCGCCACTTGTAGATCAGGTTGAGCTGGCCGCGATTGATCAGCTCCAGGCCGCAGCCGTCAAGCAGCGCGGCGAGCATCTCGGCGTCCTCGGCCAGGCAGGCGTGCTCGATGGCCAGGTTCTGCATGTGGTGATTGGTGAACCACAGGCTGGCATTGAAATGCAGCTGCTTGAGGCGTTCGGGGTCGCGCTCCTTGAGGCGGTTGCGCAGGAATTCGGCGAACAGGTTGTGGAAGCGGTACCACTGTCGCTCGCGATCCAGCGGCAGGAGGAACAGCTGCATGGCTTCCAGCTCCTCCAGCAGGCGCTGGCCGTCCTGTCGGCCGGTCAGCGCGTTGGCCAGATCGCCGCTGAGCTGCTGCGCCACGCCGAGGGCCAGCAACTGCTCCTGGCGCTCGAGCGGCAGTTGCTCGAACACCGAGCGCAGCAGGTAGTCGCCCACCGCGTGCTGCTCCGCGCCCAGCTCGGCCATGCGCGCGCCGGGCTGGGGCTGATGACGCAGCCACAGGCTGGCCAGGTGCACGCCGACCATCCAGCCCTCGGTGTGGCTGTACAGCGCGCGGAACGCCTCGGCATCGAGCTGCAGGCCGCTGCGTTCGAGGTAGCTGCGCGCCTCCTGCGGGTTGAGGCGCAGCTCCTCGCTGCCGATTTCCAGCAGCAGCCCCTTGGCGCGCAGCGTGGCCAGGTTCAGCGGCGGTTGCGAGCGGCTGCCGATGGCCAGGGTGAAGTTCGGTGGCGCCAGCTTGACCAGGCGATTGAGCGAGCCGAGCAGCTCCGCGTCCTGGATCAGGTGCAGATCGTCGAGCACCAGCAGCAGCGGCTCCTGGCGCTGCGCCAGATCGACCAGCAGGCTTTCCATGACGGCCTCGACCGGCACGCGCATGGTGTTGCGCAGGTAGCCCAGGGCGTCGTCGCCCAACCCGGGCAGCGCGCGGCCGAGGGCCTCGAGCAGTTGCTGGAAGAAGCGCACCGGCTCGTCGTCGCCAGGGCCGAGCGACAACCAGGCGATGCCGGCACCGGCGCTGCGGCGCTCGGCGGCGAACATCGCCAGGGCGGTGGTCTTGCCGAAGCCGGCGGGAGCGGAAAAGAGCACGAGGCGAGCATGCGGATGGGCTGAAAGCGCGGCTTCAACCTGGGGCCTTGCCAGATGGTCGGTGGAGGCCTGGGGCGGCGAGAGTTTCGAGCGCAGCAGGCTTCCAGCGGCTGGATCTATAACTTCATCCATGGCCTGGATCCCTTCGTTAATTATTGTTCTGGTACGGCGGTTCAACGTTCCGGCACGGCCTCATACTAATCAGCCGGCGGCTCCCGAGTAAACCCGGGCGCAAGCTCTAGGATGAATGTTAGCGGCAGACTACAATCGCCCCTTCAGCCCTCTCGACTGCCACGCATGCCTAGCTGCTCCCTGCATTCCCTGCCCTACCGGGCCGATCCCGCCGAGTATTTCCAGCGTATCCGTCAGGCTCCCGGCGCCGTGTTGCTGGATGCCGGCCGGCCGGGCGCCGAGCGTGGACGCTATGACCTTATGAGCGCCTGGCCATTGGCAGCGCTGGCGCCGGCTGCCGACGAATCGGCCAACGACTTCCTCGCCCGCCTGCGTGCCGCGTTGCAGAGCCTCGGCCCGGCCGAGGTGCCGGCCGGCAGCGCGCTGCCGTTCGTCGGCGGACTGATCGGCTACCTCGCCTACGACTTCGGCCGGCGCCTGGAACGCCTGCCCGCGCACAGCCGCGACGACCTGGCCTTGGGCGATGCATGCTTCGGCCAGTACGGCTGGGCGCTGATCAGCGACCACCTGCTCGGCACCAGCCAGCTGCTGTTCCACCCGGCCCTGGCGCCGGCCGAACGCACCCGGCTGTGCCAGCTGTTCGCCACGCCGGCAGCCGACGCGGATGCGCACTTTCGCCTGCTGCAGCCGTTTCGCGCCGATCTCGACCAGGCCGCCTACCGCCGCGCCATCGAGCGCATCCAGGGCTATATCCTGGCCGGCGACTGCTACCAGGTGAACTTCGCCCAGCGCTTCCAGGCGCCATGCGAAGGCGATCCCTGGGCCGCCTACCAGGCCCTGCGCCGGGCCTGCCCGACGCCCTTCGCCGGCTTCCAGCGCCTGGCCGACGGCAGTGCCATCCTCAGCCTGTCGCCGGAGCGCTTTCTCAAGGTCAGCGCCGGCCAGGTGGAAACCCGACCGATCAAGGGCACCCGCCCGCGCGGCGCGGATGCAGCGGACGACCAGGCGCAGGCCGAGGAGCTGCTGGCCAGCGGCAAGGACCGCGCAGAAAACCTGATGATCGTCGACCTGCTGCGCAACGATCTGGGGCGCAGCTGCCGCATCGGCTCGGTGCGGGTGCCGGAGCTGTTCGCCCTGGAGAGCTACCCCAACGTGCACCACCTGGTCAGCGCGGTGACCGGCGAACTGGCGCCGGGCAAGGACGCCCTGGACCTGCTCGCCGGCAGCTTTCCCGGCGGCTCCATCACCGGCGCGCCGAAGATCCGCGCGATGCAGATCATCGACGAGCTGGAGCCGACCCGCCGCGGCCTGTACTGCGGCTCGCTGCTCTACCTGGACGTGCGCGGCGAGCTGGACAGCTCCATCGCCATCCGCAGCCTGCTGGTCAAGGACGGCCAGGTCAGTTGCTGGGGCGGCGGCGGCATAGTCGCCGACTCGGACTGGCAGGCCGAGTACCAGGAGTCCATCACCAAGGTGAAGGTGCTGCTGCAGACCCTGGAAAGCCTATGAGGCAGAAAGCACAAGGCCCGCAGCAGCGGGCCTTGTAGCATTGCGGCGAGCCTTACAGGCTCAGCTGGCGATTGGACGCCTTGAGGAACTCGCGCTTGAGGTCTGCATAGCTGTGCACGGCCGGAAACTGCGGGAACTCGCGGATCACGTTGTCCGGAGCATGGAACAGGATGCCGGCGTGGGCCTCGCTGAGCATGGTGGTGTCGTTGTACGAATCGCCGGCGGCGATCACCCGGTAGTACAGGCTCTTCAGCGCGATCACCGACTGGCGCTTGGGGTCCTTCTGACGCAGCTGGTAACTCACCACCCGATCGGTCTCGTCGGTGATCAGCTTGTGGCACAGCAGCGTGGGGAAGCCCAGCTGACGCATCAGCGGCTGGGAGAATTCGTAGAAGGTGTCGGAGAGGATCACCACCTGGAAGCGCTCGCGCAGCCAGTCGACGAACTCCACCGCGCCGTCCAGCGGCTTGAGGGTGGCGATCACTTCCTGGATGTCGCGCAGCTTCAGGCCGTGCTCGTCGAGGATGCGCAGGCGCTGCTGCATCAGCACGTCGTAGTCGGGAATGTCCCGGGTGGTCGCCTTGAGCGACTCGATGCCGGTTTTTTCCGCGAAGGCGATCCAGATCTCCGGGACCAGCACGCCTTCCAGGTCGAGACACGCGATTTCCACAGGCCACTCCTCGATTGAGCTTGAAAGAAGGCGGCACTCTAACGGCTCGCCAGAAGCCGCGCAACGCAGCCCTTATAGCCAAGTAATGCAGTAACAAGGGGTATTGGTTATTTAGACGCATAACCGGCTTTTGCTACCATCGCCGCCAGAGCGCCCAGCGCCACCCCGATCAATAAGGAAGCCCGCCTGATGAGCCACCCCTTCGACGTCGCCGAACTGGCCGCGACCTACGCCAGCAAATCCCCCCAGGACATCCTCAAGCTCGCCTTCGAGCACTTTGGCGACGAGCTCTGGCTGTCCTTCAGCGGCGCCGAGGACGTGGTGCTGGTGGACATGGCCTGGAAGCTGAACAAGAACGTCAAGGTGTTCAGCCTCGACACCGGTCGCCTGCACCCGGAAACCTACCGCTTCATCGAGCAGGTGCGCGAACACTACGGCATCGCCATCGAGGTGCTCAGCCCCGACGCCGCCGCGCTCGAAGCGCTGGTCAAGGCCAAGGGCCTGTTCAGCTTCTACAAGGACGGTCACGAGGAGTGCTGCGGCGTGCGCAAGATCGCCCCGCTCAAGCGCAAGCTGGCCACGGTCAAGGCCTGGGCCACCGGCCAGCGCCGCGACCAGAGCCCCGGCACGCGCAGCCAGGTCGCCGTGTTGGAACTGGACCAGGCCTTCTCCACCGCGCAGCACAGCCTGTACAAGTTCAACCCGCTGGCGCAGATGAGCAGCGAAGAGGTCTGGGCCTATATCCGCATGCTGGAGATCCCCTACAACCCGCTGCACGAGCGCGGTTTCATCAGCATCGGCTGCGAGCCCTGCACCCGCCCGGTACTGCCCAACCAGCACGAGCGTGAGGGCCGCTGGTGGTGGGAGGAAGCCACGCAGAAGGAATGCGGCCTGCACGCCGGCAACCTGATCGCCAAACACTGAGCAGAAAAAAGCCCGCGCGACGCGGGCTTTTTCATGGGCGACGCCGGCCTTCAGTAAGTCGGCAACTCGACGCCGTGGAACAGCTCTTCGAGCTCCGACTTGTTGTGGCACTGCACCGCCTTGGCCAGCACCTCGCGGGTCAGGTGCGGGGCGAACTTCTCGATGAAATCACACATGAAGCCGCGCAGGAAGGTGCCGCGACGGAAGCCGATCTTAGTCACGCTGGCCTCGAACAGGTCGCTGGCATCGAGCACCACCAGGTCCGGGTCGAGCTTGGCGTCCACCGCCATCCGGGCCACGATGCCGACGCCCAGGCCCAGGCGCACATAGGTCTTGATCACGTCGGCGTCGGCGGCGGTGAACACCACCTTGGGCGTCAGGCCGCGATGGCTGAAGGCTTCGTCCAGCTTGGAACGGCCGGTGAAGCCGAACACGTAGGTGACGATGGAATGCTCGGCCAGCGCCTCCAGGGTGAGCTTCGGCAGCTTGGTCAGCGGATGCCCCTGCGGCACCACCACGCAGCGGTTCCAGCGGTAGCAGGGCATCATGATCAGGTCGTTGAACAGCTCCAGGCCTTCGGTGGCGATGGCGAAATCCACCGTGCCATCGGCGGCCATTTCGGCGATCTGCATCGGCGTGCCCTGGTGCATGTGCAGGGCGACGTCCGGGTACTGCTTGATGAAGGCGCTGATCACCGGCGGCAAGGCGTAGCGCGCCTGGGTGTGGGTGGTGGCGATGGACAGGGTGCCCTTCTTCTCGTTGGAGAACTCCTGGGCGATCTGCTTGATGCTCTCGACCTTGCGCAGGATCTCGCCGGCGGTGGTGATGATGCGTTCGCCGGCCGGGGTGACGCGAGTCAGGTGCTTGCCGCTGCGGGCGAAAACCTCCACGCCCAGCTCGTCCTCGAGCAGGCGGATCTGCTTGCTGATCCCCGGCTGCGAGGTGTACAGGCTCTGTGCGGTCGCCGATACGTTGAGGTCGTGGTGCGCGACTTCCCAGATGTAGCGCAGTTGCTGAAGCTTCATATGTTTCCCTCAAAGCTGGTAGGCCGGCCCGTGGCCGCCGACGCCTTTTATAACCATATTATTGGTTTAAACCAACAATCTAGACCATTTATTCGGATTCGCCTCCTAGAGTTCGCCATGTCCGCGATGTTGCAGCATCGGCACCAGGTACACCGGCGCCTCCGACAGCTGCACCACCCGCGCCGCCGTGCGCCCCAGCGGCACGGCCAGATCGGCGCCGTGGCTGTGACTGCCTACGACCAGCAGATCCACCCCGAGTTTCTGCGCCTCCGCGAGAATCACCGCCGGCGGGTCGCCCTGCAGCACGCGCACCGCGCGGATCAGCTGCAAGTCCTGCTGGCCCTCGCCCAGCTCGTCGCGAAACCCCTCCAGCACACGCTGCTCGATGCTCGCCATCACCGTGCTCAGGCCGTTGCGGCGCAACTCGCCGAGGGTGTCTTCGTCCAGGTAGGTTTGCAGCACGGATTCGGCGAACAGGCCCATGGGCTCCACCGCGTGCACCACGTAGAGATCGGCGTTGAAACTGCGGGTCAACGCCAGGGCATGCTGCAACACATAGGAGGCATAGAGGCCGAGATCGGTGGCGTAGAGTATCGAGCGGATCACGCGGCCTCCTTGACTGCTGGCCCAGGCCCTTGATTGAGCTTAGCAGCGCATCAGGCAAAGCAAGATCGGAGGCGCTATTTAGGACGAATGGCTATATAGCGACGAGCCGCTCAGGGTTGCAGCTCGTTGCTCACCCCGTGCGGCACATGCCCGGTCGCCACCACCTGACGGGCCTTCTCGCAATGGCCGGTCTGGTCGTCGAAGAACACGTCGGCGGCGAAGGCTTCGAGCACTGCCGACTTGTCCAGGCCGCCGAGGAAGAAGGACTCGTCCAGGCGAATGTTCCACTCGCGCAAGGTGCGGATCACCCGTTCGTGGGCCGGCGCCGAGCGCGCGGTGACCAGCGCGGTGCGGATCGGGCAATCCACCTCGGGGAACTCCTGCTGCAGGCTGTGCAGCGCCGCCAGAAACGGCTTGAACGGCCCGCCCGGCAGCGCCTGCCGCGCCGCCTCGCGCTCGTGGCTCTGGAAGGCGTGCAAACCGCCACTCTGGTAAACCCGTTCGGAGTCATCGGAAAACAGCACCGCATCACCGTCGAAGGCGATGCGCAGCTCGTTGCTGTTCGCCCGCCGGGTACCGCCGGAAAGCAGGGTTGCCGCGCCAAAGCCGGCTTTCAATGCATTGCGCACGTCATCGGCATGGGTCGACAGGAACAGGTGGCAGCCGAAGGCCGCCAGGTAGGGATCGGGACTGCGGCCGCCGACGAAAGCCGCGCGGGAGATGCCCAGGCCGTAATGCTGGATCGAGTTGAAGGCGCGCAGGCCGGTGTCGGCGCTGTTGCGCGAGACCAGAATCACCTCGACACGCTGCTCGCTGAGGCGCTGGTTGAGCCCCAGCAGCTTTTCCACCAGGGGAAAGGCATCGCCCGGCATCAGCACCTCGTCCTCGTGTTCGATCTGGTAGCGGCGGTAGGCTTCCACCCCATCGCTCTCGTAGATCTGGTGGCTCTCGCTCAAGTCGAACAAGGCCCGCGAGGAAATCGCCAGCACCAGCTTGTCGCCCAATCCCTTGCCCATGGCCTAGGCCTCCCGACGCGCCTGAATGAAGCTGAGCGCCTGATACAGCGCGCGGACCCTGGGCATGTCGCAACCGACCGCCGCCGCGGCCGCCAGAGGCGCCTCGTAGATGGCATGCAGTTCGGCCGGCCGCCCCTGGGCGAAATCGTGGTACATGCTCGGCAGATAATCGGGCATCCGTTCGGTGGCCGCCAGCAGCTTGTCGGCGTAGTTGTCCGGCATGCCGTGGCCGAGTGCCTGAGCGGCCTGCACCACTTCCAGCATCAGGTCGCGAATCAGCGCGCGGCTGTCGGGGTTGCCCATCAGCTGGCGGGTGTCGGCATCGAGCAGCACCGACAGGCCGTTGTAGGGCACGTTCCACACCAGCTTCTGCCAGCGTGTCTGGGCCAGGTTGGGCATGGCCGCGGAATCCAGCCCGGCGCCGCGGAACATGCCCGCCCCCTCCTCGGCCAGCGCCAGGCGCGCCTCGCCCTCCGCCGCCAGCCCGGAGTGATAGGCCAGGTTGATCGCCCCCAGCGCCTGGTGCTCGATCGCCCCGGGACCGCTGCGGTGCACGCAGATGTAGCAGAGCCCGCCGAGCAAATGCAGGTCGTCCGCCAGCAGCGGACGCAGCTCGTCCTCCACCGCCAGGCCGTTCTGCAGCAGCACCACCTTGGCGCCGGGCGCCGCCGCCTGGGTGATCAACGGCGCCAGCTCGGCGTTGGCGGTGGTCTTGGCACCGACCAGCAGCCAGTCGCAGGGCGGCATGTCACCGGCATTGCGATAGGCCTGCACCGGTGCCAGCTGCAGGGCGCCATGCACCGCGCTGTTGAGCTGCAGGCCGCGCTCGGCCACCGTGGCATATTCGCTGCGCAGGAGAAAATGCACGTCGTAGCCGGCGCGCGCCAGCAGCAGGCCATAAAAACCGCCGATGGCACCGGTGCCGATGATGCCGATGCGCGGCGCGGGGGATTGAGACATCAGGGAAGCTCCTCAGCCGGGCGACGCAGCGCTTCGCCCATGGCGGCAACAAGATCGGTGGGGGTCAGGCGCGCCTGCAGCGCGCCAAAGAACTGACCGTCGCGGATCAGATACAGCGCCGGCAGGTGAAAAACCTCGTAGCGCGTCACCAGACCGGCGTTGTGCCCGGCGTCGACCCAGCACAGGCGCGCCACCGGCAAGGGCATGGCCGGCAGCACCCGACGCGCCCAGCGGCAACTGGCACAGCCCGTGCTTGTGAAGAGTAGTAGCGAGGTGCCGGGCAGATCGAGCAGGCGGCGGTCCGCATCCAGATCGGTCAGTTCCAATTGCGTCGCTATACTGAAATCACTGATATCAGTTTGCCTGCATTCGAGGTCGGTGCTCATGCGTAAGTTTCTGCGTCATCCAAGCGACATGCCGGTGGAACTGGTATTGCGCAGACAGGCCTGCATTCCGCGGCAACGGCTGAACAATATCAGCCTCGGCGGGGTGGCGTGCAACTCGACGCGCGGCTTTCGCCGCGGCACCTCGGTGGAACTGCGCATTCCCCTGTTCGGCGAACAGGCGCGCTACCCCGGTGTGGTCGCCTGGTGTCGCCGCCAGGCTGAAGACTATCTAGTGGGCATCGCCTTCCTCGACGAGGACACCCTGTTCCGTGCGCGCATGGTCGAGCAGGTGTGCCAAATCCAGCATTACCGCCAGCAACTGGAGCAGGAGACGGGCCAGCCCATGGCCATCGAACACTGCGCCCGCGAATGGATCGCCAAGCACGCCGCGCAATTTCCCTATCTGGCCTGATGCGTCCCCTCTATAGGCCTCATTGCACCTACCGCCCATTGTCGCGAAGCCCCTTACGCGCTAAGGTTCGGCCTCCCCCTGCGCCAACTAGCTGTGCACCGCCACAGGGGATCGCTGGCGGCCGGCACCCGTGACCTGACGACCTGACCCGATGAATAGCACGATGGCTGATTTACCGATCGACGACCTCAACGTCGCCTCCAACGAAACCCTGATCACCCCCGATCAGCTGAAACGCGAGATTCCCCTGACCGATGCCGCGCTGAAGACCGTGGCCCACGGTCGCCAGGTGGTGCGCGACATCCTCGACGGCAAGGATCATCGCCTGTTCGTGGTGGTCGGCCCCTGCTCGATTCACGACATCAAGGCCGCCCACGAATACGCCGAGCGCCTCAAGGTGCTGGCCGCCGAGCTGTCCGACAGCCTGTTCCTGGTCATGCGCGTGTACTTCGAGAAGCCGCGCACCACGGTCGGCTGGAAAGGCCTGATCAACGATCCCTACCTGGACGACTCGTTCAAGATTCAGGATGGCCTGCACATCGGTCGCCAGCTGCTGCGCGACCTGGCCGAGATGGGCCTGCCCACCGCCACCGAGGCGCTCGACCCGATTTCCCCGCAATACCTGCAGGACCTGATCAGCTGGTCGGCCATCGGCGCGCGCACCACCGAATCCCAGACCCACCGCGAAATGGCCTCGGGCCTGTCGTCTGCGGTCGGCTTCAAGAACGGCACCGACGGCGGCCTGACCGTGGCGATCAACGCCCTGCAGTCGGTGTCCAGCCCGCACCGCTTCCTCGGCATCAACCAGGAAGGCGGCGTATCCATCGTCACCACCAAGGGCAACGCCTACGGCCATGTGGTGCTGCGCGGCGGCAACGGCAAGCCCAATTACGACTCGGTCAGCGTTGCCATTTGTGAGCAGGAACTGACCAAAGCCGGCATCCGCCCGAACATCATGGTCGACTGCAGCCACGCCAATTCCAACAAGGACCCGGCGCTGCAACCGCTGGTGATGGAAAACGTCGCCAATCAGATTCTCGAAGGCAACAACTCCATCGTCGGCCTGATGGTCGAGAGCCACCTGGGCTGGGGCAACCAGTCGATTCCCAAGGATCTCTGCGACCTCAAGTACGGCGTGTCCATCACCGATGCCTGCATCGACTGGGACACCACCGAGAAGAGCCTGCGCAGCATGCACGCCAAGCTCAAGGACGTGCTGCCCAAGCGTCAACGCGGCTGATTCGGCAGCCGCGCAAACGAAAACGCCGGGCGATGCTCGGCGTTTTCATATCCGCGTTCGGCCTCAGCCGGCCTGGTGGCGCGACCGACGCTCCATATAACGCTCGACGTAGGAACAGGACGGAATCACCGTGTAGCCCTTGCCCTCGGCGTAGCGCAAGGCGTGCTCGGTCAGCGCCGCGGCGATGCCGCGACCGCGCAGGGCGTTGGGGACGAAGGTGCGATAGATGTCCAGGGTCTGCTTACCGAGGTCCATATAGGCCAGGTAGGCACGATCACCGTCAACGGACGTCACGAACTGGTGACCCGCCTGATCGTGGTGAATGGACAACCCCTCGCTCATCTTCACTCCTCTAGCCGCGAGCCTGTCGCGGCACATCCGTATTTCATACCTACGCTTTACCGAAAGCGCAAATCCCCGCGCCTCGTCTCGGCGGCGCGAGCCGACAGCTTATCAGGCCAAAGACCGCCCAGTCATGCGCAATCACAGGCTCAAGACCGCGATGCACAGCAGCACGGCCAGCACCGGGATCAGCACGGTGATGACGAAGATATCCTTGTAGGCCTGTTTGTGGGTCAGGCCCATGATCATCAGCATGGCGATCACCGCCCCGCAGTGCGGCAGCGAATCCAGGCCACCGGCGGCGATATTGGCGATACGGTGCAGCACCTCAGGCTCCACGCCCATTTCCAGATAACGCGGCGCCAGGGTCTGCATGAAGATCTGCAGGCCGCCGGAGGAGGAGCCGACGATGCCGGACACCACGCTGACCGAGGCGAATACCGAGAGCAGCGGCGGCAGGTCCACCGCCAGCATCCATTGCGCGAACTGGGCGAAACCCGCGGTCTGCGTCACCACGCCGCCGAAGCCGATCACCGCCGCGGTATTGAGCAGCGGCATGATCGCGTCGTCGGCGCCCTGCCCCAGCACACCCAGGGTGTTGCGACGCAAGGTCGGAAACATCAGCACCGCCACTCCGGTGGCCAGCACCAGCGCCAGGCTCGGCCAGAGAATCGGTTGCGCCTGGCTGAATGCCAGCAGCCCGCCCAGGGCGCCCTCGCCGGGTGCGACCGCGCCGGACAAGGCGAGCAGACGCGGCAGCAGGATGATGCCCAGCACCACGACGATCGGCACCAGCGCCATGCCCCAGTGCGGGCCGGTTCCCGGCGTGCCGGCCAGTTGCTCCATGCGCGCATCCTGGGCGTTGGCCTCGAAGCCCTCGCCCCGCTCGCGCGCCAGGCGCCACTCGCGCTGCAGATAGGCCATGCCCAGGCCGATCATCAGCAGGCTGGCGAACACGCCGATCCAGGCCCCGGCGAACAGATCGGTACCCAGGGCACTGGCGGCGATCACGTTATGGATCGACGGCGACCCCGGCAAGGCAGTCATGGTGAAGGTGCCCGCGCCCAGGGCCGTCGCCGCGCAGAACAGGCGCTTGGGCAGGTTGGCCTCGCGCATCAGGGTGATGCCCAGCGGGTACATGGTGAAGATCACCACGAACACCACCACGCCACCGTAGGTCAGCACCGCGCAGACCAGCATGGCCACCCACAGGGTGCGCTGGGTGCCGAGGCCGCGAGTGATCGCCTGGGCGATGCTGCCGGCGGCCTGGCTGGCGGCCATGACCTTACCGAAGATGGCGCCGCAGAGAAACAGCACGAAGAACTTGCCGGCGAAGGTGAATGCGCCCAGCGGGCCGAACGGAAAGTGCTCGAGCAAAGCCTTGGGCACGGCCACGCCGTTGCTCAAGGCCACCAGCATGGCGCAGACCAGCGCCGCAATGAAAATGTTCACCCCACGCAGCGCCATGTAGATAAGCAACGCCAAGCCCAGCAACAAACCCAAGTTACCCAACATCTTCGTCCCCGCCCTTATTGTTGTAGTCCTTGCGCGACAGTTATAACAGCTTGGCCGCGAGCACGTCCTAACAGCATCGGAGTTGGCTATTTTTTATCCAAAGAGCATAGCCACTGACCTGAAAACGACTCAGCCAGTAAAAAAACACGCAACTCTTGCTCGCCCTCCGTTTACTTACTAAAAGTAATAGGTAGTATGTAGGCCGGCTAATTTCCCGCAGTTGGGGAATTGCTTTTATGGAAAACTCCACCTCAAGGGGAACACGATGAACAACGTTCTGAAATTCTCTGCTCTGGCTCTGGCCGCAGTTCTGGCTACCGGTTGCAGCAGCATGTCCAAAGAAACCGAAGCTCGTCTGACTGCTACCGAAGACGCAGCTGCCCGCGCTCAAGCCCGTGCCGACGAAGCCTACCGCAAGGCCGATGAAGCTCTGGCTGCCGCTCAGAAGGCTCAGCAGACCGCTGACGAAGCCAACGAGCGCGCTCTGCGCATGCTGGAAAAAGCCAGCCGCAAGTAATAGGCGACCGGCTTTTAGAAAGCCGACCCAGGCAACTGGGTCGGCTTTTTTATTGGCCGCTGCACGCACACTACCAGCAATAAAAAGCCCGCCGGCACAAGTGCGGGCGGGCTCTTCGGCACAGATCGCGTTAGAACGGGTTAGCGCTGCTCGCCACCACGTTGTCGCCCTGGGCGGCGATCGGCACCGGCAGGCCGTCTTCCGAAGCCACCACTTCGCGGACCATCTCCCAGTCCAGGCGCAGGCCGCTGAGTTCCTCGCGCTTGAGCAGGGTATTGATCACCGCGGTGTGCTTGTCGACGACCGAGGGCGCGCCTTCGTCGTCCAGCGGCGCATGGGCCTCCAGATAGACCTTGCCGCCACTCACACCGAACTTGTACGGCTCGTTGAGGATGCGCACCGGCGTTCCCACCGGCGCCATGTCCGCCAGCTCCAGCACGTTGTGGTTGAGCATGCGGAAGCAGCCATGGCTGACGCGCATGCCGATGCCGAACTTCTTGTTCGAGCCGTGGATCAGGTAGCCCGGGAACGACAGCCCCATCTTGTACGGCCCCAGCGGGTTGTCCGGCCCCGGCGGCACCACGGTGGGCAGAATATCGCCTTCGGCGGCATGCTCCTCGCGGATCGACTTGGGCGGATACCAGGCCGGGTTCGGCGTCTTCGCGGTGATGCGTCCGGTGCCCAGCGGCGAGCCCCAGCCCTCGCGGCCAATGCCGAGGGGGAAGGTATGCACCACGTTCTGGCCTTTCGGGTAGTAGTACAGGCGGTACTCGGCCAGGTTGATCACTATGCCTTCGCGCGGGCCCGGCGGCAGGACGTAGCGCGTCGGCAGGACGATCTCGGTGCCCTCGCCCGGCAGCCAGGGGTCGACCCCGGGGTTGGCCGCGACCATCTCCAGGTAGCCCAGGTCATGGGTGGTTCCCAGATCGGCGAAGGTATCCTCGTACTTGGCCTTGATCACCTGCACCTGACCGACCACGTCTTCGCCGGGCGGCGGCAGGGGAAGTTCGAGCGCCTGCACCGCGGCGCTGGTGCACAGCGCCATGAGGGTCAGGCAACGGTTGACCGCAGAGAATCGCGACAACATCCGGGAATCCTTGATGGGTTGACTAGAAGTGCAGCGATTGTACACCGCCGTTCGAGCCCAGGGCAGCCGTCAGCCATCCGCCCAGTTCGAGTACAGCCCCTGGCGCTGGGCCTCGAACGTGGCCAGGCAGGCCGGACACAGGCGCCGGTCGCGCAGCACGGGTTTGTCCAGTGCCCGCCAGCGCGGCTGCGCCGGCAGCAAACCGCCGCACAGGGTACGGTCGGCATGGCCGCCCAGGCGCAACTGGCGGGCGACCAAGTGCAGGCGCACCTCGCGGCAGGCGAACAGATCCAGCTGCTCGTCCGGCTCGATCAGTTGATAGGCATACAGGGACCAGGCGAGACGCGGCATCTGGGGCTCCATGGCGGGCCGGCCACATTAGCCGAAAGGCTTGGGACGGAAAAGTCTCAGAGCAGCGGTTTCAGCGCCGGCCAGACGTTATCGAGCAGCAGCGGCTGCGCCGCCGCCGTGGGGTGGATGCCGTCGGCCTGCATCATCGCCGGCACGCCGCCAACGCCTTCGAGGAAGAACGGCACCAGCGGCACCTGCTTGTCCTGCGCCAGGTCGGCGAACACCTGGGCGAAGGCCTGGGTGTAGCGGGCGCCGTAGTTGGGCGGCAAACGCATGCCGAGCAGCAGCACGCGTGCCCCGGCGACCTGGGACTGTTCGATCATCGATGCAAGATTCTGTTGCAATTGCGCAGGCGGCTGGCCACGCAGGCCATCGTTGCCGCCCAGCTCGATGATCACAAGCGTGGGCTGGTGCTCGGCAAGCAGCGCAGACAGCCGTGCGGCGCCGCCTGCGCTGGTATCGCCGCTGATCGAAGCGTTGACCACCCTGTGGTCGAAACCCTCCTCCTGCAGGCGTTGTTCCAGCAGCGCGACCCAGCCCTGGCGGCTATCCAGGCCAAAAGCCGCGCTGATACTATCGCCGACCACAAGCAGGGTGCCTGCAACCGCCCCCTGGGCCCAGAACAGCAGGGCCAAGGCACCACTCAGCCACCATGCACGCATTGGAATCTCCATGACTTCGAGCATTCTCGCTGCGCGGAACCTTAGCAAAGTGGTCGAGAGCGCGGAAGGCGAGCTGACCATCCTCCACGACCTCGACCTGAACCTGGCCAAAGGCGACAGCCTGGCCATAGTCGGCAGCTCCGGCTCGGGCAAATCCACCCTGCTCGGCCTGCTCGCCGGGCTCGACCTGCCCAGCGGCGGCACCGTGCTGCTGGCCGGCAAGGACCTCGGCGAACTCGACGAAGACCAGCGCGCACGGCTGCGCGCCGAGCATGTCGGCTTCGTCTTCCAGTCCTTCCAGTTGCTCGACAGCCTCAACGCGCTGGAGAACGTCATGCTGCCGCTGGAGCTCGAAGGCCATGGCGACGCCCGCCAGCGCGCCCGCGCCCTGCTCGAGCGGGTCGGCCTGGGCCAGCGCCTGTCGCACTACCCACGCCAGCTGTCCGGCGGCGAGCAGCAGCGGGTGGCCATCGCCCGCGCCTTCGCTGCCGAGCCGGACGTGCTGTTCGCCGACGAGCCTACCGGCAACCTCGACAGCCACACCGGCGAGCGCATCAGCGACCTGTTGTTCGAGCTCAACCAGGAGCGCGGCACCACCCTGGTACTGGTCACCCACGACGAACGCCTGGCCCATCGCTGCCAACGCCTGATCCGTCTGGAGGCCGGCCACCTGATCGACCGCGTGGAACCCTGATGAACCGCGTACCGCTTACTCGCCTGCTGGCACTGGCCACCCGCCAGTTGCTGCGCGACGCCCGCGCCGGCGAGCTGCGCGTGCTGTTCTTCGCCCTGCTGGTGGCGGTGGCCGCCAGCAGCGCCATCGGCTACTTCAGCGCGCGGCTGAACGATGCCATGCTGCTGCGCGCCAGCGAATTTCTCGCCGCCGACCTGCGCCTGAGCGGCAGCACACAGGCCAAACCCGAACAGATCGAGGCCGGCACCCGCCTGGGCCTGGATCACGCGCAGATAGTCGAATTTTCCAGCGTGGTCGCCGCCGGCGACGGCATTCAGCTGGCCAGCGTCAAGGCCGCCAGCGATGCCTACCCGCTGCGTGGCGAACTGAAAAGCGCCGCCGCCCCCTATCGGCCGGAAGAGCCCGGCGCGGGTCCGGCGCCCGGCGAAGCCTGGGCCGAGACGCGCCTGCTGGCCGCCCTGGGCCTGCAGATCGGCGACGAGATCGAGATCGGCGCCAAGCGCCTGCGCCTGACCCGCGTGCTGACCTACGATCCGGACGGCGCCGGCGACTTCTACAGCCTGACCCCGCGGGTGCTGATGCACCTGGACGATCTGGCCGCCACCGAGGTGGTGCAACCGGGTAGCCGCGTACGCTTTCGCGAGCTGTGGCGCGGCGATGCCGAGGTGCTGGCCGCCTACCGTCAGGCAGTGCAAGCCAGCCTCGAACCCAACCAGCGCCTGGAGGATGCTCGCGATGGCAATCGCCAGGTTGGCAGTGCGCTGGGCCGTGCCGAGCGCTACCTGAACCTGGCCAGCCTGGCCGCCGTGCTGCTCGCCGGGGTGGCCGTGGCACTGTCGGCGGCGCGCTTCGCCGCGCGCCGTTTCGACGCCAGCGCGCTGCTGCGTTGCCTGGGCCTGTCGCGCCGTGAAGCGCTGACGCTGTTTGCCCTGCAGCTGGCGCTGCTCGGCCTGCTCGCCTGCCTGCTGGGCGCCCTGCTCGGCTGGCTCGGCCAGCACGTCCTGTTTCACCTGTTGCGCGGGCTGATCCCCGCCGACCTGCCGCCAGCCGGCGTCTGGCCGGCCCTGGCCGGCATGGCCACCGGCCTGGTGGCGCTGGCCGGCTTCGCCCTGCCGCCGCTGGCCGCGCTCGGTCGTGTGCCGCCGCTGCGGGTGTTGCGCCGCGACCTGCTGCCGGTGCCGGCCAGCTCCTGGCTAGTGTACGGCGCGGCGCTGCTGGCGCTCGGCCTGATCATGTGGCGCCTGAGCCTGGATCTGCGCCTGACCCTGGCGCTGCTCGGCGGCGGCCTGCTCGCCGCCCTGCTGCTCGGCGGCCTGCTGCTGCTCGGCCTGCAGGGCCTGCGTCGTCTGCTGCAACGCGCCGCCCTGCCCTGGCGCCTGGGCCTCGGCCAACTGCTGCGTCACCCGCTGGCCGCCGCCGGCCAGTCGCTGGCCTTCGGTCTGATCCTGCTGGCCATGGCGCTGATCGCCCTGCTGCGCGGCGAACTGCTCGACACCTGGCAGGACCAGTTACCGGAAGACGCACCCAACCACTTCGCCCTCAACGTGCTGCCGGCCGAGCGCGACGCCTTCGCCGCGCGCCTGGCCGAACTCTCGCCGCATCCGGCGCCGCTCTACCCGGTGGTGCCGGGCCGCCTGGTGACGATCAACGACGAGCCGGTGCGTCAGCTGGTGAGCAAGGAGAGCCGCGGCGAACGGGCGATCCAGCGCGACCTCAGCCTGACCTGGGCCGAACAGTTGCCCGCGGACAACCAGATCACCAGCGGCCGCTGGTGGGGCGCGGCGCATGCCAGCGAACTGCCGGGAGTGTCGGTGGAAGCCGAACTGGCCGAGAGCCTGCAACTCGAGCTGGGCGACCGTCTGCGCTTCAACGTCGGCGGCATCGAACGCGAGGCGCAGGTCAGCAGCCTGCGCGAGGTGGACTGGGACAGCTTCCAGCCCAACTTCTACATGATCTTCGAGCCACAGACCCTGCAGGACCTACCCGCCACCTACCTGACCAGCTTCTATCTGCCGCCGGGTCAGGACGCCGAGCTGGTGACGCTCAGCCGCGCCTTCCCCAGCGTCACCCTGCTGCAGGTCGACGCGCTCTTGGCGCAGCTGCGCAGCATCCTCGCCCAGGTCACCCTGGCCATCGAGTACGTGCTGCTGTTCGTCCTCGCCGCCGGCATCACCGTGCTGCTCGCCGGGCTGCAGGCGACGCTCGACGAACGCATCCGCCAGGGCGCCCTGCTGCGCGCCCTGGGTGCCGAACGCCAGTTGCTGGTCAGCGCCCGGCGCGCCGAATTCGGCCTGCTCGGCGCCGCCGCCGGCCTGCTCGCCGCGCTGGGCTGCGAACTGGTGAGCTTCCTGCTGTATCGCTATGCCTTCGACATGAGCTGGCAACCGCACCCCTGGCTGCTGCTGTTGCCGCTGATCGGCGCCCTGCTGGTGGGCACCGCCGGCGTGCTCGGCACCCGCCGCGCGCTCAATGCCAGCCCGCTAAGCGTGCTGCGCGAGGGTTGACTGAGGAAGGACCCGGAAGGGCTTTGCGCTGCGACCGTCGCCGCTAGGAGCGCCTGCCCCGACGGAGCATTTGCGACGAAACGACGGCAGCCCCTAGACTTGCCGCCTCTCCAATCATTCCGAGATGCCATGAGCCGTTACCGCCCCCCTCGCCCCGCCGGCACGCCATTGATCACCCCGGAAGGCGAGGCGCGCCTGCGCGCCGAACTGCACGAGCTGTGGCACGTGCGCCGGCCGCAGGTGACCCAGTCCGTCAGCGAGGCCGCCGCCCAGGGCGACCGCTCGGAGAACGCCGAGTACACCTACGGCAAGAAGATGCTGCGTGAGATCGACAGCCGCGTGCGCTTTTTGACCAAACGGCTGGAAAAGCTCAAGGTGGTCAGCGACAGACCCTCGGACCCGAACAAGGTCTATTTCGGCGCCTGGGTCACCATCGAGGACGAAGACGGCGAACAGTCGCGCTACCGTATCGTCGGTCCGGACGAGTTGGATCTGAAACAGGGGCTGATCAGCATCGACTCGCCGCTGGCCCGCGCGCTGGTGGGCAAGCCGCTGGACGCCGAAGTGCGGGTGCACAGCCCGAGCGGGGAGAAGACCTGCTACATAGTCGAGATCGACTACCCCTGAGACTCCCTACCGCCGGGTAATCAGGCCCTGGCGCGCCACCCGTACCAGCTCGGCGACCGTTTCCGTCAGGGCATCGGCGCTGGGCGCCTGCACCACCGCCAGGTCGAAGCTGTCGCGTGGAAAGCGCGCCAGCGACTCGCCGCGCTGCACGAACTGGATACGAAAGGTACGCGGCCCACTCCAGCGCTTGGGCCAGCCGTCGAGGTAACGCAGCAGGGTCGGTTGGTGATTGCCGCCGAGCAGGATGCGCGGGTTGCGCAGCAACAGCCCCGAGGTGATGGGGGCCAGGCGAATGTGCGGTTGGGGACAGGTCATGCTCGAGTCTCGGCCTCAAAAATCCCGCTGGGCAGCGGTGGGAGGCGACACCGAACCAGCGCTTTAGCGGAATTTCGGGTGCTGGAAACTTCACCCTGTGGCGCCCCGCAAGTAGCTGTTTAAATCGGCGCAGCGCGCATCCTAGAGAAGCCCGCGCGATACTGTCAAGGCGAGCCACCACCGGCCAAGCGCCATGACCGCCGACCAGTTGCGCCTGTTCTTCGCCCTGCCCTGCCCGCCGCCGCTGGCCGCGGCGATCTGCGCCTGGCGTGAGCGCGAAGCGCCCGGCGGCAGGCCGGTCGATGCCGCCGACCTGCACCTGACCCTGGCCTTTCTCGGTGCACAGCCGGCCAGCTGCCTGGCGCCGCTGCTGAGCCTCGCCGCGCAGTTGCCGGGCGAAGGCTGCGAGCTGCGCCTGGATCACCTCGGCCGCTGGCGCGGCGGCGTGCTGCACCTGGCGCCCAGCCGGGTGCCGCAGGCGCTGGACGAGTTGCAGCGGCAGCTGCACGCACGCCTGAGCGGCGCCGGCTTCGAACTGGAGCCGCGCGCCTTCCGCCCGCACCTGACCCTGGCGCGGCATTACCCGCAGCCGCCGGCCGGCGCCGCCCCAACCTTCGATTGGCCGCTGCGCCATTTCGCCCTGTTTTGCTCGGAATATGACGGCCACGGCAGCCGCTATCGCCTGCTCGGCCAATGGCCGTTGCGGCCTGCGACCCCAACCGGGCGTAGCGCCCCGTAACAGCAAAGCCTGGGCAATCTCGCCGGCAAAACAGGGCAATCTCGGGAAAAGTGCCGCGATAGAGGGGTTAGTCTGGAAAATTCGGCAATGGCATGTTTCCTGCCCTCTCCCTCGTGCCGTACGTGCCACGGGAAGGGCGCGATTTTGTTGCAGGACGCACCTCAACACACCCATCGAGAGCGCCCATGAACAAGAACAAGACCCTGCTCGCCCTCTGCCTCGGCGCCGGCCTGCTCGCCAGCGGCCAGACCCAGGCCTTCTGGTTCGGCTCGTCCGGCTATACCCAGACCCAGTACCCCATCGTCCTCGGCCACGGCATGCTCGGCTTCGACAGCATTCTCGGCGTCGACTACTGGTACGGCATTCCCGCCGCCCTGCGCCGCGACGGCGCCAGCGTCTACATCACCGAGGTCAGCCAGCTGGACACCTCCGAAGCGCGCGGCGAGCAATTGCTGCAGCAGGTCGAGGACATCGTCGCCATCAGCGGCAAGGCCAAGGTCAACCTGATCGGCCACAGCCACGGCGGCCCCACCACCCGCTACGTCGCCGCCGTGCGCCCGGACCTGGTCGCCTCGGTCACCAGCGTCGGCGCGCCGCACAAGGGCTCGGCCACCGCCGACTTCCTCAAGGGCATCAGCGACGGCCCCGCCGGCCCGGTCGCCACCCCGCTGCTGGCGGGCATCGTGAATGGCCTCGGCGCGCTGATCAACTTCCTCTCCGGCAGCCCCAGCACCACCCCGCAGAACGCCCTCGGCTCGCTGGAGTCGCTCAACAGCGAGGGCGCGGCGCGCTTCAACGCCAAGTTCCCGCAGGGCATTCCCACCAGCGCCTGCGGCGAAGGCGCCTACAGCGTGAACGGCGTGCGCTACTACTCCTGGAGCGGCACCAGCCCGCTGACCAACCTGCTCGACCCCAGCGACCTGCTGATGGGCGCCAGCGCGCTGACCTTCGGCAGCGAAGCCAACGATGGCCTAGTCGGCCGCTGCAGTTCGCGCATGGGTCAGGTGATCCGCGACAACTACCGGATGAACCACCTCGACGAGGTCAACCAGACCCTGGGCCTGACCAGCCTGTTCGAGACCGATCCGGTGACCGTCTACCGCCAGCATGCCAACCGCCTGAAGAACGCCGGGCTCTGAGCCAAAGTCCGGGCCGGGGTCATCCGGCCCGGACGCCGTAGTGGAATCTGCCGTGAACAAAGCCCTGTTGCTGTTGCCCCTGCTGTTCGCCGTCTGCCTGGCGTCGATGCTCTATCTCGAGCCCGGGCATCTGCCCGATCGGTTCAATCCACCCGCGACCAGCGGGGAAACCCCGCCACCGGCGGCGCCACCCGCGCTGCAGCAAGCGCTGCCCGCGCCCGTCACACCGGCGAGAAAAGCCGCCGGTCTCGGCTTGCCGGCATCCTTCGTCGGCACCGAGGTGGACGGCCGCTTTCGCGTCGATGCCGCCGGCAACCTGATCGTCAGCGAAGACATTCGGCGTATTTTCGACTACTTCCTCGCCAGCCTCGGCGAGGAGAGCCTGGACGCCAGCGTCGCGCGTCTGCGCGGTTATATCGACGGCCAGCTGCAGGAGCCGGCCCGGGCCCGCGCGCAGGCGCTGCTCGACCAGTACCTGGCCTACAAGCGCGAGTTGGTGCTGCTGGAGCGCGACCTGCCGCAACTGGCCAGCCTGGACGCCATGCGCCAACGCGAAGCGGCGGTGCAGGCGCTGCGCGCGCGGCTGTTCGACAGCGAGAGCCATCAGGCCTTCTTCGCCCGCGAGGAAGGCTACAACCGCTTCACCCTGGAGCGCCTGGCGATCCGCCAGGACGCCGGACTGAGCGACGAGGAAAAGGGCGAAGCCGTCGACCGCCTGCGCGCCAGCCTGCCGGAGGAGCTGCAGGACATGGTGCTGCCGCAGCTGCAACAGGAGCTGCGCCAGCACACCGCGCGCCTGCAGGCCGAAGGCGCCAGCGCCGCGCAGATCCGCCAGCTGCGCCAGCAGCTGGTCGGCGCCGAGGCCACTGCCCGCCTGGAGGCGCTGGACAGCCAACGCCAGGGCTGGCAGAAACGTCTCGATGAGTATCTCGCCGCCAAGGCGCATATCCAGGCCAGCGAGGGGCTCAGCAGCGGCGACAAGCGTGCCGCCATCGAGGCGCTGGCGGCGGAACGTTTCGACGAACGCGAGCGCCTGCGCCTGGAGGCGGCCGAGCAGTTGGCCGAGGCAGGCAGAAATACGAGCGGCGGCTGAGTCCGGGCCGCCGGATCGTCGGGCGGAGCGCGTTGCGCTCCCCGTTGGGCTTCGCTGCGCTCAGCGCCAACCTACCGGCCAAGGCCTCCCTTACCCTCAGGTGCTGTCAGGTGCTGTCGCGCATCACCAGTTCGAAGCCGACGTCGATGCAGTGCTGCTCGGGCGTCTCGCCGCGCATCAGGGCCAGCAGCATGTTCGCCGCCAGCTCGCCGATACGCCCACGGGTGGTGCGCACCGTGCTCAGCGCCGGGTGCATCCAGGCCGCCGCCGGCAGGTCGTTGAAGCCGGCGATGGCCAGCCGTCCCGGCACCTCGAGGCCCAGCTGACGGGCGCGGAACAGCGCGCCCATGGCCAGGTCGTCGTTGTTGAAGAACACCGCATCGATCTGCGGCTGCTGCGCCAGCAGACGGTCGAGCAGCTCGGCGCCGAGGCCGATGGACGACAGCTCGGGGGTGAGCAGCTCCAGCGCCGGGTCGTGACGATTGAGGTAGCGCATCACCTGGCGGTAGCCCTCGGCGCGCTGCAGGGTGCGCGGGTCGAGCTGGGCAGCGGCGAAGGCGATATGCCGGTAGCCGCGCTGGACCAGGGCGCGGGTCATGGCGGCGCCGGCCTCGACCTGGGAGAAACCGACGCAGTAATCCTCCGGCTCGTCGCTCAGCTCCATCAGGGTCACCAGCGGGCAGCTGCTGGCGCCGAGGATCTCGCGCGCCGCGTCGCTGCGCTCGAAGCCGGTGACCAGCAGGCCGGCCGGCTGGTGCGCCAGGTAGGAACGCAGCAGGCGTTCGTCCTCCTCGACCCGGTAGTGGCTGACGCCGATCATCATTTCGAAGCCGGCCGGCATCAGCACCCGCTGGATCGCCTCGACGGTATCGACGAACACCGAGTTCGACAGCGAGGGAATCACCACCGCCACCAGGTTCGAGCGCGAGCTGGCCAACGCCCGCGCCGCCGGATTGGGCACGTAGCCGAGCGCCTGAGCGGCGCGCATCACCTGCTCGCGCAGGGCGTCGGAGACCCTGCCCGGCTGCGACAGCGCGCGCGAGGCTGACATCAGCGAGCAGCCGGCAGCCTTGGCCACATCCGACAGGGTGACGCGTTCGGCGGAACGGCGACGACGTTGACTCATAGCGCCTCCAGAGATGGTCTGGCGGGGATTCTACCAGCCTCGCCAGCGGATAAAGCGCGGGACACGCCGCCCGGGAGGCCGCCACCATGCAAGGAGCGGCCGTCCCAACGTGCCCCGCGAAACCACGAACCTATCCACGATCTGCTGCGCGTCGGCCCTACTGCGTTAAAAACAGGCTCGGCAAGCCGCTTGCGGCTAACGCGCTTCAGCGCGGCCCGAAGGGCGAGCGAAGCGAGTACTGCTCATTTACAGCTCGTAAACTCCGCGTCCTCGCCTGTTTTTGCCTTGTATGGCTCTAGCTCGCGAGATCGTGAACAGGTTCTTACAAGGCAGCCTTGGCGGCCTCGGCCTGTACCTGATCGAACAGCTGCTGGCCGACCGTGTCGACCACCTTCTGGATCGCCGGGGCGGCCTGCTCGCGCATGCGCTGCACCTCGGCGGCGTCCACCTCGTTGATCTGCATGCCCTTGTCCTTCAGCTCGGCCAGGGCGCGGGCGGCCTCGGCGCGGGTGTCCTGGCGCTCGAAGTCACGCGCCTTCTGCGCCGCTTCCATGAGAATGTTCTGCTCGGTGGCAGACAGGCCGTCCCACCAGCGCTTGGACACGGTGAGAATCCACGGGCTATACACGTGGTTGGTCACGGTCAGGTACTTCTGCACCTCGTAGAACTTCGAGGAGAGGATGGTGTTGAACGGGTTTTCCTGACCGTCCACGGCCTTGGTCTCCAGCGCGGTGAACAGCTCGGAGAACGGCAGCGGCACGGCGTTGGCGCCCATCAGCTTGAAGGTCTCGAGGAACACCGGGTTGGGCATCACGCGTAGCTTGATGCCGGCGAAATCCTCCAGCTTGCTGATCGGCCGGGCGTTGTTGGTCAGGTTGCGGAAACCGTTCTCCCAGTACACCAGGCCAACCAGGCCCTTCTCCTCCAGCTTGTCCATCACCTGGCGGCCAATCGGGCCGTCGAGCACGGCGTCGGCCTGCTCGGCGCTGCTGAACAGGAAAGGCGTGTCCCACACCGCCATTTCCTTGGTGATACCGACCAGGGTGGCGGTGGAGCCGACCATCATTTCCTGGGCGCCGCCGATCAGCGCGCTCTGCATCTGGTCGTCCGACCCCAGGCTGGCGGCGCCGAAGGTGCGCACCTTGAGCTTGCCGTCCGAGGCCTTGGCCACCTCCTCGGCGAACAGCTTGGCCGCGCGGCCCTGGTTGCTGTTCTCGTTGAGGCCGTAGCCGAAGCGGATCATCCGCGAGCGGACTTCGTCGGCGTGGACGCTGACGGCGGCGAGCGGGCTGCACAGCAGGGCAGCGGTGAGGATGGCGAGCAGCGGACGTTTCATCGGGACTACCTCTTATTGTTGTGAACGAAGCCGGCGCGCCCGCGCCGGTTGGGACGAATCAGCGCAGCCAGGTCAGCGGCACGGTGACGATGGCCGGGAAGGCGATCAGCAACGCGACTATGCCCAGGTAGATCAGGAAGAACGGCATCACCCCGCGCACCAGTACCTCCATGCGCAGCCGACCGATACCGCCGACCACGTTGAGCACGGTACCCACCGGCGGGGTGATCAGGCCGATGGAGCCGATCAGCACGAACATCACGCCGAAGTACACCGGGTCGACCCCAGCCTTGATCGCGATCGGCGCCAGCACCGGGGCGAGGATGAGGATGGTCGGGGTCAGGTCGAGGACCATGCCCACCGCGATCATCAGCAGCATGATCGCCAGCACCAGCAGTTGCGGGTGGTCGGCCAGCGGCCCGAGCATGGCGCCGATCTCGTCCGGCAGCTGGGCCAGGGTGATCATGTAGGCCGATACCGTGGCGGCGGCGCAGAGGAACATCACCGAGGCGGTGGTGCGGCTGGCGCGGGTCAGGGTTTCCATCAGGCTGGCCCAGCTCAGCTCGCGGTACAGCAGGGTCGACACCGCCAGGGCGTAGACCGCGGCGACCACCGCCGCCTCGGTCGGGGTGAAGATACCGAAGCGCAGGCCGCCGACTATGATCACCGGCAGCATCAGCGCCGCGGCGCCGTCAACTAGGACGCGGCGGCGCTCGGCGGCGCTGGCCTTGGCCGGGGTCGGCTCGGTGAAGCCGCGGGCGATCAGGCTCCAGGCGACGATCAGCCCGGCGCCCATGATCAGCCCCGGCACCAGGCCGGCCATGAACAACTGGCTGATCGAGGTGTTGGTGACCACACCATAGATCACGAAGGGCATCGACGGCGGGATGATCGGCGCGATGATGCCGCCGGCGGCCACCAGGCCGGCCGAGGAATGCAGCGGGTAGCCGCGCTGGCGCATCATCGGCAGCAACAGGGTGGCCAGCGCCGCGGTGTCGGCCAGGGCCGAGCCGGACATGCTCGCCAGCAGCACCGCGGCGGCGATGGCGACGTAGCCGAGGCCACCGCGCAGGTGGCCGAAATAGGCCTGGGCCATGGCGATGATGCGCTTGGAGATGCCGCCGGCATTCATCAACTCGCCGGCGAGGATGAAGAAGGGCACGGCCAGCAGCGGGAAGCTGTCAGCGCCGGCGAGCAGGTTCTGCGCCAGCAACTGCACGTCCCAGAAGTCCAGGTACCACATCAGCAGCGCCGCCGTGAGGATCAGGGCGAAGGCGATGGGCATGCCGAAGGCCATGAAGCCCAGCAGGGATGAAAGGAAGACGGCGACGGTCATCGGCAGGTCCTCGGTGGGCAGTGCCCGTTCTTGTTAGTGATGACGCAGCCTCAATCGACTTGCGCGTGAGCCAGGCTTGCCTGCGGCGCGCGGCGCCACAGGTTGATCAGTTGCACTAGGGCGAGGACGGCCAGCACCGTCATGCAGGCCAGCACCGGCACCATGGCCAGCACCACCGGATAACCGACCACGGTGCTCTGGTTGCCCCAGCCGAACTGCACCTGCATCCAGGCGCCCCAGGCCGCCAGCAGGCTGGCGCCGGCCACCAGCAGCCAGCTCAGCGAGTCCAGCAGACGTTGCGCAGACTGTGGGAAGCGGTCGCGGATCATGCGGAAGGTCATCAGCTCGCCGCGGCGCATGCTCGAGGCCACGCCGACGAAGACCAGCCAGACGAAGGCCAGCCGCGACAGTTCCTCGGCCCCGGCCCAGCCGGTGCCGAAGGCGTAGCGCAGCACCACGTTGGCGAACACCGCCAGCACCATGAAGGCCATCAGCGTCGCCATCAGGCCGTCGGTGAGGCGGTCGAACAGCCGCGCCAGGCGGCCCTCGTAGATGGGCTCGGCGCCCAGCTGCGCGGCATGGTTAGCGCTATCAATTTCTGTCGTCGAACCAGCGGCATCGGCGCCCGAGCCGGCCTCCGGCAGATCGCGGCGCAACCAGGCGCAGATATCCGCCAGCAGCGCCTCGCGGCTGGCGGCCGCGTTCAGCACGCAGACATGTGGCTCGCCGGCCGGCGCTTCGAGGGTGGCAAACTGGCTGTCGACCAGCGAGGTGGGCATGAAATGCCCGGGACGCGCGCCGACTCGCTGCAGCGCGGTGGCCTGGTCGATCTGCAGATGCACGAACTGCAGCCCCGGCACCGCCGCGCGCAGGCGCTCGCGGTAGGCGCGCTTGAGCGCCGAGCAGGCCAGCACGAAGCCCTCGCCCGCCGCCTGGGCGGCCAGCATCTGCTCGCTCAGGGCGTGCAGCCAGTGGCTGCGGTCGTCGTCGCTCAGGGGGATGCCGGCGCGCATGCGCTCGACGTTCTCGCGGGGATGGAAGTGATCGGCTTCGATATGGCGCCAGCCGAGGGTGGTGGCCACCGCCTGACTGATCTCGCTCTTGCCGGAGCCGCTGACGCCCATGACCACCAATGTGGTGCGGGCAGGCAGTGCGAAAGGCTGTTGTTGCATGGGAACTCCAGGGCGCCATCTGCGTGGCGCCGCTCATTGTTTGGCCGGATGTTAGCGCTATCCAAATCGTTCGACAACCCTATTGCGGCAACATTTCGTAGAGCATTTCTGCGTCAGGCGGCGCAGCGACTCTAGCCCGCGGTCCGCCGCTGCGGTCACCATCGCGGGATAGCGACCGCAGAAGATCCCTCGACCATGACCCCATTCCGCCCTCGCCCCTGGCTTGCCGCCCTGCTGCTGCCGCTGGCCGCGCAGGCCGAGAACGTGCCCGACTACCAGGCCGAACCGCTGGTGGTCACCGGCAGCCGTTACCAGGCCAGCGGCTGGCGCCTGCCCTTCTCGGTCAACCGCATCGATGCCGAGCAGGCCACCCTGGGCAAGCCGGGGGTCAACCTGTCCGAGGCGCTCGGCAGCGTGCCCGGCCTGGTGGTGCAGAACCGGCAGAACTACGCCCAGGATCTGCAGCTGTCTTCGCGCGGCTTCGGCGCCCGCTCGGCCTTCGGCATTCGCGGTATCAAGCTGCTGGCCGATGGCGTGCCACTGTCCAACCCCGACGGCCAGGGCCAGGCGGCGACCTTCGACCTCGATACCCTGGAGCGCATCGAGGTGCTGCGCGGCCCCTTCGCCAGCGTCTACGGCAGCAACTCCGGCGGAGTGATCCAGCTGTTCTCGCGTGATGGCGAGGGCGCGCCGAGGGTCGCCGTCGATACCTCGCAGGCGGCCTGGGGCACCAGCCGCACGCGAGTCAGTGCCGAGGGCGGCAACGACCAGGCCGGCTTTATCCTCAACCGCTCGCACTTCAAAACCGACGGCTATCGCGAGCACAGCGGCGCCATCCTCGACAAGAGCTTCGCCAAGCTGACCCTGTACCCGGACGACCTCAGCAAGCTCAGCCTGAGCTTCAGCCAGCTCGACCAGAACGACACCCAGGACCCGCAGGGCCTGACCTGGCAACAGGTGCAGACCGACCGCCGCGCCGCCGCCCCCAGCGCTCTGGCGTTCAATACGCGCAAGACGGTGGATCACCAGCAGCTGGCCCTCAACTACGAGCGCAGCTTCGCCGCCGGCACCTGGCAGAGCACGCTGTACAGCGGCACGCGGCGGGTGATCCAGTACCAGTCGATCCCGGTCGCGGTGCAGGCCAATCCGTCCCATTCCGGCGGAGTGATCGACTTCGAGCGGCGCTTCTTCGGCGCCAGCAACCGCTGGATCCAGCCCTTCGAGCTGGGCGCCAGCCTGCTGACCCTGACCGCCGGCCTGGACTACGACTATTCCCGCGACGACCGCCAGGGCTTTGAGAACTTCGTCGGCAGCACCCTGGGGGTAAAGGGCAACCTGCGCCGCGACGAGCGCGATGAGGTCAGCAGCCTGTCGCCCTATGTCCAGGCCGCCTGGCAACTGGGCAAGCTCGACCTGCAGGCCGGTTTGCGCCACAACGAAGTGCGGTTCGAGGTGGACGACCGCTTCCTGAACAATGGCGACGATGGCGGCGCGGTCACCTACCGCGAGCTGACCCCGACCCTGGGCGCCAGCTACGCGCTGCTGCCGGAGCTGAATCTGTACGCCAGCTGGGGCAAGGGCCTGGAGACGCCGACGCTGAACGAACTGTCGTACTCCGGTCCCGACAACGGTTTCGGCTTCGACCTGCAGCCGGCCACCAGCGAGCAGGTCGAAATCGGCCTCAAGGCCCGCCTTGGCCAGGCCAGCGACCTGCAACTGGCGCTGTTTCAGATCGACACCGACGACGAGCTGGTGGTGGAGTCCGCCAGCGGCGGCCGCACGCGCTTTCAGAACGCCGCACAGACCCGCCGCCGCGGCGTGGAGCTGGCGGTGGCAAGCCAGCTCAGCGAAACCCTGCGCGGCACCCTCGCCTACAGCCATATCGAGGCCGTCTACAGCCAGGACTTCGCCAGCGGCGGCCGGCCGATCGCGTCTGGCAATCGCCTGCCCGGCATCCCCGCCAGCACCCTGTATGGCGAGCTGGCCTGGCAGCCGCGCGAGGGTTTCAGCACCGCCATCGAAGGGCTGTACCGCAGCAAGCTGTATGTCGAGGACAGCAACCAGGCCAAGGCCGCGCCCAGCTACGCCCTGTTCAACTGGCAGGCACGCTTCGAGCAGCAACTCGGCGCGCTGACCTTCAATCAGGTGCTGCGCATCGACAACCTGCTGGACCGCGAATACATCGGCTCGGTGATAGTCGGCGAGAGCAACGGCCGCTACTACGAACCGGGGCCGGAACGGGCCTGGTATGTCGGCGCGGGGGTGCAGTACCGGTTCGATTGAAACTCGGCCTACAAGCCCGCCCTACGACCTCAGCGGATACAGCCGCTCGTCGAACTGCTCCAGGCGCGGAAACACCAGTGGCACATCCTGGGCCAATCCTTCCAGGCGCTGCTGATAGGCGCGCAGAAAATCCTCGCGGGCGTCGTGGCTGATATAGGGCACATGCCAGGCGACGAAGGGTTCGAGCACATCCATGCCGACATAGGCCAGGGTGCCGCGCAGCAGCGGGCGCAGCATGTCTTCCAGCGGGCCGTGGATCGCCCCCGCGCCGAACATATGCTCGCGCCCGCCCAACGTCAGGCTGACCAGGGCCTTCTTGCCGGCCAGGCCGCCCTGATCGTAGAAGCGCTTGCCGCCGTAGCAGACGCCGGAGACCAGCACCCGGTCGATCCAGCCCTTGAGCATGGCCGGCACCGAGAACCAGTACAGCGGGAAGTTGAGGATCAGCAGGTCGGCCCACAGCAGCTTGTCCAGCTCGGCCTGGATATCGGCGGCCAGCTGACCGCCCTTCACTCCTTCGCGCTGCTCCAGGGCATAGACCAGGTAATCCGGGTTGGCCCGCGCGGTGAAATCGGCGGCCGAGGCCACCGGGTTCCAGTTCATTGCATAGAGGTCGGAGACCTGTACCTCATGGCCCTGCCCCTCCAGGGTCTCGCGGGCCAGGTCGCGCAGGGCCGCGGTAAAGGACTGCGGCTCGGGGTGGGCGTGGACTATCAGTACCTTCATAAAAATTCCTTTCTCGGGTGCGCCATGGCACCGGCAAATGACTCGGTGCGCATGGCGCACCCTACAACTCAGATCTGGATCGCCTTGATCTCGACGAATTCGTGCAGGCCTTCCTCGCCCCACTCGCGGCCATTGCCAGACTGCTTGTAGCCGCCGAAGGGCGCGCGGTAGTTGAAGGCCGCACCGTTGACGAAACACTGCCCGGCGCGCAGTTGCCGCGCCAGTTGCAGCGAGCGCTCGCGGCTGGCGGTCCATACCGCGCTGGACAGGCCGAAGGGCGAGTCGTTGGCCAGGCGTATGGCCTCGTCCTCGTCGGCATAGGGGATCAGGCACAACACCGGGCCGAAGATTTCCTCCTGGGCGATGCGCATGCGGTTGTCCACCTCGGCGAACAGGGTCGGCCGCTGGTAGTAGCCGCGCCGCAGCCCGGTGGGCAGCTCGGCGCCGCCATACAGCAGGCGCGCGCCCTCCTCCTGACCCAAGCGGATATAGTCCTGCACCGTGCGGCGCTGGCCGGCCGAGCACATGGGGCCGAGAAAGCTCGCCGGGTCCTGCGGGTCGCCCAGGCGCAGGGCCTCGCACTCGGCCACCGCCAGCTGCAGCGCCTCGGCATAGCGGCTGGCCGGCAGCAGCATGCGCGTCAGCGCGGTGCAGGTCTGCCCGGAATTGATCATCACGTCCTGCACGCCATGGCGCACCGCCGCCGCCAGGTCGGCGTCCGCGCCGATCACAAAGGGCGACTTGCCGCCCAGCTCCAGGCACACGCGCTTGACCGTCGGCGCCGCCGCCGTGGCCACCCGCACGCCAGCGCCGGTGGAGCCGGTAAAGGACAGCATGTCCACCTCGGGATGGCGCGCCAGGGCCTCGCCAACCTTGCTACCGGGGCCGCTGACCAGGTTGAACACCCCGGCCGGCAAGCCGATGGCATGGACCATCTCGGCCAGCAGAAAGGCGTGCAGCGGGGTTTCCTGGCTCGGCTTGAGCACCAGGGTGCAACCGGCAGCCAGGGCCGGCGCCAACTTGCCGAGCAGCTGGTGCAGCGGATAGTTCCAGGGGTTGATAAAGGCGCACACCCCCACCGCCTCGCGCAGCACCAGGGAGTTGCCAACCTCGCGCACCTCGTCCATCTGCGCAGCCAGCTCGGCGTAGCTACGCAGGCCTTCGATCGGCCCGTCCACCTGCACCGCCCGGCACCATTGCACCGGCATGCCCAGCTCGGCGGTGATCAGCGCGGCCATCTCGCCTGCGCGGGCTTCCAGCAGCTCGGCCAGGGCGCGGATATAAGCGGCACGCACATGGGCCGGCGTGCGCGACCAGGGGCCGAAGGCGCGCCGCGCGGCGAGCACGGCGCGGTCCACATCGCGCTCGTCGCCCAGGGGCACGCGGCCGATCACGGCCTCGGTGGCCGGGTTAAGCACCTCTGCCAACCCCGTGCCATGGGGCGCCTGCCAGGTGCCGTCGATATACAGCTGGCGATGCTCAAGCATGGCAGGCTTCCTCCAGTAGCTCGGCGGCGCAGCGGGCGATGCGCCGGCAGGCCTCGGCCAAAGGCGCGCTGCCCAGCACCAGGCCGACGCGGATATGCCCGGCGGCGCTGGGGCCGAAGGCCTCGCCGGCCAGCACCGAGACGCCGTGGCGATCCAGCAGGCGTTCGGCAAAAGCCTGGGCGGACAGGCCAGTGGCGCGGATATCGACCATCACGAACATGCCGCCGTCCGGCTTCAGGGCGCGCAGGCCAGGGCAATGCTCCAGGCTGGCGCAGACCAGATCGCGGCGCTGGCGATAGGCCTCGCGCATCGCGTCAAGCTCCGGCAGCTCGGCCGCCAGGGCCACGCAGGCGGCGTCCTGGATAAAGTCCGGCAGGCCGTAGAGCATGCACAGGGCGAGGTTCTCCAGATGCTCGGCCAGCTGCCGCGGCGCCACCACCCAGCCCAGGCGCCAGCCGCTCATGGCGTGGGACTTGGACAGGCTGTTGAGCGTCGCGGTGCGCTCGGCCATGCCCGGCAGGCTGGCCGGGCTGATGTGCTCGCCCTCGAACAGCAGCTCGCTGTACACCTCGTCGGAGATCAGCCACAGGTCGTGGTCGATGCACAGGCCGGCGATGGCCTCCCAGGTGGACCGCGGCAGGCTGGCGCCGGACGGGTTGTGCGGGCTGTTCAGGGCCAGGGCGCGGGTGCGTGGGCCGATGGCGGCGGCGACATCGGCGGCCTGCAGACGAAAGCCGTATTCGGCGCGCAGCGGCACCGGTACCACCTTGGCGCCGCAGGCACCGAACACCGCCTCGTAGGTCACGTACATCGGCTCCGGCACTATCACCTCGTCGCCGGCATCGAGCAGGCACTGGGCCACGCTGAACAGGCCGCACTGGGCGCCGGGCAGCACCACCACCTGCTCGGCGTCCACCGTCTGGCCGCTGCGGGCGCCATGGCGGGCGGCGATGCGCTGGCGCAGCTCGCGCTTGCCGCGCACCTCGGCGTAGTGGGTGTGGCCGGCCAGCAGGCTGTCGATGGCGGCCTGGACGATGGGCGGCGGGGTATCGAAGTCCGGGTCGCCCACCGACAGCAGAATAATGTCCTCGCCCCGCGCCTGACGCTCCAGGGCGCGGTAGTGGATGGTCCAGGCGGCGGCGCCGTCGCCGGCGATACGTTGGGTCAGTTGCGAGTAACGCATGGCAATCTCCTTCCCCGCCTTACTGGGCGCAGGCGTGCTTAAGTTCGATCAGGGTCACCCCTGGGTGGGCGAAGCCGGCCGCCAGGTCGTCCTGCAACTGATCCAGGCTCTGCGGCTGGCGCACCACGCAGCCAAAGGCGCGGCCCAGGCCGGCAAAGTCCGGGTTGCGCGGCAGCACGCCGATGGGTTCGATATCCAGGCCGAGCATGTCGTCGCGGATCTGCCCCAGGGCGTCGTTGTTCCACAGCAGCACCACCATCGGGCTGTCCAGCTCCTCCACGGCGGTGGCCAGCTCCTGGGCGGTGTAGAGAAAGCCGCCATCTCCCACCAGCACCAGCCCCGGACGCTGCGGCGCGCCGAGCTTGGCGCCGATGCCGGCGGGCAGGCCGTAACCCAGGGTGCCGTAGCCGGTGGGGTGCAGCCAGCTGCGCGGGGCGCGGCTGGGGAACAGGTAGTTGCCGCTGTAGGCCAGCTGGGTCATATCGGTGCTGATAAAGGCGTCGGCCGGCAGCACCTTGGCGATACGTTCGAGAATGGCCTGGTGGATACGCTGCAAGGGCCCCTGGCTACCCTGGATCGCCGCCTTGAGGCTGGCCACCGCGTCCATCGCCGCGGCCCCGTCGCGCGCGGTTTCCGGCAGCCGCTCCAGCAGCGCCGCAAGGCTAAGCCGGGCATCGCCACGCAGGGCCACGCTGCAGGGGTAGAAGTCGTTGAACTTGCGCGGGTCGATATCGATGCGGATCAGCTCGCCGGAGAGCGGCAGGCGCTCGCGCCAGAAGTCGGTGTCGGCCAGCTCGGTGCCTACCGCCAGGACCAGATCGGCCTGCTCGATCAGCTGCCAGCCGGGCTCGACGCACAGGCTGGCGCCGGCATGCAGCGGCGCATCAGGCGGCAGCAGGCCCTTGCCGGCCACCGTGGTAAACAGCGGCGCGGCCAGGCGCCGGTTCAGTTCGGCCAGTTCGGCGCCGGCCTCCAGGGCGCCGCCGCCGGCAATCAGCATCGGCCGCTTGGCCTGGGCCAGCTTTGCGGCGGCCTGCTGCAACGCCTCGGCGGCCGGCAGGCCACGGCCGGGGCGGCGCGCCACCTCGGCCGTCCAGTCCCGCGCCACCGGGGCGGCCAGCACATCCAGCGGCACCGAGATATGAACCGGGCGCGGCCGCTCGCTGTCGAACACTGCCCAGGCACGGGCGATCAGCTCGGGCAGTTCATCCGGGCTCAGGGCCAGGGCGGAGAAGGCGGTGATCGGCGCGGTCAGGGCGCGCTGATCCTGGGTCTCGTGCAGGCAACCCCAGCCCTTGCCCAGGCTGGCGCTGTGATTGACGCTGGAAATCACCAGCATGGGGATGGAGTCGGCATGGGCCTGGCCGATGGCGGTGGCCACATTGGTCACCCCCGGCCCGCTGATCACAAAGCACACCCCGGGCTTGCCACTGACCCGGGCGTAGCCGTCAGCCATAAAGCCGGCGCCCTGCTCGTGGCGGCTCAGCACATGACGGATGCCGCTGCCGGGCAGGCCGCGATACAGCTCCAGGGTATGCACCCCAGGGATGCCGAAGACGGTGTCAACGCCGTAGTTGGCCAGCAGGCGCACCAGGGCCTGGCCACCGGTCAGGTTCTTGTTGTTGTCGTTCATCTTCACTTCCTCAGTCCTGGGCCAGACGGATCAGGGCATCCACCGCCACGCAGCCATGGGCACCGACCAGCAGCGGGTTGACGTCCAGTTCCAGCAGGCGTTCGGCGTGTTCGCAGGCGTAGTCGGCCACCGCGCCGATGGCCGCCACCAGGGCATCCAGGTCCGCAGCCGGGCGGCCGCGAAAGCCGCTCAGCAGCGGCGCGCTGCGCAAACCCAGCAGGGCCTGGCGGATCGCCGCCGGGTTGGTCGGCAGCAGCAGGCTGCGGCTGTCCCGCAGCAGCTCCACCAGAATGCCGCCCGCTCCCAGCACCAGGGCCAGGCCAAAGCCGGGCTCGCGCCTGACCCCGACTATCAGCTCGGCCAGTGGCGGGCTGGCCATAGCCTCCAGCAGCACCTGGTCGAAGGCCAGAGTCGGCGCATGCTCGGCCAGGTCGCGGCGCATCCGCTCCAGGGCACTTTGCAGTTGTCCGGCGTCGCGCAGATTAAGGGCCACGCCGCCGGCCTCGGTCTTGTGCGGCAGCTCGCTGCTGACCGCCTTAAGCACCAGCGGATAACCCAGCTGGTCGGCATCGGCCAGGGCGCGCTCGGGGGTGCTGAGCACGGCACGGGGTAGCGGCAGGCCAAAGGCGCCCAGGGTCTGCTTGGATTGCCATTCGTCGAGCAATACGCCAGAGCCGTCCGCACTGCCGGCAGGCAGCGGCACCAGGGCCGCCTCGCCCATGGCCAGCAGGGCCTGGCGGCGGCTCTGGTAATCGGCGATGCGGCCCCAGGCGGCCAGGCCATCCTCCACCCCCTGCAGCGCCGGCACGCCACGGGCGTGAAGGTAGTCACGGGCCTGGGCCGGCAGCAGCTCGGGGAAGGCCGAGGCGATAAAGCCGCTCTTGCCGTGGCGGGCCAGGGCGTCGCAATAGAGTTCCAGCAGCAGGTCGCACTGTGGCCGCTCGCCGCTCTGCTCGTCCGGGTAGTCCAGCACCAGCAAGGCAGCATCGGCCGGGCGACTTAGGCAGCTGTCGAGCATGCGCGTCAGGGCCTGGGCATCGCCCCAGATGGCGGTGGTGAAATCCAGCGGGTTGGCGATATTGGCGTAGGCCGGCAGCACCTCGGCCAGCTCGGCCCGCTGCTCGCTATCGAGCTTGGGCAACGCCAGGCCATTGGCCTCGGCATAGTCGGCGATCAACCCGGCATCGCCGCCGGAACAGGCCAGGGCGATCAGCCCCGGGCCTGCCGGCAGGCGGCCGCAGGCGGCGGCCTTGAGGGTTTCCATAAAGCTGACCGGGCCGCTCACGCGAATCACCCCGAGGCGCTGGAACAGCGCGTCGTACAGGGCATCGGAGCCGGCCAGGGAGCTGGTATGGCTAAGCGCCAGTTCGGCACCGATCTGCGATACCCCGGTTTTCAGGGCGATAATCGGGATGCCCTTGACCAGCGCCTTATGGGCGGCGCGGGCAAAGCCGGGGATATTCTTCAGGCCTTCCAGGTGCAGGCCGATGGCCGTGACCCGCGGCTCGTCGAGCAGGGCATCCATCAGCTCGGCCACGCCAAGCTGGGCCTGGTTGCCCACCGAGGCCATATAGGCCACCGGCAGCGAGCGGTCGCTCATCGACAGGTTGTAGGCGAAGTTGCCGCTCTGGGTCAGCACCGCCACGCCGCGCTCCACCCGCTGGCCGCCATGGGCCACCGGCCACAGGGCGGCACCGTGCAGATAATCCAGCAGGCCGTAGCAGTTGGGCCCGAGCAGGGCCATCTCGCCGGCCGCACGCAGCAACTCGGCCTGCAGGCGTTCGCCCTCGGCACCGGTTTCGGCAAAACCCGAGGCATAGCAGATGGCCCCGCCCGCCCCCTTGGCCGCCAGCTCGGCCACGGTTTGCAGGGTCAGTTCGCGGTTGGTGGCGATAAAGGCCGCATCCGGGCCGCAGGGCAGCTCCCTGATGCTGGCAACGCAGGGCACGCCCTCCAGCTCGGCGTGCTGCGGGTTGACCAGCCATAGCTGGCCGTCGAAGCCACCCGCGGCGCAGCGCTTAAGGGCACGGGCCATGCTGCGCCCGCCGATAAAGGCCAGGTGCTTGGGCGCAAGCAGGCGGCGGATATTGTTATACAGGCTCATGGTTGGCTCCTAGCGCAGCAAGGGCCGCAGCAGTTCGCGGGAGATGATGTGGCGCTGGATTTCCGAGGTGCCTTCCCAGATCCGCTCGATCCGCGCGTTGCGCCAGATGCGCTCCACCGGGCCCTCGTCCATCAGGCCCATGCCGCCGAAGATCTGCACCGTCTCGTCGGCCACCTTGCCCAGCACTTCGCTGGCAAACAGCTTGGCCATGCCGGCCTCGCCGTCAGTCATGCTGCCCTGGTCCATCTTCCAGGCGGTATTGAGGGTCAGCAGTTCGGCGGCAGCGATCTGCGTGGCCATATCGGACAGCTTGAACGACACCCCCTGGTAGCTGCCGATGGGCTGGCCGAACTGCTGGCGGTCCGCCGCCCATTGCAGGGCCAGGGCCATGGCGCGCTGGGCCTGGCCGACGCAGTTGGCGGCGACCATCACCCGCCCGGCGGTCAGCCAGGCGTTGGCCACTTCCCAGCCCTTGTCCACCTCACCGAGGACCTTGGATGCCGACACCCGGCAGTCGTCGAAGAAGATTTCGTAGGTGTGGTAGCCCTTGTTGCTCACGCACTTGGGCCCGCGGCGCACGGTCATGCCCGGGGTGCCCTTGTCCACCAGGAAGGCGGTGACCGCGTTGCGCTTCTTGCCGTTGCGCTCGTAGCTGTCGGTAACGGCGAAGACGATGGCGAAGTCGGCGTGCCCGGCATGGCTGATAAAGTGCTTGGCGCCGTTGATCACGAAGTCGTCGCCGTCGCGCACTGCGCGGGTCTTGATCGAGTTGGCGTCCGAGCCGGCGCCCGGTTCGGTAAGGGCGAAGCAGTCGATCTTCTCGCCCTGGATACAGGGCAGCAGGTACTGGTCGATCTGCTCGCCCGTGCAGGCCATCAGGATCTTCGACGGCCGCGCAACGAACACCTGCAGCGCCCAGGACACCTTGGACAGCTCGCGCTCGACCAGGGCCTGGGACAGGTAATCGAGGCCGCCGCCGCCCACCTCCTCCGGCATATTGAAGGCGTAGAAGCCGGCGGCGATGGCCTTGCCGCGAATCTCGGCAGCCAGCTCGGGGGACACCGCATCGGCGCGGTCCACCGCTTCCTCATGGGGCAGCAACTCCTTCTCGACAAAGGCGCGTACCGCCTCCACCAGCATGTTCTGTTCGGCAGTCAGTTGAAAATTCATGACGTTGTCCTCGGGCAGGGCGCGCGATCAGCGGCCGATAAAATCTGGGGTACGTTTTTCCATGGCCGCGCGCAGCGCCTCGGCGCCGTCCTCGCTGCGCCCGCAGAGCAGGCCGGCGGCCAATTCCGCCTCCAACTGCTGCGCCAGGTTGCGCGCAGCCCCTTCACGGATCAGGGTCTTGGTCTGGGCGAAGGCGAAGGTCGGCCCCTTGGCCAGGCGCGCGGCCAGCTCGCCGGCAACGGCCTGTAGCTGCTCATCGGCGCAGACCTCGCCGACCAGGCCCGCGGCCAGGGCGCGCTCGGCACTCCAGGGCTGGTCGAGAAACAGCAGGCGCTTGGCCTGCTCCTCGCCGATCAGACGCGGCAGGTGCCAGCTGGCGCCGGCGTCCGGCGAATAGGCCATGCTGGTGTAGCCGGCCCGAAAGCGCGCCGAGGCCGCGGCGATACGCATATCGCAGCACAGTGCCAGGTCCATGCCGGCGCCCACTGCGCTGCCGTTGATGGCGGCGATGCTCGGCTTGGCGAAGCCATGCAGGCGCGCCATCAGGCGGTGGGCGTGCTCGGTCCAGCCGTAGCTCTCCAGCTCGCCGCGGGCCTCGGCGGCGGCCCACTCGGCGACATCGGCGCCGGCGCAGAAGCTCTTGCCGCTGCCGGTGAGCAGCAGCACGCGCACTTCCGGCGCCACCTGCAGTTCGCCGAGCAGCTCATAGAGGTCCTGCAGGCTGGGGATATCCAGGGCATTGCGCTGCTCCGGGCGGTTCAGGCTGACCCGGGCGATGCCGGCTTCGATCTGGCAGAGCAGACGGGGGGCTGCGTTCATGGCGAACCTCTTTTGTTGTTCTGGCTTGTTGGTCTTGGACGCGTCTGCGTCCGGGCCTGGAGGCAATACTAAACACTTGTTCAGTAACTCGACAAGCTGCCGAACAACCGTTCAGTTAAATTATTAAGTGATTGATATATATAAAATTAATTAGGGATTTTCAGAGGCCTGTTACAAGTTCGAACAAGGCCTTACAGGCCCAATGCGGCCCACTCAAGCAAGAGAGCGGCCTGTACTTGTAGCCCGGATGCAATCCGGGAGCAGTTTTGCAGGGCCGGGACTTCCCGGATTTCATCCGGGCTACGGCTGAACGGCGTTGCTTACAGCTCCCCGTACCGCAAAAGGCCCGCACTGCGGCGGGCCTGGTGGGTTGCGGGGGGGAGATCAGCCGGCGCTGGGTAGCGGCCGGACGGTGGGCGGCGCGAGTTCGGCAGCTTCATCCTGCTCGTCGGCCAACGGCAGAATCTTGATGCAGAAGATGCCGTAGAGCAGCGCGATCAGCGGGTTGATCCAGTTGAAGAAGGCGAATGGCGCATAGGCCAGGGTGGCCACGCCCAGGGTCGCGGCCATATACACCGCGCAGGCGTTCCAGGGGATCAGCGCCGAGGTCACGGTGCCGGCGTCCTCGATGGTGCGCGACAGGTTGACCGCGGCCAGGCGCCGACGGCGGTACTCCTCCTTCCACATCTGCCCCGGCAGCACCAGGGACAGGTACTGGTCGCCGGTCAGCAGGTTGACGCTGAGGCTGGTGGCCAGGGTGGCGCCGATCAGCGCGCCCACCGAGTGCACGCTGCGCACGATCAGGCCGAGCAGGAAGCGGATAAAGCCGATGCGCTCAAGCACCGCGGTCATCATCATCGAGCAGAACACCAGGAAGGCCATAAACACCATGCCGGCCATGCCGCCACGGCTGAGCAGGCTGTCCACCACCTCGTTGCCACTGCTGATGGAGAAGCCGGTGGCCATTACCGTCCATAGAGCCGTGACGGTGCGCGTGGTGCCGCTCAGCTCGCTCTCGTCCATAAAGCGCTCGATCGCCGCGCCCTGGAACAGCACGGCGAACAGGCAGGCCAGCACCGCGCTGAACATGATCGCCGGGAAGGCCGGCACCTTGCGCACCGACAGCACCAGCAGCACCAGCATGGGCAACAGGTTGTACCAGGCGATATGGAAGGACTCACGCAACTGCGCCTGCAGCTCCGGCACATTGGATACCGCGTCGCCGCGCACATCGGCGCTCAAGGCGAGAAAGGCGAACAGGCACAGGGCGAGCAGCAGGCTCGGCACCGAGACCCAGGCCATATGGCGGATATGGGCGAACAGGTCGACGCCGACCACGGCCGGGGCCAGGTTGGTGGTTTCCGACAGCGGCGACATCTTGTCGCCGAAGTAGGCACCAGCCACCACCGCACCGGCGGTGATCTCCGGCGACAGGCCAAAACCATGGGCAGTGCCCATCAGGCCGACGCCGATGGTGGCCACGGTGGTCCAGGACGAACCGATGCAGATCGATACGATGGCGCAGATCAGGCAGGCCAGGGGGTAGAAGAAGCCCGGCGAGAGCAGGCTGAGCCCGGCATACAGCAGGGTCGGCACGGTGCCGGCGAGGATAAAGGCGCCGATCAGCACGCCGATGGCAAGGAAGATAAAGATCGAGCCGATGGTCTTGGCATTGGTGGCGATGATCTCGCTTTCCAGTTCAGCCCAGCCGATGCCGTTCTTCATACCGATCAGCGCGGCGAAGCAGCCGACCATGATCAGCGCCAGCTGCAATGGCCCACCCATGGGGTTATCGAACAGGCTCAGCGAGCCGGCGATCAGGGCCAGCAGCACGGCACCGACCAGCAGCGCATCAAGCGCCGAGAGGTTGCGGAGTTTCATTGTTGTTGTCTCCCAGTAACCGAAGGTTGACCGGCCTCAGGTGTCCGGTCCCGCTTCGATTATTGGCAGGCGATGTAAGGTGCCGTTGTACGGCGGGAAAGAAGTTGTAAGAAGTGGTAACGCCGCTGTTACAACTCGCTGCGGGCCTTGACCACGGCCGCCTCGGTGGCCGCCAACGCCGCCTGCAGACGGGCCTGCCAGTCGTCCCAGGGCAACTCGGCGCCCGCTTCGGCGGCCTGTTCCAGCTGACGCAGCAGTTGCCCCAGGGCCAGGGCGCCAAGGCTGTCGCAGGCGCTGGCCAGACGATGAGCGGCCTCCTGCAAGGGCGCGGCCTGGCGCCGTTGCAGGACCGCGCGCAGCAGTGCGCCCTGCTCCTGCAGGCTGTGCAGCAGCAGGCCGAGCAACTGCCGCAGGCGCTCGCCACCGAGCTGCTCGGCATGTTCACGCAGCCGGGCCGCGTCCAGCCAGACCTCGGCCGGCGTGCAGCGGGCCAGAGCCTTACGCAGCAGGGCCAGGTCGATGGGCTTGCCGATCACCCCCTGCATGCCGGCCTGCAGATAGCCCTGCACCTTGCTCGCCTGCAGGCTGGCGGTAAAGGCGTAGATGGGCGTATCGCGATTTAGCCCCTGAGCATCGGCGCGAATCCGCTGGCATAGCTCGACCCCGCTGCAACCGGGCAGGTGCACGTCCAGCAGGATCAGATCGAAGCGCTGCTGACGGCACAGCGCCAGGGCTGGCTCGACATCCTCGACCAGGCTCACCCACTGGCCTTCACGCTCAAGCAGGCCACGGGCCACCTCACGGTTAAGCGGCACGTCCTCCACCACCAGCACCCGGCGCGCCGCCAGGGGCACGGCCGGCACCGGCTGCGGCGCCTGCGGTGCCTGCACCCGGGGCAGCCACAGCTCGAACCAGAAGCGGCTGCCCTGCCCCTCACGGCTGTGCAGCTGGATCTCGCTGCCCATGGCCTGCACCAGGCGCTTGCAGATGGCCAGCCCCAGGCCGGCCCCCCCATAACGCCGCGCCACCTGCTCGTCGGCCTGGACGAAGCGCTCGAAGATACGCCCCTGTACCGCCTCAGCGATGCCGATACCGTCGTCCTCCACCTGAATGCGCAGTTGCTGGCCTTGGCTGTGCTCGCCCAGCAGCTCGACGCTCAGACACACCCGGCCGCCGGCGGTGAACTTGATGGCATTGGCCAGCAGGTTGGTCAGCACCTGGCGCAGGAACTGTTCGCAGCCCAGTAGCCAGGGCCCCACCGCGGCGTCCAGACGCACCTGCATCTGGGTGCCGTTGGCCTGGGCGCGGGGTTCGAGCAGGGTCACCACCTCATCCAGCAGTTCGCCCAAGGCAAAGGCCACCGGCTCGGCGCGGGCCTCGCCCTCCTCCAGCTTGGCGAAATCCAGCAGGTCGTTGAGCAGCGCCAGCAGGCCTTCGCCGGCCTTGTGCAAGGCGCGCAGGCGCAGGCGATCAGGCTCGGCCGGCAACGCCTCGCGAAGCAGTTCGGCCATCCCGAGGATGCCATTGAGCGGAGTGCGCAGCTCGTGACTCATGGTGGCAAGAAAGCGCGACTTGGCGCGGTTGGCCGCCTCGGCCTGCTCCTTGGCCTGGTGCAGGCTGGCGGTGCGCTGCTCGACCATGCGCTGCAGTTCGTCCTGGCGGCCGACCAGAGCCTGGCGATCGGCCTCGCGCCGGCGCAGGTCGGCGAGCATGGCCTGGCGCAGGTCCTCCAGGGCGTGGGCCACCTGATCGATCTCGTCGTCGGCACGGGCCGCCTTGGCCAGCTGCAGCGGCTGCTGCCAGCTACCGGCACCCAGATGACGGGAGAACTCGGCCATGGCCAGCAGGTGGCGGGTGACCAGGCGGTGGAACAGCCAGGCCAGGGTGATGGCCAGGCCGCAGATAAACAGGGCCATCCACAGCAGGTTGGCCAGGCCGCTGGCCCACAGGCGGCGGTGGATGCTGGCGATATCCACCGCCACCTCCAGGCTACCGAGGCTGCGCGGCTGGCCATCCGGTGCGCGGTAGACCAGCTCGAAGCGCTCGCGACGCAGCGGCTCGGCGGCCTCGGGCCGGCCCTTGAGCAGATCGAAGTCGCTGCTCTGCAGACGCACCCAGGCGATATCGGGAAAGTCCACCAGGCCGCGCAGCTGCACCGTCAGCTGTTCCTGGTTGAGGTCCCACAGGCTGCGCTCGATGCTGGCCAGGTAGCCGCTGCGGATCAGCTCCAGGCGCGACTCCACCCCAGCCATCTCGCGGCGGTATTCCAGCACCAGCTGCAACGCGCCGGCGAGCAGGGTGAAACACAGGCTGAACAGCAGGATAAAGCGCAGCAGGCGACGCGACAGGCCGCTGAGCGCTGGCAGGCGCAGGCTCATCGACCGGCCTCCTGCATGGCTCGATAGGCCGCCTCGCTCTCCGCCAGCCAGCGCTCTACCGCGCCCTCCTCACGCAGGCGGCGCAGCTGGGCATCGATACGCCCCTGCCAGGCCACCAGGGGCGAGCGCCGGGAAATGGCGAAATGCAGCTGATCCACCGCCAGGGTCAGCGGCGCCATGGCGATACGCTCGGCCCCCGGCAGGTACTCGACGAACAGCTGACCAGTGCGCCGCTCATGGGCGATAAAGTCGATGCGGCCGCGGATCAACTTGCCGAAGTTCTGTTGATTGCTGGCTACCCGCTCGACATTGCCATGGGCCGCCACCAGCTGGTCGAAGGCCTGGCCGTAGCTCTCGCCGAACAGCAGGCCGCCGCGATAGCCGGCCAGGTCCTCCAGGCGCTGCACCTTAAGTGGCCGTTCGCGGTTGTAGAACAGCGCCACTTCCTCCTGCAGCAGCGGCTCCTGGCTAAACAGCAGCTGGGCCTCACGCTCGGCCGAGCGGTAGGCGATCACCAGGTCGACCCGGCCTTCGCCGGCATCACTCAGGCAGCGCTGCCAGTTGCCCAGCACCACGATCTCCAGGGCCAAGCCCAGGCGCTGCGCCACCTCGCGCACCGCCCGCGGCGCCACGCCCTGCACGCTACCTGCAGCATCGCTCCAGGAAATCGGCGGGTACACCGGGTGGTCGCAGTAGCGCAGGGTCGGCGCCTCGCCCCGGGCCAGGCCGGCCGCCAGCAGCAGGCCCAGCAACAGCCAAGGCTTCATGCCCGCGAGCTGACCGGGGCGCTAAACAGATAGCCGGCGCCATGGATGGTGATGATCAGCCGCGGGTCGGCCGGGTCGTCCTGCAGCTTGCGCCGCAGGCGGCCCACCAGCACATCGATGGAGCGGTCGTTGGGCAGCCATTCGCGGTTGCGGATCTGGTCCATCAGCTGATCGCGGCTGAGGGTATGCCCGCTGTTGCGCAGAAACACGCTAAGCAGCTGGAACTCGCCATGAGTCAGCAGGCATTCGCGGCCATCGGCGGCCAGCAGGCGGCGGCGATCCAGGTCCAGGGTCCAGTCGGCGAACTGGCGCAGCTGGCGGCCCTCTTCGACTGGTCCGGCGGCCTGGGCATGGCGCACCCGGCGAATCAGGTTCTTCGCCCGCGACATCAGTTCGCGGGGGTTGAAGGGCTTGGCCAGGTAGTCGTCGGCGCCGCATTCCAGGCCGACGATGCGGTCGATCTCGTCGTCGCGGCCGGTGATCAGGATGATGCCCACCTCCGAACGCACGCGCAGCTCGCGGGTCAGGGTCAGGCCGTCCTTGCCGGGCAGGCGGATATCCAGCATCACCAACTCCACCGGCTGTTCCTGCAGGCAGGCCTCGGCCTGCTCGGCGGTTTCGGCGCAGAGCACCTCATAGCCGTCGCGTTGCAGGTAGGAGGCCAGCAACTCACGGATTACCGGATCGTCGTCGACGATCAATACACGGGCCATGGCCGTCATGCGCTCGCTCCTGCCGCTCCGATGGAAGCGGCCACTCTTGTCGTTATAGGTGGAAGGTCGCGGGGGTTCGCCTGGCCACTCTAGCCATTGCTGAACACTTGATCAACATCCTCCCCTGAAAGGAAGCGGCGATAACCGCCGGCCTCCAGACCGTCGACCCAGGCCTCGCACAGCAGCACGCCCTGGGCCGGGGTAAAGGTGTTGGGGTTGAGCCCGGACTCCAGCCACAGGCCATCGAGCAGGGCCGACAGGCCGATGGCTGCCAGCTCGGCATCGAAGCCCGGCCATTGGCGTTCGGCGGCCAACTGGGCCAGTACGCCGGCGAGCATGCGCCGGTACTCGCCGTAGGAATGCTCATGGGCCTGGTGGATCGCCTCGGCGGTCTTCACCGCGCCCCAGAAGGCCAGCCAGGCTTCCAGCAATTGCGGATCGAGCAGCTCGCTGCAGAAGGAGGCCTGGAAGAAGGCCGACAGGCGCGCCCGCGGCGTCGGCTCGGCCTGGTCGACGGCCTCCTGCAGCAGGCCCATGACCCGCCCGGTGACAGTCAGATAGGCCTCGGCCACCAGTTCGTCCTTGCCGCCGTAGTGGTGGTTGATCAGGCCCACCGAGACCCCCGCCTCGGCGCAGATCTTGCGGATCGAGGCCCCCTGGAAGCCGTGCTGCTTGAGGCACTTGAGGGTGGCCTCGACCAGGTGCGACTTGCGCAGCTCGGGCTCCAGGCGGGCAAAACGAGTGGGGGGGGTCATGGCCGATCCTTATACAGTCGTAGCAGGCTCTGAACGCAGCGCTGAACGACTGTACAGGATCATCCGCGATCCGTCAGCGCCCCTGCAGAGCCAGGGCCTGTTGCGCCTGCTGCCTGCTGCTGGCGCGAATCAGCCACTCGCCGATCACCAGGGCCAGACCGACCCCGAGCAGGATCTTGCCGCTGTAGTCCCAGTCCATCGGCTCACCGGGGGTGACCACGAACAGCAGGATGCCGGCCAGCACGTGCAGCCCCACCAGCGCCGCCCACAGGCAGGCGCCGACGTTGCCCAGGGGCATACGGAAGGCGCGTGGCTGCGGGTCGCGCAGGCGCAACTTGATAAAGGCCAGGCTCATCAGCACATAGGGCAGCATGAAAATCATCGCGAAGATCGACAGCAGGGTCCAGAACAGCTCCTCGGCGCTGCTCGCCACCAGGCCGTAGACCAGCATCACCGCGATGCTCACCGCCGAGGCCAGCAGCGCCGGGCCCACCGGGGTGTGGTAGCGCGGATGGACCACGCCGAACAGCGCCGGCAGCTCGCCGGCCTTGGCCGCCGCCACCGCCGCGCGGTTGGTGCCCATGCTCCAGGTGACCATATTGGTGAACAGGGTGAACAGCACGAAGCAGGCGATCAGGCTGGCGAAGGCGCCGCCCAGGCCGTCGTGGCCGTACATCTGGTACAGCGACTCGGCGAAGATCTTGGTCACGTCGGTCTGGTCGCTGGGCACCGCGGCCAGCACGCCGAGGGTGCCGAACACGTTGAAGGCGGCGATCAGCAGGCCGGCGGCGAGGATCGCCCGGGGGATGTCGCGCACCGGGTTGCGCATCTCCGGGGCGCTGCAGCAGGCCAGTTCGGTACCCATGATGCCGTAGACCATGATGCCCAGGGCAGCGATCGCCATCCCCGATGAGGGGATCAGGGTTTCCAGGGTCAGGGGGTTGGCGAAGCCGTGCTGCAGCCCGTAGCGAATACCGCCTACCCCCAAGGCCAGCACCGCCACCAGCTTCATCAGCGCCCCCATGTTGGGCAGCCACTTGCCGATGCCCAGCTTGACCACATTGAACAGCGCGGTGAGCAGGGCCAGGCTGATGCCGATGGCGATCTGCGTCCACAGGCTCAGATCCGGCAGGAAGAACTCGCTGAGCATGGCGGCGAAGAGGATATACACCGAGGGCATCCACAGCGCGTTATTGACCCAGTACATCCATGACAGGCGCGCGCCCCAGCGGGCGCCGAAGGCCAGCCGCACCCAGTGGTAGACCCCACCGCTGCCGGGGTAGGTGGTGCCCAGCTCGGCGGTCATCAGGGCCATAGGCACGAACAGCAGCACCAGCACATAGGCCCACCAGAACAGGCTGGTGGCGCCGAGGGATGCGGCCAGGGCGATCTGATCCATAAACAGCATGGCCGAGACGGTGTAGAGGGTGACGTCGCGAAAGCGCAGGACCTTGTTCTTGTTGTCGTCCATTGGGGGCCTTCCTTCTGTGAGTAAAGTGGGAGCGCCAAAAACGCTAGTAGTGACCGGCCTGTTGAAGATCTTCCAGGGTCTCCAGAATGCTTTCGCGCAGCACCCGGACGATAAAGTCCACCTGCTCGCGGGTCAGGATCAAAGGCGGCGACATCACGTTCAGGTGCACCATGGGCCTTACCAGCAGGCCGCGCTTCTGTGCCCGCAGGTGCACCCACTCACCGATATTCAGCGCCTCGGGGAACAGCGCCTTGCTCGCCTGGTCGGCGACGAACTCGACGCAGGCCATAAAGCGCAGGCCACGCACGTCGCCGACTATGGGCAGGTCGAGCAACGTCCTGAGCTGCTCCTCGAAATAGCGGCCGACCTCCTCGACATGCGCCAGGATGCCCTCACGCTGGATGATCTCGATGTTCTTCAGCGCCGCGGCGCAGGCCACCGGGTGCCCGGAGTAGGTGAAGCCGTGGGTGAAGCAGCGGCCCTGGCCCGGCTCGGCGATCACCTGCCAGATGCGCTCGGAGAACAGGCAGGCGCCCAGGGGCTGATAGCCGCTGGTCAGGCCCTTGGCGGTGGTGATGATGTCCGGCTGCACGCCGAACACCGCCTCGCTGGCGAAGAAGTGGCCGAGGCGGCCGAAGGAGGTGACCACCTCGTCGGCGATATAGAGGATGTCGTAGCGCCGGCACAGCTCCCAGATGCGCCGGTGGTAGCCGGCGGGCGGCACCATCACCCCGCCGGAGCCGAACACCGGCTCGCCGATAAAGGCCGCCACCTGGTCCGGGCCCAGCTCCAGCACCTTGGCCTCGAACTCGGCCACCAGGCTCTCCAGGTACTCGGCCTGGCTCAGGCCGGCGGGGGCGCGGTAGGGATAGGGGCCGCTGAGGTGGTGGATGCCGTCCTGGATAAAGTCGAACTGCCCCTCGCGGTCCACCTGCTTGCCGCCCAGGGACATGCCCAGGTAGGTGGAGCCGTGGTAGGCGTGGCGCCGGGTCAGGATCTGCTTCTTGTGCGGCAGGCCACGGCAGTTCTGGTAGTAGTGCACCAGGCGGATCGCCGTATCCACCGCGGTGGAGCCGCCGGTGGTGAGGAACACATGGTCGATATCGCCCGGGGCCAGCTCCGCCAGCTTGGCGCACAGCTCCACCGCGCGCGGGTTGGCCATGTCGCAGAAGGGGTTGGCGTAGGCCAGCTGGCGGGTCTGCTCGGCGATGGCCTCGACCATTTCCTCGCGGCCCAGGCCGATATTGGTGCACCACATGCCGCCCACCGCGTCCAGGTAGCGGTTGCCGGCCAGGTCCTGGATATAGGCGCCATCGCCGCCGCCGATCTGCAACGCGTCCTGCTGGCGGTGCTCGTCGAACAGGTGGTAGCCGTGCATATAGTGGGCGCGATCCAGGGCGGCCAGGCTGGCCTGGTCGCGAACGGCGGTGGGCATGGGGGTAACTATGGACATGGGCTGACTCCTGCGGGACTGTTGCCTGCAGGCTAAGAAGCCAGGGCCCGGGCGGCCATACCTCATTTGAGGGTATGCCGGCCCGGGCCTACGCCGCTGCGGTATGCTGGCCACCCCCGCAATAGAAAGGTGTGTGCCCATGCTTGCCCCGGACAGCCTGCAGCGCTGGCACCAGGCCCTGGCCCGGGCCATGGCCGCCTGCCACGGCGCGCAGTTCGCCGAGACCCTGATCGATGCCCTGGCCAGCCTGGTGCCCGTGGAGTCGGTGATGATCAACCTGGAGCGCATCGGCGGCGCCCCCCGCCTGCTCTACGAGCGCGGCATCCCGGCGGAAAATCGCGAGCTGCTGCTGCAGCGCTACTTCTCCCGCGGCTACCTGCTCGACCCCTTCTGCCTGGCGGTGGACAAGGGCCTGCCCGAGGGCTTCTACAGCCTGGGCGAGATCGCCCCGGACGACTTCTTCGACAGCCAGTACTACAAGACCTACTACCTGGGCGCCGGCTCGGTGGAGGACTGCTACTTTATGCTGGAGCTCGATGGCCAGCAGCGCATCTCGATCAGCCTGTATAACGGCCTTAGCGCCCGGCCCTTCCAGGCCGAGCAGCTGCAGCTGCTGCGCAGCCTGGCGCCGGTGATCCTGGAACTGGGCCGGCAGCACTGGCGCGAGGTCGGCAACGCGGAGCAGGCCCAGGGCGCCGACTTCGAGCAGCAGCTGCGCGAGGCCTTCATGAGCTTCGGCGAAGGCCTGCTCACCGCCCGCGAGCTGGAGGTCTGCCACCTGCTGCTGCGCGGCCACTCGGCCAAGTCCAGCGCACGCCTGTTGGAGATCTCCTCGGAGACGGTGCGCATGCACCGCAAGAATCTCTACACCAAACTGCAGATCGGCTCCCAGGCCGAGCTGTTCTCACTATTTATCGCCTGGCTGGGCGGCGAGACGGACCGCCCGGCAGCACAACAGCCCCCTGCAGTAAGCGCCCGGGGGCGAGCCGCCAGCCACTCGGCATAGCGCCGCGTCACAAACCGCGCGCGATGACCATCCGCTGCACGTCGCTGGTGCCTTCGTAGATCTGGCACACGCGCACGTCGCGGTAGATGCGCTCGACCGGGAAGTCCTTGAGGTAGCCGTAACCACCCAGGGTCTGGATCGCCGCGGAGCACACCCGCTCGGCCATCTCCGAGGCGAACAGCTTGGCCATCGAGGCCTCGCTCAGGCATGGCAGGCCGGCTTCGCGCAGGCAGGCGGCGTGGTGCACCATCTGCCGCGCCACGGCGATCTGGGTGGCCATGTCGGCCAGACGGAAGGCCACCGCCTGGTGCTCGATGATCGGCTTGCCGAAAGTGACCCGCTCATGGGCGTAGTCGCGCGCCGCCTCGAACGCGGCGCGGGCCATGCCCACCGATTGCGCGGCGATGCCGATGCGCCCACCTTCCAGGTTGGCCAGGGCGATGCGGTAGCCCTCGCCCTCCTCGCCCAGGCGCAGCTCGGCCGGGATGCGCACCTCGTCGAGCTGGATCTGGCAGGTGTCCGAGGCATGCTGGCCGAGCTTGTCCTCCACCCGTACCACGGAGAACCCAGGCGTGTCGGTGGGCACGATAAAGGCGCTGATGCCCTTCTTGCCGGCCCCCGGGTCGGTGACGGCGAAGACGATGACCATGCCGGCGTGGCTGCCGGATGTGATGAACTGCTTGGCGCCGCTCAGCACGTAGTGCCCGCCGTCGCGCCGCGCGCGGGTGCGCAGGTCGCTGGCATCGGAGCCGGCCTGGGGTTCGGTCAGGGCGAAGGCGCCGAGCATGCTGCCTTCGGCCAGCGGGCGAAGAAAACGCTGTTTCTGCGCCTCGCTGCCGTATTTCAGGATCGGCATGCAGCCCACCGAGTTGTGCACGCTCATGATGGTGGAGCAGGCACCATCTCCCGCCGCCACCTCTTCCAGGGCCATGGCGTAGGCCAGATGGCCGGTCTCGGCGCCACCCCACTGTTGCGGCACCAGCATGCCCATGAAACCCAGCTGGCCCATTTCGGTGATGGCCTCGGTTGGGAAGCGATGCTGGCGGTCCCAGTCGGCGGCGAAGGGTTTGAGCCGTTCCTGGGCGAACTGGCGGGCCATGTCGCGGATCAGTAGTTGTTCTTCGTTGGGCAGCATGGCTGGCTCCGATAATGCAGGTTAATCGATCGCCCTATGGTGGGAGGCGCTTCAGCGGCGACTGTCGCGGCTAAAGCCCCCTCCCACAGACCGGGCGGTGCGAGGCTCGGGTGGTTGGTGCGCACCGCTCCCCCTGAGTCAGAATCTTTCGATCGCCACCGCCGTGGCCTCGCCGCCGCCGATACACACCGAGGCCACGCCGCGCTTGAGCCCGTACTGGCTCAGCGCATTGAGCAGGGTCACCAGCACGCGCGCGCCGGACGCACCGATCGGGTGGCCGAGGGCGCAGGCGCCGCCGTGCACGTTGAGCTTGGCGTGGGGGATCTCCAGGTCGCGCATCGCCACCATAGGCACCACGGCGAAGGCCTCGTTGATCTCGAACAGGTCCACCTCGTCCAGGCTCCAGCCGCTACGCGCCAGCACGCGCTGGATCGCGGTGACCGGCGCGGTGGTGAACAGGTTCGGCGCCTGGGCATGGCCGGCATGGGCGATGATGCGCGCCAGCGGACTCAGGCCACGCCGCTCGGCCTCTGACTGGCGCATCAGCAGCAGGGCCGCGGCGCCGTCGGAAATCGAGCTGGAGTTGGCCGCAGTCACCGTGCCGCCGTCGCGGAACGCCGGCTTGAGCGTGGGGATCTTCTCCGGCCTGGCCTTGGGCGGCTGCTCATCGGCGGCGATCAGGCGCCGCTCGCGCCCGGCCGGAGCCTCGACCGCGACGATCTCGCCGGCAAAATGGCCGGCCTCCATCGCCTGCTGCGCCCGGCGCAGCGACTCCAGGGCGTAGGCGTCCTGCTCCTGGCGGGTAAAGCCGTAGCTCTGCGCGCAATCCTCGGCGAAGGTGCCCATCAGCCGGCCGCGCTCGTAGGCGTCTTCCAGGCCGTCGAGGAACATATGGTCGAGCACCTGGCCGTGGCCCATGCGATAGCCCGGGCGGGCGCGCGGTAGCAGGTAGGGCGCGTTGGACATGCTCTCCATGCCGCCGGCCACCAGCACCTCGGCGCTGCCTACCAGCAGCTGGTCGTGGCCGAGCATCAGCGCCTGCATGCCCGAGCCGCACATCTTGTTCAGCGTGGTGCACTGCGCCGCCTGGCTCAGGCCCGCGCCGAGCGCCGCCTGGCGCGCCGGGGCCTGGCCCTGACCGGCCTGCAGCACGCAGCCCACCAGCACGGTATCCACCGCCTCGGCCGCGAGGCCGGCGCGCTCCAGGGTGGCGCGAATGGCGGCGGCGCCCAGTTCGGCGGCGGACAGGCCGGCCAGGTCACCGAGAAAACCGCCCATGGGGGTACGGGCGGCGCTGACGATCACGACCGGATCGGTTGCAGACATGGTTGTCTCCTGAAAGTCGTTGGTGTGCCATGGATTGCGGCCAGGTCGATCAGCTCACCCCGGGCGGATGCAATCCGGGTCATGTGTCGGTTACTTCGCCGCCATACGCAGCGCACCGTCGAGACGTATCACCTCGCCGTTGAGCATGGGGTTCTCGACGATGTGGCGCACCAGCGCGGCGTATTCCTCGGGGCGGCCCAGGCGCGGCGGGAACGGCACGCCGGCGGCCAGCGAGTCGCGCACCTCTTGCGGCATGCCGGCCATCATCGGCGTCTCGAAGATGCCCGGGGCGATGCACATCACGCGGATGCCCGAGCGCGCCAGCTCGCGCGCCGCCGGCAGGGTCATGGCGGCCACCCCGCCCTTGGAGGCGGCATAGGCGGCCTGACCGATCTGCCCGTCGAAGGCCGCCACCGAAGCGGTATTGACGATCACCCCGCGCTCGCCCTCGGCATTCGGCGGGTTATGAGCCATGGCCTCGGCGGCCAGGCGTAGCAGGTTGAAACTGCCGATCAGGTTGACCTCGACGGTGCGGCGGAAGCTGTCTAGGCCATGCACGCTACTGCGCCCCAGCACCTTCTCGGCCGGTGCGATACCGGCGCAGTTGACCAGCCCGTGCACGGCGCCAAAGGCTTCCAGTGCCTGCGCCACGGCCGCACGGCCATCCTCCTCGCGGGTGATGTCGGCCTGCACGAAGCGGGCGCCCTCGCCCAGCTCTGCGGCGGCGCGCTGCCCCGCTTCGGCATTGATGTCCAGCAGCAGCACCTTGCCGCCCTGGCCGAGCAGCTGACGGGCAGCGGCCAGGCCCAGGCCGGAGCCGCCACCGGTGATCAGAAATACGGAATCTTCGATACGCATAGCACGCTCCAGCAACGAGTCAGAGCCATGCTCGCGCCGAGCGCCGCCGTCGACAATGGCGAAAGTCGTCTATCGCTCTGAGCGCTTTGGACAATCGGGCGCCGGGTGCATCAGCGCGCGGTACTGCCCCGGCGTAGAGCCGGTCCACTTCTTGAACGCCTTGTAAAAGGCGCTGGTGTCGGCGAAACCGAGCACGCCGGCCAGCTCGACGAAATCGCCCTCGCCGGCATCCAGGCGGGTGATAGCCAGTTCGCGCCGCACCTGATCCTTGAGCCCCTGGTACGACTGACCCTCCTGGGCCAACTTGCGGCGCAGGGTCGAGGGCGCCATGTAGAAGTGGCTGCTGAGCGCCTCGAAGTCGGGCCAGCGTGCAGCGCTCAGCGAGCGCAGATAGGCACGAATACGCGCCCCCAGACTCTGCGGGTCGCGGTAGCGCACCAGGATATTGGCTGGTGCGCCGGCCAGAAAACGCTTCAGTTCGCGCTCGCTGCGGCGCACCGGCTGCGCCAGGCAGTCAGCGTTGAACAGCAGGCGACTGGAGGGGCGCCCGAAGCGCAGGTTGTCGCAGAACATCACCCGGTAGTCCTCGAGATAGCCCGGCGCCGGACAGCGCAGGTCAATGCCGAGGATCGGCAGGCGCCGGCCGGCCAGCCAGCACAGCAGGCCATGCACCATCAGCCACAGGGTGAAGTAGGCGAAGGCCCGACTGTGCTGGCCATCCGGCTCGTCCAGGGCGATTTCGGCCAGGCTGCCCTGCTGCACCAGGCGCGGGCTGAGGCCGTCGAAGACCAGGCCACAGAAGGCCAGCACCCGCTCCAGCGCCGCGCCCAGGGTAGGCTCGCGCAGGGCGATGGCAGCCATGAAGGCGAAGCTGCCGGCCTTCATGCGCCGGGCGTTCATGCCGAAGAACTCGTCGTCCATGCTCGCCGCCAGGGCGCGCCAGAGCTGGCCGTAAAGCGCCGAAGGCACACGCCCGTAGGGGCGCTCCAGCGCCTGTACAGGCAGGCCGACGCGCTCCAGCAGCGCCGCCACGTCGAGCCCGCGGCGGCGCGCCTCGAGCAATGCCTCGCCGACCAGTTGTACCGAGATGGTGCCCTTCTCCACTGCCATGCCGCCCCGCGTCAGCCCTGTCCTGCAACGCGGCCCAGTTTGCCTGCGCCGCCGACGCGAGGCCAGCCGCTCAGCGGCCGACCAGGCGCAGCGGCGGCGCCAGCTCGGCCTGCATCAGTTCGCGCATGCGAAACTTCTGCACCTTGCCGGTTACGGTCATGGGGAATTCCTCGACGAAGCGGAAGTGGCGCGGCACCTTGAAGTGGGCGATGCGCCCCTTGCAGTACTCGGCGATCGCCTCAGCGGTGAGGACCTGATCCGGGTGCAGCTTGACCCAGGCGGCCACCTCCTCGCCGTACTTGCTGTCGGGAATGCCGATCACCTGCACGTCGGCCACCGCCGGGTGGGTGAAGAGGAACTCCTCGATCTCGCGCGGATAGATGTTCTCGCCGCCGCGGATGATCATGTCCTTGCTGCGTCCGACAATCTTCAGGTAGCCCGCCTCGTCCATCACCGCCAGATCGCCGCTGTGCATCCACTTGGCCTCGTCGATGCTCTCCTGGGTCGCCTCCTGGTTGTTCCAATAGCCGAGCATCACGCTGTAGCCGCGGGTGCAGAGTTCACCGATCTGCCCGCGCGGCACCACGTTGCCCTGTTCGTCGACCAGCTTGGTCTCCAGGTGCGGTTGAGTGCGACCGACGCTGGCCACGCGCAGCTCCAGCGGATCGTCGGCGGCGCTCTGGGTCGACACCGGGCTGGTCTCGGTCATGCCGTAGGCGATCTGCACCTCGGCCATATGCATCTGCTCGATCACCCGCTTCATCACCTCGATCGGGCAGGTGGCACCGGCCATGATTCCCGTGCGCAGGCTGGAAAGATCGAACTCGGCGCGGCGCGGGTGATCCAGCTCGGCGATGAACATGGTGGGCACGCCATACAGCACCGTGGCGCGCTCCTCGGCCACCGCCTGCAGGGTGCTCAGCGGCTCGAAGGCCGGGCCGGGGTAGATCATCGTGCTGCCATGGGTCAGGCAGCCGAGATTGCCCATCACCATGCCGAAACAGTGGTACAGCGGCACCGGGATCACCATGCGGTCCTGCTCGCTCAGCCCCAGACTCTCGCCGACCATGTAGCCGTTGTTGAGGATGTTGTAGTGGCTCAGCGTCGCGCCCTTGGGAAAGCCGGTGGTACCCGAGGTGTACTGGATGTTGATCGGGTCGTCGAACTGCAACTGGGCCTGGCGGCGACGCAGCACGTCGTGGGAGATCTGCCCGGCCAGACCGAGCAGCTTGGCCCAGCCGAGCATGCCGGCGGCCGGCGTGCGCGCCAGGCTGATCACCCCACGCAGCTCGGCAAGCTGCGGGGCATGCAGCCCGCCGGGCGGGCTATCGGCCAGCTGCGGGATCAGTTCGGCGAGCATGGCATGGTAGTCGGAGCTCTTGAACTGCTCGGCGCAGATCAGCCAGCGGCAGCCGGACTGCTTCAGCGCGTACTCCAGCTCGCTCAGCCGATAGGCCGGATTGATATTGACCAGGATCGCACCGACCTTCGCCGTGGCGAACTGGGCGATGCACCACTCGGCGCAGTTCGGTGCCCAGATGCCGACCCGGTCGCCCGGCAACAGGCCGAGGGCGAGCAGGCCGCGGGCGCAGTCCTCGACCACTTCGGCCAGTTCGCCCCAGCTGTAACGCAGGTTCTGATGGCGCACCACCAGCGCCTCGCGGCGAGCGTGCAGGCGCACCGTGGCATCGAAGGCTTCGCCGATGGTCATGGCCAGCAGGGGTTTGTCCTGCGGGCCGCGGGTGTAGCTGAGCTGAGTCATGTCGGTACCCACTTGTTGTGCTTGTTATGGGAAATCCGCGAGCGCGGAAATCGCCGGCACTCCCAACAGGAAGCATGCCAAGCAGGCGCAAGCCGCCTGCCCCGGCGTTTGCGCCGGTTGCGCGGCTTCCGGCGGGGCAGCGTCACTGTCTCGTTTTGCGACAGCTGTATGGCTTCGATACAGCCGGATTTCTCCACTTTCATCGGCAGAGCCGCCCTCGACGGCGCCTGGCAAGGCTTTGCCGACAGTGGCACAGGCGTTGCTCAAGCCCCCGGCACAAGACCACGACAAGAGGCTTCGCCCATGGCAACCCTGCCGCTCCACCGTAAAACCCTCGATTTCCTCGCCAGACCGCAACGCATGCTGATCGGCGCCCAATGGCTGGACGCCGCCAGCGGCAGCCGCATGCAGGTGCGCAACCCGGCCACCGGCGAGCCGCTGGCCAGCGTCCCCTCGGCCAGCGCCGAAGACGTCGACCGCGCCGTTCAGGCCGCCCGCAGCGCCTTCTACGACTCCGCCTGGAACCGCATCCGCCCGCGCGAGCGGCAGAACCTGCTGTGGCGCCTGGCCGACCTGATCGAGCGGGACGCCGACGTGCTGGCCGAGTTGGAATGCCTGAACAACGGCAAGAGCGCCCAGGTGGCCCGCGCCATGGACGTACAGCTGTGCATCGACTTTCTGCGCTACATGGCCGGCTGGGCCACCAAGATCGAGGGCAGCACGGTGGAACCGTCCCTGCCGTTGATGCCGAACGAGGATTTCCACGCCTATATCCGCCGCGAGGCGGTGGGGGTGGTAGGCGCCATCGTGGCCTGGAACTTTCCGCTGCTGCTGGCCTGCTGGAAGCTCGGTCCGGCGCTGGCCAGCGGCTGCACCCTGGTGCTCAAACCGGCCGACGAAACCCCGCTGAGCGCGCTGAAACTCGCCGAGCTGGTTCAGGAAGCCGGCTACCCGGCCGGGGTGTTCAACGTGGTCACCGGCACCGGACTGAACGCCGGCGCGGCGCTGTCCAGCCACCCCGGGGTGGACAAGCTGACCTTCACCGGCTCCACCGAGGTGGGCAAGCAGATCGGCAAGGCGGCCATGGACAACATGACCCGCGTGACCCTGGAGCTGGGCGGCAAATCGCCGACCATCGTCCTGGCTGATGCCGACCTGCAGCAGGCCGCCGCCGGCGCCGCCAGCGCCATCTTCTTCAACCAGGGCCAGGTGTGCTGCGCCGGCTCGCGCCTGTACGTGCAGCGCAAGCACTTCGACAACGTGGTGGCCGACATCGCCGCCATCGCCAACGGCATGAAGCTGGGCAACGGCCTCGACCCCAGCGTGCAGATGGGCCCGCTGATCTCCGCCAAGCAGCAGGATCGGGTCACCGGCTACATCAACCTGGGCCGCGAACTGGGCGCCACCGTCGCCTGCGGCGGCGAAGGCTTCGGCCCCGGCTACTTCGTTCAGCCGACGGTGCTGGTGGACGTCGACCAGCGCCACCGCCTGGTCCAGGAAGAAATCTTCGGCCCGGTGCTGGTGGCCATGCCCTTCGACGATATCGACGAGGTGGTGCGCCTGGCCAACGACAACCCCTATGGCCTGGGCGCCAGCATCTGGTCCAACGACCTCGGCGCGGTGCACCGGATGATTCCGCGCATCCGCTCCGGCTCGGTGTGGGTCAACTGCCACAGCGCCCTCGACCCGGCCCTGCCGTTCGGCGGCCACAAGCTCTCCGGCATCGGCCGCGAGATGGGCGCCGCCGCCATCGAGCACTACACCGAACTGAAAACGGTGATGATCAAGCTGTGAGTTTTACGGGTGGGGGGCTGTCCCGAGCGGCCCTCTGCCCTTTTTTATTCCGGGCGCGCCAGTGGCGTGCCAGACACCACGCAGGCGAGCGGCCTGCTACCCCTGCTCCATACCCTTGAGCTTGCGATACAACGTCGCGCGGGCGATACCCAGGCTGCGCGCGGCGGCCGACAGGTTGCCGCCGGCGGCCTCCACCGCGGCGCGAATGGCCCGCGCCTCGGCAAGCTGCAGCGTACTCCCCGCCTCCGCCGTCAGCCCTTCGTTCGCCACCGCCGCGGCCTGTTCGCCGCGGCCTGCGCGCACCTCGTCCGGCAGGTGCTGCACGCCTATCTCGCCGTCGTCCTCGGCCAGCGCCGCAGCCAGACGCAGGCACTGGTAGAGCTGGCGGATATTGCCCGGCCAGTGATAGTCCAGCAGCGCCTGCAGCGCCGCCGGGCTCAGCTGGAGAGGCTGCTGTGCGGTGGTCTCGGCGCGCAGCAGGTGCTGGATCAGCGCCGCCAGGTCGCGCCGCTCGCGCAGCGCCGGCAGGCTCACGCGCAGGCCGTTGATGCGGTAGTAGAGGTCCTCGCGAAAGCCTTGCTCGGCGCTGAGCTGCTGCAGGTCGCGGTGGGTGGCGCAGATCAGCGCGCAGTCCACCTTGATCAGCTGGTTGCTGCCCAGGCGGCTCAGGCTGCGCTCCTGCAGCACGCGCAAGAGACGGCCCTGCAGCTCCAGCGGCATGTCGCCGATCTCGTCGAGAAACAGCGTGCCCTTGTGCGCCTGCTCGATCTTGCCGATGGCGCCGCCCTTGCGGCTGCCGGTGAAGGCGCCTTCGACATGGCCGAACAGCTCCGACTCGATCAGGCTGGCCGGAATCGACGAACAGTTGATGGCCACGAAGGCTTCGCCGGCCCGCGCACTGCCCTCGTGCAGCAAGCGGGCGAAGACCTCCTTGCCGGTGCCCGTCTCGCCATTGATCAACACCGGGATGTCGCGGGCGAAGGCCTTGCGCGCCCGCGCCAGGGCATCCTGCAGCGCCGGGTCCTGCAGGCAGGGGCCGCTCTGCGGCGTCGGCAGCGGCTCGGCGCTGCGCCGCGGGCGCGGCGCCTCGGCCAGCATCGGCGCCGTTCGCTGCGGCGGGCCCTGAGTGATGCAGGCGTGCAGTTCGCCGCCGTGGTGGCTGTGCAGGCGCAGCGGCGCACTGAGGTCGTGACGGCGAAAACAGGCGGCGTGGGCGAAGGGCATGTCGAACAGCTCGGCGAAGTCCAGGCCGGCGCGCACCTCGCCCATACGCAGCAACTGGCCGGCGATGCGGTTGGCGCAGCGCAGCTTGCCCGCCGGGTCGAAGGCCAACAGACCCTCCAGCGGCGTGCCGAGAATGTCCAGGCGATGGTGCAGGTGCACCAGCAGCACCTCGCCGAGCTGGGCGAACAGGCGGTTCTCGATGGCGCGGGCAGCGAACACCAGCGACTCCAGGGTGTAGACCGAGGGCGCGCCCTGCCGGCTGCTGGCGTCCAGCACCCCGACTATGCCGCCGTCCAGACCGAAGATCGGCGTGGCCAGGCAGGAGAACTGGCGGGCCTCCTCCAGATAGTGCTCCTCGCCGACGAAGAACACCGACTCGCGCTCGGCCAGGGCGCAACCCGGCGCCGTGGTGCCGACGTTCTGCTCGGAAAGCTGCGCGCCGATGCGAAACACCTGGCTCAGCTCGCGGGTGCCGGCGCCGCGCCCGCTCAGACTGCTGAGCACCACGCCTTCCAGATCGATGCAGGCCAGCACCCAATCCTGCGGCGCCAGCGCCGCGTGCAGCTGCTGCATCTCGGGCATCGCGCAGTCCAGCAGCAGACGGTCGCGCTCGGCGATCTGCTTGCCGCTGGCCACCAATGGCGCCTCGAACAGCAGCTTGTCGCGCTGGCACAGGCCGTAGTGCTGCGAGCGCTGCCAGGAGCGGGCGACTACCTGGGAATCGACCAGATGCTTGCCCGAGGTGGGCGTTGCGGAAGGGTCGCTGGATCTGTGCATGGCATGCGTCTCACGGCCGGGTGTCTCGAACTGGGCCAGCCCGCCCCAAGGCCACTGTCTCAGTTCGAGACAGCCTCACGGCGAGACGGCGCCCGCGCCCTGTTCGAGGACTCTTGTTGTTATACAAATCATTGATTCAGCTTGATTTTCTTCCAGCCAAAAAAGCTGGCACAGACTCTGCTCAATGACTTCACAGCCTCCGGAGAAAAAACCGGCAGCGCCAAGATCTTAAACAAAAACAATAAAGGTGATGTCATGAAAATGAGCACAGATGCGGCTCGGCCCAAACTGGCCCGGCAGTGGCTGCATGCTTCGCTGTTCGGCCTGCTGAGCGGCTTTTGCGCCAGTGCCTCGGCGCTCGACGTAGACGCCGGCGATTACACCGCCCTGCCCGCCGGCACCAACCTGGGTCTGCTCTACTACCAGCACGCCGAACGCAACCGCCTCTACGCCAACGGCGACAAGCTGCCACTGGATGCCGGCCTGGATTCGGACATCGGCATCCTGCGCGGCGTGCATTTCATGGAGCTGGGCGGCTACATCGTCGACCCGCAGTTCCTCCTGCCCTTCGGCAACGTGCGCGCCAAGGACGACCTGTCGGCCCTGGGCAGCGACAGCGGCACCGGCGACCTGATCCTGGCCGCCACCATATGGCTGGTGAACCAGCCGGAACAGCGCCGCTACTTCGGCATCACCCCCTTCCTCTGGCTGCCCACCGGCAGCTACGACAACGACCGCGCCATCAACCTCGGCGAGAACCGCTGGAAGGGTGCGCTGCAGGCCGGCTACATCGAGGGTCTGGGCGACAAGTTCAGCCTCGACCTGGTGGGCGACGTGACCTTCTTCGGCAAGAACGACGACTTCGGCCCCGCCAGCCAGACTCTCAAGCAGAAGCCGCTGTTTCAGGCCCAGGCGTTCCTGCGCTACCACGTCAACGAGCGCTTCGACCTGCGCGCCGGCGTCTCGCGCCTGTGGGGCGGCGAGACCGAGGTGGACGGCCTGGACATGGACGATAAACCCAACACCAGCAAGTTCAGCGTCGGCGCCAGCTGGTTCTTCACCCCGCGCGACCAGCTGCTGGTCAATTTCGGCCGCGACCTCTCGGTGGACAATGGTTTCAAGGAGCAGGGACGGGTCAACCTGCGCCTGCTACATGTTTTCTAAGCACCGCCGCTTGCCTTCCCATTCCAACAACAACAGGAGTTTCGCGTGATGCCTAACCTCACCCAATCACGCCGTTTCGTCTGCCTGCTCACCGCACTGCTGGTCGCCACAGGCGCCCAGGCCGCCAAGGTCGACGAGGCCGCCATTCGCGCCAGCGAGCAAGACGGCAGCGAATGGCTCAGCCATGGCCGCACCTACGCCGAGCAGCGCTTCAGCCCGCTCAAGCAGATCGACGCCGGCAACGTCGGCAAGCTGGGCCTGGCCTGGCATCTGGATCTGGAAAACAACCGTGGCCTGGAGGCCACCCCGCTGGTGTCCGACGGCGTGCTCTACGCCTCGCTGTCCTGGAGCCGGGTGATGGCCGTGGACCTGCGCAGCGGCAAGCGCCTGTGGCAGTTCGATCCCCAGGTGGATCGCGGCCACTCCCGCTACACCTGCTGCGACGCGGTCAACCGCGGCGTCGCCCTGTGGAACGGCAAGGTCTACGTCGGCGCCCTGGACGGTCGCCTGATCGCCCTGGACGCCAAGACCGGCCGCGAGGTCTGGAGCAAGCAGACCACCGACCCGGCCAAGCCCTACAGCATCACCGGCGCGCCTCGGGTGGTGAAGGGCAAGGTGATCATCGGCAACGGCGGCGCCGAGTACGGCGTGCGCGGCTTCTTCTCCGCCTACGATGCCGAGACCGGCAAGATGGCCTGGCGCTTCTACACGGTGCCGGGCGATCCGGCCCAGCCCTACGAGCACCCCGAACTGGCCGCAGCGGCCAAGACCTGGAAGGGCGACCAGTACTGGAAGCTCGGCGGTGGCGGCACCGTATGGGACAGCATGGCCTACGACCCGGAGCTGGACCTGCTGTACATCGGCACCGGCAACGGCTCGCCGTGGAACCGCGAGATCCGCAGCCCAGGCGGCGGCGACAACCTGTACCTGTCATCGATCCTGGCCCTGCGCCCGGACAGCGGCAAGCTGCTCTGGCATTACCAGACCACACCGGGCGAAACCTGGGACTTCACCGCCACCCAGCAGATCACCCTGGCCACCCTGGAACTGGACGGCAAGCCGCGCAAGGTGCTGATGCAGGCACCGAAGAACGGCTTCTTCTATGTGCTCGATCGCGCCACCGGCGAACTGCTCTCGGCGGAAAAGTTCGGCAAGGTGACCTGGGCCGAGAAGGTCGATCTGGCCACCGGCCGCCCGGTGGAGGTGCCCGGCTCGCGCTACGAGAAGGAGCAGGTGGTGATGTGGCCGAGCCCGTTCGGCGCGCACAGCTGGCACTCCATGTCGTTCAACCCGCAGACCGGGCTGATGTACATCCCCTACCAGGAAATCCCCGGCGTCTATCGCAACGAAGGGGCCACGTTCAAGAAGATCGACGGCTTCAATACCGGTACCGGCTTCAGCGACACCCACGAGATACCCCGCGATGCGGTGAGCGGCGCCCTGCTGGCCTGGGACCCGGTACGCCAGCGCGAGGCCTGGCGCGTGCCGCATAGCTTCTACTGGAACGGCGGCACCCTGAGCACCGCCGGCAACCTGGTGTTCCAGGGCACCGCCGACGGCCAGTTGCACGCCTACTCGGCGGACAAGGGACAGCGCCTGTGGAGCTTCGCCGCGCAGACCGGCATAGTCGCCGCCCCCATCAGCTTCAGCCTGGACGGCGAGCAGTACGTGGCGGTCATGGCCGGCTGGGGCGGCGTGGCGCCGCTGATCGGCGGCGATGCGGCACTGGCGCCCGGAGTGCGCAACCTCAGCCGCCTGCTGGTGTTCAAACTCGGCGGCCAGAGCAGCCTGCCGCCGCTGCCGCAGCCGACCACGATCGCCGTGCAGCGCACGCCGCAGGCGGTCCAGGCGAGTGCCGCGGACCTGGACGCCGGCAAGCTGCTGTACGGCAACTACTGCTCGATGTGTCACGGCGTCGGCGCCGTCAGCGGCGGCCTGATCCCCGACCTGCGCCATACGGATCAATGGCGCCGCGACAACTTCCAGCAGATCGTCCGGGACGGCATCCTCCGTCCGCTGGGCATGCCATCTTTCAAGAACTCGCTGAGCGTGGCCGAGGTGGAACAGATCAAGGCCTATGTGACGAGCCGCGAGTACGAGGATCATCTCAAGGCGCAGCAAGCCGCCAGACCCTGACCCCCATGGGCGGGCTCGGCCCGCCCGTGGACACCACCCCAAGCACCGGAGGAACAGCAGCATGTGGACCAAACCTAGCTACACCGACCTGCGCATCGGCTTCGAAGTGACCCTGTACTTCGCCAACCGTTGAGCCTGCCGCGGCGTGCCTGGCGCGCCGCGTTTCCCGCCCCGGCCTGCCGGGGCCTGATTTTTGCCGCGCGAGGCCCAGATGCATATCCAGATTCTCGGTTCCGCCGCCGGCGGCGGCTTCCCCCAGTGGAACTGCAACTGCCGCAACTGCCGCGGCGTGCGCGCCGGCACCCTGCGCGCGCAGCCGCGCACCCAATCGTCCATCGCCATCTCCGACGAAGGCGAGCAGTGGATCCTGTGCAACGCCTCGCCGGACATTCGCGCCCAGCTCGAAGCCTTCCCGGCGCTGCAGCCGGCGCGCAAACTGCGCGACACGGCGATCGCCGGCATCGTCCTACTCGACAGCCAGATCGACCACTGCACCGGCCTGCTGACCCTGCGTGAAGGCTGCCCACACCAGGTCTGGTGTACCGAGATGGTCCATCAGGACCTGACCACCGGCTTTCCCCTGTTCACCATGCTCAGCCACTGGAACGGCGGCCTGCAGCACCGGCTGATCGAGCTGGACGCCAAGCCGTTCAGTATCCCCGCCTGCCCGGGGCTGAGCATTACCGCCATCGCCCTGCGCAGCAGCGCGCCGCCGTATTCGCCGCACCGCGGCAACCCGCATCCGGGCGACAACATCGGCCTGTTTATCGAGGACCTGCGCACGGGCGGGACCTTGTTCTACGCCCCCGGCCTGGGTCAGGTGGACGAGCAGCTGCTGGGCTGGATGCGCCGCGCCGACTGCCTGCTGGTGGACGGCACGCTGTGGCGCGACGACGAGATGCGCCTCTGCGAGGTGGGTGACAAGCTCGGCAGCGAGATGGGCCACCTGCCGCAGAGCGGCCCGGGCGGCATGCTCGAGGTGCTGGAGGGCCTGCCGGCGGCGCGCAAGATCCTGATCCATATCAACAACACCAACCCGATTCTCGACCTGGATTCGCCCGAGCGTGCCGAGCTGGACGCCCGCGGCATCGAGGTCGCGTTCGATGGCATGAGCATCAATCTGTAGGGTGTGCGGGGCCGCCCAGGCTGTGCGCACTTCAAAGAATGCTGGTGCGCACGGCGCACCCTACGGCAACGCGTATCGGAGATCCTGATGAGCCAAGCTGCCATGACCCCTGCCGAATTCGAGCAGGCGCTGCGCGCCAAGGGCGCGCTGTACCACATTCACCATCCCTACCACCGGGCCATGTACGAAGGCCGGGCCAGCCGCGAGCAGATCCAGGGCTGGGTGGCCAACCGCTTCTACTATCAGGTCAATATTCCGCTCAAGGACGCGGCGATCCTCGCCAACTGCCCGGATCGCGAGACCCGCCGCGAGTGGATCCAGCGCATCCTCGACCACGATGGGGCTCCGGGTGAGGAAGGCGGTATCGAGGCCTGGTTGCGCCTGGCCGAGGCGGTCGGCCTGGAGCGCGAGCAGGTGCTGTCGCAGGAGCTGGTGCTGCCCGGGGTGCGCTTCGCCGTCGACGCCTACGTCAACTTCGCTCGCCGCGCCAGTTGGCAGGAGGCGGCCAGCAGCTCGCTGACCGAGCTGTTCGCCCCTACCATCCACCAGTCGCGCCTGGACGCCTGGCCGCAGCACTATCCCTGGATCGATGCGGCCGGCTACGACTACTTCCGCAAGCGCCTGAGCCAGGCGCGGCGCGATGTCGAGCATGGCCTGCGCATCACCCTGGAGCACTACCGCACCTTTGATGCCCAGCAGCGCATGCTGAACATCCTGCAGTTCAAGCTCGACGTGCTGTGGAGCATGCTCGACGCCATGAGCATGGCCTACGAGATGAAGCGCCCGCCGTACCACACGGTGACCATCGAGCGCGTCTGGCACCGGGAGATCGCGGTATGAGCAGCTTCGACCGTCGCCTGGTGCCGCGCCTGCGCCCCGGCTACCGCCTGCAATGGGAGCCGGCGCAGCAGGCCCACGTGTTGCTCTACCCGGAGGGCATGGTCAGGCTCAACGACAGCGCCGGCGCAATCGCCAGCCTGATCGACGGCCGGCGCAGCGTCGCGGACATCGTCGCCGAGCTGGAGGCGCGCTATCCCGGCGTCGCGGAGCTGGGCGACGATGTGCAACAGTTTATGGAGGTGGCCCGTGACAAGTTCTGGCTGCAACTCGCCTGACACCCCACTCGGCCCGCCGCTCTGGCTGCTGGCCGAACTGACCTACCGCTGCCCGCTGCAGTGCCCCTACTGCTCCAACCCGCTGGACTTCGCCCAGCAGGGCGCCGAGCTCTCCACCGCCGAGTGGATCGAGGTGTTTCGCCAGGCCCGCGCGCTGGGCGCGGTGCAACTGGGCTTTTCCGGTGGCGAGCCGCTGGTGCGCCAGGACCTGGCCGAGCTGATCGCAGCGGCGCGCGGCCTGGGCTACTACACCAACCTGATCACCTCCGGCATCGGCCTGAGCGAGCAGCGCATCGCCGAGTTCGCCGACGCAGGGCTCGATCATATCCAGATCAGCTTCCAGGCCGCCGACGAGGAGGTGAACAACCTCCTAGCTGGCTCCAAGAAGGCCTTCGCGCAGAAGCTGGCCATGGCCCGTGCGGTCAAGGCCCATGGCTACCCGATGGTGCTCAACTTCGTCACCCACCGGCACAACATCGACAATATCGAGCGCATCATCGAACTGTGCCTGGAGCTGGAGGCGGATTTCGTCGAGCTCGCCACCTGCCAGTTCTACGGCTGGGCCGAACTCAACCGCGCCGGCTTGCTGCCGACCCGTGCGCAACTGGAGCGCACCGAGCGCATCACCCACCAGTGGCGCGACAGGCTGGCGGCCGAGAACCACCCGTGCAAGCTGATCTTCGTCACCCCGGATTACTACGAGGAGCGGCCCAAGGCCTGCATGAACGGCTGGGGCAATCTGTTCCTCGACATCACCCCGGACGGCACGGCGTTGCCCTGCCACAGCGCGCGGCAGCTGCCGGTGCAATTTCCCAATGTGCGCGAACACAGTCTGGATTACATTTGGCGCGAATCCTTCGGCTTCAATCGCTTCCGTGGCGACGCCTGGATGGCCGAGCCCTGCCGCAGCTGCGACGAGAAGCACAAGGACTTCGGCGGCTGTCGCTGTCAGGCCTTCCTGCTCACCGGCGACGCCAGCAATGCCGACCCGGTGTGCAGCAAGTCGCCCCATCACGGCGTGATCCTCGCCGCCCGCGCGGAGGCCGAGCAGGCCGGGCAAGCCATCGCCGAGCTGACCTTCCGCAACGCCGCCACCTCGCGCCTGATCGCCCGGGTTCGCTGAATGCCCAGCCCCCGCGTGCAGCACCTGCGTCTGGGCAACGGCCTGCACCTGACCCAGCTGCATGCGCCCTGGCTGAACCGCGGCGCCGCCGCCCTGCGCATCGGCGCCGGCAGCCACGACGAACCGCCGCAGTACCCGGGACTGGCGCATTTCCTCGAACACCTGGTGTTTCTCGGCAGCCGCCACTTCGCTGCGCAGGACGGCCTGCTGCCCCTGACGATGGAGCACGGCGGCCAGGCCAACGCCAGCACCCGCGAACGCCACACCGACTATTTCTTCGAGCTGCCGACGGCCGCCGTCGACGCCGGCCTGGCGCGGTTGTGCGACATGCTCGCCGCGCCGACCCTGGATCTGCGCCAGCAGCACGCCGAGCGCGAGGTGCTGCACGCCGAATACCTGGCCTGGTCGCGCGACGACCTGAGCGCCGCCAGCCGGGCCCTGGCCGAGGCCGTGCCGGCGCGGCACCCGCTGGCGCGCTGCCACGCCGGCGAGCGCGCCAGCCTGGCGCTGCAGCAAGAGGGGTTTCAGCAGGCCCTGCGCCGCTTCCACCGGGATTTCTACCACGCCGGCCAGGCCCGCCTGGTGCTGCTCGGCCCGCAGCCGCCGGAGCAATTGCGCGAGCTCGCCGAACGCGAGGGCAATCGCCTGCGTGCCGCTACGCCCACGCCGCGCCCGCCGCCGCCGGCCCTGCTGCCGCCGCGCCACAGCCGCGTGGCGATGGCGCGCCCCGGTCTGTGCCTGCTGTTTACCCTGCAGCAACTGCCGGACGGCGCCGCGCCGGCGCTGCAGTGGCTCTGCCAGCAACTGCAGCACGACGCCCCCGGCGGCTGGGCCGCCAGCCTGGCCGAACGCGGCCTGGGCGGTCCGGTACAGGCGAGCCTGGCCTACCACCACCAGGATCAGGCACTGCTGCAACTCGACCTGGGCAGCATCGCCGCGGACGGCGAAACCGCGGTGCTCGAGCTGCTGTTCGACTGGCTGGCGTTCTTCGCCCGCCAGGACTGGGGCGCGCTGAGTACCGACCATCGGCGCTGGCTGGCGCGCCAGGCCTGTGCGGTGGAACCGCTGGGCCTGCTGCGCCACTGGCTGCAGGCCGGCGAGACGCCATCACTGGATGAGGCCGTGCTGCGCGAGATCCTGCCCCAGCTGCATCCCGGCAACCTGCTGCGTCTGGTTGGCCGGTGCGGTGCGCTGGCGCCGTCCGCGTCCGCCACGCCGCACTGGCAGCTGCCGCCGGCCAATCCCTGGCTGCAGCAGCGCGGCCCGAACCGCGCGACGGCCTCGCCCGAGGCCGCCGGCCTGCGCCGCGAGCACCTGCCCGGCGGCCATGGCCATGGCGCGCTGTTGCTCCGCTGGCAGGCAGCGCCGGGCTGCTCGCCGCCCGGCGGCCTGCTGCAGGGCGCCGTGCAAGCGCTCGCCACGACGGCCCGGCGCGCCGGCTTGGAGCTGGGTCTGAGTTCCGGCGGCGAGCTGTGTGAGTTGCGCCTGAGCGGACCCGCGCCGCTGCTGCCGGACCTGCTGCGCGCCAGCCTGGACGCCCTGGACAATGCCCCGCTTCCCCAGCCGGCGCCGACGCCCTCGCCATCCGCGGCGATGTTCCTGCGCCGCCTGTGGCAACGCCTGGAAAGCGAGCTGACGCGCCAGCTGCATCCGCCTGGCGACCCGGTGAGGTTGAGCGATTGCCGCCGCGACGGCCTGGCCCTGGGCCTGGACGACGCGCAGTGGCACGCGGTCTGTGCGCTGTGGAACGCGGCGCCGGGGCAAGCCGGGCGCTGGCCGTCGCAGCGCCCGCGACTGGAGCAGCGGCTGTGGCTGGAGGTCGAGCCGATGGCCGGCGAACAGGCGCTGCTGCTGTTCGTTCCGAGCGGCCAGGGTAGTGCCGCCGAACAGGCGGCCGCGCGCCTGCTCGGCCAGTGGCTGCAGGCGCCCTTCCATCACCACTGGCGTCAGCGACTGGGGCTGGGCTACGCCGTGTTCGCCGGTCATCGGCGCCTGGCCGGGCTGGATGGCCTGTTGTTCGCCGTGCAATCGCCATACGCCGACGCCCACACGCTGCTCGGTCATGTGCAGGCCTTTATCGACGCCCAGCGCGTGCCACTGGCAGGTCTCGACCTGGCGCGCCAGCGCGAACTGCTGCTGGCCCGGCTCGACCCCGAAAAACTGGCCCCGGGCGAGGCCGCGACGCTGCTCTGGCAACTTGGGGACGACACTGGACAACTGCAGCGGCTGCGCGAGGCGGTGGCCGCGCTCGATTCGGAGGCCCTGGATCGGGCCCTGCTGGCGCTGGGCTCGCCCGCCGCCGGCTGCTTCTGCCTGGCCACCGGCGCGCCTGCCGATTCGCGCTGGCGCCCGCCGGCCTAGAGACTCGGCAGGTAGACCATCTGCGTCGACTCGCCCAGCAGCAGGTCGCGATTGAGTTCGGCGCAGGCACGCAGGTACTCGGCCACCAGGGTGACTCGCTTGAGCTTGCGCAGATCCTCGCTGTAGTACATCCAGAACTGCCGCATCACCTCGACTTCGTCCGGCAGTACCGCCTGCAGGCGCGGATCGGGGCCGGCGAGGAAACACGGCAGTATCGCCAGCGCGCGGCCTTCCAGGGCCGCATGGTACTGGGCCACCACACTGGTGCTGCGCAGGCGGCTGTGCGCACCGGGCAGCAGGTCGTTGAGGTACAGCAACTTGAAACTGAACGCCAGGTCCTCGACGTAGGTGACGAAGGCATGCCCGGCCAGGTCGTCGCGGCTGCGGATCGGCGCGTGGTTGGCCAGGTAGCCGGGCGTGGCGTACAGGCGCAGGCGGTAGTCGCACAGCCGCGAGCAGACATAGGGGCCGCGTTCCGGGCGCTCCAGGGTAATGGCGATGTCCGCCTCGCGCCGCGACAGGCTGATGAAGTGCGGCACCGGCAGGATGTCCACCGAGATGTTCGGGTAGTGGTCGAGGAAATGGCTCATCTGCGCCGTGACGAAGCAGGAGCCGAAGGCCTCGGTGCAACCGATGCGCAGATGCCCGGTGAGCCCGCCGGTGCTGCCGGAGACCTGTTCGCAGGCGACCTGCAGGGTGCCCTCCAGACTCTCCACGTGCCCCAGCAGGCGCTGCCCCTCGCTGGTCAGGACGAAGCCGGCGCTACGTGACTTCTCGAACAGCAGCGCGCCCAGGCTCTGTTCCAGGCCGCGGATGCGCCGCGACACCGTGGTGTAGTCCACTCCCAGCCGACGCGACGCCGCGCTGGCGGTGCGACTGCGCGCCACCTCGAGGAAAAAGCGCAGGTCGTCCCAGTTGATTCGCTCCATAGCTGTGCTTTTTTGCATATGAGTCAGGCTTATTTGTCAATTCATAGAGTAAATACGCCTACATATACTCCCTGTCACAACGCCTGACCAGATCGGGCCGGCCCCTCCAACAACAATTAAGGGCTTAGCGCATGAACGCATGGTCTATCACCGGCGTGTGCGGCGGCTGCGGATCGCTCCGCGGCAGCGCCGTCATGCGCTCGCTGCGCCGTCGACGACAACCGCACCGCCCTCGCCCGCCCAGGCACTGATCTCCTCACCGCGCCGTTCGCGTGCCATGCGCGACGGCAACCGCACCGATCCGACAACAACAACCACGGAGCACCAGCATGAGTAGTCACGCCAAGCATGCGCTGACCTGCGCACTGATTCGCAGCAATCCCAAGTTCCAGCGCCTCGCCCGTCGCCGCGCCCGACTCGCCTGGGCCCTTAGCGCCCTGGTGCTGGCCCTCTACTACAGCTTCATCATGCTGGTGGCCTTCGCCCCCGGCTGGCTGCACCTGCCGCTGTACGCCGGCAGCCACCTGAGCCTGGGCCTGCCGCTGGGGGCCGCGCTGATCCTGCTGTGCTGGCTGCTCACCGCCTGGTACGTGCGCAGCGCCAACCTGCATTTCGACGCCATCAGCGCGCAGATCCTCGAGGAGTCCCAGGTATGAAACGTCCAGCCCTTCTGCTCGCGCTCTGTGCACCACTGGCCGAGGCCGCTCCACTAACGGCCGAGCAACAGCCGCTCAACCTGCACGCCATCGGCATGTTCTTCGTCTTCGTCCTCGCCACCCTGGTGATCACCTGGTGGGCGGCGCGGCGCACCCGTTCGGCCGCCGATTTCTACAGCGCCGGCGGCGGTATCAGCGGCTTCCAGAACGGTCTGGCGATCGCCGGCGACTACATGTCGGCGGCCACCCTGCTGGGCCTGTCCAGCCTGGTCTTCGCCCGGGGCTACGACGGCTTCGTCTACATCATCGGTTTCTTCGTTGGCTGGCCCATCGTCACCTTCCTCATGGCCGAGCGCCTGCGCAACCTGGGTCGCTACACCTTCGCCGACATCGTCTCCTACCGGCTGGACCAGACCCGCGTGCGCAGCTTCGCCGCGCTCGGCTCGCTGACCGTGGTGTGCTGCTACCTGGTGGTGCAGATGGTCGGCGCCGGCCAATTGATCAAACTGCTGTTCGGCCTCGACTACAGCACCGCGGTAGTAGTGGTCGGCGCGCTGATGCTGGTCTACGTGATTTTCGGCGGCATGCTCGCCACCACCTGGGTGCAGATCACCAAGGCGGTACTGCTGCTTGGCGGCGGCACTACCCTGGCAGTGCTGGCACTGGCGCGTTTCGACTTCAGTTTCGAGACGCTGGCCGAGCAGGCCGTGGCCCTGCATGCCAGCGGCGCGCAGATCATGGGCCCCGGCTCCCTGCTGGCCGACCCGATCAATGCGGTGTCGCTGTCGCTCGGCCTGGTGTTCGGCATCGCCGGTCTGCCGCACATCCTGATGCGTTTCTTCACCGTGCCCAACGCCCGCGAGGCGCGACGCTCGGTGCTGTTCGCCACGCTGTTTATCGGCTTCTTCTTCCTCGTGGTCTGCGCCCTGGGCTACAGCGCCATCGTCATAGTCGGCGGCGACCCGCAGTACTTCGTCGACGGCAAGCTCGGTGGCGCCCTGATCGGCGGCGGCAACATGGTGGCCATGCACCTGGCCAAGGCAGTGGGCGGCGACCTGTTCCTCGGTTTCCTCTCCGCCGTGGCCTTCGCCACCATTCTCGCGGTGGTCGCCGGCCTGGCCCTGGCCGGCGCCTCGGCCATCTCCCATGACCTCTACGCCTCGGTGCTGAAGAAAGGTCGCGCCAACGAGAAGGACGAGATGCGCGTCTCGCGCATCGCCACGGTGGCCATCGGTATGGTCGCCATCGGCCTGGGCATTCTCTTCGAGCAGATGAACATCGCCTTCCTGGTCGGCCTGACCTTCGGCGTGGCCGCATCGGCCAACTTCCCGGTGCTGATCATGGCCATGTACTGGGACGGCCTGACCACCCGTGGTGCGGTCTATGGCGGCCTGGCCGGCCTGATCAGCGCCCTGGCCCTGGTGATAGGTTCGCCCTCGGTGTGGGTCGGCGTGCTGGGCCATGCAGAGGCGCTGTTCCCCTACGACCAGCCCGCGCTGTTCTCCATGCCGCTGGCCTTCGTCACCATAGTGCTGGTCTCCAAGCTGGACCGCAGCAAGCGCGCCCAGGCCGAGCGCGCCGCCTACGCCGACCAGTTCGTGCGGGCCCAGACCGGCTTCGGCGCAGCCGCCGCCAGCAGTCACTGACGCGACCCACGTGGCGCCAACCCCTGGCGCCTCCCTGGGGCGAAAGGCCCCAAGCGCGACCAAGTTCCTTGCGTCGCGCTTTTTTATGCCTGCGTGCCAGGTCTTTCCCTTCATCCCCACCGCCAGGTCGGACCGACGAGAAACCATGGCAGGGCACCGCTGCGCGACATGCAATATTTTTGCATATCGCACCTGAATCCATACGTGTTCTTATCCTAACAATGCCTACCTATACTGGACTCACCAGCCTGGTGATAAACCGGGCCAGTCCCAACAAAAATAAACAAGGGCACTCGCCATGAAGCCATCCTCCGCTGCCACCCTCCTCCCGCCATCGACCGCCCGCATGTGCCTCGTCCATGCCGGCCACCGCGCCGCCTGACCGCCCGTACCGCGCCGATAGCAGGAGAACCGCCATGAACCGCAACAGCCAACCCTTCGTCGCCGCACGCGACTTCCTCCTGGCCCACCGCACCGACTACGCCACCGCGGTGCGCGACTTCCGCTGGCCGCAGTTGCACCAGTTCAACTGGGCACTGGACTACTTCGACGCCATGGCCGAGGGCAACCAGGCGCCGGCGCTGTGGATAGTCGAGGAAGACGGCAGCGAGCAGCGCTACAGCTTCGCCGAACTGGCCGAGCGCTCCAACCGCGTGGCCAACCACCTGCGCGCCCTCGGCGTGCGCCGTGGCGAACGCATGCTGCTGATGCTGGGCAACCATATCGCCCTGTGGGAAACCATGCTCGCCGCCTTCAAGCTCGGCGCCGTGGTGATCCCGGCCACCGCCCTGCTCACCGCCGAGGACCTGCGCGACCGTATCGATCGCGGCCAGGTACGCCACCTGGTGGTGGGCAGCGAGCACACCGGCAAGTTCGCCGACCTGGCCGCAGACTGCACGCGCATCTGCGTCGGTGCACCGGTGGCGGGCTGGACCCCGCACCAGGCCTACGCGGAGCACGCCAGCGCGTTCACTGCCGAGGGCACCACCCTGGCCACCGACCCCATGCTGCTGTACTTCACCTCCGGCACCACCAGCAAACCGAAGATGGTCCTGCACAGCCACCAGAGCTACCCGGTCGGCCACCTCTCGACCATGTACTGGATCGGCCTGCAGCCGGGCGACCTGCACCTGAACATCTCCTCGCCGGGCTGGGCCAAGCACGCCTGGAGCTGTTTCTTCGCGCCATGGAACGCCGGCGCCTGCATCTTCATCCACAACGTCGCCCGCTTCAGCGCTCCGGCCCTGCTCGGCGTGCTGGAAAAATACGGCGTCACCAGCCTGTGCGCGCCGCCCACGGTATGGCGCATGCTGATCCAGGAAGACTTGGCCAGCCTGAAAGGCCGCCTGCGCCTGCGCGAACTGGTGGGTGCCGGCGAGCCGCTCAACCCGGAGATCATCGAGCAGATCCAGCATGCCTGGGGCCTGTGGTTGCGCGACGGTTTCGGCCAGTCGGAAACCACCGCCCTGGTCGGCAACACCCCCGGCCAGCCGCTCAAACCCGGGTCCATGGGCCGTCCGCTGCCCGGCTACCGGGTGTGCATGCTCGATCCCGACGGCCAGCCGGCCAGCGACGGCGAGGTGGCCCTGCCGCTGGAGCCCCATCCGCTGGGCCTGATGCTGTGCTACGAGGACAGCCCGGAGAAGACTGCCGAGGTGATGCGCGGCGGTTACTACCGCACCGGCGACACCGCGTCGGTCGACGCCGACGGCTACGTCACCTTCGTTGGCCGCGCCGACGACGTGTTCAAGGCCTCCGACTACCGCATCAGCCCCTTCGAGCTAGAGAGCGCACTGATCGAGCACCCGGCGGTGATGGAGGTGGCGGTCGTGCCGAGCCCGGATCCGGTACGCCTGGCCGTGCCCAAGGCCTTCCTCATCCTCGCCCACGACGAGCCCGGCAGCGCCGCGCTGGCGGAAAACATCCTGGCCTTCGCCCGCGAGCACCTGGCGCCGTACAAGCGGGTGCGGCGCATCGAGTTCGTCACCGAGCTGCCCAAGACCATCTCCGGGAAGATCCGCCGGGTCGAACTGCGGCAGATGGAAGTGCAGCGCCGCCAGGGCGAACGCGGCGCGCAGGAATACTTCGAAGAAGACTTCCCGCAGCTCAAGGGCTGAAACCGGGCCGGCGCGCCGGCCCTCCGCAAACCACCCCGACCGCTCGGCCGCACCGGCCGAGGGGACCCACTCGACCTCAAGAAAGCAGGCAGGACCGAAAATGACCTCTTCCAGCGTTCCCAGCGTCAAGCTGCTGATCAACGGCGAATTCGTCGAATCCAAGACCACCCAGTGGCGCGACGTGGTCAACCCGGCCACCCAGCAGGTGCTGGCCCGCGTGCCCTTCGCCACCGCCGCCGAAATGGACGCCGCCGTGGCCGCCGCCAAGGAAGCCTTCAAGACCTGGCGCAAGACCCCGATCGGCGCCCGCGCGCGGATCTTCCTCAAATACCAGCAACTGATCCGCGACAACATCAAGGAGCTGGCCGCCCTGCTCACCGCCGAACAGGGCAAGACCCTGCCCGATGCCGAAGGCGACGTGTTCCGCGGCCTGGAAGTGGTCGAGCACGCCGCCAGCATCGGTACCCTGCAGATGGGCGAGCTGGCCAACAACGTCGCCGGCGGCGTCGACACCTACACCCTGCTGCAACCCCTGGGCGTATGCGCCGGCATCACCCCGTTCAACTTCCCGGCGATGATTCCGCTGTGGATGTTCCCCATGGCCATCGCCTGCGGCAACACCTTCGTGCTCAAGCCGTCCGAGCAGGACCCGCTGGTGACCATGCGCCTGGTCGAACTGGCCCTGGAGGCCGGCGTGCCCAAGGGCGTGCTCAACGTCATCCATGGCGGGGTCGATGCGGTGAACCTGCTGTGCGACCACCCGGACATCAAGGCGGTGTCCTTCGTCGGTTCGACCCAGGTCGGCACCCACGTCTACAACCGCGCCAGCCAGAACGGCAAGCGCGCACAGTGCATGATGGGGGCGAAGAACCACGCGATCGTGCTGCCCGACGCCAACAAGCAGCAGACCCTCAACAACCTGCTCGGCGCTTCCTTCGGCGCCGCCGGCCAGCGCTGCATGGCCCTGCCGGTGGTGATCCTGGTCGGCGAGGCGCAGGCCTGGCTGCCGGAGCTGATCGAACGCACCAAGACCCTCAAGGTGAACGCCGGCACCGAGCCGGGCACCGACATCGGTCCGGTGATCTCCTGCGCCGCCCTGGAGCGCATCACCGGCCTGATCGCCAAGGGCGTCGAGGAAGGCGCCAAGCTGGAACTGGACGGTCGCAACCCGCACGTGCCGGGCTATCAGGACGGCAACTTCGTCGGCCCGACCATCTTCTCCGGGGTCACCGCGCAGATGACCGTGTACCGCGAGGAAATCTTCGGCCCGGTGCTGTGCGTGATGCAGGCCGCCAGCCTGCAGGAGGCGATCGACATCATCAACGCCAACCCGAACGGCAACGGCACCGCCCTGTTCACTCGCTCCGGCGCCGCCGCGCGGCACTTCCAGGAAGAGATCGACGTCGGCCAGGTGGGCATCAACGTGCCGATCCCGGTGCCGGTGCCGCTGTTCTCCTTCTCCGGCTCGCGCGCCTCCAAGCTCGGCGACCTGGGCCCCTACGGCAAGCAGGTGGTGACCTTCTACACCCAGACCAAGACCGTCACCCAGCGCTGGTTCGACGAGGATGCCGACGGCGGTGCGGTGAACACCACCATCACCCTGAAATGACCACCTGGGCCGGCGCCCGCGCGCCGGCCCCGCCAGGAACACGCCGATGAACTACGAAACCCTGCTGGTCGAGGTGCGCGAGCGCGTCGGCCTGATCACCCTCAACCGGCCGCAGGCGCTCAACGCGCTGAACAGCCAGTTGATCGCAGAACTGAACCAGGCCCTCGACCGCCTGGAGGCCGACCCGGAGGTCGGCTGCCTGGTCATCACCGGCTCGGCCAAGGCCTTCGCCGCCGGCGCCGACATCAAGGAAATGGCCGACAAGGGCTTCCCGCAGATCTACCTGGACGATTTCTTCGCCGCCGCCGACCGCATCGCCGCGCGGCGCAAGCCGATCATCGCCACGGTGGCCGGCTACGCCCTGGGCGGCGGCTGCGAACTGGCGCTGATGTGCGACTTCATCTACGCCGCCGACACCGCCCGCTTCGGCCTGCCGGAGCTGAGCCTGGGGGTGATCCCCGGCATCGGCGGCACCCAGCGTCTGACCCGCGCGCTGGGCAAGGCCAAGGCCATGGAGCTGTGCCTGACCGGCCGCCAGCTGCATGCCGAAGAGGCCGAGCGCGCCGGCCTGGTGGCCCGCGTACTGCCGGCCGCCGAGCTGCTGGAACGCAGCCTGGAAGCGGCCCGCGGCATCGCCGGCAAATCCCTGCCGGCGGCGATGATGATCAAGGAATGCGTCAACCGCGCCGAGGAGATCGGCCTGGCCGAAGGCGTGCGTTTCGAGCGCCGCCTATTCCACTCGCTGTTCGCCAGTCACGACCAGAAGGAAGGCATGCAGGCCTTCGTCGCCAAGCGTGCGCCGAACTTCCGCCATCACTGAATCGCTGCTGCCACCCTCATCTACGGAGTATCCACCATGCATATCGGATTTCTCGGCCTCGGCAACATGGGCGCACCCATGGCCCGCAACCTGCTCAAGGCCGGCCACAGCCTGACCGTCTTCGACCCCTTCACCCAGGCCGTCGCCGCGCTGGTGGAGGCCGGCGCCAGCGCCGCCGCCTCGCCCACCGCGGTGGCCAAGGCCGGGGTCGAGGTGATCATCACCATGCTGCCGACCGCCGCCCACGTGAAACAGGTCTACCTGGGCAAGGACGGCCTGCTGGCCCATGTCGGCCAGGGCGTGTTGCTGATCGACAGCTCCACCATCGACCCGCTGACTGCCCGCGAGGTGGCGACCCTGGCCACCGCTCAGGGCAATCCCATGCTCGATGCACCGGTTTCCGGCGGCACCGGCGGCGCCGCGGCCGGTACCCTGACCTTCATGGTCGGCGGCTCGGTCAGCGTGTTCGACCAGGCCCTGCCGATTCTCTCGGCCATGGGCAAGAACGTGGTGCACTGCGGCAGCGCCGGCAACGGCCAGGTGGCCAAGATCGCCAACAACATGCTGCTGGGCATCTCCATGGTCGGCGTCGCCGAAGCCATGGCACTGGGCGTGGCCCTGGGCATGGACGCCAAGGTGCTGGCCGGCATCATCAACACCTCCAGCGGTCGTTGCTGGAGCTCGGAGCTGTACAACCCCTTCCCCGGCGTGCTGGACAACGTGCCCGCCGCACGCGGCTACAGCGGTGGCTTCGGTAGCGACCTGATGCTCAAGGACCTCGGCCTGGCCACCGATGCCGCACGCCACGCGCGCCAGCCGGTGCCGCTTGGCGCCACCGCCCAGCAGCTGTACCAGACCTTCAGCCTGCAGGGCCATGGTGGCCTGGACTTCTCCGCGATCATCAACCTGTTCCGTCGGGAAGCCTGAACATGAGCCAGGAGCAAGCGGTACTGGCCGAGGTGCGCAACGGCATCGGCCATCTGACGCTGAACCGCCCCGAGGGCCTCAACGCCCTCGACCTGCCCATGGTGCGCCTGCTCTGCCGCCACCTCTGGGCCTGGGAGCAGGACCCGGCGATAGTCGCCGTGGTCCTGCGTGCCGCCGGCGGCAAGGCCTTCTGCGCCGGCGGCGACATCCGCATGCTGTACGAAAGCCAGCGTGCCGGCGACAACCAGAACGTGCTGTTCCTCGAAGAGGAATACGCCCTCGACGAATACCTGTACGGCTACGCCAAGCCGGTACTGGCGCTGATGGACGGTTACGTGCTGGGCGGCGGCATGGGCCTGGCCCAGGCCGCTTCGCTGCGGGTGATCACCGAGCGCACGCGGATGGGCATGCCCGAGGTCGGCATCGGTTTCTTCCCCGATGTCGGCGGCAGCTACTTCCTGCCACGCCTGCCGGGCGAACTGGGCCTGTACCTGGGTGTCATCGGCGTGCAGGTGCGCGCCGCCGACGCGCTCTACGCCGACCTGGCCGACTACTGCCTGGCCAGCGAACGGCTCGCCGAGCTGGACGCCCGTCTCGACCAGCTGCAGTGGAGCGACTCGCCCCACGAGGACCTGCGCGCGCTGCTCACCGAGCTGGCCACCGTGCGCATCCCCGGTTCCGAGCTGAAGGCCTTGCGCCCGGCGATCGACCAGCATTTCGCCCTGCCCGACCTGCTGGCGATTCGCGACGCGCTGCGCCGCGAGAGCCGCCCGGAGCTGCGCGACTGGGCCGAGGAAACCCTGCGCGTACTCGACAGCCGCTCACCGCTGGCGATGGCGGTGACCCTGGAGTTGCTGCGCCGCGGCCGCTACCTGAGCCTGGCCGACTGCTTCGCCCTGGAGCTGCACCTGGACTATCAGTGGTTCGCCAAGGGCGACCTGATGGAAGGCGTGCGCGCCCTGATCATCGACAAGGACAAGCAGCCGCGCTGGAACCCGCCCACCCTGGATGAGCTCGCACCGGCGCGGGTGCAGGCCTTCTTCAACGGCTTCCGCCCGGCCTCCGGCAAGCCCCTTCGCACCGCCTGAGCGCAGGAGAACAGACGATGAACGATCTGCAACTGACCGAAGAACAACGCATGATCCGCGACATGGCGCGCGACTTCGCCCGCAGCGAGGTGGCGCCGCACGCCCAGGCCTGGGAGCAGGCCGGCTGGATCGACGACGCCGTGGTGGCGCAGATGGGCGAACTGGGTCTGCTCGGCATGGTGGTGCCGGACGCCTGGGGCGGCAGCTACACCGACTATGTGGCCTATGCCCTGGCCGTGGAGGAAATCTCCGCCGGCGACGGCGCCCTCGGCGCGTTGATGAGCATCCACAACTCGGTGGGCTGCGGGCCGCTGCTCAAGTACGGCAGCGCGGCCCAGCAGGACGCCTGGCTGCCGGCGCTGGCCAGCGGCCAGGCCATCGGCTGTTTCTGCCTGACCGAACCGCAGGCGGGCTCCGAAGCCAACAACCTGCGTACCCAGGCGTTGCTGCAGGACGGTCACTGGGTGCTCAACGGCGCCAAGCAGTTCGTCAGCAACGGCAAGCGTGCGCAGCTGGCCATCGTCTTCGCGGTGACCGATCCGGCGCTGGGCAAGAAGGGCCTGTCGGCCTTTCTGGTGCCGACCGACACCCCCGGTTTCGTGGTCGAGCGCAGCGAGCACAAGATGGGCATCAAGGCCTCGGACACCTGTGCGGTGACCCTGCAGGACTGCCGCATCCCGCAAGACAACCTGCTCGGCGAGCGCGGCAAGGGCCTGGCCATCGCCCTGGCCAACCTCGAGGGCGGGCGCATCGGCATTGCCGCCCAGGCCCTGGGCATCGCCCGCGCGGCCTTCGAGGCGGCGCTGGGCTATTCGCGCGAGCGCGTGCAGTTCGGCAAGCCGATCGCCGAGCACCAGAGCGTGGCCAACCTGCTGGCCGACATGCACACCCGGCTCAACGCCGCGCGCCTGCTGATCCTGCATGCCGCGCAGCTGAAGAGCGCCGGCCTGAGCTGCCTGTCGGAGGCCTCGCAGGCCAAGCTGTTCGCCTCGGAAATGGCCGAATGGGTGTGTTCCAAGGCCATCCAGATCCACGGCGGCTACGGCTACCTGGAGGACTTCCCGGTGGAGAAGTACTACCGCGACGCGCGCATCACCCAGATCTACGAGGGTTCCAGCGAGATCCAGCGCCTGCTGATCGCCCGCGAGCTGGCGCACTACCCGCTCTGACGCAACGGCGGGCGCCACGCACCCGCCCTTCTGCCGAACCTGCCGCGGAGTTGTCCGTTCGCCCTGCAACCGGCGAGGCGCTGCGCAATCTCAGCGACCTCACCACATCCATCGCCAGCACTACCCTGGAGCAAGTCCACGTGAGCGAAGATATCAACCAGAACGTCACCCAGGCCGAGGACAGCGCCCCGGAGCAGTTCCGTGTCTAGCCCGGTGGCACGCCCGGCGCCGCGCAGCAAGGCCGGAATACGCTATCAGGATGCCCAGCGTGCGGCGCTGGAGCTGTTCGCCGAGCGTGGTTTCAGTCGCGTCGGCATGCGTGACCTGGCCGCCCATATGGGTATCGCCGCCGGCTCGCTGTACAACCATATCGAGAGCAAGGAAGCGCTGCTGTTCGAGTTCATCGAGGAGTTCTACAGCGCCCTGACGCTGGGCGCCGAACAACTGCTCAAGAGCCAGCCCGAAGCAAGAAGTCGGCTGCGCGCGCTGCTCGAACGCCACCTGCAGCTGCACCAGAGCATGCCCCTGCACTTTCGCCTGGCCGAATACGAGCTGTGCTGCCTGCCGCCCGAGCCGCTGGAGCAGATCCTCGAGCTGCGCGAGCGCTACGAACAGCACTGGCTGCAGGCAGTGGCGCCGCTGTGCGGCCAGGTGCCCGACGCTGTCCGTCGCGGTGCGGTACGGGCCATCGTCTCGCTGCTCAACCAGCTGCCGGCCTGGACCCAGGCTGCCTGCGACGAGCCCGCCAGCCGCCTGCGCCTGCAGCAGGAGATGGTCCTGGGCGCGCTGGCTGGCGCGCTCGGCATGACCGTTCACGCCTTCTGACGGCATCGTCCGCACTTGACAGGGGTGCTTTTCCAGCCTTACGTTAACGTAAAGGTAAACGAGAACACCCCGATGCCCACCACCTACTCCATCTCCGACCTGGCCCGCGAACTGGACGTGACGCCGCGCGCCATCCGCTTCTACGAGGAGCAAGGCATGCTCGCCCCCGAGCGCCGCGGCCAGGAGCGCATCTTCAGCCCCCGCGACCTGGTCACCCTGAAGCTGATCCTGCGCGGCAAGCGCATCGGCTTTTCCCTGGCCGAGTGCAAGGAGCTGATCGACCTCTATGACCCCAGCAGCGGCAACCGCAAGCAGCTGGAAACCTTCATGGACAAGATCGCCGCACGCCGCGCCCAGCTCGAGCAGCAGTTGCTGGACATCCGGCAGATGCAGCTGGAACTCGATACCGCCGAGGAGCGCTGCCTGGCAGCCCTGGCCGAAACCGACATGTAGGGTGCGTCGCGCCCCCAACCGACCCGGTGCGCACGGCGCACCCCAAGACAACAAAAGGTGTCCCATGACCTACCCCAGCCTCAACTTCGCCCTCGGTGAAACCATCGACATGCTGCGCGATGCGGTCCACCACTTCGCCCAGGCCGAGCTGGCCCCGCGCGCGGCGCAGATCGACCGCGACAATGAGTTCCCCATGGACATGTGGCGCAAGTTCGGCGACATGGGTCTGCTCGGCATGACAGTCGAAGAGGAATACGGCGGCACCAACATGGGTTACCTGGCCCACGTGGTGGCCATGGAAGAGATCAGCCGCGCCAGCGCCTCGGTCGGCCTGTCCTACGGCGCGCACTCGAACCTGTGCGTCAACCAGATCCGCAAGAACGGCAGCCACGAGCAGAAGCTCAAGTACCTGCCCAAGCTGTGCTCCGGCGAGCACGTCGGCGCCCTGGCCATGAGCGAGCCCAACGCCGGCTCCGACGTGGTGTCGATGAAGCTGCGCGCCGAGAAGCGCGGCGACCGCTACGTGCTCAACGGCAACAAGATGTGGATCACCAACGGCCCGGACGCCAACACCTACGTGATCTACGCCAAGACCGACATCAACGCCGGCTCGCGCGGCATGACCGCCTTTATCGTCGAGCGCGACTTCAAGGGCTTCTCCCGCCACCAGAAGCTGGACAAGCTGGGCATGCGCGGCTCCAACACCTGCGAGCTGGTGTTCGAGGACTGCGAGGTGCCGGAAGAGAACATCTTGGGTAGCGAAGGCGGCGGCGTGCGCGTGCTGATGAGCGGCCTGGACTACGAGCGCACCGTGCTCTCCGGCGGCCCCACCGGGATCATGAGCGCCTGCATGGACGTGGTGCTGCCCTACGTGCACGAGCGCCAGCAATTCAAGCAGTCCATCGGCGAGTTCCAGCTGGTGCAGGGCAAGCTGGCCGACATGTACGCCGGCATGAATGCCTCCAAGTCCTACCTGTACAACGTCGCCAAGGCCTGCGACCGCGGCGAGGAATCGCGCAAGGACGCCGCGGCGGTGATCCTCTACACCGCCGAGATGGCCACCAGGATGGCGCTGGACACCATCCAGCTGCTCGGCGGCAACGGCTACACCAACGAGTACCCGGCCGGCCGCCTGCTGCGCGACGCCAAGCTCTACGAGATCGGCGCCGGCACCAGCGAGATCCGCCGCATGCTGATCGGCCGCGAGCTGTTCAACGAAACCAAGTAATCCGTAGGGTGCGCCATGCGCACCAAAACAACGGCAGGGTGCGCACGACGCACCCTACAGGAAGCGACCATGGCCATCCTGCATACCCAGATCAATACCCGCTCCCCCGAGTTCGCCGCCAACAGCGCGGCCATGCTCGAGCAGGTCGCCGACCTGCGCGCCCTGCTCGCCCGCCTGCACGAAGGCGGCGGCGAGAAGGCCCAGGCGCGCCATACCGCGCGCGGCAAGCTGCTGCCGCGCGAACGCATCAACCGCCTGCTTGATCCCGGCTCGCCCTTCCTGGAGATCGGCCAGCTCGCCGCCCACGAGGTCTACGGCGAAGAGGTGCCCGCCGCCGGGGTGATCGCCGGCATCGGCCGGGTCGAAGGCGTCGAGTGCATGATCGTGGCCAACGACGCCACGGTAAAAGGCGGCAGCTACTACCCGCTGACCGTGAAAAAGCACCTGCGCGCCCAGGCCATCGCCCGCGAGAACCGCCTGCCGTGCATCTACCTGGTGGACTCCGGCGGCGCCAACCTGCCGCGCCAGGACGAGGTGTTCCCCGACCGCGAGCATTTCGGCCGAATCTTCTTCAACCAGGCCAATATGAGCGCGCTGGGCATTCCCCAGATTGCAGTCGTGATGGGCTCCTGCACCGCCGGCGGCGCCTATGTGCCGGCGATGAGCGACGAGACCATTATGGTGCGCAACCAGGCCACCATCTTTCTCGCCGGCCCGCCGCTGGTAAAGGCCGCCACCGGTGAAGTGGTGAGCGCCGAGGAGCTGGGCGGCGCCGATGTGCACTGCAAGACCAGCGGCGTGGCCGACCACTATGCCGACGACGACGAGCACGCCCTGGCCCTGGCCCGGCGCAGGGTCGCCAACCTGAACTGGCGCAAGCTCGGCCAGCTCGACGCCCGCGCGCCCATCGCCCCGCGCTACCCGGCCGAGGAGCTGTACGGGGTGATCCCGGCCGACGCCAAGCAGCCGTTCGACGTGCGCGAGGTGATCGCGCGCATCGTCGACGACTCGCAGTTCGATGAATTCAAGGCGCTGTTCGGTACCACCCTGGTCTGCGGCTTCGCCCGCATCGACGGCTACCCGGTGGCGATCCTGGCCAATAACGGCATCCTCTTCGCCGAGTCGGCGCAAAAAGGCGCGCACTTCGTCGAACTGGCCTGCCAGCGCGGCGTCCCACTGCTGTTCCTGCAGAACATCACCGGCTTTATGGTCGGCAAGAAGTACGAGGAAGGCGGCATCGCCAAGCATGGCGCCAAGCTGGTCACCGCCGTGGCCTGCGCCCAGGTGCCGAAGTTCACCGTGATCATCGGCGGCAGCTTCGGCGCCGGCAACTACGGCATGTGCGGCCGCGCCTACGACCCGCGCTTCCTGTGGATGTGGCCCAACGCCAAGATCGGCGTGATGGGCGCGCAGCAGGCCGCCGGCGTGCTGGTGCAGGTCAAGCGCGAGCAGGCCGAGCGCGCCGGTCAGCACTATTCGGACGAGGATGAACAGCGCCTCAAGCAGCCCATCGTCGAGCAGTACGAGAAGCAGGCGCACGCCTACTACTCCAGCGCCCGGCTGTGGGACGACGGCGTGATCGACCCGGCGCAGACCCGCGAAGTGCTGGCCCTGGCGCTGTCGGCCAGCCTCAACGCACCGATAGAGCCGACCCGTTTCGGCGTGTTCCGCATGTAATCCGTGAGAGGGGCTTCAGCCGCGCTTCAGGTCGCGGCTGAAGCCCCTCCCACACCGAATCCAATGTATCGGTGCGCACGGCGCACCCTACGGAATGACCATGACCGACTTCACCACCATCGAGCTTGCAAAAGACCCGCGCGGCTTCGCCACCCTCTGGCTCAACCGCCCGGAGAAGAACAACGCCTTCAATGCCGAGATGATCCGCGAGTTGATCCTCGCCCTCGACGCCGTCGGCGAGGACAAGGCCCTGCGCTTCTTGCTGCTGCGCGGCCGCGGCAAACACTTTTCCGCAGGCGCCGACCTGGCCTGGATGCAGCAGGCCGCCGAGCTCGACTACAACGCCAACCTGAGCGACGCCCGCGAGCTGGCCGAGCTGATGTACAACCTGGCCGCCCTGAAGATCCCCACCCTGGCCGTGGTGCAGGGCGCGGCCTTCGGCGGTGCGGTGGGCCTGGTCAGTTGCTGCGACATGGCTATCGGCGCCGAGGACAGCCTGTTCTCCCTGTCCGAGGTGCGTATCGGCCTGGCCCCGGCGGTGATCAGCCCCTTCGTGGTCCAGGCCCTGGGCGAGCGCGCGGCCAAGCGCTATGCGCTGACCGCCGAGCGCTTCGACGGTCTGCGTGCCCGCGAGCTGGGCCTGCTGGCCGAAACCTGCCCAGCCGCCGAGCTCGATACCCAGGCCGAGGCCTGGGTCGCCAACCTGCTGCTCAATAGCCCGCAGGCCATGCGCGCCAGCAAGGACCTGCTGCGCGAAGTCGGCAGCGGCGAACTGACGCCGGCCCTGCGCCGCTATACCGAGAACGCCATCGCCCGTCTGCGCGTCAGCGCCGAAGGCCAGGAGGGCCTGCGCGCTTTCCTGGAGAAACGCACGCCCGCCTGGCAGGAGCACCAAGCATGAACCTCAAGCCTATCGACACCCTGCTGGTGGCCAACCGCGGCGAGATCGCCTGCCGCGTGATGCGCACGGCCAAGGCCATGGGCATCCGTACCGTGGCGGTACACAGCGCCATCGACGCCACCGCGCGGCACGTGCGCGAGGCCGACCTGGCGGTGAATCTGGGCGGCGCCAAGCCGGCGGAAAGCTACCTGCTTATCGACAAGCTGATCGACGCGGCCAGGGCCAGCGGCGCCCAGGCCATCCACCCCGGCTACGGCTTTCTCTCGGAAAACGCCGGTTTCGCCCGCGCCATCGAAGAAGCCGGGCTGATCTTCCTCGGCCCGCCCGCCTCGGCCATCGACGCCATGGGCAGCAAGTCCGCGGCCAAGGCGCTGATGGAGGCCGCCGGCGTACCGCTGGTGCCCGGCTATCACGGCGAAGCGCAGGATATCGACACCTTCCGCCAGGCCGCCGAGCGCATCGGCTATCCGGTGCTGCTCAAGGCCGCCGCCGGCGGTGGCGGCAAGGGCATGAAGGTGGTCGAGCGCGAAAGCGAGCTGGCCGAGGCCCTGGCCAGCGCCCAGCGTGAGGCGCAGTCGTCGTTCGGCGACTCGCGCATGCTGGTGGAGAAATACGTACTCAAGCCGCGCCACGTGGAGATCCAGGTATTTGCCGACCAGCACGGCCACTGTCTGTACCTGAACGAACGCGACTGCTCGATCCAGCGCCGCCACCAGAAGGTGGTGGAGGAAGCCCCGGCTCCCGGCCTGTCGCCCGAACTGCGCCGCGCCATGGGCGAGGCGGCGGTCAAGGCCGCCCAGGCCATCGGCTACGTCGGCGCCGGCACCGTGGAGTTTTTGCTGGACGAGCGCGGCGACTTCTTCTTTATGGAGATGAACACCCGCCTGCAGGTGGAGCACCCGGTCACCGAGCTGATTACCGGCCTGGACCTGGTGGCCTGGCAGATTCGCGTCGCCCGCGGCGAGGCGCTGCCGATCACGCAGGAACAAGTGCCGCTTAACGGCCACGCCATCGAGGTGCGCCTGTACGCCGAGGATCCGGACCACGACTTCCTCCCCGCCACCGGCACCCTGCAGCTGTACCGCGAAGCCGCCGCCGGCCCCGGCCGGCGTACCGACAGCGGCGTGGCCCAGGGCGATGTGGTCTCGCCCTTCTACGACCCCATGCTCGGCAAGGTCATCGCCTGGGGCGAGAACCGCGAGGAAGCGCGCCTGCGCCTCTTGGCCATGCTCGACGAAACCCTGGTCGGCGGGGTCAAGACCAACCTGGCCTTCCTGCGTCGTGTGCTGGCCCACCCGGCCTTCGCCGCTGCCGAGCTGGACACCGGCTTTATCCCGCGCCACGAGGCGCAGCTGCTGCCGCCGCCGAGCGAACTGCCGGAGGCCTTCTGGCAACTGGCGGCCGATGCCTTTATCCAGAGCGAAGCCGCACGCCGCCGCGACGACGATGCCCATTCGCCCTGGGCCGCGCGCAGCGGCTGGCGCAGCGGCGGCCCGGCGGAGATCGAACTGCACCTGAACTGCCAGGGCAGCAGCCGCAAGGTGCGCGCCAGCGGCCAGGCGCATCTGCAGGGCGACAGCCTGCTGGTGCCCGGCGCGGCGCAGCAGCGCCTGCCCGCGATCCGCCAGGGCGACACCCTGTACCTGCAATGGCAGGGCGAACTGCACGCGGTCAGCCGCTTCGACCCGATCGCCGCCGCCGAGGCCAGCCATCATCAGCACGGCGGCCTGACCGCGCCGATGAACGGCAGCATCGTCCGCGTGCTGGTCGAGCCGGGTCAGGCCGTGGAGGCCGGCACCGCCCTGGTGGTGCTGGAGGCGATGAAGATGGAACACAGCATCCGCGCGCCCGAGGCCGGTACGGTCAAGGCCATCTATTGCCGCGAAGGCGAGCTGGTCAGCGACGGCGCGGTGCTGGTGGAGATCGAGTAGCCGCAGGGTGCGCCATGCGCACCAACGGCTGCGTTGGTGGATGTAAAAAGCGACATCCACCCTACGCTGTCGTGCGTCATGCGCAGCAAGCGCCCTAAGATAGCCAAACCCCATGGTGCGCACGGCGCACCCTACGCCACCGCGCACGCGCGATGACAACGGATACATACGAGGAACCCCGATGAGCCTGCCCAAATCCGTACGCCTGGTCGAAGTCGGCCCGCGCGACGGCCTGCAGAACGAGAAACAGCCGATCAGCGTGGCCGACAAGGTGCGCCTGGTGAACGACCTGAGCGCCGCCGGCCTCGGTTATGTCGAGGTTGGTAGCTTCGTCTCGCCCAAATGGGTGCCGCAGATGGCCGGCTCCGCCGAGGTGTTCGCCGCCATCGAGCGCCAGCCGGGCGTCACCTACGCGGCGCTGACGCCGAACCTGAAAGGCTTCGAGGCCGCGCTGCAGGCCGAGGTTGAAGAGGTGGCGGTATTCGCCGCCGCCAGCGAGGCCTTTTCGCAGAAGAACATCAACTGCTCCATCGCCGAGAGTCTGGAGCGCTTCGTGCCGCTGATGGAGGCGGCCAAGGCCGCCAAGGTGCGCGTGCGCGGCTATGTGTCCTGCGTGCTCGGCTGCCCCTACGACGGCGAGATCGACCCGGCGCAGGTCGCCAGCGTCGCCCGCGAGCTGTACGCCATGGGCTGCTACGAGGTATCGCTCGGCGACACCATCGGCACCGGCACGCCGGGCAAGACCCGCCACCTGATCAACGTGGTCGGCCGCGACATCCCCCGCCACCTGCTGGCCGGACATTTCCACGACACCTACGGCCAGGCGCTGGCCAATATCTACGCCAGCCTGCTCGAAGGCATCCATGTGTTCGACAGTTCGGTCGCCGGCCTCGGCGGCTGTCCCTACGCCAAGGGCGCCACCGGCAATGTCGCCACCGAGGACGTGCTCTACATGCTGCAGGGTCTGGGCATCGACACAGGCATCGACATGGACAAGCTGATCGCCGCCGGCCAGCACATCTGCGAGGTGCTGGGCAAGGCCAACGGTTCGCGGGTGGCGCGCGCACGCCTGAGCCAGTAAGGCCACCGCGGCATAGGTGCAAGGCCATCTCCCCAACAAAAAGGTCGGCAAGGTGGTGAGGAGCGTCGCTGCGCGTCAAGGCAACCCCGTCCGCTTGCGCTAGGGTAGAAAGTATCGACAAGCAACGACGAGGACCGGCCATGCAGCAGCCCCTCTGGACGCCCTCCGCCGAACGTATCGCCGCCACCCGCCTGGATGCCTTCCGCCGCCTGATCAACCGGCGCCACGGCCTCGATCTGGCCGACTACCCGGCCCTGCACGCCTGGAGCATCGAACAGCGCGAGGCCTTCTGGCAGGCCATCGTCGATTTTTTCGAGATCCGCTTCAGCGCGCCCGCCAAGCAGGTGCTGCGCGAGGGCCCGGCCATGCCCGACGCCGACTGGTTCCCCGGCGCCCGGCTGAATTTCGCCGAACACCTGCTGCGCCGCCGCGACCCGCATCCGGCGCTGGTGGCCGTGGGCGAAGACGGCAGCCGCGAGCAGCTCAGCTACCTGGAGCTGGCCGGGCATGTCGCCGGCCTGCAGCGCAGCCTGCGCGAGGCCGGCGTGGGCGTCGGCGACCGGGTCGCGGCCTTTATGCCCAACACCTGGCAGACCGTGGTGGGCATGCTCGCCGCCACCAGCCTCGGCGCCACCTGGTCGTCCTGTTCGCCGGACTTCGGCACCCAGGGGGTGATCGACCGCTTCGGCCAGATCGAGCCCAAGGTGCTGATCGCCGCCGCCGGCTACCGCTACGCCGGCAAGAACCTGGACCTGACCGCCAAGCTGGGTGAAATCCTCGAACGCCTGCCGAGCCTGGAGCAACTCGTCGTCGTGCCCTACTCTCGGCCCGAGGCGAAGCCCGCCGACTTCAGCACCCAGGCCCGAGTGGCGCTGTGGCAGGACTTCTACCGCCCCGGCGGCGAACCCGAATTCACTGCCGTGCCCTTCGACCAGCCGCTATACATCCTCTACTCCAGCGGCACCACCGGCGTGCCCAAGTGCATCGTCCACGGCGTGGGCGGCACCCTGCTGCAGCACGTCAAGGAACTCGGCCTGCACACCGACCTGACGGCCAACGACTGCCTGTTCTACTACACCACCTGCGGCTGGATGATGTGGAACTGGCTGGTCTCCGGCCTGGCCTTGGGCGCCACCCTGGTGCTGTTCGACGGCTCGCCCTTCCATCCGGGGCCCGAACGCCTGATCGAGCTGATCGATGCCGAGGGCATCAGCATCTTCGGCACCAGTGCCAAGTACCTCGCCGCGCTGGAAAAAGCCGGCGCCAAGCCGCGCGAAACGCACAAGTTGCAACGCCTGAAGGCGCTTCTCTCCACCGGCTCGCCGCTGGCCCACGAGAGCTTCGACTTCGTCTATCGCGATTTCAAAACCGACCTGTGCCTGTCGTCCATTTCCGGCGGCACCGACATCGTCTCCTGCTTCGCCCTAGGCAATCCGGTGCTGCCGGTGTGGCGCGGCGAGCTGCAGTGCAAGGGCCTGGGCATGGACGTGCAGGTGTGGAACGACAGTGGCCAGCCGGTGACCGGCGAGAAAGGCGAACTGGTCTGCGCCCGGCACTTTCCCTCGATGCCGCTGGGTTTCTGGAACGACGAAGGCGGCGAGAAATTCCGCGCTGCCTATTTCGCCACCTTCCCCGGCGTCTGGGCCCATGGCGACTACGCCGAGGAAACCGCGCACGGCGGCCTGGTGATCCACGGCCGCTCCGATGCGGTGCTGAATCCGGGCGGCGTGCGCATCGGCACCGCGGAGATCTACCGCCAGGTGGAAAAGGTGCCGCAGGTGCTGGAATCCATCGCCATCGGCCAGGACTGGGCTGGCGATGTGCGCGTGGTGCTGTTCGTCCGCCTGCGCGAGGGCGTGGTGCTGGACGAGGCGCTGGAAAGCGAGATCCGCCAGGTGATCCAGGCTAACACCACCGCCCGTCACGTGCCGGCGAAGATCGTTGCGGTGGCCGATATCCCGCGCACCATCAGCGGCAAGCTGGTCGAGCTGGCGGTGCGCAACGTGGTGCATGGCCGCCCGGTGAAGAACACCGATGCCCTGGCCAACCCGCTGGCGCTGGAGCTGTTCCGCGACCTGCCGCAGCTGCGGCAATAGCCGCAACACGCCCTATCCACGCCAGGCGACGAGCCGAACGATGCCGCCATCGGGCTTACACCCTTGCAGTCCCCGCGCCGCGGAAGACTGATAGCAAATCGCCTTCCGCCAATCGAAAGTACCTATACTGGCGTCATTTTTACGCCCTCGCGAGTCCGCAACCTCGCTCAGCGAGGTGCTTTCGCTTGTCGAGGTGACCGCGTGAGTATCATCCAGCGCAACCATGTTCAGCAGCTGCTGCCGGCGCATGCCGACGCCCCGGCGCTGGTCTACGGCCACGGCTTCGGCTGCAGTCAGGAGATGTGGAGCAAGCTCACACCAGCATTTGCACCGCACTACCGGCAGGTATTGTTCGACTACGTGGGTAGCGGCCGCTCCGACGCCAGCGCGTTCGATGCCGGCCGCTATCGACTGCTCGAGGGCTACGTCCAGGACCTACTGGAGGTTTGCGACGCCCTGCAACTGAGCGGTGACATCACCTTCGTCGGCCACTCGGTCAGCTGCAGCATCGGCATACTCGCCGCCATCGAACGGCCATCATTGTTCTCCCGAATCGTGCTGCTCGGTCCCTCGCCCTGTTTCCTCAGCGACCCGCCGGACTACGAAGGCGGCTTTCAGCGCAGCGACCTGGACGGTCTGCTGGAGCTGATGGCGCACAACTATCTGGGCTGGACGCAGCACTTCGCACCACTGGTGTCCGGCGCGGAGGCGGGCCAGCCGGTGACCGCGCAGCTGTCCGACAGCTTTTGCTCGACCGATCCGCTGATGGCGCGCCTGTTCGCCGAGGCCACCTTCAGCTCCGACATACGCGCCGCGCTGCCGCACTGCCCGGTGCCCAGCCTGATCCTGCATCACCGTCGCGATGCGCTGGTACCGCCAGCGGTAGCCGACTACCTGCACACTCACCTCAACGCGAGTACCCTCGAGATCCTCGACGTCAGCGGCCACTGCGCCCACATGAGCCACCCGGAGCTGGTCGCCGTCGCCATGCTCCGCTACCTGCAAGGAAGCCACCACCTTGTTCTACCTTGAACGCCTGCCCTGTCCAGTGCTGGTGACCGACTGCAACGGCCAGATCAAGCACTCCAACCACGACTTCAAGCGCCTGGCCGGCGTCCTGCTGGTCGACAGCATGGATCATTACTTCCCGCCGGCGAGCCGCATCTTCCTGCACACCCATGCCTGGCCGCTGCTGCTCAGAAACGGCGAATTCAACGAACTGCACCTGCAGCTCCTGGCGACGGATCAACAGCACATCCCGGTGATGGCCAATGCCCGGATGAGCGAGGTGGATGGCGAACGCGAGGTGATCTGGCTGTTCTTCGTCGCCAAGGATCGTCAGCGCTTCGAGGCCGAACTGCTCAAGGCCCGCGAGCAAGCGCAGGAAAACGCGGCGCAGCTGGCCAAGGCCAACCTCGCCCTGCAGAGCGCCTACGCCCAGCTCGCCGAATACGCCGTGGAGATCAAGAGCGAGGCGGAACAGTTCGCGCAGCTGAGCCACACCGACCCACTGACTGCGCTGGGCAACCGCCGGGCGCTGTCGCTGCACGTAGAACAGTGGACGGCAACGGTCAGCGCGCAGGCGCACGCCAGCCTGCTGCTGATCGATATCGACTACTTCAAGCAGATCAACGACCGCTTCGGCCATGCCGAGGGCGATCGGGTGCTCATCGAGCTGGCCCAGCAACTGCTCAAGAGCGTGCGCAGCCAGGACAGCGTCGTGCGCTACGGCGGCGAGGAGTTCGCGCTGTGGCTGCCGTTCGCCGATGGAGACGAGGCCGCAGTCATCGCCCGGCGCGTGCACGAGCAGGTTTCCCTGCTGCAGATCGCCGACCAGCGCCTTACCGTGAGCATCGGTATCGCCAACCTCGTACCGCAGGGGCAAGACCCCGAGCGCTACCTCGAACAACTCCTCGAAGAGGCCGACACGGCGCTGTACGCGGCCAAGGCCCAGGGACGCAATCGCAGCGTTCGACATGACCGCCGCTGAGCCGGCGCACGGGGTCGATCCTGGCCGCCTGCCGCCGCATGAGCAAGAGCCGCGCGGCGTCACAGGTAGCCCGTGACCGTGCTGCGTATACTCGAGTAAGACCCTCCTACTGGGAACCCTGCCGTGTCGCTACGTCAACTCTGCTGCTGCGCCCTGCTCGCCCTGGCCGCCACCGGTCAGGCCGAGGAAGTCGTCGGGCTGTACATGCCGGAAGCGCCACCGCTGACCCTGGTCGCATTCGAGGCCGGCTACGGCATGGTCGGCGATATCACCCTGGCCGCCCTGGCTCGCGCGGGCTACCTCGCCGAGCTCAAGGTCGAGCCCTGGGCTCGCGCCCAGCGCACGGTCGCCGGCGGCCGCAACCAGCTGATCATTCCCCTTTCGCGCACCCCGCAGCGCGAAGCGCTGTATACCTGGATCGCGCCGATAATGCCGCTGGAACGCGCCTTCTTCAGCCTCGACGAGCCGGTGCAGAGCTTCGCCGAGGCACGCCAGCGCTACCGGCGCATCGGTGTCGGCCTGGGCACGGCGCAGGTGGAAATCCTCAGAACGCAGGGCTTCGCCGACCGGCAGATCGTCACCCACAACCTGGGCGAAAACCCCGTTCACCTGCTCGAGCGCGGGCGTATCGACGCCTGGTTCACCGGCGTGCCGGAGGCGCTGTATATCTGGCCACAGCACTCCAAGCGCGAGCTGCAGATGAGCCCGGCGCTGGCCAGCACCGACCTCTACCTGGCCTGTTCCAGGGACTGCGACACGCAGCTGGTGGAAAACCTGCGCGCCGCCGTGCAGAGCCTGCACGACGAGGGCATCAGCCAGCGCCTGATCGAGGCCTATCGGCCCGAGCCGCGTTGAGTCAGATCCCCTGCCGCCCCGGATCCTCCGGCGGCAGGTCCTCCTCGATGTCTTCCAGCTTGAGCTCCAGGCCCCAGTCGCCGGCATCGGCCACCTTGGGCGCGCTGACCGGCGCCGCTGCCGGTCGGGCTGCCGCGGCGGCCGCCGGCGCGGCATTGGCCGGGTTGTCGCGGTAGAGCTTGAGCTTCAGGCGCACGTTGTTCGCCGAGTCGGCGTTCTTCACCGCCTCGTCCTCGTCGATGGCGCCCTCGTGGACCAGATCGATCAGCGCCTGATCGAAGGTCTGCATGCCGAGGTTCTTCGACTTTTCCATGATCTCCTTGAGCTCGGAGAACTCGTTGCGCTTGATCAGGTCGCGCACCGTCGGCGTGCCCAGCATCACCTCCACCGCCGCACGGCGCTTGCCGTCGACGGTCTTGACCAGGCGCTGGGAGACGAAGGCCTTGAGGTTGTTGCCCAGGTCGTTGAGCAGCTGCGGGCGGCGATCCTCGGGGAAGAAATTGATGATGCGGTCCAGCGCCTGGTTGGCGTTGTTCGCATGCAGGGTGGAGATGGCCAGGTGACCGGTATCGGCGAAGGCCAGGGCGTGTTCCATGGTCTCGCGGTCGCGGATCTCGCCGATCAGGATCACGTCCGGTGCCTGGCGCAGGGTGTTCTTCAGCGCGGCGTGGAAACTGCGGGTGTCCACCCCCACCTCGCGCTGGTTGATGATCGACTTCTTGTGCCGGTGCACGTACTCCACCGGGTCCTCGATGGTGATGATATGGCCGCCGCTGTTGCGGTTGCGGTAGTCGATCAGCGCCGCCAGCGAGGTCGACTTGCCCGAGCCGGTGCCGCCGACGAACAGCACCAGGCCGCGCTTCTCCATCACCGTGCTGAGCAGCACCTCGGGCAGCTTGAGGTCCTCGAAGCGCGGAATGTCCAGCTTGATATTGCGCGCCACTATCGAGACTTCGTTGCGCTGCTTGAAGATGTTGATGCGAAAACGCCCGACGCCGGCCAGGGAGATCGCCAGGTTCATCTCCAGCTCGCGCTCGAATTCCTCGCGCTGGGCACTGTCCATGATCGACTCGGCGATGGCCGCCACGTCGCCGGACTTCATCGGCTCCTGGCTGAGCGCCTTGAGCACGCCGTTGAACTTGGCGCAGGGCGGCGCCCCGGTGGACAGGTAGAGGTCGGAACCGTCCTGGCTGGACAGGATTTTCAGCATTGCGTGGAGATCCATGGCGACGTTTCCGTGAGGCGCGATTGAAATACCATAGGCCATCATTCGCCGGCGTCGCGGGCAATGCATGACCCAAAATCTGGCGCCATTCTGCTGGCGCTATGGATGCTGGCACAATAGCAGCCCGGCAAATTTGAGGAGCCCGTCATATGGCAAAGGCAATGGCCCGCCACATCCTGGTCAAGACCGAAGCGGAAGCGGCGGCGCTGAAGAAACGCATCGCCGCCGGCGAGGCCTTCGACGTGCTGGCGCGCAAGTACTCCACCTGCCCCTCCGGCAAGAAAGGCGGCGACCTCGGCGAAGTGCGTCCGGGGCAGATGGTGCGGGCGGTGGACCAGGTGATCTTCAAGAAGCCGCTGCGCGAGGTGCATGGCCCGGTGAAGACCCAGTTCGGCTATCACCTGATCCAGGTGTTCTATCGCGACTGACAGCCGCGAGCTGGCCTGCGCCGCGCAGCTGCAACTGCACTGGTTCGAGGATGGCGAAGCGCTGCTGACCGCCGTCGCGGCGCTGTAGTTGCCGGCCGGCGAGGGTTTTACCTGGGCCGCCGGCGAGGCGGCACTGATGAAAGGCATCCGCCGCATCCTGGCGAACGCCAAGGGCCACCCAGGCAGGCCATGCGCGTGGCCGCCTACTGGCGTCAGGGCGCCGAAGGCTTCCAAGAAGAACTCACCGAACGGACGAGCAGGCGATTCCTGGCGGCCCCGATGGGAGAGTGCCAACCATCGCCCCTGACCGGCCCTATTCCTTGACGTTCATGTACTCCCGTGCCCAGGCGATGTAATCGTCGGGGCTGGTGTACTTGCTCACCAGTTGCGATGCGCTGAGGCCGTTGTCGACGGCGATGCCACGTTGCTCGCGCAGGCTGTCGTAGGTGGCCTTGATCGCCGCGAAGTAGGCGGCGTGACCGTCCACCACGATGCGCACGCCCAACTCGGCCAGACGGCCGTCGTCGCGCAAATCCGGGTTACCGTAGGTGACCAGCATCAGCGGCACGCGCAGACCCTCGGCGATGGCTTCGAGGTGGGCGAAGTCCCTCACCCCGACCAGGCAGATGGCGTCGGCGCCGGCATCCTGATAGGCGCGGGTGCGCAGGACCACCTCGGTCAGCGGCTGCACGCCGGCGTGGGTGCGACCGATGATGGATTGGACGAAGTTTTATACTTTTTTATTTAAATTCAAAAAGATAGCTAAAGCCAATAGCTAAATTTAGCGAATTCTTAGCACCAGAGAATTAGCGCGATCTGCTGCCCTGCGCTATTGAGAGATGAGCATTTGAGGTGGGCTTCCTGAGTCGTATCCACCAGCGTATGCGCTCGCACCAAGGCTGCGGTGAGCAGGCAAAGACCTATACCACTGGTGAATACTTCGGGCACAGAAAGACCCTGACGCTCGCCGAAGCGAGGTATCAGGGCTGACCTGAGCCATGGCAAATGCCAATGAAGTGGCCTGTTAAAACAGACCAGGAAGGAAGGTTCTGAGCTAACGGAGTGCATGGGGTCAGCGTCCTGCCTGTTTGCACTTCGCTAGCCCAGCGACCAGAGGGTATTTCGATAGCGGCCATCTGCCAACCCAGCAGGATGAGTCATTGGTCACATAGCGAGAACTTGTCTCCCGCCTCTCGCACTGGCTGTTGCACACCATGGCTGCATTTCTGCTGCTCGCCAACAACGCCTCTGGGCGTTTGTTGTCGGGTCAAAAGAGCCTGCGCGCTCCGCTTGCTGGTGGCGCCTGTGAGATCGATGGAATGGCGGTCTTGCTGTTTCCTCTCACCCTACTACGGCGTTCTCGCCGTCAAGGGCTGCATGCGCTTCGCGCATTTGCGGCGGGGCCGGCTATCGCCCCCTGACTGCTGCGCTGCGCCGTGGCCACGTAGCGGAAAGTGGGCTGAGCAGCCTGGTCCCCTCAGCAAGCAATCACAGCCCGCTGAAATCAGCCCATAGCAGCCGGGGGGTGCTACCTACATAGCCGTAGGTATTCAGCCCCCCATTCAACCCAATCGGATCGCTCTCGACATAGCGCCCGGTCTGCGGGTCGTAATCGCGGAAGTAGTTGTAAACTAATCTCCGGTACCACCCTTGGCCTTTTGGCTACCTATCAGCCACCCAATCCCAAGAGAAGCCTACTGCGGGCGACCCAACGTCACCTCCGATGCCGGTTCTTCCGGCGCATGCAGATCGGCGTAGATGTTCTCTGCTAGCGCAATATCTTCATCCGTCAGGTGCTGGAACAAGCTCGTCCGCTTACGTTTGGAGACACGCCCGCTGTTCTCATAGATCACCGCTATAAGCAGCTCAAGATCCCGGTTCGACAGGTCCAGCTCGCGATTTAGCTGCTCTTTGAACCTATCACGCCTGACCAGATGGTTGACCTCATCACGCATGAGTCCATCAAGAACTCGCGCAGCGCTCTTGTTGACCTCGCCCTGCAGATCAGTGAAGTCCAGGTGGGCGAACAGATGGGCATGCGCTTCGTCCAGCCCAGGATCGCTGGCCAAGTCCCTCCGGTGGTACTGCGTAGCGCTAAGTAGCCGCCGTGACAGTGCGTCGAGGGTGCCGATGTAACTTTCCAGGTTGACCAGAAGGCCGGCGGAGATAGGCAGGATGATGCCCTGCAGCTTGAGACCTTCATTGGCCAGGATGTCCTGCATGATGAAGCGGGACAACCGGCCGTTGCCGTCCATGAAAGGATGGATGTAGATGAAGCTGTGCGCGATCGCGTTGAGCTTCACTAGCGCTGGGGCGTCACTGCGCATGACGCGCTCACGCATGACGAACCATGCCTCCATCATTTCAGGCACTGTTTCCGGCGCCGGCGGGATCAGGTGGATCAGATCGCCGCGGCCAAGCCAGTTCTGCCGGTGCCTGTATGCGCCAATGGACGGATCGGGGCGCCCCGTGCCGAGGGCTATCCGGTGGATGTCGAACAGAAACTCCTCATCCAGCGGGCGCTGCCCCGCCTGTTCCAGCACTCGCACAAAGCGCAAGATTCGATCGGGGGCCGGGCGCTCGTGCTCGATCTCGTAGGAACTGCGGGTCTCGGTCGTCAGCAGGTATTGCGCTGCTCGGGCAATCTCGGTGACCGAGAAATCAACCATTTGGTCATGCATGCGCTCGACTATTTGCGCATTCAACAGACTGTCGTCTGCCCAGCCCTGGCGGGAAATCAGGGCTGAAAGCTGAGGCGTTCCCAGGAGATTCATCCGTACGCGATGCCTGCGCGACATCTCCTCTGGGCCGGTGAAATACTTCTCCGGTGGGAGCAGGTGCTCATAGGGAATGTTCTGGGCTGCGTCGGGCAGAGGCAACGGGTGGCCTGCAATGTTCTCGCAGATGTACCAGAGCCGGCGTAGATAGCCGCTGGCTGGTTTCTCAGCCATTGCAGCAGCCAGGTCATCTCGGACAGCGGAAATCTGGAAGGCGCGCTCCAGGACACCCAGATTTACCCCTTCGTACGAGAGCGCAAATAGCATCTGGTCAATGGGGCGATGCTCTCTGGCGTATCCCCTGGTAAAGACCTCTACTTTCACGCCACCAGCGGACTGAGAGAGCGCTGGGCGCGAGCCTATGACACACTCATGATCAAGCGGCACGCAGCGAAGATCGAGGGCGTTGATCAGCCAGCTGTATCCGGCTCGCTCAATGGGTTGCCGCATGGCGAATTTCCTATAGGAAGCGCGAGAAAATTATAATTTACACCGTATTCTGAGAAAAACTTATAGTTAATTGCCCGGGCCATGAGAATGAAAGAGCTGGCGAAGGAGACGAGCCTGACCGCCGGCACTGCCTCAAGGTTGACTGCACACCCCGTCGCCATTGGCCTTGGCATTAAGAATAACCCCCACGCCTCGGGCGGGCTTGTCCCGTACTGCTCACCAGGGGGTTAGTTTTTTCTGCCCTCCTAGCGCGCCCTTCCGTGATCGCGCTGCTCGCAATTCAGAAGCCAGTTTTCCCTACCTTGCCACAAGTGCGCAGCAGGCCAAGCATCGGTCAAGTCGAGCACAAGGAATGGTTAATTCCCACGCCATCAGTAATGCAATTACCCAGCCAGTCACCTAAGTGTCTGCTTCGTGTCGAAGGCGGCCTAAAGCAAGCGGCTACTTCTGACCGGTTTCAAATGAGACCGGCCGCTACGGGTCGACACCTACCGATCGTGTACACCATACCCTGCTGAGCTTATCCGCCACCCGCTACAGTCTGCTGTGTTGCCCCAACCTTCTTAGTCCCCGCCGAAACGGTCTTTGACCCCTCCTCTCCCAGTACCGAACCTCTCGCCCGCGGCACATCTGCGTGCCGTGCGTTTTGCCAGGGAGGTTGGGTTCAGGGATGCAAGCGACGACGGTTCTGTACGGCCAGGTGCTGGTGGTGTTGGCCATCACCCTGTCCGGGGTCTGGGGTGCCACGCAGTGGACGGCTACCGCGCTCGGCTATCAGGCTCGCCTGGGGGCACCCTGGTTCGAGTTGCTGGGCACGCCGGTCTATCACCCCTGGCGTCTGTTCGAGTGGTGGTTCGTCTTCGATGCCTATGCGCCGGACGTCTTCAACGTCGGCGGCAGCATCGCCGCCTGCAGCAGTCTGCTGGCATTGGTGGTGGCCATCGGCATGGCGATCTGGCGGGCGCGCCAGGCACGCCGCGTCACCACCTACGGCTCGGCGCGTTGGGCCGATGCGGATGAGGTGCACAAGGCCGGCCTGACCCAGCCCGCGGGTGTGTTCCTCGGCCAGTTCGACGATCAATACCTGCGTCACGAAGGCCCCGAGCATGTACTGACCTTCGCGCCTACGCGCTCGGGCAAGGGCGTCGGCCTGGTGGTACCCACCCTGCTCTCCTGGCCCGCTTCGGCGGTGATCCACGACATCAAGGGCGAGAACTGGAGCCTGACCGCGGGATGGCGTTCGCGCTTCTCCCACTGCCTGCTGTTCAACCCCACCGATCTGGCCTCGGCTGCCTACAACCCGCTGCTGGAAGTACGCCGTGGCGCCCACGAGGTGCGCGACGTACAGAACATCGCAGACATCTTGGTCGACCCGGAGGGCGCGCTGGAGCGGCGCAACCATTGGGAGAAGACCAGCCATGCGCTGCTGGTCGGCGCCATCCTGCACGTGCTCTACGCCGGCCAGGACAAGACCCTGCGCGGCGTTGCCAACTTCCTCTCCGATCCGGCCTGCATCTTCGAGCTGACCTTGCACCGGATGATGACCACGCCGCACCTGGGCGATGCACCCCATCCGGTGGTAGCCTCGGCCGCTCGGGAGGTGCTGAACAAGAGCGACAACGAGCGCTCGGGCGTGCTCTCCACGGCCATGTCCTTCCTCGGCCTGTACCGGGACCCGACGGTGGCCGAGGTCACCTCGCGCTGCGACTGGCGCATCGCCGACCTGATCTCAGCCGAGCATCCGGTGTCGTTGTACCTGGTGGTTCCGCCCTCGGATATCAGCCGCACCAAGCCGCTGATCCGCCTGATCCTCAATCAGGTCGGCCGGCGCCTGACCGAGTCGCTCGACGGCTCCGATGGCATCGAGCGCCGGCACAAACTGCTGCTGATGCTCGATGAGTTTCCGGCACTGGGGCGATTGGACTTCTTCGAGACGGCGCTGGCCTTCATGGCCGGTTATGGACTGCGCGCCTTCCTCATTTCGCAGTCGCTGAACCAGATCGACA